>Ga0163225_100017_pt1 | contig 49671 bp, 36 predicted proteins | sample MSEWel2016_04_06_2_FD_113145 | JGI IMG/M metagenome (GOLD analysis project Ga0163225, IMG submission 113145) | Subsurface microbial communities from deep shales in West Virginia, USA - MSEEL Well Study Marcellus 5H_2016_04_06 ... | reverse complement strand
TTTTTTCGGGGGCTTTCGAAGTTTTTGAATCCAAGGAGTCCCGATTGTGCTTTTTGTTGGTTTTTAGCATAAAAAAACCTTACAAAAGCCACTTCGGGATAACTGATTCAAAAACGAGAATAATGCAGTAGTTGGTGTTTTCTTACAAAGACTATATAAAGTTGGTACCAATAAATCCTGCTGCACTTGTCTGTAAATGGCTCCGGTTGTCTCATAATCTTCAAATCGTTTGTTAAGCGTTAATATTGAGTGAGTTACTAAAGCTAAAGCTAAAGTTGCATCAGCAATTTGACCATCAAAATCAGTATTTTGAGTTGTCCCTATAAAGAATACAAAAGAGGCCGCAAAGTATGGACGACTTATGTTTTAGAGGCTAAAATTTTATAACTGAACCCGGATTTTCAATTTCGTTGGCAAGCCAGTGGATTGAAAACTCCATAGACAAAGCATTGGACAAACAGGTCTCCGCGAACAAAGCATTTAAACGTCTGGCCCAAAGACTGAAAAAGAACTTTCTCCGATTGCCCATGATGCTTTTGCTTGATGGATTGTACCCGACCAATCCTGTTTTTACGATATGTAAACTGAACAACTGGGGCTGTATTATTACGTTAAAAGACAATAGTTTAAAAAGCCTTCAGGAAGAAATATCGGATCAGCGCCTTTTTAAACAATATAGTAAAATTCCGCGAATTGAAAGAAGCACAACCCATTGGTTAAAATACTATTACAAGATATTCAAAAACCTTGACTATAAAGGACATCAGTTGTATGTCGTAGAGACAGAATTTGAAAAAAACACCAATAAACGGGTGAAAAAGAAAACACACGGTTTGTTCACATTTCCAATAAAAGCATTGTTGAGTTCAGTCTAAAAAGCATCTTTATTGCAAAACTTTTCGTTGTTGTAAATTTTGAATCCTCATTAACAACAGGTTAACTCCGACACAAAAATTTTCAAAGCCTTGATTTTTTGCAAAAATATATCTTTTTATACTACACTCAACGTTGTTTTTTTTGGCACCAATTAAATACTTTTTATTTTTTATATTTGTAAATTAACAATTGTTTTAAGTTAACCAGTCAACCATGAAATTCATAACTTTTTTATTGCTGTTCTTATCTGTTACTTTTCGTTTGGTGTCTGGTGAAAATGTATTGAAACCTGATGTCCGTTATAAAAATATTGATGCAGAGGATGCATTGAGTAGTGGGTCGATTTCATGCATAGAAAAGGATTCTTATGGATATATATGGGTGGGAACCTATTATGGATTAAATCGCTATAACGGGTATGAGGCTGTGCCGTATTACCACAATTCGTCAAAATCAAATTCAATACCCAATAATTTTATAACCGCTCTGCATCTTGCTGAAGATGGGAGATTATGGATTGGAACGAAAGATGGGCTTTGCTTTTATGATGATAAGAGAGACCGTTTTGAAGAGGTCTGTTGTGAGTATTCATTAAATCCTGCAAAGCATATTGGAACCATCTTTGTTGGTGGAAATGACGGATTTTATGTAGGGATGATGGGGGGTGGTTTATATTGGTATTCATACGCAAAGGCAATACTGGAGCCTGCAGCCAAAGAAATGTCATTCGAAAAGAGGTCGAAGTGTCGTATTTATTGTGGCTACTTTTTGTCCGAAGATTCAGTATTTGTGGGGACTTATGATAATGGCATAATGCGCTACAACGTTTCGACAGATAGTATGGAGGAATATATTTTCCCTGGAATGGAAGTTAATTGTATTGAAAAGTTTACTCCGAACAAATTATTGTTGGGAACCAATAATATGGGATTGTATCTTTTTGATCTTAGTTCCTTACGGTATGAGAAAGTATCTCTGTTTGATTTCTCCGGTCAACCGGTAACTATTGTTTTGGATTTAGAGAAGGATTTGGACGGGCAGTTTTTGATTGCTACTGATGGAGGCGGAATAATTAGATTGGATGAAACAACCTTAAAACCTTCAGAGAGTGAAAAGTATTCAAACAGGTTTAATCTTTTCGAAAATGATGCTGTTAGAGATTTATATGTGGAGGAATCCGGAATAGTTTGGGTAGGAACAGTTGGAAAGGGATTGTATAAGTATAATCCGTTGTTCAATCAGTTTTTATTAATGAAGGAGAACGGAGTAGAGGCTGATGCGGCTTTTCATGAAAATGTTATAGATATTTTTCAGGCTTCAGAGGGCAGTATTTGGGTTGGTACAGATGGGGGAGGTCTTTGCATGATGAGAATGGATGGGAGGATTATTAAAAGTTTTGAAAATTTTAGTGACCACCCCAAACTTAAAAATATTGATGTAATCAGGAGAATTTATGAGGATTCGGAAGGTGATATATGGTTGGGAACTTACGGTAACGGGATAAGTGTTTTTACTCCGGGTAAAGAGAAGGATAGTTTTCAAACTTTTCATTTAACACAAAAAAAAGAGACGTATGAAAATGCCAGTCATGTATGGTCAATAGAAGGTGCTGGGGAAAATCAAATATGGGCAGGAACTTTGGGAAGAGGTCTTTTCAGAATTAATAAACGCACCGGGGTTGTTTCACCTCTTCGTTCTATTAATGTTGAATTGGATTCATGCCTGAATCCTTATATTCTAAGTCTTGCAAAAGATAATAAAAATCGTTTGTGGGTAGGCACAAGTAACGGAGTTATGAGACTCTCTAAAGATCTTACTGATTATTCAATATTTCTGTATGATTCATTGAATAATAGTGGAGTTGGCCGAAATACGGTCACGGATATTTATCATAGCGGAGACGGTTCCACCTGGTTAGCTACCAATGGAGGTGGTGTGGTCAGAGTAGGGCAAAATGATAGTCTGACTTTTTTTAATTCGGAAAAAGGTCTTAGTCATGATAAAGTCTATGATATTTTTCAGGATAATCAGCAGAATTACTGGATCGCTACTTATAAGGGGTTGAATCGATATCGTGTGAAGGATGAGGATTTGTTGATGCTGGATGTACGGGACGGACTTAACAGCAGTGTAATGCAGGTTGCAATGCCGTTGAATAATGGTTATATAATGACGGGAAGTCCCAAAGGGCTCAACTGTTTTAAGCCGGCAGATCTTTTGTTAAATGATCTACCGCCTAAAGTGGTTTTCGAAAGTTTTTTTGTGGACAATCAGGAGATTTTTGTAGGCGATGAGACACATATTCTTGAAAATGCTATTCAATATGCCGAAGAAATTGAGTTAAGTGCTGAACATAACTCTTTTGGGGTGTCTTTTTCAGGACTTAATTATTTTATGCCGGAAAAGACATCATACAGTTACCGGCTTTTGGGTCTTTCTGATAAATGGAGTATTCCGTCAGAATTGCGATTTGCCCGGTTTAATAAATTGCCTGCGGGAGATTATACGCTTCAGGTAAGAGGTATTAATAACAGTGGGGTGTGGAGTCAGTATCCTGCTGAGTTGGAGATTAAAATATTACCTGCCTGGTATAAAACCAAGGTGGCATTTTTTCTCTTTATAGCGGTTTTTGGAGCAATGGTTTATGCGTATATGAAGTATTCTGTTTTTCTTATTGATATAAAAAGAAATCTTGCTTTTGAGAAAAAAGAACGATTGAGAATGGAAGAGTTGAGTGAAATGCGTTCACATTTTTTTACGAACATCTCCCATGAATTCCGAACTCCTTTAACACTAATTTCATTACCTGTGGAGAGGATTCTAAGAAAAGGCAGTCTTGCTCCGGAATTATCTGAATCATTATCTGGGGTGGCACGGAATGCCGATTATCTTACTCAATTGATTGATCAACTACTGGAAGTGAGTAAACTAGAATCCGGCCATCTGCAACTTGAACTTTCAGAGGAGAATTTTTCCAGGTTTTGCAGACAGAAAGTTGGTCAGTTTAAAGGATTGGCTCAGGAGAAGCAGATAGAATTGAACTTTAAAGGCAGGTTGTCTTACTCCTGGGTGAGGTTTGATAAAAATGTGATGGAAAAGATTATTAACAATCTTTTATCCAATGCTTTGAAGTATTGCGAAAAGGGAGGGAAGGTGGTCTTTACTTTATTAGAAGAACCTGATGAAGGTCAGAATTCCGGTAAAAGGATGATTGGGGGTAAAGTGTCTTCCTCCATTGTTGATGACCGTCCATTAAAAGTAGGCTTTAGAGTTGAGGACGATGGCACAGGGATTACTAAGGAGAATCTGGATAGAATTTTTAACAGGTATCAGCAATTTGAAAAACCTGTAAATAACTATCAGCAGGGAACCGGAATAGGACTTGCGTTGGTAAAACAATTGGTGGAACTTTCTAATGGTGATATTAAAGTTGCCAGCGAGAAAGGAAAAGGAACTTCTTTCGAAATCTTTTTTAACTTTTTCCCGGTCGCTTCAAGATATGAACATGAGTATGTTGCTCCTGTGGTATTCAATTCGGTAGTTCAGGGATTTTACACCAATCATGAACCGGAGGTGAGAAAAACCGAGAAGGATTCCGCAAGGGAAAGTATCTCAGGACAAAAGCATATTCTCATTGTAGAAGATAATCAGGAAGTTTTAACCCTTATAAGTGATGAACTGAGAAGTTTATACCGGGTATCAGAAGTGAAGGATGGCGTTCAGGCACTAGACTGGCTTACCTTACATCATGCTAATTTAGTGTTAAGTGATGTCATAATGCCACATATGAATGGCATTGAATTGTGCAGGAAAATAAAAACCAATGTTGACTTGAGCCATATTCCTGTTATTTTGCTGTCGGCCAAAGGCGAATCGGGTGATAAGATTGAAGGACTGGAACATGGAGCTGATCTTTATCTGTCCAAACCTTTTGATATGGAATTGTTGAAAGCCTATATCAAAGGGCTCATTTTCAATCGTGAAAAAACAAAAGAATATCTTTCGTCTTATTTATATGAGAATAATCCAGTAGATAATAAAATTGATTTAATTGAAAAGCAGTTCCTGAAAAAAGTGGTATTTGTTATTAAATCTAATCTTGACAATGAAGTTTTTTCCGTAGAGGAATTGTGTGATGCAGTTTGTATGAGTCGAAGCAATCTTCATCGAAAGTTGAAAGCTATTGTGGGCAAAAGTGCAACTGAGTTTATTCGTTCTTTTCGGTTGAAAGAGGCTGCAATGTTGCTTTCGGATACTGACCTGCAGATATCTGAAATAGCTTTTAAGGTGGGATTCAGTAATGTGTCTCATTTTATTAAAATTTTCCGGAAGGAGTTTTCTCTTTCTCCTGCTTTATTTAGAAAGGTCAAAAGAACTGAGATTCACAATTTCTCATAAAACATTGCGGCGATCGTCCGTTAGATAAACACCCATCACAAAGACATAATGTTTGTATGATTTATCGTAATTTCAACCTTATTCCGGAATAAATCTAAATGGGGTATCTTATTATCACCCATAGTTTTATGATTGAGCTGAAAAACAGCTGCTTGTGGAAATGCAATATTTTTCAATATTTTTCAATATGCTGTAATTAAGTGTGTTATACATTTTGCGGATATTGACTGGATACCCCCCCATAAATCTATTCAAACACTATGTGACTTAAAGATAAATATTCGACAGATTAAGCGTTAATTCCCATGAGTCAGATCTGAAAGCTTCTTTATTGTTAAGCTCTTCGTTGTTTTTTTTTGGAGGTATTTATTGATAATCAGTTAGTTAATTTCGATGCAAGAAGTTAAAAGGCCTTGATTTTGACAAAAATATACTTTTTTATACCACACTTACCCATAATATTACTTGTTGCTTTTAATATTGAAATTCTTCAGGCTCCAATTCGGTTAGTTTTAGCCATACCCGAAGCAATCTCTTAAAACAAAAACATTACTTTAAGCTACAGCCTCGGTTTTCTTTAACCCCCTTTGTTTGATACTTAGTGTCGGGAAGAGAACTTATGTTTTATTTGTGCTTGCCAGGAGAGCGGCAAGTACAAGGCTTGTGATGGTTAAAAAAAAGGAGTTCCGAGTATGCTTTTTGTAGTTTTTTTTAAGAAAAACCCTGCAAAAGATACTTCTGGATGAATGTTTTGAAGGCGAGTATAACACAGCAATTGTCGTTTTCTTGCAATCACGACTTACACTTTCTTGAACTTTGCAAACTAACCATAAACAGTTTTTCAGACCTTTCATGGGTGGTTTTCTCTCTGTGATTGTAGTTTTCATTATCACCTTTTTGTTGCTTTGTTTTTTATCGGGATGCAATCATGCTGTTTGTTTTTATTTCCGGTTTAACGAGACATTTAGATTCAGGGAAAATGCAACGTAAAGAACATTTTGCAACAGCAGTGTTATTGTTGCATCAAATAGTTCATTTTTAGGAACAGGTAGAATGTTAGAGGTTGTCCTGGCGACATATATTTGTTACAGTATTCGTTTATAAAATAAAGATGATTAAACCATTAAAAGATGATAGAACCTGAAGAAGAAAAAAAAAAGGTGAAACTCTACAAGAAAATACGTGGAGGGCTAATTGTTGCGATTTTGCTAATGCTGGCCCTCTATTATTTCATAATTTTTACCGAATAGCTTTGTTAAACTAAAATTTTTGAATTCATGAAAAAAACGGATTTTTTAAAACAAATGCTGGTTTTGTTGCTTCTTACATTTTTTGTAGGAGAGGTAGCAGCTCAGCAAATTAATGTTCGGGGGAAGGTTACTGAATCGTCCAGAGGAAGTGAACCGATTCCGGGTGTTTCTGTTGTGCAACAGGGAACTATGAACGGAACAATTACCGATGTTGATGGAGAATATCAGATTACGCTGCCTTCAGACGCCACTTTGGTCTTTTCTTTTATTGGGTTTGAAACCGCAGAAGTGCCTGTTAATGGACAGGAAAACATTGATGTCCAACTTGAACCCTCTGTCATCAATGTAGATGAGGTTGTTGTTACAGCTTTGGGAATAGAAAAAAGGAGTAAGGGTTTGACCTATTCTACTCAGTCATTAAGCGGAGAGGAACTTACCGGTGCCAAAGACGTGAATCTGGTCAACTCTTTAACCGGAAAAAGTGCCGGTGTGGTTATTACAAAGAGTAGCTCGGGCCTTGGTGGCTCGTCAAAAATCCTGATTCGGGGAAACCGTTCTGCGGGGGGGAATAATCAGCCACTTTATGTGATAGATGGTATGCCAATGCTGAACAGCGTTTCCGAACAGCCCAGTACTTCTATAGGAGGTACAAATGATGCTGGCGGCCGGGACAGTGGTGATGGTATTTCAAACCTGAACCCTGAAGATATCAAAAGTATTAATATTCTGAAAGGGGCTTCTGCTGCTGCACTGTATGGTACGCAGGCGGCGAACGGGGTCATTGTAATTACCACTAAAAAAGGGTTGGCCGGAAGAACTACTGTTAATGTTAGTTCCAATACCACCGTGGAGTCGGCTGTTTCTCTTCCTGAATTTCAGGATAAGTACGGGCATAGTTCCGGTGGTTTCAGCTGGGGTGATCCGATTAATGGTTCAAACGACTATGTCGATGATTTCTTTAAAACAGGGGTAACAACCATTAACAGTATGTCTCTTTCTTCGGGTAGTGAAAAAATGCAGACCTATTTTTCCTACGCTAATACTTCTGCAAAGGGAATTATTGATGGGAATAAACTTAAAAAACACAACCTGAACTTCAGAGAATCAGGCAGGTTTTTTAATGATAAGTTGTCTGTTGATGCCAATGTAAACCTGCTAAACCAGTCTATAACCAATAAACCTGTTGCCGGAGGTTATTATCTCAATCCTTTGGTGGGCTTATACCGATTCCCCAGAGGCATGGATATGCAGCCTTACAAAGAAGATTTTGAAGTGTATTCCATTGATCGAAATCTAAATATTCAGAATTGGCATAAAGAATTAGAAGCAATGGAGCAAAATCCTTATTGGATTAATAACCGCATGCCAAGTAAGGATCGGAGAAACAGGGTTTTATCCTCACTGACTGCTAAGCTGGATATCAACAGTAAGCTTAATATTCAACTCAGAGGAAATGTGGACTATACCAACGACAGGTATAACAAGAGAATTTATGCATCCACACACACAGCTCTTGCCGGAAGCAATGGTCGGTACATTACGATGAATAGGGAAGAAATACTGAACTATGGTGATGTTTTGCTGAATTATAACAATGTTTTTGGGGATATTTCACTTACTGGTTCTTTGGGGGCCAGTGTTAATGATACGAAAGTTCGAAGCGAACGGCTCGATTCACGCCCCAATGATTTGCATCTTCCCAATGTGTTTACGGTGGCGAATATGGATATTGGATATATTGAGGAGATGGATCTTCACCGGCAAATGCAGTCTGTATTCGGAACGGCTCAGGTTGGTTTCAAAGATCTGTTGTTCCTGGATGTAACAGGGCGAAATGACTGGTCTTCAGCTCTTGCCTACACAGATAGTGAAACATCAGGATTCTTTTATCCCTCTGTAGGGGTTACAGGAGTGCTTTCCGATATGATGAATATGCCCACCTTTATTGATTTTGGTAAGATTCGGGGATCATGGAGTAGTGTGGGTAACGATATTCCTGTATATATTAGTAATCCAACAAATTCTCTGGGTGCTGGAGGAAATCTAATTTTTAATTCTGAAGCACCATTTGATAATTTGAAACCTGAACTTTCCAAGTCTGTTGAATTGGGAACTGAGTGGCGAATGTTTGCCAATAAATTATCCTTGGATGTTACCTACTATAAAACCAACACCGAAAACCAGCTCTTTACCTTGCCTGCCCCTGCCGGTTCCGGTTTTTCATCTTATTATGTAAATGCCGGAGATATTCAAAATAAAGGTTTTGAGGCTGTGGTTGGTATTACTCCGTTGGCTCAGAATGATTTGTACTGGAAAAGTACCTTTAATTTTGCAACCAATAAAAATACAGTTAAGGAATTACATCCGGATTTGAAAGAATTTCGCTTTGGAGATCAGACCTCCAATTCTTATTGGATGAAACTTGTGGAAGGAGGCTCCTTCGGAGACATATATGGAGTAGCATTTGCCAGAGACGAATCAGATGAAATTATTTACGACGGGGATGATTTACCAACCAGACAGGAAGATTTTGTTAAAATAGCCAATGCCTCGCCCGATTTCTCTTTGGGATGGAATAACAGTATTACAATCAAAAATTTTAATTTTCAGTTTTTGATTGATGGAAAATTTGGTGGTGATGTGATCTCCTTAACGCAGGCCGATCTTGATCAGTACGGTGTAACCAAAGAAACCGCAGAGGCCCGTGATCGGGGGTATGTAGAATTGGAAGGTCGGAAAATCAGTAATGTAAGAGATTTTTACAACCGGGTAGGAGGAAGAAACGGTATTTCTGAATACTATGTTTATGATGCCACAAATGTAAGATTGAGAGAGGTTATATTGGGATATTCTTTTGGTGAAGAAGTTTTTGGAGCAGACTCTTTTGTGAAAAATGCAAAGGTTTCTTTAATCGGACGAAATTTGTTCTTTATTTACAAGGATGCTCCTTATGATCCTGAAGCACAGTTGTCTGTCGGTAATAACCTTCAGGGGGTAGATGTCTTTGGAATGCCGGGAACCCGAAGTTATGGTTTGAATGTTAAATTAACCTTTTAAGATATTTTGATCATGAAAAAATATATAATTAATACAATATTGTTATTGACGATTGTGCCTCTTTTATTTCTGAAATGTACAGATAACTTTGATGAAATGAATACCAATCCTGTAGGGATTACAGAGAAACAGTTAGAGGGTGATTATAATATGATCGGAGCCTATTTCCCCCAGATGCAGCAAATGATCTACATGAACTATAACTGGGGTTCAGGAAAAGACTGGACTTATCAAATAGCTCAAAACCTGAATGCAGATATTTATTCGGGATATATGATGTCCCCTACACCATTTAATGCTAATGTGAACAATCTAACCTATTCGTTGGTAGATGGATGGAATTTTGCAGCATGGGAATATACTTATGCACAGTTTATGACGGCTGCCCTGGAGGTGGAAAAAAAGGCAGTGGATGAGTATGCGCATTTTGGAGCTGTGGCTAAAATATTGAAGGTGACTGCCATGCATCGTATTTCAAATCTGTATGGTCCGATTATTTATACTGAGTATGGGAAGTCACAAACCGGTGGTCAGTATGATTCACAGGAAGAAGCTTACAATGCCTTTTTTGATGATCTGAAGACCGCGGTGAATACTCTGAATGCTTTTATTCAGGAAAATCCAGAAGGTGCCCCTTTTCAGAACTTTGATCAATTTTTCGGAGGTAATTACCAGAAGTGGATTCAGTTTGCCAATTCATTGAGACTGAGACTTGCTATTCATATTGCAAATGTGTCGCCAGAGAAGGCACGGGAAGAAGCTGAAGCCGCTGTTAATGCTCCTTTTGGTCTTATGCTTGATGGAGTTGCTGCTGTAAGCGGGAAAGGATATACTCATCCGTTGGCTGTTCTTAGTGGTTCCTGGAATGATGTTTTGATGGGTGCTCCTATAGAGTCTATAATGAAAGGATACCATGATCCGCGTCTGCCTGTCTATTTCAAGCCTGTGACCGATGAAGCTTTAAGTAGTCAGGGTTATGAATTCAAAGGTATTCGTCAGGGAATTGAAATAGAGGATAAGGCTACGTATGTGAATCACTCTCAATTGAATATTTCTATTGAATCTCCTGCTATTCTGATGACTTCTGCCGAAGTTTATTTTTTGTTGGCTGAGGGTGCTTTACGGGGATGGAATGTTGGTGGCACAGCCGGGGACTTTTATGTGATGGGTGTTGATGCATCTATGGCACAATGGGGAGTGTCTTCAGGTGATTATCTTGATCAGAATAATGTTGCAGCACCTTATGTCGATCCTATTAATCCTCAAAACAATGTGGAAGAGGGGAGCGAATACTTAAACAATGTTTCTCCACGTTGGGAGGAGGCTGTTTCAAATGTGGTTAAGCAACAGAAAATCAGTATTCAAAAATGGTTAGCCATGTTCCCCGAGGGGATTGAAGCGTGGACAGAAGTGAGAAGAACAGGATATCCTAAGATATTTCCTGTAATAGTCAATCACAGTGGAGGTGTTATTCCTTCAGAACATTTTGTGCGACGACTGAACTTTCCGTCATCGGAAAGAGAGCAGAATCCTTCTTACTCCGGTATTGAAGCACTTCTTGGTGGGCCCGATAATGGAGCAACATCTCTTTGGTGGGATGTGGAAGTGGAGTGATAAAACTTAATGAATAAGGTGAATTATTGTTTTTTTGGCATTTCCGGTTATAAAATTCCGGAAATGCCTTTTTAATAATTCTGGGTTACAACCCGACATGGATTAAGAAAATGCAAGGCTTTCACTAAAAAAAATTGTGAAATCCAACATTTTCTAAATCGGTTCGGATGCTTCGGGATAAGTAAAATGATACTTCGCAAAACTTGTATCGTTCAATTTAGGTTTTAATTTGTTGTTTTTTCCAGACATTTACAAAATTTTAAACGGATGAAAAATATAGCATTTTTGTGGTCAATCATGATGCTGGTTGTTCTGTCATTCACCGGATGTGATAAAGAGAAAAAGGAGATTAGGGATCCGGCTGTAATTCCCAAGCCTGTTAAGATGAAGTTGACTGGAGGGGAGTTTCAGTTAAATAAAAAGACATCAATTGTTGTGAGTGATGATGATGAGCAACAAATAGGTGTTGCATATTATCTGTCGCAGCTATTAAGTCCTGCTACCGGTTTTCGTCCAGAGGTTACTGTGCAGGGCAATTCTGAGGAAAATACGATCTTTCTGGAAATAGATCGATCAATAGCAGGTGCTCCGGGGTGTTATTCTTTATTTGTGACGGATTCTAAAATTTCTCTTTCAGCTCCCGGAGTAACAGGTCTTTTTTACGGGGTGCAAACCTTGCGTCAGTTGTTGCCTCCTGAGATTGAATCGGAAGTTTTACATCCAGGTATGATCTGGACGGTGCCGGCAGTGGAGATATATGATGAGCCGGCTTTTCCGTACAGAGGGTTACATCTTGATGTGAGCCGTCATTTTTTTCCGGTAAGCTTTATCAAAAGGTATATTGATTTGCTGGCACTTCATAAGATGAATGTGTTTCACTGGCATTTGACTGATGATCAGGGCTGGCGTTTGGAAATTAAGAAATACCCAAAACTGCAGGAAATTGCCTGTCAACGCAAAGAAACACTTATTGGGCACGGGCTGGAAGAACCTTTTATCTATGATGGAGAACCTTATGGTGGATATTACACGCAGGAGGAAGTGAAAGAAGTGGTTAAATATGCTGAAGAACGTTTTGTGACAGTAATTCCGGAAATAGAGATGCCGGGGCATGCGCAGGCTGCACTGGCTGCATATCCTTATTTGGGATGTACGGAAGGTCCTTATGAAACAGCAACCCGGTGGGGGGTATTTCCGGAAGTGTTTTGTGCCGGAAAAGAGGAATCTTTTCAATTTCTTGAGAATGTGTTACTTGAGGTGATGGAACTTTTCCCGGGCCATTATGTCCATATCGGGGGAGACGAATGTCCCAAAACGCGTTGGGAAGAGTGTGAACTTTGTCAGGCCAGGATAGCTGATGAAAATTTAGAAAATGAACAGGAACTCCAAAGTTATTTTGTTCACAGGATTGAGGAATTTCTGAATCAGCATGGGCGAAGTATTATCGGTTGGGATGAGATCATGGAAGGTGGCCTGGCACCCGGTGCAACGGTGATGTCCTGGCAAGGGGAGAAAGGTGGAATTCAGGCCGCCAAAATGGGACATAACGTCATAATGACACCCGTTTCTCATTTGTATTTTGATTATTATCAGACAGATCCGGAAGGGGAACCTCTGGCTATCGGACATTTTCTGCCTCTGGAAAAGGTTTATTCTTACCATCCGATTCCGGATACTTTAACTCAGGTGGAAGCAGTATATGTTTTAGGCGCACAGGGGAATCTGTGGTCTGAGTACATTAAAACTCCTGAACATGCCGAGTATATGGTTTTCCCCAGGGCGATTGCTCTGTCCGAACTTCTTTGGACTCCTGTTGAAAGCAAAAATTATGAAAACTTTCGTCAAAGATTAGAGGCTCATTACCAACGTCTGGATATTCTTGGTGTAAACTATTTTAAAGATTAGAAATCAAAGTCAAAATTGATATTTTGTGATCAAAGTCTGTTGGATTTTTTCCGGCAGACTTTTTTGTTACTTATTGAAGTTTCCCACTTCTGTCAGCCTTGAAAAAAGGGGATAAAAAAATAGAAAAAGCAGTGGTTTTTATGTCATAAATTGATGGCTTTGAAGTAGTTATAAACCAAAGGGCAAAAATGTCACAAAACCACTACTTATATCATCAAAAATAGGAAAATGAAGCGAATTAGAAAACGTTCTTTGCCATAATGAAAGTTTGCACAAGGCGGTCTTATTGCAGATTATGTATTAATGGACAGTTGGTTTGTCAATGACACTATAATTGCCGGGATCAAATCGATTAAGAAGAGTTGTCTTCATGTTTTGGGTATGTGTAAATTAGATACTTGTAAATACCTCCTTAATGGCAAGGAGCTCAATGCCAGGGAGATAATCGCGATGTATGCACGAAAAAACGGGCACTATTTCTGTAAGCATAAGTCACAATTTCAGTTTAATTTTAATCCTAAATCCTGTTTAACGTCGCTAAAAAACTTCCTCCTTGGCTTTTTCTGCCTTTTTGGAATAATCTCCTTTTTAGCTCTCCTGACCTGAAATGGGCTCCTACTGGCATCAGATAATCAATGCTGCCATGAGGGCGTTGATTATTGTACTGGCTCCGATTTTCACACCTGCATTATTTATGAATTAATCAGGGTAGGTTTTTTGAGCGATAATTCCTCACAATAGTCCGTTAAAAAAAGCTAAACGCAAAGACGCAAAGTTTTTATTATAAGAGAATTTTGCTCTGCATTGTTGTTTGTGTAAACAATTAATTTTCAAATACTTATAAGGGTTTTGCGGAGTGTTGTTCTTGAAAAAGTGAGGTTTTTGTGAGTTTCAATCCTGTCATGAGTGAGTTTTTTATGAGTCGTTCTTTCCTTCTTTTAAATTGTCAATCTTAATTTTGCAATTAATGAGTGTAGTATAAAAAGGTATATTTTTGCCAAAATCAAGGCTTTGAAAATTTTTGTGCCGGAGTTAACCTTTCGTTAATGAGGATTCAAAAATTCTCATTAACGAAGAGTTTGGCAATAAAGAAGCTTTTTAGACCGGATTCATTAATAAATATTGACAAACCCGATAAATCCTAATCATTGTGAGAAATTTATTTTCTATAGTCTCGAGTATCTTCGCGTTTATATTACTCTTCAGTTGCTGCAAAAAAGAATATGTTAATAAATTGACTTTTGAGGATGACGGTCTCTGTGTCATCTCAAACTGGCAGCTTATTGGACCATTTGATTACGACACGTTAAAACAGCTTCCGGATGAGACCTTTTTTAATCAGGACCTTAATAAATTTGGTGTTGATGAAGAACATTTTAAGAAAAGTGATCTTAAGGTCATTGATCAATCTGATGTGCCAACCCAATTTGTTGAAGAGAAATATGTTACACATCGACTTAAAAACCTGGTTGCCGGAAATATCAGGACTAAAAGTAATTATTATTTGGCGACAACTCTTTTATGTGAAAAAGACACCTTTGTTTATGCTTTGATTGATGGCTCCGGAGCTTATAGAATATGGGTAAATCAACAGGAAATTTATCAGGAACGGTTTCGAAAAAATCAAACAAAAATTTGTGACCGGTTTATTCCGGTTCATTTGCAAAAAGGAGAAAACATCATTTTAGCCAAGGTTAATCGCGAATCCAATGTTAATGCGTGGGGGTTAGACCTTGCATTTGTACCTCAGAATAAGGCTTTTGAAATATACAGGGTCAATTATTTTGAAAATTTCATATATAATCCTGTCTTCTCTGATACAATAACTTTTTATACCGGGCCTTTGTCTCCTGAAAAATCAAGACTGAAGAGTCAGGGAACGCAATTTCATTTTAAGACTGCAATTGATGAAAACGGAAATCATTTTGTAACAGGTCTTGAAGAATTATCAGATGGGTTTTTCTCTTTTAGTTTTGAGAGTGAAGGCACACAAATGGAGCAAATAGTTTTTAAAGGTAATATCCGTGAATATTATGACTCTTTATGTTCATCTGCTCCAGTGATGAATGATGCGCTTGAACAAGAAGAATTGGCTGCACTCAAAAACAGAATAGATTTTTTGTTTGAAAATTATGATGCACGGGGTGCAAGTGCTATCAAATACTATGACACAAATCTTGTCTACTGGATTAATAGATTACAATATTTTTTGAATAACCGACAAAAATATATTGTAAAACTATGTTTAAAATCCTATGAGAGTGGTGATTCCGGCGAGATTGGTTATTATGGTTTTCAGTGTGATTCAGTTCTTTTGAATGAAGAGGAAATTCCATTAATTGTTGTTATGCCCTTTGCCATACCTTATGATTATTTTCCTACCGCCTGGTATATTGGCAATTATGAGCAATTGTTTGTTGACGCTCACCTTGCTTCGCAGCGAGGATTTGCCATCTGTTTCTTGTACGGGGCAGGGGAGAATTATACACTTAGTGCTCTTAAAGAAGAATTTTTTGGCGTTTTGGATAACATCGAAAGCCAGTTTCCAAATGTGAATACTGAAAAGATTTTTCTTACCGGTATTTGTAAAGGAGCTTCCAAGTCATTTGAATTGGCTGTTGAATGCCCTGAAAAGATTAAAGCAATAGCGGTAAGGGCACCTTTGCCTGAAGTTGCCATGCTTGAAGGATTGTCAAAGCTTAAGAATATTCCGATTTTTATCCGACATGGAAAATATGATGCTCAAATTCCAATGAATTATATGAAGCAATTGGTGGCTGAAATAGAGAGTTATGGAGCAGAGATAGAATTTGTTCAAACTTCTGAGGCTCATGATAGTTATCGAAAGGACGAACGAAGAATTTCTTTTGATTTTTTTGAGTCTGTGCATAAATCAATATATCGATAGGTTTATTATGTATTATGTAAAAACTTAAATATTTAAATGAATGATCCTGCACCCCCTTATCCAACTAACAAATCTGCGTAAAGAATACAAAACTTCAAAAAACTCCGTAATTGCGTTAAACAATATCGATTTAACGATCAACACCGGAGAGTTTGTTTCCATAATGGGCCCTTCAGGTTCTGGAAAATCCACATTGTTAAATATTCTGGGTCTATTAGATACTTTCGATTCAGGGAAGTATATTTTAAATTATCAGCAAACCGGGATTTTGACTGACAGGGAGTTGGCCGGGATACGAAACACTCAAATTGGTTTTGTTTTTCAGGCTTTTAACTTGTTGCCTCAGCGTAATGCTCTGGAGAATGTTTCATTGCCTCTCTACTATAGGGGAATACCATTTAAAGAGAGAAATGAAAAGGCAATGTACTATCTGAAGAAAATGGGGCTGGCTGATTGGGCTCATCATTTACCTGATGAACTATCCGGTGGACAAAAGCAACGCGTTGCCATTGCACGGGCTCTTTGCACTGACCCCCAACTTATCCTTGCCGATGAACCCACAGGAGCTTTGGATACACAAACATCAACTGAAATAATGAATTTGCTGAAAAAAATCAATGAATCCGGAAAGACCATTGTTGTTGTGACACATGAACATGAAATAGCAGCAAGAACAAAGCGGAAGGTTTTATTAGTTGACGGAAAAATAGTTGATGACACCCTGTTAACCCAAATCAATGAAAATGATGAACACTCTGTTTTACAAGAACCACGAACTTTTTAAAGAAATAATCCTAAACCTGAAAGTTCATAAGCTTAGAACTATTCTAACAGCTTTTGGTATCGCCTGGGGTGTCTTTATCCTGGTTGTATTACTTGGAATTAGTGGTGGCGTAAGAGATGGTGTATTCGAATTGTTCAAAGGTTTTTCATCTAAAACAATCTGGTTTTACGGGGGAGTATCTACTGACAATATTGCCATGCGCGAAACAGGCGAAGATATAAAGTTTAGTGTGGATGAACTGGAAAGCCTGAAAAATGTATTTCCAAAGATAACATCCATCTCTTCTGACATACAGCAACCTAACACTTCCGTGCAGTTCCAGGGTGTGCAGGAGTATTTTAATATTGCAGGTGCATCGGGTCAAACTTTTAATTTGAAAAACCTGAAAATAAAAAAAGGCCGGGCAATAAATATCCAAGACAACAAAAGACGTGGAAGCGTTGCTGTAATTGGAGACAGAATAGTGAATCGTTTTTTCCCAAAAGAAAATCCAGTGGGGAATCATTTGTCCATTAATGGTAATCAATTCTTAATAGTGGGAATTCTCGATAATAAATCATTTTTATCGGTTAATGAGCAAAACAACATTTTTATACCCGTAACTTCTTTTTCTGAGCATATCCGTCCTGTCAGATTTATTAATTCCATTGGCGTCACAATTAAGGAAGGCAATACAAAATGGTTAGAAGAGAAAATCAAGAACTATCTGGCCCGCAGATATCATTTTCGTGTTGAAGATGCCGGTGCTCTTTATGTCGTCAACTATGAAGAGCAAATGTCTGCTTTCTCTAAATTCTTTAGTGGTTTCAATATTTTTCTGGTTTTTGTTGGCTGCTGCTTATTACTAAGTGGTGTAATCGGAGTGAGTAATATTATGTACATAATTGTAAAAGAACGAACCCGTGAAATAGGTGTAAAAAAAGCCATTGGTGCCACGGAAACAGCAATTTTGAAAGAGTTTATACTCGAATCCGTGGTGTTGACTTTAGTTTCCGGAATTGCAGGATTTGCTTTAGCAATTGGAGCCCTGGAAATTATAGATGTTTTACTGTCTAATCTTACCGGCGATGAGCAAATCATTACTCATACAGTCGTTGAAATTAAATATATGGTGCTGGCTATTCTGGTTCTTTCTTTTTCGGGTCTGTTGGCCGGATTTTTTCCTGCACAAAAAGCAGCTGAAATAAAACCCGTAGAGGCCATGACAAATATTTAACCTTAAGCATAAATAATTATGAAAAAATTTCTCAACGTTTTTATAGTAGGATTATTCTTTCTAACCGTGGGTTTTATTACCTACAAAGAGGTCAAAAAGCAGGAGCAGGTGCCTGTTTTCCTGTTGGGAACCGCCCAAAGGGATTCAATTAAAGTTGAACGAAGAATTTATGGAAAAATCAGACCTGCCGAAGAGATTAAGGTCAAATCAAAAATTAATGGTGTTGTAGAAAAAGTATATGTTGAAATAGGTCAAAAAATTAAAGAAGGCGAAAGAATTGCTTTCATAAAAAAGCTTTCGGAACCCATGGAGATTGAAGATTTGAAAACCAGGGTAAGTTTATATGAAATCCAACTGGAAACCGCAAGACTTCAATATCAACGAGAAAAAGAACTGGCTGCCTCCGGCCTTACATCTGACTCAGAATTTGAAACAATCAAAGCCAGATTCAACGAAGCAACAGAACAACTTGAAAGTGCAAAAAAAAGGCTTCAGATGGCCACATCGGGAATGGTAACTTTAGACAGAAGCCTTTCTAATACAATTTATGCCCCTGCCTCCGGAACCATACTCTCTTTGATTTCCCGTTCAGGCTCTCCTGTAATCAAACAAAACAACTATAACGAGGGAACAACCATTGCAACCATTGCCAACATGGATTCTTTGAAATTTTACGGGAATATATTTGAACGGGACCTCTTGAAAATAAAAGAAGGGCAACCAATAGAATTAGAAACCCTGCATACGGGGAGCAGCTCTTTGGCAGGGAGGATTGATAAGATTTATCCAAAAGGAATAGAAGAAAACGGTATTGTAAAATTCCCGATTGAGGCATCAATAAGTAGTTATCCGGGAAAGTTATGGGGTGGAATGAATGCCACTGCTGTTATTATTACCGACTCTGTAAACAATGCGCTGTGTATAGAAGAAAAATACCTGGTCTATGAAAATAACAGTTGCTATGCCTGGGTCAGAGATGAGGATAACCAATATCGTAAAACCAATCTGGTAACCGGTCTGTCGGATGGCCTTAAAACACAAATTGTAAAAGGACTCAATGAAAACGACAAAGTGAAATTGCCTGAAGATGATTAAAACCAACTAATACCTTTAATAATGAGTAACCAAAACCATTTCCTTAAAATTCATCAACTACTTGATATTCTTGAATCTAATAGCCCCGGAACGGCTGATGAAATTGCGGAAAATCTGAACATTTCGAGGCGAACTCTTTTTCGTTACCTCGAAGAACTCCGTGACCGTGGTGCTATAATAGAGTATTGTAAGTGCCAGAGAACGTATTCTCTGAAAAATGAATTCGATTTTTTTGAAGTTTTTTTTAAGAGTGCTTTATAGTGGCACTCTGACTTAATACTTTTGCTATTAACTTTTTAAAAAAATAATTATGAAGAATCTGTTTTTTATTGTTTTGGCATTGTTGCTTTCGATGCCTTATGTAAAAGCCCAGGACGGCGATTTCGAAAAAGACATGGCACTCATGCTTGAACTCAACGGCTCTAAGCAAACATACGACATGATGTTTGGCCAGATTGTTAACCAGATGAAAGCCGGCATGCCCAATGTTAGCGACGAAGACTGGGCGAAAGTGAAAGAGGATGTTTTTGACAAGCAAATTGAGGAACTTAACAAAAAGCTGGTTCCTATCTACAAAAAACATTTCACACACGATGAGATTAAAGACATCATTGCTTTTTACCAGACGGAAACCGGCAAAAAAATGGCTCAGAAAAGCGCTGTCATTTCGCAGGAGAGCATGGCTTTTGCCCAGCAGTGGGGCATGCAGCTGGGGCAGTCCATTCAAAGTTACATAACCGAGAATGGTTACAATGAGTAATTTGGTTATTATTCTTAATGCTGCTCAAAAATATTGTTTCTGTTAGGCGCCAATAGAAACATGATTTCAATAATTTTTTAACGTTTAACTTAAAATGGTTTTATTATGGAAACGAAAAGTTTGAATTTTGAACAAATGGAAGATGTACAAGGAGGTGTTTCTGCCGGCTGTTGGTGGTCTGTTGCAGGTATGGCAGTTACAATTGCAGGTGCTACAATGATTACAGGTATTGGAGGGCTATTGCTTTATCAAGCTGGTTTAGCTGTTGGAGCAGGTGGAATGCTGTCATCTTGTAGAGAGTAATTTAATACTTTATTGTGGGTGTCTAAGAAGGGGAAAGATATTTTTCTAAATATCACTATTTGATAATTTTAGTTGGTATGTAAGCTATCTGGTTTTTATATTTAGTGAATAGTTAATGAAAAACGGACTTCTTAGACCCCTCATTGATAAAATATGAAAAATGAGATCTATTCAAGTTATTTGTGGTTTGACGCTAATAATAGGTGTTGTATTAGCATTAGTAATTAAGGAAGTTTTTCCAATTGATTATTTTATAGTGTATAATAGTTTGGCACTTCTCGTAGTTTGTCTTGCCTGTTCTTTCATGTTGAGAAATCAAAAAGGCAATAATGAAAAGATTACATTAAAATATTTTCTTTTCAATAAAAATTTATTAACGATAAATGGAACTTTAATTTTTGTTTCTTATTTCTTGTTTTTCAAAGGGTTAGAGTTAGATGTGTCTGTTTTGTTTATTCTTTTGTATTTAACCAACTTAACTTTTATTTATTGGATTTTTGTGGTTTTATTTAATTCAGTAAGTAAATTCCGAAATTCCACAAAAATAATCTCCAATTCATTTTTGTCTTTATTGCTTTTTTCCAATATAATTAATGTTTCAATAATAGAAAATCTACCTGAGGAAATATCTGTTCTTGCATTTCTTTCACCTATGCACGGGCTTTTTTATATTCCATTATTTAATGTCCCTTCGGTTTATTATTGTTCATATTTTTTTCTTCTGTTTTCGGTGGTTTTAATTCATTTAAAAAAAAGAATTTCATGGTAATTCAAGATATTAAGATATCAAATAATACTTTGTATTTGATCTTATGTTCATTTATTTTGATTAATTTATATATTACCAATACTATTGTTATTACAGATGAAATTATTCATGATACCTTTTCTTTAGAGATTTCATCTGAAGAAATCCGACAAATTTTATTATTTAAAAAGAAATATGGATGGATTTCTTATGTGGCACAACCAATGGCTTTATTAATAAAAATATATTTTACCGCAGGATGTCTTTTTATGGGATTAATGATTTATGATGTGAGAGTTAAATTCAGTAAGATTTTAAGAACTGTTTTACTCGGCGAATTTGTTTTTGTCATTTATACTGTATTTCGCTTAGGTTTTATCTATACCAAAGACTTTTCATCATTAGAACAAATTCAAAAATTTTGGCCCCTATCTTTGTTTAGCCTTTTCTCAAGCGATTCGATCCCCCAATGGCTGTTCTATCCACTTTACACCATAAATATTGCGGAAATTGCTTATTGGCTGGTGTTATCATTGGGCTTGACTTACCTCATAAAAACTAAGTTCCTGCAAAGCCTGAAAACAGTTTTAACTTCATACGGTGCAGGCTTGTTGTTATGGATGGTTTTTCTGGTTTTCGTACAGCTCTACTTTTTAGAATCCGTCTGAATCATTACTCTTCAACCTGAAACCTAAGATATGAATCCCAAATCAAAGGCCAAACTAAAATTAATTTTCTCAGTTGTTTTTATTTCAATAATCGGGAGCTTAATCCTGTTAAGCTACTTTAAGATTTCAGAAAACCAAGCAGCTAAAGAGAAAATCAAATCGCTACCTGAATTTGAACTTACCGACATTAAAAGTGATTATCCCATCAATTTGAATAATGTTTTATCCGGAAGACCAACACTTTTGGTGTTCTTTCATAGCCATTGTGATTATTGTGCTCATGAACTGACTGCATTAAATGATGCCAGGCACCGGTTGATTGAAACCAATGTTGTCTTTTTTTCACCGGAACATCCGGATACGCTTCGCCGATTTATGGCCGAATTCAACTTTGACGAATGTGAAAATATTTTTGTTGGTCGTGCCAACCAAAGAGAGCTGTTTGACTGGTTCGGAGAAATGGTACCTCCTACCAGTTTTGTTTATGATGAAAAAATGCATTTGGTTGAAAAATTCAAAGGGCTTCGAAAGATTGATGTTATTCTGGAAGCCCTGGAAAAAGGAAGAAAAGTAAATGAGTAGCAGGAAAAACAAAATAAAAAAGAATTTTCATCGTCAACTCGATCAGTCCGATTGTGGTGTTGCCTGCCTGCAATCCGTTATTTCATTTTACGGTGGCACCAAGAGCCTTGAACAACTTCGTGAGTTAAGCGGTACTTCTAAGCAGGGAACAACACTTTTGGGATTATATCAGGCGGCACAAAAATGTGGATTTGAGGCGCAAGGACTTGAAAGTGGCATAGAATGGTTGAAAACGATTGAGCAGCCCGTGATTTTGCATGTGGTCATCGATAAATACCTACAGCATTATCTTGTTTGTTATGGCTATGAAAACGACCAATTCGTTATAGGTGATCCGGCCAAAGGAATCACCACTTTTTCAGAAGAAGAGCTAAATAAAATATGGCAATCGAAAACATTATTAAAGTTAGAGCCAACAGGGGATTTTGAGAAAACGAAGGACATAAGACGCGGGAAATACAGTTGGTTTAAAGAATTAATTAAAGAAGATGCCGGTTTGTTGTCCATTATTTTTGTTTTGAGTTTAATCATTTCTGTGCTGGGAATGACCATGGCTATCTACTCCCAGAAACTGATTGATGAGATATTACCCGCAGGAGATACCGGGAAAATAATTATAGGAACAGTATTGTTGTTGGTTTTGTTAACTGCGAGAAGTGGCATCTCTTATCTCGCAGGTTTTTTTGGTATAAAACAGGGGAAAGATTACAACAACCGCTTAATCAACCATTTTTTTGGCAGCTTATTATATCTCCCCAAATCTTTTTTTGACAATCGGCGAATTGGTGAGCTTACAGCCAGAATGAATGATACATCGCGAATTCAGTCAACCATCACCAAAGTAGTGGGTGAGTTGTTGAACAATTTTTTGCTGGTTTTGGTTGGAATGTCCGTGTTGTTTTTTTATTCGAAAACAATAGGTGTTCTTGTTTTATTGAGCATTCCCGTATTTGCTCTGATTTCCTGGCGGTACCATAGGCCAATTGTTTCATCTCAGCATGATGTAATGGCTGCCAATGCACATAAGTCAAGTAATTACGTTAACACGATGCAGGGAATTGATTCCGTTAAGGCTTATAACCGGGAAGAGTTGTTTGCAGGTATTAATAAACGGATTTATGGTTTTTTCCAGGATAAAGTATTTCATTTGGGAAAAACGGGCATTGGTTTGCAAATGGTCGCCGATATTTTTGGCGTAATAATTACCATAGCAGTGCTTGGAACCGGCTCCTGGCTGGTGGTTGAAGAAAAGCTGTCCATTGGTTCTCTTATGGCTGTTTTAGGTATTTCCGGATCCATTTTCCCTGCCATTACATCTCTTTCTTTTGCTAACATCACCCTACAGGGAGCGAGGGTTGCATTTGACAGGATGTACGAATTTACTTCAATAAAACCTGAATTTAATGCGGATGAAGAGGAAGACGAGAAAAAAACTTTTCAATTTGAGAAACTGGACATACGAAATATTTCGTTTAGATTTCCCGGACGAAAACCCATCTTGTTTGATGTTAGTTTTTCTCTGTTCAAAGGACAAAGCATTTCAATTTTGGGTGAAAGCGGAGGTGGTAAAACCACGCTTTTAAACATTCTTCAGGGGTTTTATCAGCCGGAAAAGGGAAGTGTCCAATTTAATGGCGAAAATATTGACAAGATCAAATTGTCGCTTCTGCGAAAATCCATAGGAGTAGTACCACAGGAAATTGCAATATTCAACGGAACCTTGCTCGATAATCTGGCATTGGGAGGAAGTGAACAGGATATACAGCATGCACTGGCATATTGTAAAAGAGCCGGCTTTGATAGTTACTTCAGCCGGTTTCCACAAGGATATGCTACAATATTAGGTGAAGAAGGTATCAATATCTCCGGTGGTCAGAAACAATTAATTGGTTTGTGTCGAGCACTGTTAAAGGCGCCATCTCTTCTTTTACTGGATGAACCAACTTCGGCAATGGATCGGGAGACAGAAAATTTTGCACTGAGCCTATTGCATGACTATAACCCTCAATGTGGAATCATTATCGTAACGCATCAATTAAAGATCGCCAATACGGCTGATTGCATTCAGATTATTCAGGACGGAAGGATTAGGGCATCCGGTAAAAAAGAAGAATTACTTCAATTCGATAATCTATATAGTCGTATGTATGAAGAGTTGAAACTAGATTTTGCTATTGCTTGATATTAACCGAACTAGAAGGTAGGAGTTATGCAACCTGCAATTAAAATATAATTATTCTAATGAGTGATCAGATAAAGCGACAACTAAAAGTATTTTTGCCACCAATACTTCTTTCGGTTTTCTTTCTTATATGCATGTGGAAGTTAAATTTCTTGTTTTTCGGAATCCCTGTTATTGTTGGTATGGCAGGATACAAAATATGGAGAAGAAAATACACGCTTAAGTTTAACCTGATTGACCTTGCATTTTTGACTTTGTTGGTTCAACAAACCATTTCCTGGTGGTTTTCGACTTATCAGCCAAATTCTTTCGTTTACCTGAGTCATTCCATTTTAATGGTTTTCTATTATTTCTGTCTCAGGTTTTATCAGATAAACCGTGGTTATAGAAAGTTTTCTCTCCTGTATCTGATGACTGGTTTAGGGTTAATACTCGGAACAGCAACAATCTTCAGTTTTCTTTTTTTTCATTTCAATATTACCTATCATGGTTTTGATGATATTGTAAACTTCAGGAATCTGTACCATCCTGTAGGTATGCTTTCCAATGACTGGGTAAGTTACCTGCTTTTGTTTTTAACTTTTGCTGTTGCTTCTTTGTTTTATACAGGGCGCAAGGATGTTAAGTTTTTGAGTGGAATTACCGTGGTATTATTAATGCTGGGACTTATAGTCTCTTTCTCCAGAGGTGGTTATTTATCGCTCATATTCTTTTTGATTTTGCTTTCAATTTCATTATTGGTTCTGAGATTTCCCGGGCAACTTATAAAAATTGGAATTCCTGTTGTAATAGCGGTTCTTTTGTCGTTTTCGTTTTATAACGAGATAAGTACAACCCTGGGAATGACCCAAAATACGTCCCAGATAAGAAGTATCGAAGGGAGAAAAAAACTGTGGGAAAGCGCATTTGATATGTTTGTGCAAAGCCCGGTGCTTGGAGTTGGCTCCGGAAATAATATAAAGGAGTGTAACTTTTATATACACAAAGACCCGGATACATTTTTTACCGGCAGAGTAACCAATTCTTTTTTTCAATTGCTTTCAGAACAAGGCATAATCGGAGTATTGACATGGGGAGGCCTTATTGCAATAATAGTTTTCGCATTTTTTACAATTATAAAAAAGAAAGCGAAATCCCCCAAAGAACAAATAGTTGCCACAACTCTCTTATCGGGTCTGTTAGCTTTGGGATTAAGAGAGATGACTTTTTCTTCTTTCTTTGAAAATATTGGACTGCAGCTTGGGCTCTCAATTATTGCAGCTTTTGCAGCAAATGGATGCCGTCAAAGCGTAATAATACAAAACCGAAAGTTTAGCAATTATATAATTCTTTTGTTTTTAGTTTTGACAGTTATGGGTGCCTGGTATTTTTTTAAAACAAGTACGGCAAAAAAATACAACGAGCAATTCATCACAGCCTTTCAGTCCGGAAACTATCAGGAAGCCAAAAATGCCATCAATAAAGCAATATCCTGGCAACCCGATAATGCTCTTTTATATTTCAACCGGGCTCTTTTGGCAGATTCTATTTTAAGTATGTTCTCATTTTCAGAATATCCTGTTTCTTCAAATGAACAACTATTATTAAGGCCCCCGATCAGGGATCTGAAAAAAGCAATAGAATTAAGTCCTGCTGATGCTATGCTATTTCACAATATAGCCATATTGTATTGGGCTTCAGGTCGCATTGAAAAAGCGCAGGATGCTTTTAACAGTGCCATTACATTGGAACCTTATTCAACCATATTTAATTTTTCACTGGCTCAATTTTATGATTGGCAGAAAAATGAAAATAAATCAAAATTTTTTTTTAAACGGGCAGCATTTCAACAACCGATGTTACTGCACAATAAGCTAAACAAACATTTTAAATTAGAGAAAGATGATGATTTTCAAAAAGTAATAAAACAGTCAACAGAGAGTTCTGTTATTCAGGCGCGAAAGGCAGCTTTATTACTTCAGTCCGGTGATACTATAGAAGCCCGGGAAATATTGAAGGAAGTTACCGGAAAGCTTCCAAACCTCAATCGCCCCTGGTATTTCCTCGCGGAGTCTGCGCTTGCTAAAGGCGATACAACACTATTCCTTTCTGCTGTTCAACGATCCTTGTTACTCGACAGAAATGACATATTACCAAACATAAAAATGGCTGAATGGCATGCAGCTAAGGGAAACCATCGGGATGCCATAACCTATTATCTGAGAAGTTTGATTAATTATCAGTACATGGGTACTCCCTATTTTCGGAAAGCATTAAAGTACTACGGATCAAAAACAATTGTTAATAACGTATTGCCAATCAGCTTATTAATTGATTTCAATTCATATGTTGAACTATCGTCAATTTTAAGCAAAATCGAAGGATTGTATAGACTTACTAAAAATATTGAAAAAGGAAATGAAATAAAAAAATATAGATCAGGGCAACAAAATCTTGCTGAAACGTTACAAAATTTACAAAAAAGATGACCATGTTTAAAAACTGTATTTTAATATTCTTTTTGGTTTCTTTTTTTTATGTGAACATCGAATTATCTGGTCAAAAAAAACTGATACTTTCAGATTGTTTTGAAATTGCATTGGCGAACAGAAGCGAAATAAAAAATATCGGTTTGGAACTAGAAAATTCCCGAAAACAATTGGGTAGTGCCAAACAAAAACCGTTTCCTACCTTAAATGCCTCGGTTGCTCACAATTTGAATTACAATGCCACGGACAACCCTCTTTTAGGGCAATATAGTGGAAATCTGTCGATATCGGGAAGAATGCCAATATTTAAATGGTTTAATGTGTGGAAGGAAATTCAATTGGCAAATAGTGAAATCGATTATCGGCAAAGAGAATCAGATTATCAAAAGTTATCTGTTTTATTATCCGTTACTGAGGATTTTTTTAATGTTTTGCTCCGGCACGAGCAATTAATGTCTGCCCGACAACAGTTGGCAATAACCGATACAATTCTACAAAACACGAATGAACTATTTAAGGCCGGAAAAATAATTTCAACGGATGTGGAGGAATCAAGACTGCAATTTTTTAGAGAAAAGAAGAACGTGGTTAATGCTCAAAATGCTTTTAAACAAGCCTTTCTCTCCTTAAAGAAGTCAATGCAGGTATCATCAAATATTGATATAAATTTTGATTATTATTCTGACAGAGAGCCCGTAAATGAAATATTAATGTCCGGTTATGAAGCGTTTGAAAAAAAAGCAATAAACAATAATCCATATTTAAAACTTTTTGCTGTAAAAAAGCAACAGGCAGAAATAAACTATCAATTAATAGCAAGTCAAAATCGTCCTTACCTTGAACTCAATTATTCACTTTCAAGTAATTATTCCGAAGATTATCTGAGGAATACCAATTGGGATTTTTATAACAACCTCGAGACTTCATTCCACGGTGGAATCGGTTTTACATTAACCATTCCGGTATTTAACCGTGGAAATTATTCAACACAAAAGGCGATTGCCGGAAATGACATTCAGAAAATCCAAAACAATTTGGATTTAGAACTTTCCAATTTGAGAAACCTTCTTAATCAGCAATTTTTAGAAGCTGAAACCGTTATTCAGCAGTACAATTTATCAGAAAGAGAGTTAAAAAGCATAAAGGTTATCCTTAATGATAAATCTCAATTGTATAAAATTGGCAAAGAAAATATTTTTACTGTCTTAAACTATAAACAACAGTATAATGAGATAATGAACAATAATCTTTATTTGAAATATCAGGGATTTATGGCTATAAATCTTTTACACTTATATGTGGACAGAAACATCGTGGAATTTTAAATTTTTCAGCATTTCCCGGTACAGAGACTGATGAAGTAAGGAGTAGGAGTTCATCAGAAATTTCAATTCCACCACGGTACGATTGGGAGCAACTGTTCCGGCAATGTTTCGGCCTATCTGCTTGATTTCAATTCCACCACGGTACGATTGGGAGAATGGACGCATACGAGATTAAACCGGATGGATCTTAATTTCAATTCCATCACGGTACGATTGGGAGATTCTATTCCCTGGGGATAGCCAGGACACGATTAAGATTTCAATTCCACCACGGTACGATTGGGAGAAGCAACAGCGATCATATGCTCCTCAATGACCTTATTTCAATTCCACCACGGTACGATTGGGAGGATTTTAGGCCCTATAAAGATGCGAACGAGTATTATTTCAATTCCACCACGGTACGATTGGGAGAACTTCATCGCTTATGTCTGCAAAATCTTTATTATCATTTCAATTCCACCACGGTACGATTGGGAGGCTTATGCCGCACTGGCTCCCATCCCTGTTGTTGGCCATTTCAATTCCACCACGGTACGATTGGGAGTAAGGCAAAAAGCACAGAAGATATTATCTCTGATTATTTCAATTCCACCACGGTACGATTGGGAGGATCGCTTTAGTGCCGTATATTGTGTGTTATGTATCATTTCAATTCCACCACGGTACGATTGGGAGCGCGTAGGGGCGATGGTGATACACACAAGAATATCAATTTCAATTCCACCACGGTACGATTGGGAGCCAGTTTGCGCGACTTGTCGTAAACCCCTCAGACAATTTCAATTCCACCACGGTACGATTGGGAGTTGATAGGTTTGAATATAGAAAAATGTATTGGCATATTTCAATTCCACCACGGTACGATTGGGAGCTTCGCACCCTTCGGTGTACTTGTCAGCCTCTGGAATTTCAATTCCACCACGGTACGATTGGGAGTCAAAGAATTACACCGCCAGTTCGTTCCTTAGTATATTTCAATTCCACCACGGTACGATTGGGAGTAAGAGTGCTTTTAAATCCTTTTTCACTTAATTCAATTTCAATTCCACCACGGTACGATTGGGAGAATGGAATAATTAATAGCTGAAATACTTTATACCCAATTTCAATTCCACCACGGTACGATTGGGAGAATCGAAATCATCTTTTATTTTTTGTAATTTTTCTATTTCAATTCCACCACGGTACGATTGGGAGTCACGATCTCCGCTGTAAACACCTTTCAAAATAGATTTCAATTCCACTACGGTACGATTGGGAGTTTAAATTTCGATAATTCAGGACTATCACTAACGTATTTCAATTCCACCACGGTACGATTGGGAGGGAAAGCGCACGAAAAGGCAAAGCTTGTGATTGAATTTCAATTCCACCACGGTACGATTGGGAGAGTGCATGACCCACATCCAAGCCGTGAAGGAATTTATTTCAATTCCACCACGGTACGATTGGGAGAATGTGGTCGGTGGAACAGTTAATTACGATACCATAATTTCAATTCCACCACGGTACGATTGGGAGAGTTCTGGAAAAAAGTAGCTTGCAACTTGATAGTGTATTTCAATTCCACCACGGTACGATTGGGAGCGTCAACCAATACCCAGCCCGCCGGGTCATCTTCAATTTCAATTCCACCACGGTACGATTGGGAGTAAATGAGAAGGGCCAAAAGATTTGCATTTACGAATTTCAATTCCACCACGGTACGATTGGGAGCAGCAGAAATAATTTTAGCATTAACTTTGCTTTTATTTCAATTCCACCACGGTACGATTGGGAGATTAGTGTTGTCAGTTCTCAAATAGAAAATTTCAGTATTTCAATTCCACCACGGTACGATTGGGAGTTATATCAATGCAAGAGGAAATTTTGCCCTTACTTATTTCAATTCCACCACGGTACGATTGGGAGTATTTGTACCTCTTATTTGATTAAAGTGATAACGTATTTCAATTCCACCACGGTACGATTGGGAGAAATCAATTAACTCTTTTGCAAGGTCAATGTCTTCCATTTCAATTCCACCACGGTACGATTGGGAGTTATACCTATTCAAAATAAGCAAGGCAATCTGTAATTTCAATTCCACCACGGTACGATTGGGAGCCGTTCTGCGGTCAACTTCCGGCTGCACAAACGTAATTTCAATTCCACCACGGTACGATTGGGAGTTGTTTTTTTACCCTCAATTTCAGTTTCATATTCAATTTCAATTCCACCACGGTACGATTGGGAGAATAAACAAACAAATTGATGAGATTATATCTGGCAAATTTCAATTCCACCACGGTACGATTGGGAGTTTATTTCATCTTGCATTATCTCATTATCCATTTGTATTTCAATTCCACCACGGTACGATTGGGAGCAGTAATCTTATAGCTCTATCGAAAGTGGTGGCTTGATTTCAATTCCACCACGGTACGATTGGGAGTTTCTTCTGTTATTTCGCGCCTGATTGCGCCGGAAATTTCAATTCCACCACGGTACGATTGGGAGGAGTTTGAGGGTGCGGAGTATTGGACTGGTAATGATATTTCAATTCCACCACGGTACGATTGGGAGTATTGTCTTACCATAGACTTATTGAGGTTACTTCATTTCAATTCCACCACGGTACGATTGGGAGTGCAAAACCGACTACCTGACCCTGAACAAATACCATATTTCAATTCCACCACGGTACGATTGGGAGCTTTGTTTTTCCTAATCTTATTATATACCTGTTCGTATTTCAATTCCACCACGGTACGATTGGGAGTGTTTAAATCTCCGGAAACGACCTCATAGCCTGATGAATTTCAATTCCACCACGGTACGATTGGGAGTCTTATGCCAAAAACGGCCGTACGCTCATTTCCAAGATTTCAATTCCACCACGGTACGATTGGGAGAACTCTATCGGTTATTTCATTTTAGTTGATAATGATTATTTCAATTCCACCACGGTACGATTGGGAGGTCGATAAGGCCAAAGACAAGTTTGCTCCCGTATGGATTTCAATTCCACCACGGTACGATTGGGAGCATTTGAAGACGGGACTGATGCAGCTTCAGAGTTATTTCAATTCCACCACGGTACGATTGGGAGAATCTGGGGAAGCATCGCAGGGGTCGCAAAAACCTTATTTCAATTCCACCACGGTACGATTGGGAGCAAGATAGGAACCGCAACCTGGGCGGCCATCTTTGTATTTCAATTCCACCACGGTACGATTGGGAGGCCGCCAGCGAGGATATGATGGGCGTTGCTATAGCATTTCAATTCCACCACGGTACGATTGGGAGTATCACTTGCAAGTAATTATAATCTTATAGCTTATGCATTTCAATTCCACCACGGTACGATTGGGAGCGACCCCGGCTATTGCGGTTTCGATTCCTGTTTCTTATTTCAATTCCACCACGGTACGATTGGGAGAATACAGACCGGCATAAGTCAAACGCACAAAATTGTATTTCAATTCCACCACGGTACGATTGGGAGCCGTATGCACTACCACCGTCATTGTCTTTTTTACCTGATTTCAATTCCACCACGGTACGATTGGGAGGTTAAACAAACTTAGGTCGGCACACAAATATTGTAATTTCAATTCCACCACGGTACGATTGGGAGTGAATAAGAATGTTAAAAAAACTTCTTATGCTTAATTTCAATTCCACCACGGTACGATTGGGAGTAAATAATAAACAGCCATGCAGACGGTATTCTATAATTTCAATTCCACCACGGTACGATTGGGAGCTGATGAAGGCGACGTTGTCATTGATCCAGTTGCATTTCAATTCCACCACGGTACGATTGGGAGCAAACGGGCTTTAAACCATTCTTTGGTTTTTTGTTGTATTTCAATTCCACCACGGTACGATTGGGAGGCGGGGGTTAGGAAGCCGTGTTGTATGAGCAGATATTTCAATTCCACCACGGTACGATTGGGAGTGTAAGAATAACTCTTTGTCAGGCCTTCTTTGTGAATTTCAATTCCACCACGGTACGATTGGGAGTTCCAATTGTTGTATTCTTCTAAATGCTTTTCATGCCATTTCAATTCCACCACGGTACGATTGGGAGGCCGCTGCCAAGCCTTTACGGCATCGCCGTATAATTCATTTCAATTCCACCACGGTACGATTGGGAGGAAAAACAAAGCGATGCTGAATGTGGAGGACATTCTCATTTCAATTCCACCACGGTACGATTGGGAGTGAGCTGCGGCCAAAGTCACTCCACTGCCAGCAACATTTCAATTCCACCACGGTACGATTGGGAGGCATCAGTCATAAAGACCATATTCCCCATTTCTGAAATTTCAATTCCACCACGGTACGATTGGGAGAGTTTGGCTCCTTTAGACTTCATCTTTTCATCTGAATTTCAATTCCACCACGGTACGATTGGGAGTGATGAAAATAAACAGCCAATTAAAATGGATAATGCATTTCAATTCCACCACGGTACGATTGGGAGCTCATTACCCCAGTTTACAATTGCTTCAATCTCTTATTTCAATTCCACCACGGTACGATTGGGAGTTAATTTCCTGAAACGTTCATCAGTCATTTTGTTTATTTCAATTCCACCACGGTACGATTGGGAGAATGCGTGCCTAAGTTTTTGTGTGCCTGTTTGATTTATTTCAATTCCACCACGGTACGATTGGGAGTCCTTTGCGCTATTAAATGCACATGGGAAATAGACATTTCAATTCCACCACGGTACGATTGGGAGTGTTTTGGGTGCTGCACTTGCATTGTCATTTGTTTATTTCAATTCCACCACGGTACGATTGGGAGACCGCACAAGGTGAATTATTCATCACTCACTTGTGAATTTCAATTCCACCACGGTACGATTGGGAGATTCGTGTCGGATGCCCGTCAAGGCGTGAATATTTCATTTCAATTCCACCACGGTACGATTGGGAGATTGATAAAATACAGGGGTGGAACGTTTACCATAATGATTTCAATTCCACCACGGTACGATTGGGAGTGATGAGATACTTCAGGATTTAGAGTCGGATCAATATTTCAATTCCACCACGGTACGATTGGGAGAATCAATACTGGCATCATTGCAGGAATCAGATTTAATTTCAATTCCACCACGGTACGATTGGGAGTGAAAGCAGAAGAGAAGGCAACAGGCGACACCCGGATTTCAATTCCACCACGGTACGATTGGGAGATGGCTCACCCGCAGAGGGAGAGCATGCAATGAGTAAATTTCAATTCCACCACGGTACGATTGGGAGTCCGCACTATCTTTTATTCCATGAACAATTATTAAATTTCAATTCCACCACGGTACGATTGGGAGTTTGTCCTTATGGTAAATGTACGTTTTAATTTAATTTCAATTCCACCACGGTACGATTGGGAGAATAAATTTTGAAGCATCCATAAAGTCATTTACCGTATTTCAATTCCACCACGGTACGATTGGGAGGCTTGTTAAGTTTGTGCCGTGAAATTTTCGTATGTGATTTCAATTCCACCACGGTACGATTGGGAGGTTGAATAGATTGTCTTTCATGATTATTTCTTTTTCATTTCAATTCCACCACGGTACGATTGGGAGACTTTCCTTTACTTTACTTTCCTTTACTTTACTTTGATTTCAATTCCACCACGGTACGATTGGGAGTGCCGACCAGTCCGGTTAGCACGCCGAGGATACTTTATTTCAATTCCACCACGGTACGATTGGGAGTTGTCACCCGTAAAGTAAAAGACAAGCGGGAATGTCATTTCAATTCCACCACGGTACGATTGGGAGACATTTCCAATTTGTTTTTGTCCATTTTGTCCATTTATTTCAATTCCACCACGGTACGATTGGGAGCTACATTTATTCAAGTTCATCAGTTATCGGATGTTATTTCAATTCCACCACGGTACGATTGGGAGTTTAATGCCTTCCATGTGTTCCCACATCCATTCACATTTCAATTCCACCACGGTACGATTGGGAGACAGTACTCCCAGATGCTTTTAATTTCATCGGCTCCAATTTCAATTCCACCACGGTACGATTGGGAGCGGTGAACCGATGATGGACGAACAGGCTTTTTATGAATTTCAATTCCACCACGGTACGATTGGGAGCCTGCTCTCTGTTATCGCTATATTTCCCGGAAACGGATTTCAATTCCACCACGGTACGATTGGGAGCATTATGCTTCATGCTCCAACACACGCGCATTTTATTTCAATTCCACCACGGTACGATTGGGAGAGCGATTCCCAGAAGCACTTTGCCCATGAATGTTTTGATTTCAATTCCACCACGGTACGATTGGGAGGCTTCTCCTGTTCAGCCTTTAACCGTTTTTTTTCTTATTTCAATTCCACCACGGTACGATTGGGAGCACTTTGAAAACGCTCTTAGATCGGCAAGCTATACATTTCAATTCCACCACGGTACGATTGGGAGCCGCACGAGGTGCATGGTCATTGATTCGCTTGCATTATTTCAATTCCACCACGGTACGATTGGGAGAAAATAACCCAACCGCCACAAAATCAGTTATTTGATTTCAATTCCACCACGGTACGATTGGGAGGGTTCCAATTTGCCTGTGGGTCTCTGACCAAATTCAATTTCAATTCCACCACGGTACGATTGGGAGCATCTACGAAGCAACAGTAACCCTTGACAACTCGCATTTCAATTCCACCACGGTACGATTGGGAGAATTCAATAGCCATCCACAGCTGGGCATCATGCTCATTTCAATTCCACCACGGTACGATTGGGAGTATATGGCAAACACATTGCGCGATTACTTAAAATTATTTCAATTCCACCACGGTACGATTGGGAGACGATGACCCTGTGCCTAAAAAGTGGTCGGAAGAAAATTTCAATTCCACCACGGTACGATTGGGAGACGTTCCCGGAACTCCTCCAAAAGGAAACGACGGATTTCAATTCCACCACGGTACGATTGGGAGAATATGTAAAAAATATTATCGGGGTGGCTGTACACCATTTCAATTCCACCACGGTACGATTGGGAGTGCTTAACGACAGGCTGGATCAGGGGGCCATCAGTCATTTCAATTCCACCACGGTACGATTGGGAGACCGGGACTGATGGAGACTTGTGTACGTTGTTGAATTTCAATTCCACCACGGTACGATTGGGAGAGATCACTTCTGTCTCATCGACAAAAGGTGTCCACCATTTCAATTCCACCACGGTACGATTGGGAGTATGTCCTTATTGCGAGGGCGACAAGACCATTGACAATTTCAATTCCACCACGGTACGATTGGGAGAATCGGTGCATTTCCGCTCACGGCAGACAATTATGTATTTCAATTCCACCACGGTACGATTGGGAGCAGTTACTGGCCAACATTCTTTTTGTGATGGGATACAATTTCAATTCCACCACGGTACGATTGGGAGAAAACAGTTTGCTAATTAACTTCTTCTCCGCACTTATTTCAATTCCACCACGGTACGATTGGGAGACAGTAGCAGTTACAGAACTGATACGAGCATTACCGCATTTCAATTCCACCACGGTACGATTGGGAGTTCATTGTTTTATCATTTAATTACACTACAAATATAATTTCAATTCCACCACGGTACGATTGGGAGTGTATTTATTCATTTCCTACTTCTATTTTTACAATATTTCAATTCCACCACGGTACGATTGGGAGAGGCAATGCAACGCAACGAAGAGTTCACGGATAAAAATTTCAATTCCACCACGGTACGATTGGGAGTGTTAAATTAGACCAATCAACATCTGAATATCCGGTATTTCAATTCCACCACGGTACGATTGGGAGAAACAATTCTTGCTCGTATCCTTTCGCCATAAATCATTTCAATTCCACCACGGTACGATTGGGAGATTTATCCATAATTTTTAAGTTCTTGCGTATCGTATATTTCAATTCCACCACGGTACGATTGGGAGAAATGCAACAGCTAAACAGACCGTTGAACTTGCAAATTTCAATTCCACCACGGTACGATTGGGAGTGCGGTTCCTTTGTGGATGAGATCTCACAGGTGACCATTTCAATTCCACCACGGTACGATTGGGAGAACCGGCTTAATACACTTTTAAGTTTCTTTTTACATTTCAATTCCACCACGGTACGATTGGGAGAAATATCGCCACCCCGCCCGTTTTTCATAAAGTCATTTCAATTCCACCACGGTACGATTGGGAGTGTTAGTCATCTTTGCACCGTCGCCCCCTAATTGCATTTCAATTCCACCACGGTACGATTGGGAGTGTAACGCTCAACCTCTATCCACATATCGGATTCAGATTTCAATTCCACCACGGTACGATTGGGAGTATTCGCCTGTATCATTTATATAGCCAATTTTCTCATTTCAATTCCACCACGGTACGATTGGGAGCCCCGGCGCTCTACCGGGGGCAAATTTTCTACACAATTTCAATTCCACCACGGTACGATTGGGAGCGAAGAAGCAACCGGAGCCAAAATTGCCGAATTTGATTTCAATTCCACCACGGTACGATTGGGAGTTTTTAACTAAATTGTTTTGGTAGGTATTGCGCAAATTTCAATTCCACCACGGTACGATTGGGAGAATGCAGATCCAATCTTTGACATCAATTTATCTATGATTTCAATTCCACCACGGTACGATTGGGAGTCGTGGTTCAAAGGTTACGATCTATCGAAAGAAAATTTCAATTCCACCACGGTACGATTGGGAGCATCGCAAAATTGGCCGCCGGGCGTATTATTACCGATTTCAATTCCACCACGGTACGATTGGGAGACCCGGACGCGCTAAGGATTGAACGGGAGATTGTAATTTCAATTCCACCACGGTACGATTGGGAGAATTCCGAAGGGAGAGCAAAAGTTTCCTTGGGTAGTGAATTTCAATTCCACCACGGTACGATTGGGAGGCAAATTGGCGGTTTCCGCCTCGCGCCCCATATCCAATTTCAATTCCACCACGGTACGATTGGGAGGCCCTTAGCTGTTCAATTTCCCCGGTATTTAATCCATTTCAATTCCACCACGGTACGATTGGGAGGAATATTAATAATGACATTAGTTTACGCATATTCAATTTCAATTCCACCACGGTACGATTGGGAGGATTTACAAACTCTCAAACTGGATAGACGATGCTGAATTTCAATTCCACCACGGTACGATTGGGAGGCTGCGTCCCTGCCTTCGTTTTGCCTTCCTGCCCTTATTTCAATTCCACCACGGTACGATTGGGAGTATTAATTCCTTTTTCTCTTCCTCAATATCAACCTCATTTCAATTCCACCACGGTACGATTGGGAGGGTAATGACCGCCCGCGAAGTTATTGAAAGCATACATTTCAATTCCACCACGGTACGATTGGGAGCGGCTGTGGCGTGTTCCCTTTTCGGGGGTATTGTCCATTTCAATTCCACCACGGTACGATTGGGAGAGTTTCCACTCCTTACGAATCTGTGTTTGAGCTCCATTTCAATTCCACCACGGTACGATTGGGAGACAAGCGAAGATCAAGTAAATAAAATTCAATTTTCATTTCAATTCCACCACGGTACGATTGGGAGTTTCAAGTTCTGTAATTGATAGTGCTTTGTAAATCAATTTCAATTCCACCACGGTACGATTGGGAGTCCGGTTTCCTCTGTTATTTCGCGCCGTATTGCACATTTCAATTCCACCACGGTACGATTGGGAGATTCAACCTTCTCAATAACTCTAAGATACTTAACAGATTTCAATTCCACCACGGTACGATTGGGAGCAGCCACCACCCCCCGCCCGGCGTGAGTACTATAAATTTCAATTCCACCACGGTACGATTGGGAGTCGGCCGTATCGTCCAGCTTGAGTATTGTTTTTTGATTTCAATTCCACCACGGTACGATTGGGAGCACAAGTATGCCGTAAAGTATGTGGATGTAGATTATTTCAATTCCACCACGGTACGATTGGGAGTTACAACTATCTTACAGACCTAATTAAAAACTACATTTCAATTCCACCACGGTACGATTGGGAGATCTTTGCAGTAGTTAAAGGGTTAAACAAAAAAAATTTCAATTCCACCACGGTACGATTGGGAGTGTTATACCTGATATCGACCATTCAAAAAGTGTAATATTTCAATTCCACCACGGTACGATTGGGAGAAAATATTATCATCAATGCGAAAAGACATAATAAATTTCAATTCCACCACGGTACGATTGGGAGAGAATTACACACTATTACAACTAACACACTTGCAAATTTCAATTCCACCACGGTACGATTGGGAGTCAACACCAAGTGTGCTGATATTGCTGTTGTAAACTATTTCAATTCCACCACGGTACGATTGGGAGAGTTGCTACCTCTGATCCTGTATCTTTTATATTCGCATTTCAATTCCACCACGGTACGATTGGGAGTAAAATAAAATCAAACCTTACGGATTCATTGAACAATTTCAATTCCACCACGGTACGATTGGGAGACAAAGATGAATTTTTACGAAAGAGAAATAAAAGAATTTCAATTCCACCACGGTACGATTGGGAGTTAGCTGCTTTTCTTACTATGTAAGCCCAATTATATATTTCAATTCCACCACGGTACGATTGGGAGATCTGTCAGATTCAATCCGCATTTTTCTTGTATATTCATTTCAATTCCACCACGGTACGATTGGGAGTCAATCTCAAGTTTTTTAAGATTGTCTGAGTCTTTATTTCAATTCCACCACGGTACGATTGGGAGTTTGTTTATTTTAAAGGTTAATTATCACTTCTTCTCCATTTCAATTCCACCACGGTACGATTGGGAGTAAAGACCTTTCCGCAGATGTGCGTGAAGAGCTCAATTTCAATTCCACCACGGTACGATTGGGAGTCAGAGGCGCAAAGTTCCTTTAAGTATTCTTTTACCATTTCAATTCCACCACGGTACGATTGGGAGCTCCTCGTCCTCTTTTGCTTCTTCTTCTTTTTGCTTCATTTCAATTCCACCACGGTACGATTGGGAGAAATGAACCGAAGTAATAATTAAATATTTTTAGCGAATTTCAATTCCACCACGGTACGATTGGGAGTGATACGAGCATTTCCGCTTGTTTTATATGAAAAAAATTTCAATTCCACCACGGTACGATTGGGAGCCTGCGACAGCTGAATCTTCAGCATAAACTATCCCAAATTTCAATTCCACCACGGTACGATTGGGAGAAGCGGTACAACAGTATTAACTAATCCTAAATCTTATTTCAATTCCACCACGGTACGATTGGGAGAACTGATACCTTATGCATCTTTCAACTCTTTAATTTATTTCAATTCCACCACGGTACGATTGGGAGATTTGCCGATGAAGTGACCGCCCCGTTCCTGTTCAATATTTCAATTCCACCACGGTACGATTGGGAGAATCACATTGAAACGAGCTGCACCAGAGTTTCCCATTTCAATTCCACCACGGTACGATTGGGAGTTACACCTCATCGCTGTATCTACCCTCAATTTTGTATTTCAATTCCACCACGGTACGATTGGGAGCCGTCAAAAAAGCTCAATATATTTCCCCAAAATAAGGGTTTCATAAGCAGAAATCCCAATGTTTTGAGGAGAAAAATTGTCGATGTGTAAAAATAGGATTTTGGCCCTGGTTCGACAACTGATTGTAATTTGTTCTAAACCAATATGTCAAAGAACTTTTTTGGAAGAAAAAAGAAAAATTTCCATCTCTGAGAACCTAAAATTGGGGGTTCGACAATTTCGAGTTAAAGAAAGTTGTCTGTTTCAGCACGTTCCATGCCAACTATTTCTTTCTCCAGCCATTTTTCATTCCGTGTTTTAAAGATAATCAAACTATCGGTTTCATAGTCCATAATCAGGGCAGCCATGTTTTTTAATTCTTTTAGTTTTACGTCTGATATTTCACCTTCAAAAACGGAGTTTTGTATCCAGTTTAGATATTTCCGGCATAACTTGAGCATTTTCCCAGTTCGCTTTTCGTTAACGTCGTACATTAGAATGATATACATGAGATAATATGTTGGTAGTTTTATGAAGTGATGGGCTATTTGGTTATTTATGTATTTCGCCAGCTAAACTCACCACCACATTTTAAAAGGTTTGTATTCTTCCATCGACAGAATATGTTTTACCAGTTTGTAACATTCCAGTTTGATGAGGTGCTTATAGCTGACAGAACGGTTCAGTGCCCGGTGTTGAATTGTTTCTGTGAGACGGTCTTCAAAGGCTTTTACAAAGGCTTTTTTTCCTGCATTTTTTAAGACCACGCGGTTCAGGGAATTGTCAAAATCTTTTGAACCGATAATTTTTTTGTTGAGAACCTTGAAAACCACCCGATCTACCAGAATGGGCTTGAAAACTTCGGCCAGATCCAGTGATAGTGAAAAGCGCCGCTCACCGGGAGTGTGCAAAAATGAAATGACCGGATTGAGTTGCGTCTGGTGAATGGCCCTCAGACACTGACTGTAGCACATCATATTGCCAAAAGAGATCAGGGCATTTACTTCATTCTGTGGCGGACGCATACTGCGGCCACTCATGCTGAAATCGTTTACAATCAATTCAAACCCCTCGTAATAGGTGCGCCGGATATTACCTTCCAGTCCCATTAGCTCATCAATGGCATTAACATGTTTAAATTGCTCACGATGTCCTTCGATACGTTCTATTATAGGTAACAGGTCTTTTCCACGCTTATCGTAGTACCTCAGGTTTTTAACCATATTATGAACCGCACCTTCCAGAATCAGACTTGCCAGTTCTATGCGCTTTGAGTTATTGTCATGTGTCCTTGCCTGGGCCATCAGGACTTTTCCGCTCAACAAACTATCTTTTGGCATAAAAGAACCTGTATAGTTCTCGTAATAATCGAAGAAATGAACAGGTATCTGTTGTTGACCTAAAAAATTGTAAAGGGCCGAATTGGCATCAAGAGCCCCAAAGGCATATAATTCGTCCACATTTTCAATGGGCAAATAGCGCGGCTTTTGTTCATGGCCGTCTTCATCAAATGCAACGAATTTGAGGGTGTTGTCTTTGCGGGAAAGGCGACCGGGGTTGAAGAGGTAGTATGTTTTTTTCATAGACAGAAATCAGTTATTGAGTTGATGAACTGGCGAACTAATGAGCTCAAAAATTCAATAGTTCATCAGCTTATTCATCGCTGTAGCAAAAATCAAAATAGGCACATTTATTGCATTTTGGTGCATTAATCACATCCGGGCACTGATCAGAATGGATGAGCCTGTCGATGTCGGTTTCAATCTCCTCAAGACGCTCTCTGTCAGGCCGGGACAAAAGAATTTCCTCTGTTTTGTGTTCTTTAGGGTATTCCAGTATGCCAAAAACATCTTCAATTCCGGCCCGCTCAAAAACAAAAATGTAGTATTTGAGCTGCCATACATGCGACTCGTGTTCCCGGCGCGATTTCTTGATCTCGTGAATTACTCTGCTATGCTGATCATAAAAGTCGATTTTGATTCCTTCCAGTTCTACTTCGCGGTAACGCTCGGCGCGTTGCGGATAGGTGGTTTCGTGAATCATTTTACCTTCATACACCAGGTCGCTGGAATGCTCCATATTGATGCCATTGGCAAACAGCCACAATTTGCGGTGACAAACCAAATAGTAATTGAAATGGGTTCCTGTGATTTGCATGACAAAAAGTTTTATGAATAATACTTGTAATAGACATCACTCAGGGGATCATGAAATCCCCATCCTGTGTCGGCAGCCGTTTCGATAATTGCCAAGGCTCTCTTTTTGAGTTTTTCCTGTAAACCTAAGACCGTTTTCCACATAAGCCAGCATTAAATCAGCCATTGTATTAGGGGGAACTTCCATCATTTTTGTATTAATTTTTGAACTCCAGCTGTCATTTTTATTCGACCTCAAATTTAGGGAAAAGCATTCTTTCTGCTGGTGCATTCTCCGGGTGGATTATTCTTGTTTGAGCCATTCTTCCAGTGTATCTGTATTTATTTCGGTGCGGTGCGCCATCAGGAAATTTGTGGTAGAACCAAACCATTCAAGAGCCTCCTCTTTGTATCTTAATGCCGGATCATCTGTAAAGAAGTAGCGATAACTGCTCCAGGGATATTTCCTGAAATCGGCATAATAACGGTGATGTTCCGGGTTTTTATGTATGTAAACCACAACATTTCTGCGATACCAGTCGTCTTGAATCAATTTTCGTTTAAACTGATGCTCGAACAGGGAACCGTGACGATGGTATTTCAGATTGAAGTATCTGGCATAGGCGTTGAACAGATGGCCGAGGTGTGCGGAGGGATTTGGGGTTTTCTTGTTCTCGGAGTTTCCGCGGATGTTCGGAAATCTTTCTTCCTCGCCCGCGTCCCGGGAGCACACAGTTTCCCACTTTGCGAAAGTCAGGTTGTCTTCAGGGTGGGGAAACCCGGTCGCATTGCCGGAAAATTCAATTGCGTCAGAGTTGGGATTGCGAGATAGAGACCGATTGGCATTTGCCGACTGGCGACCGGCGTTTTGCGCTGCCTCTTGCTGCCTGATCTCTTCCATCGAATACCGGTAAACCATGTCTTCTTTTATTCTTACCAGAAGGTGAAAATGCGTCCGCATCAGCACCCAGGCAAAGGTATCAGCTACCTGACTAATGTACTTCCCGTATAAAAACAGGAAGTGATTATGATCGAAATCGTCATAAAAAATGGGGCAACTATTGATGCCACGGTTGTAAATGTGGTAGTAATTGCCAGGTGTCAGGGGAATGGTTGGTTTGGACATTGGGATTAAAGGTTAGCATTGATTGGTAAAACGGTTAATGTTGGTGGAATGCTCGCTGGATGCCCGGAAGTTGCTTTCCCGCAAACCCGCAGACGTCCGGAAGTCGCTTCCCGCAAACTCCCACGCTGACGTCCCGGAGTTCTGCCGGCCCGCGCTGCTGCAAAACCCGGTCGCGTCCCAGGTTGGAATTGCGGGGGGCGGATCGACCGGCGTTAGCGGGGGGGGGATGGATTATGGACATGTTTATAAAATTTGAGTTTCTGATTGAGTTTCTTCAAGGTTTATTTGCAAACCTAATTCTGCGTCGTACTTACGATTTATAATGTAATAAGATTGTTTATTGATTTTTTCCTTACGAAGAAACTGAAAAGTGGAAATATCGCGATGAATTCCATTCTTGAAAATCAGAGAAGCAAACCGTTGTTTTGAAATAGAAACTTTTAGTGATTCTGCTTTGATGAACTGATTGGTTTCCAGTAAATTATGATAATCTTTCTCCAGTGTTGCTGGGAGTACCTTTATTCCATCAAACTGTTTCTCAAATTCTTCTTCACGGTGTGAATCGTAGATAAATGGTGATAGATTTTTCCATACATCAGCTTTTAATTGATCGTAAACCAGGTCGAAAGCTTCTTTGTCTTTTTCGTGCCATTCCGGATAAACCTTGTCAATGTAGCATTGAAGAGTTTCTTCTGTAATAATTCCGGAATTCACCGATACTATTTCTTTAAGAGCATTTAGTGTACGAATAATTATTTCTTCATTTTTGTAAATGTATTTGTCAGTTTCATTGCGCTCAGAAAAAACAATACAATCACACGGTGGGCGATACTTTCCGTTTACACGATGGCGATTTACCCGACCAAACCGTTGTAACAGGGCATCAAGTGGGGCGGGTTCGGTAAAAATTATATCGTAATCAATGTCCAGGCTCACTTCAATGGCTTGGGTTCCAACCAGAAGGGTCGCTGTGTCTGAGGTCAGTAATGTTTCTTTTTTATTTCGGTCTATTCCGTTAAAAGCACTATGTAGCAACACTTTTTTGGAGGTATCCAGCTCATTATATATATTCTGTGCTTGTCTAACGGTATTGCAAACTACTAAAACTTTATCTCTGGCATCTAAACGTTTTTGGATATCGTTAATATGTTCAGACAGTAGCCCTTCAATAACTTTAATTCTATGTCGGGTGAAAGATTGGTAAAGTCCTTTATCTGCTTTTATTTCAGTATGTTTTCCAATTGCTTCGGCAAACTCTTTTTTTAAAAATGTTGGCAAAGTGGCTGTCATTAAACAAAACTTTACATTCAAAAAGCGGGAAGCAAATTCAATCAATACTTTAATTTGTGCAGTTACTTCGGGGTCATAAGCATGAATTTCATCTAAAATAAAATAGCCACCGCTCATTTCAAAAATACTTTTTTCAAAACCTTTCAATCCGAAAATAGATTTCAATAACTGAAAAGGAGTTGTCACTTTTAAAGGAGGAACCAATGAGCGGAAGCTCTCTCTCAATTCTCTTTTGATAATTTCATTTTTCACGCTATAGGCTTCATCCCCAAAGCGGCTCTCAATATATTCCGAAAGTTTGCCATGTATAACGCCTACAATTTCATTATTACCCTGCATGTTTTTATTGAGACGCTCAAACATGGCGTTTATTGAAGCGGTAAAAGGCAAAATGTAAAAGCATCGGCCTTGTCCGGCTGCTTTCAATTGTTTGTGCAACCACATTAAAGACGCTTCTGTTTTCCCTGAACCCGTGGGGGCTGTGAGTATTATGTTTCCGCTTGTTTCCGAAGCTCTTTTTTGATGGGAATAGGGAATCCATTGTTTACTATAAAGAAAATTGAAATGCTTATCTTCTAAAACGTTCACTTTAAAGATGCCTGCTGATGCTGAATGGTCACACTGTTTTAAAGCTCCGGCAGCCAATAATAATTTCTGAAAATTAGCATTTGTTGAGTTAATAGGATTTCGTGTATAGGCTTTAATAAACTGGATTGGAAAAAGTAACGTACGAGCCTTGATTGGGACATTATATTCTTTTAGGAAAGATTGAATGAATTGAAGATTTATTTTTTGAGTTTCTTCCTCCCAATCCAGTTTACCGTCTTCACCATAGGAGAATAAATCTTCGCCTGTTTTATAGCTGTGTTGGATATGCTCAAATATAAAATTGAAATCCTTATGATGTCCGGCAACAATTAATTTCAACAACCATCTGTCTTCTTCGGCTAAATCCAGCATATCAAGAAATGGTTCCGAGAAAAGTTCATGCCTTTGATGATACCAGTTGGCTCGTTTTCCTAAAAGCAGTTTTTGAAATTCGCAATGTGATTTTCCTAAATCATGAAAAATGATGCCTAAACGCACAAGTTTCCAGAAATATTTTACATTGTTTACGGGTAAGCGTTCGAATGCTTTTTTGAGCGACTGATATACGTTTAAGCATTCGTCAATATGTTGCTTTAAGGAAACAGGAGGTTCCGATTTGGCCAGAACCTCCTTGTTGGCTATTGTCATACTGTAAATCTATGAATAAAAATATCACTGTCAAATTCTTTCAACGCAGGCTTGTATCCGGCTAATTGAGAATTCACTGGGTTGTTATACGAGATCACAGAGTAAGGCTCTGTACCAAGGTTTTTTCTTGGTATGGAGTTACTAAAGTATCTGGGTAAAGCCTGAATTTGACCGGGCAGATAATTCTCGTTAAACGGAACTACCTGACCGGCAATGCGGGCATTACATATTTCCTGCAACTCTACTTCTTTGATGCTTTCGATTCCGGCCAAATCGCCGCTACGCCCCAATAAAAGCTGGTAGGCCGGTTGACGGAAATAGTAAACCAGTTCTTTATCTGTTAAGTAAAGATATAATTGGCAATCGTAAAGAAACTCACGTTGAATAATATTCGATTTTACGGTATTCTCCGGAAAGTTTTTATCATTTGCTTTGATCTGATAAATTGTTTCCAGATCTACGGTCTTAATTTTGAAATCGAAATAATAAGCCAGCTCAACTTCACGATCTTTCAAATAAGTTCCAGATGCCGCATTAATTAACCCCATTATCGTACTCACCGGAGGTACCTCAAGCGTTGGTTGGTAACCCGAAATTAAATTGGGATATCTGAAACTTGACGTCCATGAATTTATTTTGATACGGAATGCTTTCATTATTCAATCTGTGCTTTCATTTGTTCACAATATTTGTCAATAGCCTCATTGACCGACAAGACTTTTACCTTTGGAAAATCTGTCTTTGTTTCCAATGATTTTAAATCTGTTGCAATCTCATCCATAAAACCGCTACGGCGACCAATGAATATAGTCCCTTCAAAAATGTCTTTGTAGTCCTTTAATACCTCAACTAATCCCTCAAAATTGAAAACAACTTCTTCATCTCGTTGTCCTTTGTTTCCAACTACATGACTAAAGGGGTGGTTTCCTGTTTTCGAGGTCGCAAGAATAATGAACTTAGGCGTTACATCGGTCATATTATTAGTCTGCATTGCCCCGCCGGAAATTGTTTTAAGCGCTTGAATGGTATCGAGAACTCTTTTCTGACGGATTGTTTTATTCAGACGAATTAGTTTTTTTGGTTGGCCTTTGGAATCAAAAACAAAGGGATCATCAATTTCAATGGCTCCGTTTTTTAGTGCTTCTTCTTGTAATGCAATTGAAAGATTTTTATATCCGGTGCGGTCATAATTTGAAAAAGTTCCAACCATTGATAAGTCAAGGCTGAACATACCCTTCATTGTTGCGCTGTATTCTTGTTTTTCATAGGGTACAGCATCGCCTTCATGTCGTGCCATACTGGACCAGTTTTCCTCGGGGCGAACACTTGCAGCCGAAATAATGGCAGAGTTTTTTAATGGAGATACACGGGTGACGGTAACATTAGTCATTTTAATATTTCCCTTTTTATCTTTCTTCGGTTCGCCGTTCTCATCAAGTTCTGCATCTTTTGCTGCACGCATATAACCAAAGACATCATCATCCGGATAATAAAGCGGATCTGCATTGGTAAAGGCAATTTTTCCTTCGCGGGTAATTGGAGAAAGTGTCCAGCCTTGGCTTTTTTGCAGAGCCTCACGCCACCAGTAACGCCATGCTTGCCCTGATACATAAACATAACTCCGTCCGTTTTTTCGGATAGATTTAGTTGCAATAGCATTGTCGTTATTGCTCTGAGTATTTTTTCCGGCATTGTTTAATGCCACAACATCTACGTCGATTAATATGAATCCCTGAGTTTTGATGTTTTTCATAATTATCAAGATTTAGTTATTAATATTTTCGGTTTCTACGTCGGCACCTAATTCCATTTTCAGTTCTTCAGAGATTAAATTACGCTCGTGCAATTCCTGGTAAATGGCAATGAGCAAAAGGTCTCTTATTTCAGCCCAATAGGAGCCATCAGGGAATAGGTGATTTACGTAATCATTTACGGAAACAATAGCCTTGTTGTTGCCTTCCATGTAATTAACTGCAACTACATCTTTTAGGATAAAGCGGCGTAACCCCGAGGCATTTTTTGCCCCATCAAGAGCCTTGATACGCTTTTTTATCTTATCTGTATCTTCTTCTCGAACAAGGAAAGCAGCCAATTCTTTAATTTTGTTTATGGTTTCTTTTTTCATGCCTATGATATTTTGTTGGTAAATTGATACAATCTCAAAATTGAAGGGGTGTTTTCGCGACCAACGAAGTATTTCAGGTCGGATGTTTTCGTCAAGTAAAAGCTTATTGTAAATCCGGTTAAACCATTGTTTATATTCATCAAAGTCAAAAACCTCATTCTTTTTTGACTTTATCAGTTCAAACTTTTCTGTTTTTAAATTATAATTTGCCCCTTTGTGTTGACCATCGTAGTAGTGCGATCGGATGAAGTTTTGCCAGTCAGCCTTAAATTTTGGCTGTAAACAGGTTTTATAAAACAGAAATACTTTTGCGGGAAGTTGGTAAAGCTGAATTTCGGGGCTTGCTCCGAAGTTTGTGAAGTGATAAAGAGTCAATGAAGGTATTAGATTTCTATTCCTAAAATCATTTAGCTGGGAAAGTGAATAGTCAACAAAGTGAAATATAGCATTGGCTGGTTTGTTGAATTCCGATTTGGCAACACCTTTTGATAAACCAATCCCAATTTCATGTAGGTTTTTTTCAATTGTTAAGGTTACGAAAAGTTTGCTTAACATTGCATTGCTGCTTTGCAATAAACTTATTTTACCTTGAAGCTGTTGACATGCAAAAGGAACAAAATGAATTCGGATGATGACTTCCTTTGACATTGCTATCCCTTTTTGAAAAAAGTGATGAAAGTTAATTAAGGTTCCTGAACCTGTCATGATGGAATTATCGCGGCCCCCAAAAGATAGCTTAGTTTTTATGCCAGTAATTCTGCAGTATCCGAATTCGGTAGGTTCAGTTTCTTTTACCAGTGAGTTAAAGTACTTCTTTGTCTCTTCTATCTTCTTTGTTCCATGAAATGCGGGTTGTGTGATTTTAGAATTAAGAAAAAAAGAATTTAATTTACCACTCCATTTATCAACATAAATTTTGGTGATGAAATCAATCAGTTCGAGAATATCCATATCTGGGAATTTCTCCGAAAGATATTCAATAGCAAAGCCACCTGCATCAGCAAACGGATCTCCGGTTGGCCTTGTTAGCCAGTCATAATTAATTGTTTTAAAATTTTGTTTCATTTTTTATTCGTTTCATTATTAATTTCCACCCAGCCAAATCCCAAAGTACTTTTCTCACTCACTCCTGCATTCCAAAGCATTTGATGGACTATTTCAGGAGCAGTCAGTTCAAAGTCAAAGATGTTACCCACAACTCTGGTTTGTTGAGGAGTGTCAGGTTTAATTAAAAAACCACTTCTTTTAAATGGGGGCAGTGGTTTTAAGGAGATCATATCGGGAGTTAATTCGGTTTGGCGGGTGTTATTGTATTTTTCAAGAATATGTTTTTCTGAAAGCCTGAGAAAATCTTTTTCATCTGGTTTTAGGTATTGCGCTATGGTGGAGTTTTCAGGTTTAAAACTAACCACCCATGGAGCCAAAAGACGATAATGCATTACTTCAGTAAACTGAGGCTCTGGTAAAGCTTCTACATTGGAAACATTCAATTCAATTCCATTAAAACGGTTGCCAAGAAAAAAGTCCTGTTCCATAAAAAGACCTTTGATAAATGTGGTGGCCGCTTCGGGAACATCAAAAGAAACATTGAGGGTAAGCGCATTGCTGTTTATCTCAAAAAGCTTGCGTTCTTTCCACATTGTGGGCTTGCCAAAATTTAGCCGGGAAAAGCAAAAAAGTTTGTAGAGTTTGTGAGGACTATCTCCATATCCTTTATTGTGCAGAAATCCAGCGAATTTACTGTCGGCCTGTTTTAAAACCTTATAAATCCAGGCACTAATGTAGTATTGATAATCCATTGGAAGCATTTTTTGCTTCCCGGTTCGGTTAAAAGTGATTTGAAATCTCATTTAGTGGTTTTATTTATTTTTTTCAAACATACAATCCTCTTTCGCCAATTAATGGCGAGCCAAGAACTTTTTTATCCTTTTTGTGATGAAAGCTTTTAACTCAGGAGGTTCAAGAATTTCAATTTCGTGACAAAGGCCAAGTGTAAAGCGGCCAACGCCATCAAGACTGCAAACAGGGGCTTCGAAAAAGAAGCTGTTATCCTCAGTTGGAGTTATGTAGTTCTCGGCCAGAGGATATTCTTC
>Ga0163225_100015_pt1 | contig 50005 bp, 37 predicted proteins | sample MSEWel2016_04_06_2_FD_113145 | JGI IMG/M metagenome (GOLD analysis project Ga0163225, IMG submission 113145) | Subsurface microbial communities from deep shales in West Virginia, USA - MSEEL Well Study Marcellus 5H_2016_04_06 ... | reverse complement strand
ATTTTTTTCGGGGGCTTTCGAAGTTTTTGAATCCAAGGAGTCCCGATTGTGCTTTTTGTTGGTTTTTAGGGTAAAAACCTTACAAAAGCCACTTCGGGATAACTGATTCAAAAACGAGAATAATACAGTAGTTGGTGTTTTCTTGCAAAGACTATGTAGAAGGAAAGTCAATCCCTTCGTCCTACCTCGTCCTCGCAGGCAAACTTGAATAAGAGGTTTCTCAAAAAGTCAAGGGTTTCGTTTTTTTGTCATCCTGAAGGCACTGAAGAACCTCGTAGACAGTGATACACAATACCAGACATGCGTAATGCAAAAGCTGGTGTGACTTTTAGGCAACCTCCAATTTTTCAATAACTCTTTTTTACCCAATTGAAAGTGTAATCTCTGTCAGACATTTTGAATCTGTTACTCCCTGAAATGTAACAATCGGCTGATGTATTTGCCAATGATGTCAAATTCCAGATTCACCACAGTTGCTTCCTTGATTTGATGAAAATTGGTAAATTCGTAAGTATAGGGAATAATGGCTACCGAAAAGCGGTCATCGCGGCTGTTGACCACCGTAAGACTTACCCCGTTAATGGTGACTGAGCCTTTTTCGACAGTCATGTAACCCTGGCCCGCCTTTTCTTTGTCCACATCATATTGGAAAGTGAAATACCAGCTGCCATCGGCTTCTTTTACCTCAATGCACTTGGCCGTCTGATCCACATGTCCCTGCACGATATGGCCGTCCAAACGCCCGTTCATGGGCATACTGCGTTCCAGATTCACTTTGTCTCCCGGCTTTAGAAGTCCAAGGTTGGATTTTTCCAGTGTTTCGCGAATGGCCGTCACCGTGTAAGTGTCGTCCACTTTTTTCACCACTGTCAGGCATACCCCGTTGTGCGAAATACTTTGGTCTATTTTCAACTTATCAGTAAATGAGCATTTCAGCGTAAGGTGTACATTTCCTTTTTCTTTTTCAACTCCTGTAACGGTGGCTGCTTCTTCAACTATTCCTGAAAACATAATATTCTTTTTAAATTTTTTGAAACAGATAATGCAAAGTGTTGTTTTAGTAATAATTTTAGGTGCTAAATTAGAAACAATTTTTTCAGATGCCCAATCGTTTTAATCAGAATAAAAGAAAAATATCACTACTGACCTTCAATATCCTGCAAAGGCCAATCATTGCGAACGTAGTGAAGCAATCTCAATTTATTAACCGGACATCAATGTAAAAATATAATGGAAGTAACAGTAAAAAGCCGCTATTTGGGCAATCTCAGGGTCGAAAGCACTCATTTGCAGTCGGGAAACAAAATTATTACCGATGCTCCGGTGGACAACCGTGGTAAAGGAGAGGCGTTTTCGCCTACCGATTTGCTGGCCGCGTCTCTGGGAAGCTGTATCACCACCATAATGGGAATTATTGCAATGGATCACGGAATTGATATTGAAGGTACAGATGTGGAAATAACCAAAATTATGGACAGTGATCCACGTCGTGTGGCCGAAGTTGTGGTGGAGTTCTTTTTTCCCGATAAAGGATATACACCGGAGCAAAAAAATAGGATTGAGAGAGTGGCGGGAACAAGCCCGGTTCCTTTGAGTCTTTCGGCGGAATTAAAACAGACCATTCGATTTAACTGGTAAAAAACTACCTTTGTAAATATGATACTATTAACAGGAGCTACAGGACTGGTAGGTTCACATATTTTGTACAGCCTCACACAACAGGGTGAGCGGGTAAAAGCTACCTGCCGAAAACAAAGCACCATCGGAGAGGTTGAAAAGCTTTTCCGCTTTTATGCGGGCGAGAAAGCCGACAATCTGTTGAAATCCGTACAGTGGGTGGAGGCCGACTTGACTGATTATTATTCACTGGAAGATGCACTGGAAGGGGTACATTATGTCGTGCATGCTGCAGCCATGGTTTCGTTTAATCCCAACGAATCCAATCGTATGCTGAAAGTGAATGCCGATGGAACTGCAAACCTGGTTAACGCCTGCATTGAGAAGGGAATTAAGAAGTTTTGTTTCGTAAGTTCTATCTCGTCCCTGGGGCGTCATCCCGAAGGGAAAGAGGTGGATGAGCAGGTTGAATGGCAGCCCGACGATAACCGTTCAGCTTATTCGCATAGTAAATTTCGGGCCGAAATGGAAGTTTGGAGAGCTTCCAAAGAGGGTCTGCCCGTGATTGTGGTTAATCCGTCGGTGATTATCGGGCCTGTGGATTGGATTCGCAGCAGCGGACGGCTTTTTTATTCCGTGCGGAAAGGAATGCCTTTTTATACCACGGGTGTCACTGGTTTTGTGGATGTCCGGGATGTTGCCGAAGCGGTAATTTTATTGATAAAAAGTGATGTTGTGAATGAGCGTTTTATTCTCAATGGTGAGAATATGAGCTTTAAGGATTTTTTCTCCATGGTGGCAGGTGCTTTGAATAAGCGGGCTCCTTTTCTAAAAGCCGGGAATTTTCTTACAGAAATTGGCTGGCGACTCAATCATACCCTTTGTGCCATCTTTGGTAAGGCTCCGGCCATCACTAAAGATACAGCTCGTGCCGCTCACAATAAAGCATATTATTCCAATCGAAAATTTTCCGACCAGTTTAATTACTCTTTCCGAACCGTTGACGATGCGGTAAAAAATACCGCTCAATGGTATCTGGATAATTGAAAGTTTGATGAAGAAAAAAAAGAAAGTAACCGATAAATCCGCCAATGCCTCGGGCGTCGTCCGATTCAGAAACTGGGCGTTAAAATTTCTTCTGAAGCTGATGGTTGCAGGGGTCGCATTTCTGGCGGTATTCCTTTCTTTGGTTTATATCGGGCTGTTTGGACGCATTCCCGGTGAGGAGGAACTAAGTGGTATTCGTAATTTTAATGCCTCCGAAGTCTATTCATCCGATGGACGGATGATAGGAAAATACTACATTGAAAATCGACGGAATATAGAGAACAGCAATATCTCCGGGCATGTAATCAATGCGTTGGTGGCTACTGAGGATAGTCGGTTTTTTGAACACAAAGGGCTTGATTACATCAGTATGGGAAGAGTGTTGGTACACTCCATTCTTTTGGGCGAAAAGGCTCAGGGAGGAGGGAGTACCATTAGTCAGCAACTTGCCAAGAACCTTTATCCGCGACGTGATTACAAATTTTTGTCTCTGCCGGTAAACAAAGCTCGTGAGATGTTTACTGCAGCCCGTCTTGAAGGAATTTACACCAAAGCGGAAATTTTAAACCTTTACCTCAATACGGTTCCTTTTGGAGAAAATATTTATGGTATAGAGGTGGCAGCCAACCGGTTTTTTAATAAATCGTCTTCCCTGCTGGAGCCTCACGAAGCAGCAACAATTATTGGAACGCTGGCCGCAAATACTTATTATAATCCCCGTCTTAATCCAGACCACAGTCTGGAGCGACGAAATATTGTTCTGAGTCGGATGGTTGGTCAGGGGTTTCTGACTGAAGAACAGGGTGAGAAATACAAAAATCTTCCACTGGATTTGAACTACCGGGTGCTGGATCGGAATAATGGGCCTGCCCCCTATTTTATGGAATTGGTGCGTCGCAATGCCGAAAAAGTGCTGGAAGAACTTTATGGGGATTCCATCAATTTGTATCGTGACGGGCTGCGGATATATACAACGCTGAATGCACAATTACAGGAATATGCCAATGAGGCTGTGCACAATCAGCTGGTGCATTTGCAAAATGATTTTAACCAGCACTGGAAAAACAGAAGTCCCTGGGAGGGGCATCCGGAAATTTATGTGTCTGCCCTGAAGAAATCACCCCGTTATCAGGCTTTGCAAAAAAAAGGTAAAAGTGAGGCCGGGATTATGGAAATCATGGAGACGCCCGTCAGAATGGTTATTCTGGAAAAGGGTGAGGAGAAAAAAGTGGAAATGTCACCGGCCGATTCTGTGGCCTGGGCAATAAGTCAGCTTCAGGCGGGCTTTCTGGCTGTGAATCCGTCCGACGGCGCTGTGTTGGCATGGGTTGGGGGAACCAACTTTAAGTTTTTTCCTTACGATCATGTTTTATCTAAGCGCCAGGTGGGGAGTACTTTCAAGCCGTTTGTATATGCTACCGCTTTGGAGGAGGGTTTCGACCCATGCGATTACATCAGCAATGAAAGGAGGGTTTATCGTCAATACGATGACTGGTCACCTACCAATAGCGAAGGGGAACATGAAGGTTATTATTCTTTACAGGGAGGTCTGATTCATTCGGTTAATACGGTGGCTGCTGAACTGGCAGTGGAAACAGGGCCGCACGATGTTATTGAACTTGCCCGGGATGCGGGGATTGAAAGTGATATGCCAAATGTGCCTTCTATCGCTCTTGGAACCGCCAACCTGTCGCTTTTTGAAATGATAAGGGCATATACCGCATTTGCCAATTATGGCAATGGCACTGAATTGCAAAGCTTGCTGCGAATTGAGGATGCCAACGGACGCATTCTTTATGAGGCTAAACCTGCAGCGTTGCGTGATGCTGCTTTCGAGGAACGAACAGCCCGGTTTATGGTTCACATGCTCCAGGGCGTTGTGGAGCGGGGAACTGCCCGTTCTCTTCGGAATGTTTATGGTTTAAAGACCGACCTTGCCGGAAAAACAGGAACCACTCAGGACAACGCCGATGGCTGGTTTATCGGTTTTTCTCCGGGAATTGTTGCCGGCGCCTGGGTAGGTGCTGAAAGCCCCGGAATTCGTTTTCGTACTACTGCTCTGGGACAGGGGGCTTATACGGCTCTTCCGGTGTTTGGCAGATTTATGCAAAAGGTGGAAAATTCATCCCTCTCGGCAGGGTTGGGGCGTCGAAATTTTTATCCCCTCCCGGAAAATTTGCTTGCTGAAGTAGATTGTCCTGACTTTTCGGATGAAGACCCCGATATGAACTTTTTTGAACGACTCTTTGGCGGCGGAAAGGATAAAAAAACAAAAGATAAAGAGGAGAAACAGTCTGAGGACAGCGAAGACCAGGAGCAGGACAAGAAAGAAGACAAGGGGAAAACGTTGCTGAACCGAATGAAGGATATCTTCCGGAAGAAAGAATAGGTTGTTTATGGTTTCAGTTTTAACATAACTCTTTCTTTTCGGGTCATTCCTTTTATCACCAGGTTGTAAGATTCTTTGGTCCATTGACGAATCAGATCATCGGATACGGATGGGTCAACTTCTATCGTATTCCAGTGTTTTTTGTTCATGTGGAAACCGGGTCTGACCGATGGGTATTGCTCTCTTAATTCGATGGCTTTTTCCGGATTGCATTTGAGGTTGATCCAAAAAGGTTCCTCCAGGTCGGTAAGAGCAAACATTTTGTTACCCACTTTAAATACCAGCGAAGTTTCATCAAAAGGGAACGATTCTGAGGTGGCTGGTAGTGAGAGGCAGTAATCACGGAATTCTTCGATGTTCATGTTTTTCTTTATTTTTCAGGGCAATGGATGAAAAGCATCCTCAATGTGTTCTATTTCCCAACGGTTCTCATCCTTATGTGGAATCCAGCAAATCAGATCGAAACGGGTGTTGCAATCCAGTTCATTTTGCAGGATGTAGGCTTCTGCCGCATACGCGATGGCTTTTATCTTGGTGGGGGTGAGACTGTTGCGTGGATGCTCATGGTATGCTGAATCTCTTGTGCGGACTTCCACAATCACCAGTTCTTCATCATCCCAGGCAATAATATCAACTTCCTTGTGGTCGAAGCGATAATTTCTGGCTGCAAGGCGGTATCCTTTGTCCAGAAGGTAGGATGCGGCTTTGTCTTCACCTTTTTGTCCTAATTTGTTGTGCTGGGCCATGGCAAGTGGGTTGGGTTTTAAATTTTTTGTGATGACCGGACGACGATTCCTCCTTCCTCATTTACCTGAATGTGGGTTTGGACACCCATCAGCAACGGTTCATTTGGAGAGGAATGTCCCGAAGGAAAATCAAATATTACCGGATAATCGTAATGTTGTACTGCTTCCAGAATTATTTCGTTGGTCGATAATCCGTATGGGGTTTCCTTGTCATTCATTTCCGTTAGCTGCCCCACAACCAGTCCGGCCAACCCTTCCAGTTTCCCGGAGAGTTTGAGGTTGTGCATCAGCCGATCGAGATGATAGAGCTGTTCCCCAATTTCTTCGATGAACAGAATTTTACCGCGGCTCTCAAAGTCATATTTGGTACCACTTAATGTGCAAAGCAGAGAGAGGTTCCCGCCAATTAGTTTGCCTCCGGCTGTCCCTGAACGGTTTAGGTGGCAGTGAGGGGTGTGGTAGGTAATGTCATGTCCCTGGAGCAACTCCAGAAGATGCCGGAACTCTTGTTGTTTTGAGCCGTCAGCCTCCAGGTTGATTGGCATGGGGCCGTGAATGGAAGCTACGTTGTATATGTTCTGAAGAGTAGCATGAAAAACGGTAATGTCACTGAATCCAACGACCCACTTGGGCATTTTGGGCATTGCCGAGAAATCGAGGTTTTCAATAATTCTTGAGGTGCCGTACCCTCCTCTGCAACACCATATTACCTGAATGTCGGGGTGGTCAATAAATGCTTGCATGTCCTCAGTTCGTTGTTCGTCGGTTCCTGCAAACTGATGGAATTGCGAGGTGACATATTTCCCCCGAATGCTCCCGAATCCATTGTTTTTGAGGAATTTTTCGGCATTTTCCACAACCTGGGAATCAATTTTCCCTGCCGGCGAAACCAGCCCGAAAAGAGCTCCTTTTTTTATGAATGGTGGAATGGCTGTTGACATATCTTACTGCTTTGTGTACAAGATTTTAACATCTTTGGTTATCTTTGTGAAGATAAATAAAACCCTTCAAAAGAGCCTGCTCTTGCCTTAATTTTGGAGAAAGTTACGATTTAAATTATTTGTTTTCAAGAAAATACATATACCAGAGATTGGAGAAATTATGAGTAATTTTAAACGAACACTTGTTACTACTGCCCTTCCGTATGCCAACGGGCCCGTTCATGTTGGTCATTTGGCCGGTGTGTATGTGCCTGCCGATATTTATGTGAGATACCTGAGGATGAAAGGGGAGGATGTGTTGCACATCGGGGGGTCGGATGAACACGGAGTACCCATTACGCTGAAAGCCCGTAAAGAAGGTGTCACACCCCAGGATATTGTGGACAAGTACCATAATCTGATAAAAGATTCTTTTGAGAAATTCGGTATCACTTTTGATATTTATTCCCGCACAACCAGTGAAATGCACCATAAGACTGCTTCGGAGTTTTTTAAGAAACTTTACGATAATGGTGCTTTTATTGAAAAGGAAAGTGATCAGTATTATGATGAGGAAGCCAAACAGTTTCTGGCCGACCGTTATATTACAGGTACCTGTCCGCATTGTAATAGTACCGGAGCTTATGGTGATCAATGTGAAAGTTGCGGAACGTCATTGAATGCGACCGATTTGGTTAATCCCAAGTCCATGATTTCGGGGAGTACCCCGGTGATGCGTAAAACCAAACACTGGTATCTTCCTCTGGATCAGCATCAAAAATTTCTGGAAAAATGGATTTTGGAAGATCATAAAGAGTGGAAACCGAATGTTTATGGTCAGTGTAAATCCTGGCTGGATCTCGGCTTGCAGCCACGGGCCGTTAGTCGTGACCTCGACTGGGGGGTGCCTGTGCCGGTTGATGGTGGCGAGGGGAAAGTACTCTACGTCTGGTTTGATGCGCCCATTGGTTATATTTCTGCTACGCGTGAATTGACACCCGACTGGGAAAAATATTGGAAAGACCCCGAAACCCGCCTGATTCACTTTATCGGGAAAGATAATATTGTATTTCACTGTATTGTTTTTCCGTCAATGCTGAAAGCTGAAGGAACGTTTAATTTGCCCGACAATGTGCCTGCTAATGAGTTTTTGAATCTGGAAGGCGATAAAATTTCTACTTCCCGAAACTGGGCTGTGTGGTTGCACGAATATCTGGTCGATTTTAAAGATAAGCAGGATGTGTTGCGTTATGTTTTAACTGCCAATGCCCCGGAAACCAAGGATAACGACTTTACCTGGCGCGATTTTCAAGCTCGTAACAACAATGAGCTGGTGGCAATTCTCGGAAACTTTGTAAACAGGGCGATGGTGCTCACACATAAGTATTATGACGGGGCAGTGCCCATTATTGGCGTCACAGAGCCTTTCGATGTGCAAACCCTGGAAGAAATCCCTGCTTTGGTTACCCGCATCGAAAAAAGTCTTGATACTTTTAAGTTCCGGGAAGCCGTTCGTGAAGCCATGAATCTGGCCCGGTTGGGTAATAAATATCTGGCAGATACCGAGCCCTGGAAATTGTATAAAACCAACCCTGAACGTGTTAAAACTATTATGAATATCGCCCTGCAGATTACCGCGAATCTGGCATTGGTGATGGAACCATTTCTGCCATTTACCGCTCGTAAAATGCGCGACATGCTGGGAATGGATGATTTTTCATGGGATCTCTGTGGAAAAACTGAATTGTTGAAACCGGCTCATAAAATTAATGAAGCCAATTTGTTGTTCGAGAAGATTGAGGATTCACAAATACAGGAACAACTCGATCGACTTGCCAAAACAAAGACCAGCAATGAGGCAGAAAACAAGGAGTCCACACCTGCAAAGGTCGACATTTCATTCGATGATTTCACGAAGATGGATATGCGTGTGGGAACCATTCTTGAGGCAGAAAAAGTTGCCAAAACAAAGAAGCTTTTAAAGATTAAGGTTGATACCGGGATTGACAAACGAACTGTTGTTTCGGGGATTGCTGAGTTTTTTGAGCCTGATGAAATTGTCGGGCGTCAGGTTTGTATTTTGGTCAATCTTGCAGCGCGTAAGATTAAAGGAATCGAATCGCAGGGTATGATTCTGATGGCTGAGGATGGCGATGGAAGACTTGATTTTGTGGCGCCCGGCTCAAAAATTAAAGCCGGTTCGGAAATTAGATAAAAGAATAATCCCGTTTCTTTTAGTATGGGAGGACTTTTTCAGATAAAAAAAGCCGCTTTTTGAGCGGCTTTTTTTATCTGAAAATATTTTTTACTCGGTTAATAACCAAACATTTTTATAGGCCTCATCTTTGCGCAAAGCAAAGAGTTTCCGGGTTGCATCCGTTCTGTTGGAAAAAGAAAAAAGCGCTATCCGGAAACGGCCGTTATCGGAATGCAGAACTTTTGCTTCGCTGAAACCGTCCATTTTGAATGCTTCCAGGGTCTGATTGGCGGGAGCTTTAAATTTAAAACTTGCTGCAATCAGATGGAATGGCTTAACCATATTTTGCGGATCAATATCCGGGGTTACAGCTTTCTGCGAAAGCACCGGGTCTGTTGCCGGTATTTCGATCTGCGAAGTCTTGTTAGCTACAACTTCTTCATCTGAAGGTTGAATTTTTGAAACAGACTTTTCATTAAAAGTCGAAAACATATTCGTGGTGCTCATTTGGGGGTGTTCCGGCATGTCCAGTTTGGGAGAGAACAGCAAAAGTCCGGCAATCATAGCCGCCACTGAAGTCCAGTAGCGGGGTGACCGGCTTTGCAACAAACGTCGAACAGGTTCTTCCTGTTTTTTCGAAATGGATGTGTTGCTTAGTAGCGGCTCAAACTGAAAATCCTCCAGCCCAAATGCACCGGGAAGAAGGTTGTTGCGCTCAATGGGATTAAACTGCAAATTGCCCAACGCATCTTTTCGGAACGTTCCTATGCCATTAAATTCTATCGTCTCCCCCAGGTTAATACGGTGCTGTAAGCCTTTTACAAACTCATTGATGAGTTCGGTGCTTTCTGTCCATGACTTCTGCTCACGCTTAATGAGATGATTGGTAAGAAGACCGTCATTATGGGACAGACTGCGGTTAAACCCGATTTCCTTAACCGGTGGCCGGAAAAGGTTGCGTTCTTCCACCATCGTCGCGGATTTGTAATTGGCAACAAAACCACCCAACCCGGGAACGATCACGCAATCGTGCAGACATAATAAATCCGATATGTGTTTTTCTATGCTTGCCATATTGCAAATTTAATCAATTTATACGCTAACTGCATATTTTTGTTTTAAACAGTTGTTGATAATGTGTTGAAAACTTCGTGTGGTCGCATCATATTCTCCAAATTTGGTTCGCCATTTGAATTGCTTTTGTTAATTTTACCTGCTTAGGGTTTGTAATGAAATAAATTGACAGATTTAACGAAGTTATTTTGTTCTTTACCGACTTGAAAATACTGCGAATAGCGAGCTGTTTAATCGGTTTTCAAGAAAGTTAAAGGGCAAAAGAACAAGTCTAAAGCGGCAAGTTATTTCTGCACAATCCATTAATGGAACCAATAATTAGAAAGGGAATTTTATGAGCAAACAGATTTTGGTAACCGGAGGTACTGGTTATATTGGCTCGCACACCGTGGTTGAGCTTCAGAATGAGGGTTTTGATGTGGTTATTGTGGATGATTTGTCCAATTCAAACATTGAAGTGCTTGATGCGATAGAGCAAATTTCCGGAAAACGTCCGGACTTTGAAAAATTCAATCTGGCGGACAGGGAGAAAACAAATGCTTTTTTTGACAAATATAAAAATATTGATGCTGTCATTCATTTTGCGGCTTACAAAGCGGTGGGGGAGTCTGTTCAGAAGCCTCTTGAGTATTACCGCAACAATCTGGTCTCGCTGATGAACCTTTTGGAGAATATGAAAAAACATCGTGTTCCAAATTTGGTTTTTAGTTCCAGTTGTACGGTTTACGGACAGCCCGAACAATTGCCGGTAACCGAATCTACTCCGCGCAAACCGGCAGAGTCTCCTTACGGGAATACCAAAGCTGTTTCTGAAGATATAATGCGCGATTTTAGTCATGTCAATGAGGGTGTCAACTGTATTGCACTTCGCTATTTTAATCCCATTGGAGCGCATCCTTCCGCACTGATTGGCGAATTTCCCGTTGGGGTTCCCAATAATCTGGTGCCTTTTATTACACAAACAGCAGCAGGATTGAGAGACGAATTGAAAATTTTCGGTGACGATTACGACACGGAAGATGGAACGGCTATTCGTGATTACATCAATGTGGTGGATTTGGCCAGGGCACATGTGGTTTCCATTAACCGATTGCTGGAAAACAAGCAGAGGTCTTCTTACGAATTCTTTAATATCGGAACCGGCCATGGCTACTCGGTCATGCAACTGGTAAAAACCTTTATTGAAGTCAACGGTGTGGACGTGAAATATCAGATTACTGATCGCCGTGCCGGAGATATTGAAAAAATATGGGCCGATACGACTCTGGCTAATGAAGAACTCGGCTGGGAAGCAGAGAAAACACTGGAAGAAACATTGAAGAGTGCCTGGGCCTGGGAAAAGAAAGTCAGAAATATTAAGTAGCAATGGAAAAGACAATTTTAGTTACCGGAGGAGCCGGATTTATTGGTTCTCATGTGGTGCGACTCATGGTAAACAAATACCCCGGTTATAGAATATTGAATCTGGATGCGCTGACTTATGCAGGTAATTTGCAGAATTTGAAGGATGTTGAGAAACAGCCGAATTATGATTTTGTAAAGGCAGATGTCACCGATGAAAGAGTCATCCGGGAAGTATTTGAGAAACACAAACCGGACGGAGTCATTCATCTGGCCGCTGAATCGCACGTGGATCGTTCCATCAGCGACCCGTTGGCTTTTATCCGTTCCAACGTAATGGGAACAGTTAATTTGCTCAATGCGGCCAGGGATTTGTGGGGCAGCAATACTGAACGCAAACGTTTCTATCATATTTCTACCGATGAGGTGTATGGTTCTTTAGGAGCTACCGGCCTTTTCACAGAACAGACTGCCTACGATCCCCGCAGTCCTTATTCTGCTTCAAAAGCCAGCAGCGATCACATGGTTCGTTCGTGGCATCACACCTATAATCTTCCGGTCGTTATTTCCAATTGCTCAAACAATTATGGCCCCAACCAGTTTCCTGAAAAATTGATTCCGTTGGCCATCAATAACATCAAACACAAAAAGGATATTCCTGTTTACGGGAAAGGAGAAAATGTGCGTGACTGGCTTTATGTAGAGGACCATGCTGCCGCTATTGATCTGATTTTTCATGAGGGAAGAAACGGGGAAACCTATAATATTGGGGGTAATAACGAATGGACAAATATCGATCTAATTCGTAAACTCTGCGAAGTGATGGATAAAGCTCTGGGACGTGTACCGGGAGAATCTGCCAAACTGATTACCTTTGTGAAAGACCGCGCTGGGCACGATAAACGTTACGCGATTGATTCCGGGAAGTTAATGAATGAACTGAGATGGGAACCTTCCCTGCAATTCGAGGAGGGCATTGAAAAGACCGTTGACTGGTATTTGCAGAATGAAGATTGGCTGAACAATGTTCTTTCGGGCGATTACACCAAATATTATTCAGAGCAATACGATAATCGCTAATCGATTGTTGCGACAAATATAAAAGAGACGGTCTGATTTGAGACCGTCTCTTTTTTGTTGGATTATTTTTTACTCTACAGTAACCGATTTGGCCAGGTTTCGTGGCTGATCCACATTGCATCCCCGCATAACCGCTATCTGATACGAAATTATCTGTAAGGGGACTACTGCCAGCAATGGTGACAAAGCCCTATGACATTTGGGGATTTCAATCACATCATCCGCTATTTTGCGTATGGTTTTTTCACCTTCGGTAACGATGGCGACCACTTTCCCGTTCCGGGCTTTTACTTCCTGAATATTACTGATGATTTTTTCGTAAGAGTCGTCTTTAATGGCCAATACAAAAACGGGCATATTCTCGTCAATCAGCGCAATCGGGCCGTGCTTCATCTCCGCTGCAGGGTAGCCTTCAGCATGAATGTAGGATATTTCTTTAAGTTTTAATGCCCCTTCCAGTGCTACCGGATATAATACGCCACGTCCCAGGTAAAGTGCATTGGTGACATTGGTGTATTTGTTGGCTACGTCTTTGATGAACCCTTCGTGCTTGAGTATCTGCCGCATTTTTTCAGGAACCTCGGTGAGTGCCTTAACCATCTCAATATAGTCGAGATCTGCAATAAGTTTTTTTCGATGTCCCAACAAAAAGGCCATCATGGTCAGCACGGTAATCTGGGCAGTAAAAGCTTTGGTTGAGGCTACCCCGATTTCAATTCCTGCGTGGGTATAAACACCTGCATCTGTTTCCCTGGAGATGGATGAACCAGCTACGTTGCAAATTCCTAAAATGGTGGCTTCAGACTGCTCGCGAACCATTCGAATCGCTGCAAGCGTGTCTGCTGTCTCGCCACTCTGCGATATGGCAATTACAACGTCGTCGTCATAGATCAATGGTTTTCGGTATCTGAATTCTGATGCATATTCCACTTCAACCGGAACTCGTGCATATTCTTCGAACAGATATTCACTTACCAGTCCTGCATGCCACGATGTGCCACAGGCAAGGACGATGATTCGACGGGCCTGGATGAGTTTTGGTAAGATATCAGAAATGCCACCAAGGAAAATTTTACTATGATCCATAGATATTCTTCCTCTGAAAGTATCTTCTATGGAGGTTGGCTGGTCATGGATTTCTTTGAGCATAAAGTGTTCATAATCACCTTTGTCAATCTGCTCAATATTTAGTTCTATTTTTTGAACCTGTGGGGTTTTTATGTCATTTTTAAGGTTCTTCAGGTCAAAATGGTCGTGATCAATAACTGCCACTTCTTCGTCATTCAAAAACACAACCTGATCGGTGTATTCTATGATGGGTGTAGCATCGGAAGCCATGAAATATTCGTTTTCGCCAATTCCGATTACCAACGGACTGCCTTTTCGTGCTGCAATGAGACGCCCCGGTTCATCGGCACAATAAATGACCAGCCCGTAAGCGCCTACCACTTTTGTAAGAGCAAGTCGTACGGCAAGTTCGGCTGAAACTTTCTGCTCCAGATAGATGTTTTCGATGAGGTTGGCTAAAACTTCGGTGTCTGTTTCGCTTTTAAAGCTGTATCCACGGTTGGTCAGTTCTTTCTTTAGGTGGGTGTAATTCTCTATTATACCATTGTGAACCAGAATGAATTTTCCGTTTTCCGACTGATGGGGATGAGCGTTGACATCATTGGGTTCTCCGTGAGTTGCCCATCGGGTGTGTCCTATTCCTATGGAACCTGATATTTCCTGGCCCTTAACAATGCTTTCCAAATCTTTGACTTTTCCCTTGCACTTATACAAATGCGTTTCTTCATTCATAAGTGCAATACCGGCTGAGTCATATCCCCTGTATTCCAGTCTTTTCAATCCTTTAATTAAAATCGGATAGGCAGTCCTCTCTCCTACATAAGCTACAATTCCACACATACTTTACTGATTCTTGGTTGTTATTTCTGTTTTTCAGGTTATTTGCCTGTTAATCAGATGTTATTTACTTTCTCTTTTATTCTGGTCGCAAGTTGCTGCTTTTTTTCAATATGGTCAAATATGTCGCGTACTGCGGGGTGTTTTTCAAAAGCACCTCTAACCTGTTCAAAATCGGTGTGCCGGGCATCGTCTTCGCCATCCATTCCGAAACCGGTCTGGGCTTTCAGAGTGAATTCTTTTTGGGCATCAGTCAGCATCATTTTATCGAGTGATACAACGGCTTCTTCCCATTTATTGATAAATTCCAAAAGGTTTTCCTTGGTAATGGTCTGCAGGTCAAGCTCCAGTTCTTCTTTAAATATTTTGATGCTCCAGTTCCATACCCATTTGTAATAATTTTTATTCCATTTTTCATAAATGGATTGTAACTCATCAAATGAATTAAGTATTCCGTTTTCAATTTTTTCGATAAGTAACAATACTTCTTCCTTGGGCACAACAAGTCCTGCCATATCTACCCAGTCGCCGGTTCCTTCATTTGTTTCCGGTTTAAGGGCATCCCGGAGTTCTTGAAGGTTGGAGAATTCGCCTATTTCCAGTTTTTTGAGCAACCCATTCCCCAGAAATTTTAATATGCCGATGTCATACATTCCGATACCGCGGTCAAGGGCTTTTCCTTCAATCTTGACGCTGTTGTACATAAAATACTCTGAGGTAATACCTGAGGTATCCTTAAGTGTTTCCAGTGTATGTTTGCCGGTTATCATTTTTTCAACCGAGTAGGGGCTGAGCAGGTTAAAAGTGATGAAATCCAGTTGCTTTGGATCCTTTCGTTTGTCGCGTCCGGGCCATTTCCTGGCATCACGCATCGTTCCTACGCTTCGCAGGTTTACTCCGGGTGCCAGGTAACTTTCATCGTGGTTTTCTATCAGATAAGAAAATGGAAAGTTGGAGGTGTCAGGGTTTCTGTAATGACGACCCATTACCAACGAAAAAGCACCGATTTTGGCTGGCCACAGCAGATATGAGTCACTGGTGGTTTTACTGCCTCTCTCTACGACTCCCTGATGTACCGGCCCCAGTTTGTACATGTGATTACTTTGGTTGGAGCCGCTACCGGCATTCAGAAACGAGTAATATCCGGCAATTAGAAGGGTAGATTTATGGTGTGAAACAGTGTAAGGGCCCGCAAAAATGGAACAAGCTTCTCCATGAAACCCCTGGCAGTTGGCAAAAAAGACCGAATTCTCGGCTGAATAGTGTTTGCCCAGAATACACCCTTGTCCGATAAAACACTTCGAGATGAGGGTGGCATCTGTAACTTCAGACCCACTGGCTGCAATAAAATCTTCGGCAATGACGCCAGGGCCAAAGAAGGAAGGATGTTCCATGGAACTGTTGATGGTTCCGTTGACCAGGCGGTAGATGCCTTCCACTGTTGCGCCGGGGCCAATATTTACATTCAGAATGGTTCGGGAATTAATGAGTCTGGAATTTTCTGAAACCCGTCCTTTCTCAGATTGAATATTGTTGCAATATTGCTCCACCATTTCAGTTAGCCTCTCAATGAGCCTGGGGCGGTGACGATAAAATGCCATCAGATAGGCTGTATGGGCAGATAGCTCGTTGAATATGGGTACTTCCCGACCCCCGGCTTCATTAAGGACAGCAATCTTTTCGCCGTTTCCAAAGGTCGATTTGCCTTCTGTGGTTAGAGAATCCACATTTTCTATCATCACATTATCACCGATGATGTAGTTGGCAATTTGATTTCTGACCTGGCTGATGTAAACATTGTCTCCAATTTCTGTATTGTGAATGGTTGCATAAGAGATGCCTGAATGTTTTACTACTCCTCCGGGGAAACTGAAATCGCGGTTGAAGTTTCCCAGCAGGTTTTTTCCACTAAAATTGGTGTGGCAAATAAAAGCGGGATTGAAGTCATCTTTAACCTGAATGTCGAACCAGTTTGCACAATAACAATCTTGTGCTTCCAGTTTTTTTATCTCGTCCGGTTGCAGGTTTCTGTATTCTCCCATATTGTGTTTGTTTAGTTAGGCATGATTTTAACAGTTCGTTATCCCGAAGGGTCGGGACTAACGGTCTATTGTGGTTTATTATAGCCCGATAAAAGAATCTGTTGTTAAATCGGCCCTCTTTCTTAATCTTGGTTGAAGGCTAATATAATTTTGAGTCTTAAACTTACAAATGCCAATAATTCTTTATGGCTCGCCACCTTTTTATTGTCTTGTGTTTTTTATCAGTACTTCGTTATCCCGAAGCTTCGTGATAATAAATCCCTGATAATGGGCTACTTGCAGAACGAAGGGTTTGAGCTATAACTCTCATATTATAAAAGCTTTGCGTCATTGCGTCTCTGCGTTTAGGCTTTTGCTAACCGACTATTGTGTTATGTGGTTTAATTACTTTTATGTAAGTGCGAATTTATGAAGAAAAACCCATAAGTGCATAAAAAAAAGCCTGAACCAAAATTGGCACAGGCTTTTTATTGATTCAATTATTCATATTACAATGTACCGCTAATCATAAACGTAGCAGCAAAAGCCAAAATTGCATACAATTCGGGGAAAACGGCAAGTACCAGCGTACTGCCAAAAACGTCATGTCCCGAACCGATTGCTGCAATTCCATTGGCGCAAACCTGACCCTGACGAATCCCGGATAAAAGACCGACTATTCCCATGGCAATTCCGGCACCTAAAACGGCTGCTCCCTGTACGGCAGTGATGTCAGGTCCTAATACTCCTGTTCCGGAAATAACGAAGTATCCGGCAAAACCATAAAGTCCCTGCGTTCCGGGAAGTGCACTTAATACAAGGTAATTACCGAATGCATCACTGTTCTTCTTCATTGCGCCCAAAGCGGCATTCCCACCATACGATACACCGTATGCACTGCCGGCTCCTGCCAACGCAATCATAATACCAATGCCTATATAGGCCAATACAATTGGAGTCATATTATTCTAATTTTAAGGTTATTATTTTTTTTCTTGTTTATTGAACTTTTTGAAAAGGTTTGTATTCTTTCCCACCTCCTATGAAACCTGCATTTTTGTAAAATTCAACAAATGTCAGACGCAATGGATGAACGAACGAACCCAGACCCGACATAAAGATATTGATTCCATGACCGACCAGCAATATGATCAGGGTAATGATAATGCCCACCACCGGTACGTCGGGTGCCATATCGAATGCCAGCTGATTAAATACCTGACCGAGAATGGCACTTGCCAGCCCGAGAGCAAACAGGCGGATATACGACAATAAATCTCCCACCACACCGGTTACCATATTGTAAGTATCCCATAATCCGGCCCCAATGTTCACAAAAATATTGCGTTTGGGGTGGTTGAATACCAGTATCCCCAAAGCGGATAAAAATACAAACCCCATGTGCAGTGTCCCAAAAAATAGTCCTTCATCGGGGGATTGTTGATCCAGATAATAAAAAATTACGGAAGATACGATTAAGGTAAACCAACCCCAGGTGGCAAGTGAGTAGCCAATTCCGTGTTGAATTATTTGATTGATGCCTTTAAGTATCATGCCAAATAGAATCTGTACAGCACCAAAAATAAGGGCTAAATTAAACATCTGATCGTTGTCCAGGAACATGTTTTTTGCATCTGCTAAAAATGCCGGTGGGTTTTCTATCAGGTTCATCCCGAAAAAGGTGCCTGTAATGACCCCGAACAAAACTGTTGCCAGTCCCAGAAACTGTACCAGCGACAGAATGGGCCGCATTTTCTTATCGGCTTTTGGTTTGTAAATGGTTGCGGCTAAAACCAGCAGCAACCCATAACCGGCATCTCCCAGACAAAAACCGAAGAACATCATAAAGAAAGGGGCAAAAAACGGGGTCATATCCATCTCCACATAAGCAGGCAGAGAGAACAGCTTACTCACCGGCTCAAACAATCGGGCAAAACGGTTGTTTTTGAGCATGATGGGTGGCTTTTCATGGTTCTTTGCCGGTTCCTTGATGTAGTAAACATCCTGCTGGTCAACCTGTTGTTCCAGTTCCCGGGTTCTTAGTTTCGGAATCCATGCTTCTATGAGTCTAACGCGGCCCTCCACTTCTTCAACGGTCTGAAATCTGACGTTTAACTCGGAAACCCGGTCTTCCAGCTGACTTTGATAGTTGCTGAGGAGTTGAATTCCTCCCAGTGCAACCCCGTCGAGTTCCTCTTCGAGAGAATCAATTTCCTTCAGTGTGGATGAAATCTCCTTTCTTACATCCTCAAGATTGTCTTCAGGTAAGGTTATTTCATCTACGTCGGACATTTCGTCAGGAAGTTCCCGGTTGTCTGCATCGGCAACCCAGACAAAGAAACTGTAACCATCATTTTCGGAGATCAACTCAACAGGATACTTTTCTGCCCAGGCGGAATCAAATTTTGTTTCGGAACAAATAAGATAGCGGATGTCAATACCTGCTTCCGAAAGTTTCCGGATATTGTCTCTGGAAAATTTCCCCCAGGGCTCCAGTTGTTTCTCCTCTTTATGAAGAGAAGACAAATGTTGTCTGGCCTGTTCCAGGTTACTCTCAATCTCTTTGATGCGGTCGTTTAGTTTCTCGCCCGAAGTCTCAGTGATTTTACCGGCCTCCTCTCTGTCCGCATTCTTTTTGCGTGCTTCGAGGTTTTTAATGGTTTTGGACAAATCGCTGATCTTGCGGTACAAATCCTGCATCTCCGGAGTGGGTTCTTCCTGATGTTCTACGATGTGGGCCACCCCAAGGTCTTTGAGTTGCTCCAAAAAACCATCGTAGTCGGCATGAAAGACCAGAAACGAATATTTAAACATTGGTACTATCATGACGCCACCTCCATCTTTTCTTGTCTTGTTTTAACAATCTTTTGTGCGGCTTTCGACAGGTTCTCCTTGTCTTCCAGGAAGCGTTTGATTTTTCGGATGGCATCCTGAAATCCCGGAATCTGAACCTTCTCGTAAAGATTTACCTTCTGAGTGGTCTTTTTTCTGGCAAAGTCCAGCAGATCCATTTTGCGTTCGAAAACTTCTCTTTCCAGAGCAATTTGCACCAGTTTTTTCAGAATAGCCACTCCGTCGGGGAACCAGCTTGGCCGCTCAAACATATTGTAATCACGTACTTCGAAATTCACCTTGTCCAGAATGGGTGTCTGAACGCCGGCAATTTTTTTGGTAGTAAGTTCTACTCCGCTGATGCAAACCAGTGAGGGATCGAATTCTCCCCACAAGCGCATCATGTCATCGTAGAGACTGAGCTCCTCTTTCAGGGCCTTGTCAAGTTCTGCTGCTTTGTCCTTGGCTTTTTTTACTTCCGCGCGCAGAGCCGACTCTTTATTCTTGAGGGTTGGCAATGCACGCTCCCGAACTTTAAGCTGCTTGGCAAGGGACTGTTGCGATGTTTTGTTATATTGAAATTTTATGGCCACGTTACTCCTTCTTTTGTTAGTAAATGACTGCCTGCTCGGTGTTTATGAAACAGGCAACCCGCTTTGACCTTTTATCAAATGGATTTTTTAGTCCGTTCAATATGGGATAGGTTGCATGCCAGAATTTATTTTTGCTTCCATTTTCTAACTTCCAACTTCTATCTTCCGGTTATCAGCTTTTTTCCGCCTGCTCTTTCCAATACTTATCAACCATTTCTTTTTTGAGGCCTACTTCTGCTTTTGAGAAATGTTTACCAAAAAGTTCCCACCCAATGTCGAGCATCGTGTCGGTATCCACGTTTACATCAATGGCCAAAAGCTTCTCCGAATAGGATTTTGCAAAGTCCAGTGTCCGCTCGTCATAATCGGTCAGGTCGAAACCATTTTCCATTTTGGTTCGGGCATTGGCAGCATCGGCGTAAAGACGAATTGCGGCGTTCATGACCTGAGGGTGATCCTCGCGTGTCTGTTCGCCAATAACCAATTGTTTCAGACGCGACAATGACCGGAACGGATCCACGATTACTTTACCGATGTCGGTATCGCGACGCAGGAATAACTGGCCTTCGGTAATGTAACCGGTGTTGTCGGGGATGGCATGGGTAATGTCTCCACCCGAAAGTGTGGTTACAGCCACAATGGTGATAGAACCTCCTGAAGGGAATTGTACTGCTTTCTCGTAAATCCTGGCAAGATCCGAATAGAGTGAACCGGGCATACTGTCTTTAGATGGAATCTGATCCATCCTGTTGGACACGATACTCAATGCATCGGCAAAAAGCGTCATGTCGGTAAGCAATACCAACACACTTTCATTTTTGTCAACGGCAAAATACTCCGCTGCGGTAAGAGCCATATCGGGAACCAACAGGCGCTCCACCGGTGGGTCTTCTGTGGTATTTACAAAACTTACGATTCGGTCAAGAGCCCCGGCATTGTCGAAAACCTGCTTAAAAAAGAGGTAATCGTCGTTGGAGAGTCCCATTCCTCCGAGGATAATCTTATCGGCTTTGGCCCGGAGTGCAACACTGGCCATAACCTGGTTGTATGGCTGATCACTGTCGGCAAAGAATGGGATTTTCTGGCCCGAAACAAGGCTGTTGTTCAGGTCGATACCTGCAATCCCTGTGGCGATGAGTTGTGATGGTTGCTCGCGACGCACCGGATTTACCGATGGACCGCCAATCTCCCGGATTTCTCCTTCAATTTCAGGGCCACCGTCTATGGGGTGTCCATAAGCATTGAAGAACCGTCCGGATAGCTCATCACTAACTTTTAACTGAGGCGGATTGCCAAGAAAAGTTACCTCGGCATTCGTTGGGATGCCTTCAGTACCTGAAAAAACCTGCAATACCACCTGGTCGCCCACGATTTTTACTACCTGGGCCATCCGACCTGCAACCACGGCCATCTCGTCGTATCCCACATCCTGGGCTTTCAGTGATACGGTGGCTTTGGTAATGTTGGTCAGTTTGGTATATACTTTTTGAAATGCCTGACTGCTCATATTTTTGAAATCTGAATTGTTTTTAATTAGACAGCTTGTGCTTCTTTAGTTTCCATTGAAAATTCGTTGAGCATCTCTTCCAGCTCTGTTTCAAAGTTTTTGAATTTTTCCGAATCAAATTCCGAGTAATTCATCTGCTTCAACTGGTTAATGAGGCGCTTAAAGAATTCCCCAACCTGTTCAAAATTTTTGAATTCAAACGCTGTGTCAGCAATGGTTAAAACTTTTCCCAGCATATATTTCTGACGTTCGAGCGGAGTGGAAGCATCAATCTTATCAAAAGCATCCTGCTGCAGCACCACAAAGTCAATTAACTCAGCTTTCCAGAAGCGCTGGTGAAAATCGATGGGTACACCGTCGTCACCAAGTATGTTAATTTGTTCATCGGCTTCTTTCCCGCTGAATAGTATGTCTTTGGCTTTGAGTACATTGTCCAGCCAGTGTTCACCCATGCTTTTCTTAAGGGATTCCTGAAGCTCCGGGTATTCCAGGTATTTAGAATAACTATCGATGGGGTCGATGGCCGGGTAGCGCTTACTGTCGGCCCTGTCTTGTGACAACCCGTAGAAACAGCGGGCTGCTTTGCGGGTGTTTTCGGTTACCGGCTCTTTCAGGTTACCACCTGCCGGCGAAACGGTTCCTATAAATGTGATGGAGCCGGTTTGCTCATTGTTCAGATATACAAATCCTGCCCGTGAATAGAAATTGGAAATAATGGCCGACAAGTCCATGGGGAATGCGTCGGGGCCCGGAAGTTCTTCCAGACGGTTGGACATTTCCCGGAGTGCCTGTGCCCAGCGTGAGGTGGAGTCGGCCATCAGCAGCACTTTTAGTCCCATAGCCCGGTAGTATTCACCCAGGGTCATGGCTGTGTAAACCGATGCCTCACGTGCCGCTACCGGCATATTGGAAGTATTGGCTATAATGGTGGTTCGTTCAATCAATTTTTTGCCGGTACGGGGGTCATCAAGCTCGGGAAATTCTTTAAAGATTTCCACTACTTCATTGGCCCGTTCTCCGCAGGCGGCAATAATTACAATGTCTGCTTCGGCCTGTTTTGAAATGGCGTGCTGCAAAACGGTCTTCCCTGTTCCAAACGGACCGGGAATAAATCCGGTCCCTCCTTCGGTAATGGGGTTTAATGTATCGATACAACGAACACCTGTTTCCAGTAGTTTAAATGGTCTTGGTTTTTCTTTGTGGACTTTTATGGGTACTTTTACAGGCCATTTTTGTACCATGGTCACAGAGACCGATTGGCCTTCTTTGTCTTCGATAACGGCGATTTCGTCATCTACGGTGTATTCACCTTCGGGTGCAACCGATTTTAGGGTATATGTGCCTTCAAGTTTGAAAGGAGCCATAATCCGGTGGGGCATTCCGTTTTCCTCTACCTCGCCCAGCCAATCCCCGGCAATGACTTCAGCGCCTTTTTTCGCCAGTGGTTTAAAGCTCCATTTCTTTTTACGGTCCAGCGGATCGGTATAGTCACCCCGTTTCAGAAATACCCCTTCCATCTTGTCCAGATCGTTCTGCAAGCCGTCATAGTTTCGTGAAAGCATTCCGGGGCCGAGATTTACCTCCAGCATGTGGCCTTCAAAATGAACCTTGCTTCCGGGACGTAATCCCCGGGTACTTTCAAATACCTGCACATAGGCCTGGTCTCCTGTTATTTTAATGACTTCTGCCATTAATCGCTCCTGACCGTGGGTAATGAAACAGATTTCATTTTGGCCCACCGGGCCGTCCACATCCACCACTACCAGATTGGCAATGATTCCGGATACTGTTCCGGTTGTCTTATCGTTTTTTTCCATAGGTCAATGTGTATTCTTCGGGGAATTCAAATCCCGACTTCAATTCACTAAATAATTTTTCAAACATCTCACGGCCTTTTTCGGGATCCAGATCAATCCAACGCTCAGCAATAAATAATTTTTGTACAAAAGCGAGTACTTTTTCTACTGTGAAATAGTTGAAGAATGTAGCATCTTCAATAAAGTTCCACTTGTGTACATCCAGTTTGAGCTCGCGATCGGTGAGATTATCAATTTCAAAAATCTGAAGGAGTTCTTCAATGTGCTCCACCTCCGATTTGAGTCCGAAGTCTCTGGAACGGCTTTTTTTGAGCGCATCCGTTACTTCATCGTTCCCAATGAGGGCCTGCTCATATTTTATTTCATATTTTCGACCGTTGAGAGCAGTCAGTACATTGGCTGTATCTTGTTGATAATTTGCCAGTTTTCTGACAAATTCATTGGAATGATTTCGAAGGTGTTCATAATAATCAGCACTCAATATGCGGGCTGCTTCCACTCTGCTTTCGGGTGCTTCTTCGTCGTGCATGACCAATACAAAGTCGGAAAGATACGTCGGAAACGCATCCAAATCTGCTGTATATGCCAGTTTTCGGTCTGCCAGAGGTTCCATCTCGTCTTTACTGAAGTTCCCCCGTTCGTCCCACTCTTTATCATCCTTAAAAAAGAGATTTAGAAGATTTTCATGGTCAAACGGAAGATAAAACAATTTTAGTAAAGCATGATCTTTGGGAGCTAACTCGTCTTCCATCATTTCCCGGAACTCGGTCGAAGAAAAAGAGAGTTTTTTTTCCTCAGGAACGAGATCCGGCAATCCGGCAACAAGATAATAGTAACCTTTCGACATGTTTATTTCTTTTCAAAGAGTAATTCGGTAGATTTTGGGCGCAGATAGGTCTTAAAAAAGTTGTTAAAATCCTCATCGGTGAAGCTGATAACGTAGCCGCCTTCAGCAGGCCCCACTTTAAAACCGGATTTCATGTTTTTGGCAAACGAGAGTTTGAGACCTTTATTGAGGTGACTGGCGAGTTGCTTTTTGAAATGGTCTTCCATCTCCTTACGATTGCTTTCGGGAAGAACCACTTCAAGATCCATACTTTCTTTTTTTATCCAGCCGTCAACGACATTGACCACCAGGTCGCCCAGATATTTCTTGTCAGAAAAAAGCTCTTTGGTTGTGGGTTCAATCGCTTCCATGGTTACCAGTTTGGCGATGTCCTGCTTTAAGGCAGCCATTGATTGTTCAAGAGCCATTTTCATTTCTGACTCTACATGTTTTTTCATTTCTCCGGCTTCCATTTCTGCCTCTTTTATCTTTTGCTCAGCTTTCTTTTTGGCTTCCTTTTCTATGGTCGATGCCTTTTCGCGTGCTTCTTTCAGAATGGCTTCCGCCTCCTCGTTGGCTTTCTGGATCCCCTCGTTGTAAATCTTTTCGGTTAGATCCTGAAGTTTTTTGGTCATAGTTTCAAGTTTTATGGTGAAGAAACGACTTTTGTTCCGATTATTAATTCCTCTAAAATAGGTTTTTTACAAATATCAAACAAACCATTTTAACAGGTGAGTTTTGGGTTTAATGTGAAAGGACGATTAGTAAGTGGTTGCTTGATAAGTAATTGCAGGGATTGGGGTTTCTGTATATGTAAAGGTAAGCTTTTAATGCAAATTTACTGAGGTGTCGCAAATTGAGGCTGAATTGTTTTTTACAGAATTTGCCAACAAAAAACACCTTATACCGGGTGTCGGCATAAGGTGTTTTTTGTTTTATAGGATAATGGTATTTTATAAAACCTTAACAAAAATTCAAGAAATTAAGAGGTTCCGATTTTCACATACCTAATGCGTATTTGAGGTTGAGGCTTTTCCTGATTGGTCGAGTTTTTTAGAAGTACTTTCCATGGATAGGAAGCCGGATCGGGAGTGGAAATATAATAAGGGCCCCGTAAATCTTCCTTCTCAATCATCATTCTGAACGATTCCTGATACATTCTGAATGTGTAAGTCCCGGTTTCTTTGTCGTAATTGCCTCCCGTAAAGGCCGGCGACCACTTACTGGAATCTGTTGCGCTGTAATAATATTTGGGTTGAAGATATTGACCTTCTTCTTTCTTATAAAGTCTTAAGGCTTGTGATGCCGGGGAGTAAAAGTTTTCATCGGCATACTGTGCTACGGTGTCTGCCTCGAAGATTAAATCCACCGCACTGATGCCGTAAAACTCGCTGTTTTCTTCTGTTTTTATTTTTTCTTCCCAGAAGGTAAACAGGTTTGTTTGTTCGCCATCTTCATTGAGTACGTTTACATCGTTAAAGTCAATTTCAACCATGCTGCCGGCCGTTCCCTGAACTACGAGGTGTTCAGTTTCAGAATCGTTAAAAGTAATTTTATCCTGATGATCGTGGCTGAAACGGTTTATCCGAACACACTCAAGGTTGATAGGGAAAATGTAGGATGCATGAATCGTCGTATCGACATCATTCGCATTATCGGTGGTGTCTATTACATCGTATGAATAATACATCGTCATGTTTGATAGAGCATCGGTAAGACTAAACTCAACCAATGAGCCTTTGGATTCTGTGTCGGAGAGTGTGGATTTGATAAATAATCCTCCGAAAACTTCTCTGAACATCTTGCGGTCAACCATGATTGAATCAGGGAGATTAAAAACCTCATTTGCCAGCGCATCGTCCAGTTTGAATTGCCATTGATTGGAGTATTTGTTTGCCACCCAGGTAGTATCTGCTAATCCGTCATTGGCGCTTTTTATTGCAGAAGCAATCGGAGTTTCGTCATATAAGCCTTCTACCTGCATGTCAGAATAATAGATGTTTGTCAGCGATAAAGGACTGTTGAACCGATGAATACTCACTTCGTGTTTGGCATCTTCATCACCTATCCACCATTCTTTTACATAGCCAAGGTTGAGCACCAGAGAATCTACAAAATACTCTCTCACTGCGCTGCTTTTGTTAAGACTGCCAGCCCTGACTCCGAGATTAATTTCGGTAATGAACGATGCTTCGGTGCTGCCCGTAAACGGGTCATTTAAAGAACCTAAAATAGCATAGCTGGCATCGCTTGTTTTTATATTGACCGGATTGTAGTTTTGGCCCTTCAGGAATGAAACTTCATCGGTTCCGGTAAAGAGATCTTCCGAGGGCAAAACATCCAGTCCCAGGGTTCCTGATTCATCTTTACAGGACGAAAAAAAAGCAAGTGTAGCCAGAATGAGGGGCATGTATTGCCGGAGACTTCTTTTGTTCAGCATAAAAATCCAGTCTGTTTTGGTCGTTTTAAATAATACCCAAATTGAGCGATTCTCACTCAATCGAATAAGAAAATATAAGGTTTTCAGCATAAAAGATGGTGAAAAACCAACATTTTCTAAATCGGGGTTAACGCTAAGAAAAGCGTTACTTCGTGACACTCGTATCGCTCAACTTAGGTAATAGAATATTACAATTGGTCGTAAAACTCGTTGTAGGCATCCATATATTTGTCTTCGGTCTGATATTCAAGATAAGGTTTGCCGGAATCTTTAATGTACTGTTCAATTTCCGGGTTGATATTTTCTGATCCTTTTATGATTCCATCTGAATTGTCGATCGCCAGCTTTGTGAGATTTACAAAATTTGCGGGTTCAAGAATTTTCAAATCATCATCCGAAATGCCTTCGAGGTTTGTTTTTTTCTTAATATTTGGATCCAGGTCGTTTTTAAAATCATCGTCAAAAACAGAATAAACAACTTTTGATCCGGTAAAATAAGGGTCGTCGTTCATTGTTTTTTTAATATACAACGGTGCCAGAGCCGTAAACCAACCCTGACAGTGAACAACATCGGGTGCCCACCTTAGTTTTTTGGTCGTTTCCAATACACCGCGGGCAAAAAAGATGATGCGCTCATCGTTGTCTTCAAATTCCTTGCCATCATCGTTGGTGATGGTGTTTTTTCTTGAAAAATAATCTTCATTGTCGATAAAGTAAACCTGCATACGGGCTGCCTGTATAGAAGCTACCTTGATGATCAACGGGTGGTCGGTGTCGTCAATGATAAGATTCATGCCCGAGAGACGTATTACTTCGTGAAGTTGATTGCGTCGTTCATTGATGTTGCCAAAGCGCGGCATAAATGTTCTGATTTGTTTTCCTCTTTCCTGAATTCCCTGAGGTAAGCTCCTGCAAAGTACCGACATTGAGTTTTCGGGCAGGTACGGGGTTATTTCCTGTGAGATGAACAAGACCTTGTTATTTTCCATTTTTTTCAAGGATATATTAAGATAAATATTTTACAAAAGTACAAAAAATATGCTTTCCCCCCAAAGTTGTTTATCGTGTATGATTCGCTTTTGTCTTGGTTTTCAATGAAACACGTTTTTATTTAATGGAGGTGGAAGTCTTTCGATGGTTTTGTGCTTTTTTAGGTTGGGAATTATTATTTAATTTGCTTCCTTTTTTGAAAACCTCTCCAATACCAATTAGATCGTTAGAATTTTAGACATAAGATGTAAGATGCTTCGTAAAATCTTGATATGTTGAATTTTAACAAACAGACGCCTTTAAGTCCAAACAATTGGCTTACAGCGCATTGCAATCCTGAAACTTCGGGATAACGGAGTATTGCAATACAATAGTATGAGTGTAGTATAAAAAGGTATATTTTTGCCAAAATTAAGGATTTGAAAATTTTTGTGCCGGAGTTAACCTTCTGTTAATGAGGATTCAAAAATTTTCATTAACGAAGAGTTTGGCAATAAAGATGCTTTTTAGACCGGACTCATAATGTTAAGAAACTTAGACGCAGTGACGCAGAGTTTTTATTATGAATGAGTTGTGTCCTGCATATTTGATTTTGCAATGGATTAATTATCAGGTATTTGTAATTCTGAAGCATCGGGATAACGGAGTATTGATAAGGACTTTTGTCTTTTCGGGAAAGAAAACTAAATGAGGTGAATATTTTAATGTTATGGAGTTGATAAAAACAAGGCGGGAACTGAATAACCGAAGAGTTCAGCTAAAAAAGGAAAATAAAACGGTCGGATTTGTGCCAACCATGGGGGCTTTACATCAGGGGCATTTGTCCTTGGTCGAAAATGCCGGACAGCATTGTGATGTGGTGGTGGTCAGTATTTTTGTAAACCCCACTCAGTTTAATGATCCCGGTGACCTTGAGCGTTATCCCCGGGATTTGGAGAAAGATATCCAACTTTTGGAAAATTCTGCCAGTGAACTTCTGTTTGCGCCATCTGTTAAAGAAGTATATCCGGAGTCCGATACCAGAACTTTTGATTTTGGGTATTTGGACAGGGTGATGGAAGGCAAGCACCGTCCGGGACATTTCAATGGTGTTGCGCAGGTGGTGAGTCGGTTGTTTGAGGTCGTGGAACCGGATAAGGCTTTCTTCGGGCAGAAAGATTTTCAACAACTGGCTATTATTCGGAAGATGGTTCGTCAGATGAATTCTGGTATTGAAATTGTTGCATGTCCCATTGTTCGCGAGTCAGATGGCCTTGCTATGAGCAGCAGAAATGCTCTTTTAACAAAAAAACACAGAAAAAGTGCCCCGCTGATAGCCAAAACTTTAAAGGAATCTTGTAATTTTGTGTCGTTGAAAAGTGTCGCCGAAACGGAAGCATTTGTTCGCAATCAGATTGACCAGGACGAAAACCTTGACACTGAGTATTTCGAAATAGTGAACGGGGATACTTTACTGCCGGTTGACACATGGGAGGAAAGCCCTTATATTGTAGGTTGTATAGCGGTTTTAGCAGGAACAGTTAGACTGATTGACAATATTATATATAAGAAACCTGTTAAATGATGCTGTCTTTTTCGATATTCATTTATTAGGAGTGTTTTTGACCATGAAAATGATGTTCTTAAAACTTTAAACAAAGGTTGGACGGTAAAACATCTATTTTGGAAATGGAGTTATTATTGGTATTTTCTGATTATGGGGATAAATGCTTTATTTCCGATTGTGGGAGATAAATTTATAATTTGTTCCGAATAAGTAAACTGAATTCAGATGAACGTTGAGGTTGTAAAATCTAAACTACACAATGTAACGGTTACCGAAGCGAATCTTAATTATGTTGGCAGCATTACCATCGATTCAGAATTGATGGAGGCTTCAAATATAATTGAGAACGAGAAGGTTCAGGTGGTTAACAATAACAATGGTGAACGCCTGGAAACCTATGTTATCAAAGGTGAACCCGGCTCAGGTGTGATTTGCCTGAACGGTGCTGCTGCCAGAAAGGTTGCTGTAGGTGATATTGTGATTATCATCACTTATGCTTCTATGCCGTTAGAAGAGGCAAAGGCTTATAAACCTGTGTTCATTTTTCCGGATACAGAAACCAATAAGCTGATTTGAATTTGTTATCTTTTTTTAGAATATGGTACCCCGGGAAACCGGGGTTTTTTATTTTTAGCTGCGCATTCCCATCATTTTGTATTCCTGAAATGTTATGGAAAATCTTTAAGTTTGTTCATTAACTAAATGAAACGAGCATGGCAATGATTGCCTCAAAAGAATATGTATAAGTTCCTACATGCGAGTTCCATCAGACCAATAACTTAGATAAATTTTATACTGATGAAATATGGCCAAAACTAAAACCGTTTTTGTTTGTCAGAATTGTGGTGCCGAATCGCCCAAATGGGTGGGTAAATGTTATGCTTGCGGCGAATGGAATACTTATGTGGAAGAAATTTCCATTACCGGAAAAACCAAAGACAGGCGTTTGTCGCTCTCCCTGGGAAACGATAAACAAAAACCGGTGGCGGTTTCTTCTGTTACTGTAAATGATATTCCCCGCATTGATACCGGAATTGTTGAACTCAACAGAGTTCTTGGTGGGGGGATAGTTCCCGGATCTCTTGTTCTGCTTGGGGGAGAGCCTGGTATCGGAAAGTCAACACTGGTGTTGCAAATGGCCATGAAACTCAGCAGTAAGAAAATTTTATATGTTTCAGGAGAAGAGAGTCCACAGCAAATTAAGCTTCGTGCCGACAGATTAAGCAATTTGAATGGGGATCATTGTTTGTTGGTCGCAGAAACTTCTCTTGAACAGATTCTGGTTCATATAGAGAATGAAAATCCCGGTTTTGTGGTTATTGACAGTATTCAGACCATGGAACGGGAAGCGATTGAATCAGCTCCGGGAAGTGTTTCTCAAATCAGAGAGTGTACCGCAGCCATTCTTAAAGTGGCCAAGGAAAAAAATCTTCCGGTTTTGTTGATCGGCCATATTAATAAAGAGGGTAATCTTGCCGGGCCAAAAGTTCTGGAGCATATCGTAGATGTTGTTCTTCAGTTTGAGGGGGATCGGCAATATATGTATCGTATTTTGCGATCGGTCAAGAATCGGTTCGGTTCCACTTCTGAAATTGGGATTTTTGAAATGCAGAGTGATGGCCTCAGGGAGGTGAGCAACCCTTCGGAAATGCTTTTGGCCCAGCACGAGGAGGATATGAGCGGGATTGCAATTTCCGCAGCGATGGAAGGAATCCGGCCTTTTATGATAGAAGTGCAGGCTTTGGCAAGTACGGCAGCTTATGGAACGCCACAGCGTTCTTCCACCGGTTTCGACCTCAGAAGGCTGAATATGTTGCTGGCCGTGCTGGAAAAGCGTGCCGGGTTCAAACTGGCGGCTAAGGATGTGTTTCTGAATATTGCCGGTGGGCTAAAGGTTAGCGATCCTGCTATTGATTTGGCTGTTGTAACCTCTGTTTTATCGTCCAATACAGATCTTACTGTTCCTCGTGGGGTTTGTCTCACCGGGGAAGTCGGGTTATCAGGAGAGATCAGGCCTGTAACCCGGATAGAGCAGCGGGTAAGTGAAGCTGAAAAACTAGGGTTCAAATCTATTGTTGTGCCCCGCTACAACAGAGGCTTTAATCCGGATGATTATGGCATAAAGGTGGTGCAGGCCTCTAAAATTGAGGAGGCCTTCCGTTTCCTTTTTGCTTAACGATTAGAAAAATTCTTCCTGTGGTATAATTGAGTTTCCTCCTTCAAGGGGCTCTTCATTGGTAGTAAGGTTTTCGTCCGGACAATCCAGGTTGATGTTGAAATTGACGGGTTCCTCAAAGGTATCTTTAACCGTTATGGGTATTTCTTCGTTTTTGTAAACTTCCTGCATATACAGTGCCCATATAGGCAGTGCCATGTTGGCTCCCTGCCCGAGGCTGATGTTGTCAAAATGGATGTCCCGGTCTTCTCCACCTACCCAAATTCCGGTGACCAGGTTGGGGGTAAGCCCCATAAACCATCCGTCGGAATGGTTCTGAGTGGTTCCGGTTTTTCCACCTATCTGAGAATATATCTGATACTTGGAACGCAGTCGTATCCCTGTTCCCTGATTAACCACCCCTTCCAGAAGGTTAATCATCAGGTAAGCAGTTTCTTCATTTAGCACTTCTTCTTTGCGGGGCGAAAAGTTTCCCACAACATTTCCGTAACGGTCTTCTATTCGGGTTACCATTAATGGTTTTACATGAACTCCTTTATTGGCATAGGCACAATACCCAGCAACCATCTCATTCAGGCCAAACTCGGGAACTCCAAGCACGATAGAAGGGACAGGATCCATAGGACTTTGGATGCCCAAATCATGAATGATGTTAACCACAGCTTCCGGGTTAAACTGTTTCAATATCCATGCAGTTATATTGTTGTTCGAATTGGCTAATCCCCACTTCAGGGATACCATTTCTCCTTCCCGGCTGGAGCTTGAGTTCCGGGGTGTCCAGGTTTGCCCGGTAATCAGATTGAAAGTTTGGGGGATGTTGGGTGCCATATCACAGGGGGTTAAACCTTCCTGCATGGCCAGGGTGTAAACAAAGGGCTTTATGGTTGAACCCACCTGACGTTTTCCCTGAGACACCATGTCGTATTTGAAATGCTGGTAGTTTGGACCGCCAATATAAGCTTTCACATGTCCGGATTGCGGATCCATGGACAGTAAACTTGCGCGGAGAAATGATTTATAATAGTGTATAGAATCGAGCGGAGACATTATGGTGTCAACATTACCATGCCAGGTGAAAACTTCCATTTCTACGGGTTCCTTAAAGGCCTGCTGGATTGAATCTGCTGAAATACCGGCACTCTTAAGAATCCTGTATCGGTCGGAATTTCTCATTGCCCGGTTAATAATACTTTCATATTGTTCCTGGGAGATGTTTCTGGTAAAGGGCGCTCTTGTCCGGCCTTCTTTTTCTTTAAAGAACAGCGGTTGAAGATCTTCACCCAGATGCATTTCTACGGCTTTTTCTGCGTAAGACTGAAGGCGGCTGTCAATGGTGGTATGAATTCTCAGTCCGTCGCTGTAAATATTGTACTTAGTGCCGTCGGCTTTCAGATTTTTGTTGGTCCACCCAAAAAGCGGATCTTCCAACCAGGCAATACTGTCTTCAATGAATTGTTGTTCCTGCCATGACGCATAATTATCTCTTTCCGGTTTATCGGCTGTAAGTTTTAATCTCAGGTGCTCTCTAAAGTAAGGGGCCAGGCCATGAATGTGGTCATCGCGCTGAAACTGAATGTTTAACGGAACCGTTTTCAGGCTGTCAAAGGCTTCCTGAGTGAGGTGGTTGGCCTTGCGCATTTGGGAAAGTACAATGTTGCGCCTGTTTTGTGTGATGTCAGGTCGTCTCAGTGGGTTGTAGAGCGAAGGATTTTGCAACATGCCAATCAACGTTGCAGCTTCTTCAACTCTGATGGAATCCATCGACTTACTGAAAAATGTGTGGGCTGCAGATTCTATTCCATAAGCTCCATATATGAAAGGGGCTTTGTTGAGATACATGGTCAGAATTTCCTGTTTGGTATAGCTGCGCTCCAATTTGACTGCTATCACCCATTCTTTTAGTTTCTGAAGACTTCTTTGCCAAAGGTTTTCAGCAGGATCGTGAAACAGCAGTTTGGCCAATTGCTGGGTAATGGTACTACCTCCACCTGAGCTTTCTTCACCCATGATGATGGTTCTGAAAAGTACCCTGGCCAATCCCCGGGGATCTATGCCGGAATGCTTGTAAAATCTGATGTCTTCGGTCGAGATCAGTGCATCGATAACATTTTCGTTGAGTTCTTCGTAAGTGACGTTGGTTCTGTTTTCATGAAAAAACTTTCCTAAAACTTCCTGATCCGAAGAGTAAAGGATGGTGGCAAGACTGTTTTTTGGGTTCTCCAACTCTTCAAAACTGGGCATGAAGCCTAAGGCGCCTTTGGAGATCATAAAGAAGAGCAGAGCCACAACGAGTACAGTTCCTATAAGAATGCCGTATAACCAGCGTAATGTTTTTTTAAATAGATCTTGTTCCATCAGATATTTTTTTTTCGGAAGTAATCCCAGGTTGAACCGGATTGCTTGCAAATCTTATTCCGTTTTTATTGAATTAGTAGTCCGTTAAACTTTTACAAAAATCTTTGAATCATTTGTTTATATCTAAAAGTTGTTTTTGTTAAAGTGCAGATTTTCAATCCCTAAGGGAATTTTTTGGATGAACCATAGAATTCGGGATTGCAATACGCTGTAAGCCAATTGTTTGCATTTAACTGTGTTTGTTTGTTAAAATTCAGTTTATCAATATTTTGCGAAGCATCTTATATATAGTGCCAGCAAGAAAACTAAGGTTTTTTAAGTCTTTGATATGAAAGCGCCAAATACAAAGCCTGCCCCGATTTTTCTTAGGGGCAGTAGTTGGTGTTTTCTTGCAAAGACTATCTAAAAATCTGATGGTCTATTGTGAATGTAAAAGTAAGAAAAAAGACGGAATCAAATAGTGGAGTGACGAGGATGGAACTTCGGTTTTTAAATTTGCCACAAAACCTGATTCGAATTTTATTGTGAAGGATTAGGCATAAAAGACCGGCGACTTCTTTTGGCATCGGGTGCAAATAGCAGGGATTAGTTTTAAGCTAATGAAACGGATCCGGATTATCCGGGAGGAGCTTTGAAAAATAAATTTTATTCGGATGAAATATTTATTGATAGTTGAGTTGTTTGTTAATCAGACGCATAGAGCATTTTGTGTTGAAGGGTCAATTTATAATGCTTGATTGCTGTTAACAATATTTTATAAATTTGGGCCCAAGTTTTATTATAATGTGTCGCATAAGAACCAAATAATCGAAGATGGCGAAAAAAGAGAAGACAACCGAAGAGAACCTGGTTATAGTAGAGTCACCTGCAAAGGCAAAGACCATTGAGAAGTTTTTAGGAAAGGATTTTTTGGTGAAATCGAGTTTTGGCCACATCCGGGATTTGGCAAAGAAAGATTTTGGTATTGATCTGAAAAATAATTATCAGCCACAGTATGTGGTTTCGGAAGATAAAAAGGAAGTGGTTCGTGAATTGAAGTCTTTGGCAAAAGGGGTTCGCACCGTATGGCTCGCCTCCGATGAAGACCGTGAAGGAGAGGCTATTGCCTGGCATCTTAGCGAAGTTCTGGAGTTGTCACAAGATAAAACACGGAGGATTGTCTTCCATGAAATTACGAAGGATGCAATTCTCAATGCTATCGAGTCACCCCGTAATATCGATAACAACCTGGTGAATGCCCAGCAGGCCAGAAGAGTGTTGGATCGGTTGGTGGGATTTGAACTTTCCCCGGTTTTGTGGAAAAAAGTTAAGCCTTCTTTGTCCGCAGGTCGGGTTCAGTCTGTTGCTGTCAGACTTCTGGTTGAAAGAGAAAGAGAAATTTTTGATTTTAAAGCGGAGTCAGCTTTCCGGGTCTCCGCTATGTTTACTATTAATGATGGTCATAAGAAAAGTGACTTCAGGGCTGAACTGAATCATCGGTTTAAGACCGCAGAGGAAGCAAAGGACTTCCTGAATATTTGTGCGGAAGCTCAATTTGGAGTCAACTCGGTTGTGAAAAAGCCATCTGTGAAAACACCTGCTGCACCGTTTACAACCTCCACTCTTCAGCAGGAGGCTGCACGCAAACTCGGATTTAGCGTTGGACAAACCATGTCTGTGGCTCAAAGACTCTATGAGGCGGGAAAAATCACCTACATGAGAACTGATTCGGTTAATTTGGCGAAATCGGCTGTAAGTGCTGTGGCTTCGTCCATAAAATCGGAATTCGGAGAAGAGTACGTAAAGGTGCGTCAGTATAAAACAAAATCCAAAGGTGCTCAGGAGGCTCACGAAGCCATCCGGCCTACCTTACCAGACAAGGCCAAGGTATCGGGTTCAGCACAGGAACAGAAATTGTACGAATTAATCTATAAGCGGACTAAAGCATCCCAAATGAGTGATGCCCTTATTGAGAAGACTACTGTAATTATCAATGTTAATAATGAAAAATTTCAGTTTATAGCAACGGGCGAGGTTGTAAAGTTCGATGGTTTTCTGAAAGTATATATTGAATCATCGGATCAGGAAGAAGATGAAGAATCGGCGACCTTTTTGCCTGCTTTGAAAGAGAACGATGTGGTTTCACTTAAAAAGCTGGAGTCGCGTCAACGTTTTTCTCAAAAACCACCAAGGTATTCCGAAGCAAGTCTGGTTCGAAAACTGGAGGAGCTGGGAATCGGACGTCCTTCAACTTATGCACCAACCATTAGTACCATTCAACAACGCGGATATGTCGTGAGAGAAGACCGGCCGGGTACGCCCAGACATTATCAGCTTCTTTGGTTGGAAAAAGGAGTTGTAAAGCAGGAGGAGAAGACTGAGATGGTCAATGCGGAAAGAAATAAACTCTTTCCCACAGATATTGCCATGGTCGTTAATGATTTTCTTATCACCTATTTCCCAAATGTGGTTAGTTATGACTTTACTGCAAGGGTGGAACAGGAATTTGATGAGATAGCTCTGGGGAATATTGAATGGCAGAAAGCCATCGATGAATTCTATAAGCCATTTCACAATCAGGTTGAAGAAACGCTGGAAAAATCAGATCGGACCACAGGAGAAAGGATTCTTGGAACCGATCCCAAAACGGGCAAACCGATTAGTGTTAGAATTGGACGATTTGGTCCGATGGCCCAACTGGGTAGTTCCGATGATGAGGAGAAGCCCCGTTATGCCCCGTTAACAAGGGAACAACATCTTGAAACCATTTCTTTTGAGGAGGCTCTTAAATTATTTGATCTTCCACGGGATTTGGGCGTTTATGAAGATAAAAAAGTGGTGGTGGGTGTTGGTAGGTTTGGTCCTTATGTGAGGCACGACGGCAAGTTTGCGTCACTTAAAAAAGGGCTGGATGACCCGATGAGCATCGATTTGGACAGAGCTATTGAGCTTATTGAGGAGAAACGCGAAAGAGACAATAAAAAAACCATTAAGACGTTTGAAGAGGACAAGGATATTCAAGTCCTTAATGGTCGTTGGGGACCTTACATTAGTTACAACAAGAAGAATTATAAGATTCCTAAAGATACTGAAGCTTCTTCTTTGAGTTATGATGACTGTTTGAAAATTGTGGAAGAAGGAGATAAGACAAAAAATACAAGGAAGGGTAAAGGAACCAGGTCAACAGGTACAAAGAAATCATCGAAAAGCTCTTCCTCGGCAAAGAAAAAGAGTACTGCTTCCTCAAAAGCCGGAAGTAAAACAAAATAGTTTGCTGACTGTCGTTAATAACAGTCCGTTAAAGAAAGCCTAAACGCAAAGACGCAAGTTTTTTATTATGAGTGAGTTGTAGTTTGTTTGTCTGATTTTGTAATAAATTAATTGTCAGCTATTTGTAATCCCGAATTCGGGATAATGGAGTATTGATGAGTGTAGTATAAAAAGGTATATTTTTACCAAAATCAAGGCTTTGAAAATTTTTGTACCGGAGTTAACCTGTTGTTAATGAGGATTCAAAAAATTTCATTAACGAAGAGTTTGGCAATAAAGATGCTTTTAAGACTGGGCTCATTGATTAAAACAGAGTAAAAGAATCAATCAGTTGAGCCGGAGTGAACATAAACAACTATATTGAACCTGTAAAACCAACCTGGGTTTCCTATCCTGGAATTTCAACTGAGGAATCAGTTGGGGCTCAAATTGTCTGGTTTGACGGTACTGCTGAATGGTTCAGAGACGAAGATTATGACATTGCCATAATCGGCGTTCCGGAGGTTCGAAATAGTCAAAGGTCTGTTTCGGATAAAGCTCCTGACCTTATTCGTAAATGGCTTTATGGAATGAGAGCCGTTTCATCCGGTGAGAAGATTGCCGATTTTGGAAATGTAAAGGGTAACAGTCTTAACGATCGTTACTTTGCGGTCAATGAGATAGTGACATTTCTGGAACAGAGAGGTGTTGCAGTTTTGGTGCTTGGCGGATCCCAGGATTTGACCGTGCCGGTTTGTGGTTTTTTTCATAAAAAAGAAAAAAGGCTTAATTTGGCAGTGGTGGATGCATTTATTGATTTTCATCCCCGTAATGAAGATTTTTCTGACAGTGCCTTTTTGAATAAACTGGTTGCCGATTTTGGAACGAAGAATATAGAAGACCTTAATATTCTGGGCTGTCAGACTTATTATTGCAGCGATGAACAGGAGCGGTTTCTGACAAATAATCATTTTCGTCTGATCCGGTTAAAAGATTTACGGGATGAAAAAATCAGTTCCGTAGAAGTTCTGCTTCGACAAGCAGAGGTGATGAGTTTTGATTTTTCCGCCATAAAGGGCCAACCGGTTTTGCCGGAACAAAATCTTATGCCAAACGGGTTTTCTGAACAGGAAGCATGCAGAATTTTTTGGTATGCCGGCGCTTCCGACGGTTTAAAAGTTGCCGGAATCTTCAATTTTCCTCTCTCATATAAAGATGGGAGCAACCAGGGGCCGCTGGCAGCACAGATGTGTTGGCATTTTCTGGAAGGACGTGGAGCCCGGAGTGGAGATTATCCGGTGAGGTCCTATCAGGATTATGAGTTAAAGGTTGTTTATATCGATGAGTTCGATGCGACCCTGAAATTTTATCACAATCCGGAGAACAACCGATGGTGGTTAATGGTACCATCAGAAGGAGGTGAACGAGTTGTTTCTTGTGAAGAGACGGATTATCAAACAGCTATGGATAAAGAACTGCCGGCTTTGTGGTGGCACTTTTTTATTAAGGGTTCGTAATGAAATAAATTGACAGATTTAACGAAGTTATTTTGTTCTTTGCCGACTTGAAAATACTGCGAATAGCGAGCTATTTAATGAATTTTCAAGGAAGTTAAAGGACAAAAGAACAAGTCTAAAGCGGCAAGTTATTTTGGCACAATCCCTAAATACAGAGAGAATGGAAATAAATTGAAGGATTAATTTTAGTTTCTCAATGAAAAACGAAACCTTTACCTTCCAAATATAGTATATGGATTTAGCATTTTGCGTAGATAATATACGGTCTTTTGATGTTTGCAAGGGTCAGTTGATAAGACGTTTATTGGTTTTACGAGGAGTTGAGGGAAAAACCGTTTTTCCTATTTTTAACAAAATAAAAAATAGGAGTTTTGTTTTTTTTCTTTTATTTTGCATTTCCTCGGGCCTTTACGCTCAGTTTGACCCCATGTTTAGTCAGAACATGTTTAATCCGCTAAATTCTAACCCCGGATATGCCGGGAATAGTGGAAAAATGAACGTGGTTTTGATGAACCGGAATCAATGGACGGGTTTAGAAGGCGCACCGGTCACAACGGTGGCAGGTGCTGATGCAGCCCTTAATATATTTGGTAAAAAGGCAGGAATTGGACTTGAGGTGATGAACGATGATATCGGCCTTTTCAACAATTTGATGATTAGGCTTTCACTTGCCCGCCGTTATTTGCTGGGAGAAGGAGAATTGGGAATCGGGATTTCTACCGGCATCCTTAGTCAGAGTTTTGATGGTACGGGGACTTACATACCTCCTGAAAGTGATTATCATGAATCGAACGACCCTTTAGTGCCCACAGAGAAAGTTAATGGTTTTGCTCCGGACTTTGGGTTAGGTGCTTTTTATCAGGGAGTTGAGTGGTATGCAGGAGTTGGATTGCAACATTTATTTTCTCCTGAACCAAACTTTCAGGATGAGTTTTACGTATATGTTCACCGATCTTTGTTTTTAACTGGTGGTTACCTGATTAACCTGGAAGAACGTAATTTTGATTTAGAACCATCGTTTTTTTTCAGACAGGGAGGGGGAAGCTGGCAGGCAGATTTGAATTTAAATCTCCATTTCAGGAATAAGTATTGGGCCGGACTGACTTACAGAGTTCAGGATGCAATAGTTTTTCTGGCGGGAATAAATTTAAAAAACGGGATTAGAGCCGGATACAGTTACGATATTACAACTTCGAAACTGTCAAATGCCGGGAGTAGCGGATCGCACGAGATAATGCTGGGTTACTCATTTGATTTGAATATCAATAAGAAGAAGAAAAGATATAAGAGTGTCAGATTTTTGTAGATAAGTAAGAACAAAATAGATTATCCGAAATACTATGAAGAAAGTACTTGCCCTGAGTGTCATCGTAGTCACAGTTTTAAGCGGATGTGGTAAATCCGGCGGCGGAGAGTTAGTCGGAGTTTCCCGGAAAGCAGCTTTTTATGAGCCTGATCCCTATGGTATGCTTTTTATACCACAAGGCAGTTTCAATATGGGGCCCGCCGATGAAGACATCGCTTATACTATGAGTTCCCAGAAGCGGACAATGTCTGTTCCTTCCTTCTGGATGGACGAAACCGAGATTACAAACTCCGAGTATCGTCAGTTTGTTTTTTGGGTTCGTGATTCATTGGCTCGTCGTTTGTTAGGCGAGCAGTTTGAAGAGTTCATTATTGCAGAGGATGAATTTGGAAATCCAATTGATCCGCCATTTCTTAACTGGGATGAACCTATCGACTGGCAAAATGAAGAGTATTCTGCCATTCTGGAAGAAATGTTTCTGCCCGAAAATGAGCGATTTTTTCGCCGTAAGGAGATTGACTCCAGAAAGTTGGTTTATGATTATCAGTGGGTAGATCTTCAGCAGGCTGCAAAGAAAACCAACCGGTATAATTATGAGACCAAGGAATACGAAGGAATGGTCTATGATAAAGACGGAAGGGAAAGAGAAATTAACGACCGATCGGCTTTTATTATGAGCGACCAGGTGCTTGTTTATCCTGATACGCTGGTTTGGGTAGCTGACTTTACTTATTCTTTCAATGAGCCATTGACCGAAAAGTACTTCTGGCATCCCGGATTTGATGAATACCCCGTTGTCGGTGTTACATGGGAACAGGCTACCGCTTTTGCCATCTGGCGTACAAATCTGCTCAATGATTATCTGATAAGTAAAGGAGAGCCTGTGGTTAGCAATTACCGCTTGCCAAGCGAATCGGAATGGGAATATGCTGCCCGTGGAGGACTTGACCAGAATAAATATCCCTGGGGAGGCTATTACACTCGTAACAATCAGGGTTGTTTCTTAGCGAACTTTAAACCTTTACGCGGCCGTTATGGCGATGATGGAGGAATGTACACCATGTCGGTAGCCAACTTTGCACCCAATGATTTTGGTTTGTTTGATATGGCCGGAAACGTGGCAGAATGGACATCCAGCGCTTATGATGAATCATCTTACGGATTTATGCATGATATGAGTCCAACGTATAAGTATAATGCCCGTCCGGAGGATCCCGAAGTGATGAAGAGAAAAGTGATTCGTGGAGGTTCATGGAAAGATATCGGATATTATTTGCAGAATGGAATTCGAACCTATGAATATCAGGATTCTTCAAAGTCATATATTGGTTTCCGGTGTGTGCGTGATTTTATTGGAGGTTAATTTTAGGATTGGAATAGAAAAATATAGTTATGGGTCTTTCTGAATTTGTACAGAGTCCTGCCTATAAAAAGGTAATGGGCAAAGTTTACGGATGGGGTGCTTCACTTGTACTTGCAGGTGCCTTGTTCAAAATCCAGCACTATCCGGGTGCCGGGCCAATGCTTCTTGTCGGAATGGGAACTGAGATTGTAATCTTCTTCTTGTCGGCATTTGAACCACCGCACGAGATGCCGGACTGGAGTTTGGTTTATCCTGAGTTAGTAGGTTTGGAACCCAATGAAGATCGACATAGAGGTGGTGGCTCCGGAGGCGGCGGAAGCGATCTTGCCGCCCTCATTGAGAGTGGAACACTGGAACCTGAAGTTGTGGAAAAACTCAGTCAGGGTATAAAAAAATTGTCTGCAACGACCGGACAATTGTCTGATTTAAGTGATGCGTCTCTTGCAACGGAAAGTTATTTGCAAAGCATGAAAATGGCATCAGAATCGGTTTCAAAACTTGCCAATTCTCAATCCAAGAGTGTGCAGGAATTGGATGCTCTCAGCTCCAGCTACGGACAGACTGCTCAGAAAATTTCTGAAGGTGGTCAACAGTTGGCTGATGGTATGATTTCCGCAGGAAGTAACCTTGTTAAAGATATTGAATCTTCTGGACAGGCACTTGTGAATTCCTATCAGGGGTTAAGCAAATCGATGAATGAAAATGCTGGTGAACTTGCTGCCAATTCTGAAACTTATAAAGATCAACTTAGCGAAGTCAATAAACAATTGGGTGCAATCAACTCTGTTTATGAAATGCAATTAAAGGGCATTACCGAACAAATGGAGGCCTCTAAGGGTGTGACCAACCAATTGGGCGATATCAATCAGCAATTCCGGAAATCGGTTCAGGATGCCAAAACTTATCAGGAAGAACTCGGTAAGTTAAATCAGAGCATCAGTGAACTTAATACGATTTATGGTAATATGCTTAGTGCTATGAACATGGGCAGTAAACAAAAATAAACCAGGAAGTAATAACCTTAAAGACCTTTTTGTAATATGAGTGGTGGTAACTGTCCTGAAACGCCGAGACAAAAGATGATCGGAATGATGTATCTTTTTCTGACGGCTATGTTGGCTCTCAATGTTTCCGGAGAACTTTTGAAGGCATTTGAATTAGTTGATAAAAGTATTCAGAAGACTGTTGAAACAATGGAACAAAAGAATTCTCTTTTGTATGATCAGTTTCATAATGCCAATGAATTCAACCCCAAAAAAGTTGAGAAAAAATACGCCAAGGCTCTTACTATAAGAAGTATGGCTGATAGTCTTGTTCAACACATTGATTCTGTTAAATATCGGATTGTTAGGACTGTTGATGGGCCCGAAGCTACACCGGATAATTATACCTCAAAAGATAATCAAGATGTTGCTGCTCAAGTCATGATTACTGAAAGGGGTGGGGAGAGAAGTAAGATTTTAAAAGAGTATTTGATGACTTTTAGAGATTCTTTGATTTCAATGGTTGATGAAGGGGACTCTACACTAATTAAAGCAATACAAAACACTTTGACACCCAAAGCTCCTCCGAGGGAAGAGGGTGTTGAAAGACCATGGGAGAGTGAAAAATTTGAGCACGTTCCTATTTCTGCATCCTTGGCTTTAATGAGTCAGCTTCAGAGTGAAGTTCGAAATATGGAATCTGATGTGGTTAGATATCTTTATGGTAGAATTGATGAAGGTTCTATTAGCTTTACTTCTTTAGATGCTATTGTTGTTCCGACTTCCCAATATGTTTTTCAAGGAGATAAATATAGCGCTAAAATCATGCTTGCTGCCAGAGATACAACGAAGGATCCAGATGTTTTTGTTGAAGGACAAAAACTATCTACTGTAAAGGATGGGGCCGGATTATATGAAGTTACTGCAAATACTTTGGGAATACATGAGTGGGAAGGTTTAATAAAGCTTGAAAAGGCTGATGGAACGTTTATAGAAAAAACCGTTGAAGGGAAGTATTATGTTTCTAAACCGGGTGTTGTTGTTTCACCAACCAAAATGAATGTATTTTATGTTGGAGTTGATAATCCTGTTGAAGTTTCAGCTCCAGGTGTGCCTTCAGATAATTTGATTGTGCGTATTAGACAAAATGCAAGTATTCAGAAGCAAGGTGCAAGTCAATATGTTGTGCGGCCTCATAAAAATTCCGCAAGGAAAGAGGCTATTGTTTATGTTAGTTCAAAGTCAGCCGATGGGGAAGAGCAACTTCTTGGAAGCCAGCCTTTCCGTATTAAGCGAGTGCCTGATCCTATTGCAACGGTTGCCGCTATGCGGGGTGGAGGCATCGGCAAAAATCTTTTGTTGGCACAGAGAGCCGTTATTGCTAAAATGGATAATTTTGATTTTGATTTAAAATTTAATATCACCAATTTCCGAATTTCCACCATAAAAGATGGATATCTCCAGTTTGTGGATAGTGAGAGTGGTGTGATAACAACTGAACAAAAGGATTTGATTCGAAGTGTGGGTGTTGGAGGTGTTGTTTTATTTAACAACATTCAGGCCAAAGGGCCGGATGGATCTACACGCGATTTGGGTTCTATCAGTTTTACAGTTCAATAGAAATTTGAATAGAAAAAAATATCTTACGATGAGAAAACAGCTTCTTATATTGTTTTTGATTGGAGCTTTTGGGTTTAGCGCTCTGAATCTTTCGGCTCAACGGAATGATGATAATCTTCCTATTGACGGGTTGTTTGAAAAACAACATGTGGTTAACAGAAAACCTGTTCCTTATCCCAGTATCCGGGAAGCTGATGTGCTGTGGGCCAAAAAAATCTGGAGGATTATTGACCTTCGTGAGAAAATGAACCTGCCACTATATTACCCCACCACCCCTATGGATGATCGTTACAGTCTGATAGACTTAATGCTTAAGGGAGTTATTGGTGAAGCCGGTGACGGTGTGCTCGGAGATATTACTGCTTTTTCTGCATTTGCAGAAGATGAGTTTAAAGTTCCTTTGGAAAGCGAGGATGATATCCTGAAAACGCTTGGTGCTGGAACCAAGCCAGTGATGATTGAACAGGAAGATGGTACCATGGAAGAGCAACAGGTGGTACAGGGCGCAAAAACCTATGAGGTGAAGCAGGTTATGGTGAAAGAAATTTGGTATTTCGACCGTAATTATTCCCGTCTTGATGTTCGGATTCTTGGATTATGTCCCATCCGTGAGTATATTGATGAGGATATAGGAGATGCTGCTGGTGCCGAAGGAGGTATTATTAAGAATAAGGCGTTTTGGGTTTATTTTCCTGAGGTACGCGACCTGTTTGCCAAGTACGAAGTATTCAATCCTATGAACGATGCTCAACGACGTAGTTTTGATGATATTTTTATCAAAAGATACTTTGGAAGCTATATTGTTCAGGAAGCCAACGTTTTTGATAACCGGACTGTTGAGTCATACACTGTTGGGAAAGAGGCTGTATTGGAATCAAAACGTATTGAAAATGAAATCTTCCAATGGGAGCATGATATCTGGAAGTTTTAATAACTCATCTCATCATAAGAAACAAAAAAACCCGGATTTTAAAGTCCGGGTTTTTTTGTTTGTAATATGCTTAATATTTTGTTTCATTGGTGTCCGATTAAAAATATGAGATTGCTTCACTACGCTCGCAATGACGTGGTTTTTCAAGAATTTGAGGGTTGGAGGGGGTTTATTTTCGGGATCCCGAAAATAAACCCCCTCCAACCTCCTTAAAGGCTGTAAACGCTGTCATTGCGAGCAAAGCGAAGCAATCTCTTTTCTAAAAAATATTTTCTTCGGACAATAGTGATTTTGTTTATTCTTTTCCGAATTCAGTCTTTATATCGTTTGTGAATTGACGAATTTGCTGCTCATTTTCTTTTGGGCAGATGAGCAGAGCATCTCCGGAATCGACCACAATATAATTGGACAAACCTTGAATAACAGCAACCTTTCCAGTCGGAACATTAACAATCGATTTATCCGTGTCATACAGGAGTATGTCTCCTTTGATGACCGCATTTCCCTCTTTGTCCTGGGCCGAATATTCATACAGAGAGGACCATGTTCCCAGGTCGGACCATCCAAAGTTTACAGTTTCCACAAAAACATTGTCCGCTTTTTCCATAATGCCATAATCAATAGAGATGTTTTTGCATTCGGCATAGATATCAGTGATTTGTTTTTCTTCTACTGAAGGGGTTGTATTTAAGGGGTCAAAAAGTTGCTTGACTTCGTTTAAATGGTTCTCAAATGATTGATTGATGGCCTTGAGTGACCACAGGAAGATTCCTGAATTCCAGAAAAACTCGCCACTTTCAAAAAACACTTTAGCCAGTTCTGCATTGGGTTTTTCGGTAAATGTCTTAACCTTTTTGATGATTTCCCCGTTGCTGTCATCCGAACCTGTCTGAATATACCCATAACCTGTCTCGGGACGATGAGGCTTAATGCCCAGTGTCAGCAACGCTTCATTGGTATCCACGAAATCAAGCCCCTGATTAATTGCTTTGTGGAATTCGGTTTCATTAATGATCAGGTGGTCGGCAGGTGTTACTACAATATTGGCATCGGGGTTTCTTTCTTCAATCCATTTATTGGCAAAAGCAATGCATGGAGCGGTATTTCTTCTAAAAGGTTCTGTGAGTACCTGCTCGGGTTTCAATTCCGGAAGTTGCTCTAAAACCATTTTACTGTAGTCACCACTTGTAACAACAATAATGTTTTCGGTAGGGCAAATAGGCGAAAAGCGGTCAAATGTCTGACGAAGAAGACTTTTTCCTGTTCCCAGAATATCAAGAAACTGTTTTGGAGTTTCTGTTTTGCTCAGGGGCCAAAAACGACTTCCAATTCCCCCTGCCATGATGACACAAAAAGTGTTGGTTTTCATTTTTTTTACTTCTTTGGTGTTAACAATTGAATTTCAATTGATAAAGTTTATATTTTAATAATCATTGACTTTTCTTTTTTCATTCCACTAAATTAGTTACTATTTTTAAGAAAATTTTCAACCATGGCTTTTTTATACCAAACAGGTCGATATTTTCTTTTCTTGAGGAGGGTATTTGGGCGTCCGGTGAAACATCGGATATTTTTAAAACAAATAATTGATGAAATTGATGACCTGGGGGTCGGCTCACTTGGAATTGTGATCATCATTTCCTTTTTTATCGGGGCTGTAATCACTTTGCAAACTGCTTATAATATTGAGATGCCCATTATTCCCAAATATACTGTCGGATTAGCTACCCGTGACACTATATTGCTCGAATTTTCTTCTACTATTGTTTCGTTAATTCTTGCCGGGAAGGTAGGCTCTCATATTGCTTCAGAAATTGGCACTATGCGTGTTACCGAACAGATCGATGCGCTTGACGTCATGGGGATTAATTCGGCCAGTTACCTTGTTTTGCCAAAGGTTGTGGCTATGGTTTTTGTTAACCCATTTTTGGTGATGATAAGTATGGGGGTTGGTATTGGAGGAGGATGGATTTCAGGGTCTTTTACAGGGGTGGTTCCATCGGGGGAGTATATTTATGGTATTCAGTATGGTTTCATCCCATTTTATGTGGTTTATTCTCTAATTAAATCAGTAGTTTTCGGTTTTTTGATTGCTTCGATTTCCGGATATTGGGGCTATTATACCTCCGGGGGCTCCCTTGAAGTTGGAAGGTCCAGTACGCGTGCAGTAGTTGTAAGCAGCGTCCAGATTTTATTGTTTAACCTGATTCTTACACAATTATTATTGGCATGATCGAAGTAAAGAATGTTTTCAAGTCTTTTGAAGAGAATGATGTCTTAAAGGATGTGTCGGGCGTGTTCGAAGCTGGTAAGACGAATCTGATTATTGGACAGAGTGGCTCGGGTAAAACCGTTCTGCTGAAAACAATTGTCGGATTGCATGAGGTCGATAAGGGGGAGATTTTCTATGACGGCCGTAGTTTTACTGAAATGCATGGGAAAGCACGGAAAGAGATTCGTACAGAAATGGGAATGCTTTTTCAGGGGAGTGCCCTTTTTGATTCCAAAACGGTGGAGGAAAATGTGCGGTTTCCACTGGATATGTTTTCCGATATGTCGATGAATGATCGAATTGAGCGTGCCAATTTTTGCCTGAAACGTGTGCATCTTGACAATGTCAACCATTTATATCCTGCCGAAATTAGCGGAGGTATGCAAAAACGGGTGGCCATTGCGCGTGCTATTGCGCTAAATCCTAAATATCTTTTTTGTGATGAGCCCAATTCCGGATTGGATCCGCGAACCTCTATTGTTATTGACGATCTGATTCACGAGATTACAAAAGAGTATAATATGACTACCATCGTAAATACCCACGACATGAATTCTGTGATGGGTATCGGAGAAAAAATTGTATTTATTGATGATGGCGAAAAATGCTGGGAAGGAACCAATGAAGAAATTCTTAAATCTGATAATACCCGGTTAAACGATTTTATTTTTGCATCCAGGTTTTTAAAACAATTGAGGGCCGGAAATTAGAGATAATTCCGACCCTTTTATTTGTCTGCTTCTGATACTTTATTTTACTAATAAGAGGCTTTTATTTGCTTTAAATCACATCGCTATTGGTCGTTTGGAGTTGTCGAAATGGAAATTAATTACCATCGATAAACGACTAATTACCTTTTATCTTTTGGGCATTTCATCAACAGAAATCCACATTCTCGATCTGTTTGGATACAGTTTCTGCCTTAATGCATCGTCTTTTCGCAAAAACGAATTGGTTGATTTTATTATACCTGCATCTTGGTGGTAGTAAGAAGTCTGTCCTGTAATCTGTGAAATCGCCTCAGACATAAATCTTTCTCTGTGATGCCCGAGTTCGTTTTCTGGATAGTTGTAAAAGTCATCCATCAATTCGAAATCGGGAACCAGACCTTGAGTGTAATTTATATTATCAAGTGCATTGATGGAGCGCATGATGATGGGTTGCATAGCCCAATCGTGCTTCTCCTCTTCCGATATGGTGATGGAGGCGTAATACTTTCCGTGGGTTTGAGTACCGATCTGTACCACATCCATATAAGGGTCAAGGCCGTAAATAATCATCTCGCTTGCAGAGGCAGTTGAGCTGGTCGTGAACACATATAGCCTGTTGATGTTCAGGTTATTCTCGTTTTCTGCGAATTTGCGCAAAAAGAAGTCGGGGGTGTAATCTGGTTCTCGTTTTATATCGTTGGTGATGTTGGTATTATAAACACTCTTGATAAAAGTATTTCCAACATTGCCTGGAGGTACAAGCATATTACCCAGAAGTTCTGCTGAAGCAACTGAGCCTCCTCCGTTGTAACGTAAGTCGAGAATCATGTCTGTAATTCCTGCCTGTTTGAACTCCTGAATTACGGTTTCGAGTTCCTCGTTGTAATCAAAGATGAAAGAAGCGTACGCCAGGTATCCTATTTTATGCCCCAGCGTATCAATGATATTGGTTTTTACAATGGGATTCAGACTTAGTTCAATCGCTTCAACAGGGATGGTGGGGGTTAGATCCGATGTGCTTCCGTTTAGATTAATTTCTCCCAGAGTGATTTCAAGCATGGTTCTGCTCAGAAGGTCTGAATAGTTTTCATCGGTAATCAACTGTCCGTCGATTTTAACAATTATATCACCACGTTTAAGTCCGGCCTCCTCAGCGGGGGTGCCGGGATATACATATTCTATTACTGCAATTACCTGGTTGGAACTCTGATTAAGATACATTAACTGAAGAGAGTATCCTGTGCTTTTCTCCACTCCCGAAAAATATTTTATCAAAGCCGGGTAGTCATCTGTGATAAAAGACCATCTGTCATCGGGTTGTTTTAATAATTTATCAAAGTAATCCCATGAGTCTTCCTCTTTTTCCTGGTCAATATCCGGCATTTCATCGTTCCAGAAATAATAATATTCCATATTATCCTTGATGAAATTGTTTATCATCAATGTTTGTGGGTCGATGGATTCCTTTTCAATTTCGTCATCCGAGCAATAGGTTAGGAAGGCAATTGACAATAGTGAGATGAATAGCAACTTGAAGGGGCAGTTCATTTTTTTCATAAGTGTGTAAGTTGATCCTGATTATTTGAATATTGGGGTTATGTGTTACAATTCTACCAATGTTTTCCCGAATTAGCAAGGAAAGTACTTTGTTAAAAGGATATTGAATTTCGGCAATATAAATATTTTTCGGTGTTTCGGTATTTTTTGTTTGTGTTTCCGCCCGGGTGGGTCAACATTGCTTGATGACAGAAAGACTGGTATTTTGCAGGTTTAATTAATGACCGATATCACAATTATAACCGTTTTGTCTATGGCAATACTTCGTTAAACTTTTGCAATGCGCTGCAAACCAATTGTTTGCGCTCTAAGGAGTTTGTTTGTTAAAATTCAGTATATCAATATTTTACGAAGTATCTTAAATCTTATATCTAAAAATCTAACGATCTATTGTATGGATTTGTTTTTATTAATAATGGGCTTTTTAATTTCCTGATTCTCAGCTTTACAAATTTAGTGTTTAATTTGCCATAGCCCATAGGATTTTGACAAACAATTGTGGTTTGCTTTCTAATGAGTTAGTGGCCATCTAACGACCAGCCAAGAGCCAAAGAGCCAAGAGCCAAGAGCTAAGAGCTATGAGCTATCAGCTATCAGCTATGAGCTATCAGCTATCAGCTATCAGCCCTTGACAATCCCCTCAAAAACCCCTACTTTTACTTTTCTGCGCTTATTTTCTCAAATCTGGTATCTGATGCTCAGCGGATTGACATTTTTTCACAAAATAGTTGAAAAAAAGGTTTGGAAAAGCGGCAAACAATGCGTTATCTTTGCAGCCGCTTTGCAAGAGAGACCAAAGGGTATAGAGAGTAAGAGCAAGGCGGTTTTTTTCTGGATGAAGCTTTAAAAAGCGGAGTTCGAAAAAAGACAAAAATAAATTTTGGCAAAGAGAAATATTTATTTTATCTTTGCACTCGCTTTTGAAAAAAAGCAGACGACCCAAAGGGGCGTTCCCGGCTAAGTATAGTCGATTCAAGAATCGACTATACGACGGAAAAAAGTTCTTTGAAACTATTGATGCAAAACCAAAATAAAACAAGGTAAAAGCGGATCCACAGTCAAATTTTTTTTCGGGTCAGGTTTTTTGTTTTGGACAAGT
>Ga0163225_100014_pt1 | contig 52737 bp, 44 predicted proteins | sample MSEWel2016_04_06_2_FD_113145 | JGI IMG/M metagenome (GOLD analysis project Ga0163225, IMG submission 113145) | Subsurface microbial communities from deep shales in West Virginia, USA - MSEEL Well Study Marcellus 5H_2016_04_06 ... | reverse complement strand
TTTAAACCTATCCGCCCGCGAAAGCCAAAATTTCCGGCCATTGCGCAAGGCCTTAAAAGTCGCCCATTTTGGCTTCCCGCTATCCGCCGGCCCGGAAAACGGACAGGCCACCGCGCCTTTTAAATAGGAAAAATCTTTTAACCTAAAAAAATCTTTTTAACAATGATATTTTGACTATTAATCACTACAGATGCAAACTTTTTGAAAGATTTACTGGAAAAACCTTGCACTTTAAATGAGGTTGTTAACTATAATCATTTTATTATTAGCTCTTTAATTGTTTTTTTAGCAAACCCTAAGTAAGCCAATTTAATAACTGACACCCAAATGGTTTTGAATTGAAAAAGAGGTGTTTTTCACTAATTTTAAACAACTGTTTGTCATTTTTTGCTTTTCAGCAATTCCAGCACTATCTCTGCCATTTTTTTTGCCGATTGCGGATTCTGGCCTGTTACCAACCGTCCGTCGCGTACCACATGTTCGGTAAACATTTCTCCTTCCGAGTATTTGGCACCTCTCTCTTTTAATTTATCCTCCAATAGAAAAGAGACCACTTCAGTCAGTCCGGCAGCTTTTTCTTCAGCATTCGAAAATCCGGCCACTTCCCTGCCATTAATCAGATAAGAACCATCCGGAAGTTTAATATTCACCAGGCCTGCTGGCCCGTGACAAACAGCACTAACCACTCCATGGTTTTGATAAATTCTTGATGCAATTCCAGCCAGGGCCTCGTTTTGCGGAAAGTCCCACATGGTGCCATGTCCTCCCACAAAATGAATGACCACATAATCAGCCGGATCTATCTCCGAGGGTTTCATGGTATTATTCAACGCTGTTTGAATCTGGGAATTTTCCCAAAACTCTTTGTTTACGGGATCCTCCAGGTCAAACCCATCCACGGGTACTTTTCCACCTTCAGGACTTACAAATTCGATTTGATAATCCCCTTTTAGTACTTCCCAGGGATGTGCCGCTTCCGAAAGATAAAATCCGAGTTGTTTTTTGTCTTCATGTAAAACTTTCCTTTGGGCAAATCCCAGCGCAGTCCGAACTTAGTCAGAATCTGAACTTTCTCCCTGGGAATGTTCTGAAGGGCTTCCCCAACAATCTCTTCACTGGTTCCCTGACCATAAATGGGAGCTGTGTCAACAGAAGTAACACCATGTTCAAAGGCTGCTTTAATTGCAGCGATGGCATCACTGCGTTCTGTTTTCCCCCACATCCAACTGCCGGCAGCCCAGGCACCAAATGTTATTGCTGATAATTTCAAATCTGTGTCGGATAAACATCTGTATTCCATATTGTTTTTTCTTTTGCATTATTTACAATAGTTCGTTAAAAATAGTCTAAACGCAAAGACGCAATGGCGCAAAGTTTTTAATATCAGAGAGTTGTGATAAATATTGCGCATTGTGCAAATTGCTCACTAACAGGTATTTAAAAAAGTTTAAGGCTATAGTTTAAAGTAACGTTTTTACAACTATAGATTGCTTCAGGCAAGGCCCTCGCAATGACAGAGTCCCAGGTAGATGGAGAAGAGGTTGGCAGAGGGCAGGGCGGTAATGCCGCCCTGCCCTCTGCCAACCTCTTCCATATTAAAGAAAAAGTACGTCATTGCGAGGGCTCAGGCCGAAGCAATCTCTATACAGACACACGCGACTATAAACTTAAGCCAAGTTTAACGGAGTATTGATTTATAGAGCCAACGAAAAAAGAGCAGTAATTGTTCAATGAATGACAAACAATAGTTTAGTTTCAAAGGTCATTGTTCACCCACTTGCCCCCCATGCTATAGAAAGTTAATAAACAACCTCTTACAGTAATAAATTGAAGTATTATATCCATTCTCGTTTCTTCAGGAAAATTCATTATTTTTGTTCACCCCATCCCTTCCCTGGTAACAACAATAAAATTCCAGTTTTATGCTTTATAATCATCTTTCAATAAGGAGTTTAATCATCTTCCTTACCCTTTCTCTTTCTGCGGGCGCCCAGAATAAACCCGACTATCAAAACGGAGTTCCGGAAGCCTGTACCTCCATTACCGTTGGCAAACAGGCCACGTTCGACGGCTCGGTAATGACTTCTCACACCGACGACAGTCACCGTACCCGTTCATGGATGAATATTGTTCCGGCCGAAAGGCACGGACGACGGGATAATGTCACGATGTATAAGCGTAAGGCCGACGACTCAGGGCCAATGCCAACCTACAAGCACACCCCTATCGGAGAAATTCCCCAAGTGCGGGAAACCTATGGTTACATCAACACAGCCTACCCTTGCATGAATACGCAGCAGCTGGCTATTGGCGAATCGACCTTCGGAGGAAGAGAATCTCTCCAATCGGACGAAGGACTTATCGATTGTCAGCGATTGATTAAACTGATGCTGCAAAGAACCACAAATGCCCGGGATGCCATAAAAACAGGCGGTGAATTACTTAAAAAGTATGGCTGGAACGATGCAGGTGAATGCCTGACCATTGCCGATACCAAAGAGGTCTGGCACATGGAAATTGTAGGCTCAGGAAAAGGGCAAAAAGGTGCCATTTGGGCAGCACAAAGGGTTCCCGATGATGAAGTGAGTGTCAATGCAAACGCAGCACGAATTCAGGAAATTGACCTGGAAAACCCTGATTATTTCATGGCTTCCGACAATATTTTCGAGGTGGCACGCGACAGCATGTGGTGGAATCAGGCCACCGGCCCGTTCCGTTTTGCTGATGCCTACGCTCCTGAGAGTCGCGAATCAATGGCCGCCCGTCGTCGTGAATGGCGAGTGCTTTCCATGATGAATCCTTCGCTGGGTCTGGATCCTGAGGCACGCAATTATCCTTTCTCCGTGAAGCCTGCAAAGAAAGTGACCCTGGAAAAAATGATTGAAATTTTCAAAGATTACTACGAAGGAACCCCTTACGATATGGTTGGTCACATTAAGAAAGTGACCGAAAAGGGCGATACCATTCCACACCCATTGGCAAGTCCGTTTATGCCTTACGACGCTTACGATATTCACAATATCCATGGTGGCTGGGGCGATTTGGGCGAACGCACCATTGCCCGTTGGTACACCATGTACGCTACCATCACCCAGAGTCGTGACTGGCTGCCCAACGAAATAGGCGGATTGGTATGGCTGGCTCAGGACAATGTGGCTACATCGGTTTATATCCCTGTTTATTGCAGTGTAACGGATCTTCCTGCCTCATACAAAGTCCCCGGACGAAAAGGCTTTAACCGGCAATCGGCCTGGTGGGCATTCAACCGCCTTAGCACATTGGCTTCACAACGATGGAACGACATGCGTCACGATGTGGACAGTGTGCTGATTCCGCTTCAGAAAGAAGTCTTCGAAAGCCAGCGTCTGGCAGAAAAGGAAGCCATGAGTATGGGCACAAACCATACCATTGACCACCTGACCCGATATACTGAGAAATGGGGAAACCGTGTGGTTAGTGAAGCCTGGAATTTGGGCGATTTACTATGGACTAAGTATGATGAGAAGTTCTGATATCAGGAAGGGCGGTTTCCCGGATGTGCGATTTCCCAATCGCACATTAGCGGAAGCGCATCTCCCCAAATAAAAAGATATTCCTTCAAATCAGAAACAATGAAGATATTCCTTTTTGCACCAATTCCCGGGCCATTGCGACCAATGCTTCACTAATCCCGCATTGACAGGGTTATTTAATGTGTATCGGATAACGTTAGACAAATGAGACTCGTTCCTGATTGTCACATCAAAACTCTCTCTGTGCCATAACCTTCCTGAACGATTTGCAGCACGGTTAATTTTACCTGCCGAGTATTGCTTTACCGATTTCAAAACATCCTGCAAAAAAACCAATTCGTTATCCTGACCTTTTTCAAATGTTTGCAAAACCCAATGAATATGATTGGGCATAATGGAAAAAGCAATATTGGTTATTCTAATTGCTTCCCAATATTTAAGCGTTGTGGAGATTATATCAGTATGAGTTGTTTCCCCCAAATTAACCTTTGGTTCTTTTTGAGAATCAAGCATTTTATTAAAAAATGAAATATAATTCTTTCTCAGAATATAATACTCCTTTCTGGCAGAATCAATAGTTTCGGATGGCGCATTTCTTTGTTCCAACAACTCAATTCTTTTCTTTAAGTTCTCAAGATCTGATGAATACTTTTTTATCGCCAAGTTGGGCACAGCACTCTTCAAACACCATGTCACAAAATATTTTCTTCCAGGGGTGTGAAAGTGTGGAAGATGTGACCTGTATATTTCTTTTTTCATAGGGTTGGGTTAAACAAAAATGGGTGATTTAGAAACCTCCTGTTCTTGAAAGAGGGTGATTTAGAAATCACCTGTTCTTGAAAGAGGGTGATTTAGAAACCTCCTGTTCTTGAAAGAGGGTGATTTAGAAACCTCCTGTTCTTGAAAGAGGGTGATTTAGAAATCACCTGTTCTTGAAAGAGGGTGATTTAGAAACCTCCTGTTCTTGAAAGAGGGTGATTTAGAAATCACCTGTTCTTGAAAGAGGGTGATTTAGAAATCACCTGTTCTTGAAAGAGGGTGATTTAGAAATCACCCTTCCTCATATATCATCTTACGGGTCATACCTCCATCGATGTAAATGTTTTCCCCATTCACAAAATCATTTTCGGGCATGCAAAGCCACATAATAAGAGAAGAAATATCTGAAGGTTTGCCCACCCGACCGCTGGGATGTTGTGCATGATCACGTTCTCTTAGTTTTTCGGGTTCGCCGGTATGAATCCATCCGGGGCTGATGCAGTTGACTGTAATCCCGGAACCTGCCAGCGAATTGGCCAGGGCATGAGTCAGTGATACAATCCCTCCTTTGGATGCACCGTAAGCCTCCCCTCCGGGTTCCGACATTAAGTGACGGGTTGAAGCCAACTGAATGATGCGCCCGTATTGATTGTTGGCATGCATTTTGGAAAACTCACGGGCGCAAATGAAAGCTGCACGAAGATTACTATTGATGATGTAGTCCCACTCTTCAATCGTTAGTTTGTCGAGTGGTTTAAACCGGCTCAAACCGGCATTGTTAATCAGAATATCGGCAAATCGCCATTCAACTTCAATTTGCCTGAAGAATTTTAGAATCTCATCGCCATCTGCCAAATCAAGTAGTGTAGTGTGTATCCAGGGATAATGCTTTTTGAGTTTCTCAAGTCCTTCCTTGTCCTTATCCACCACCCATACTTTTGCACCTGCCTCTTCGAGCGCAATGGCAATGGCTTTTCCGATTCCATTGGCTCCCCCTGTTACGATGGCACGTTTATCCTTCAGCTTATGTTCCATAATAGTTCTTAGTTTAATCCGCTTAGGTTTAAGATAAGAACTTTATTCAGAAAAAGCCAGAAATCGAATCAGAAGTTAAGCATCCAGGGTTCAATTTCCAAAACTTCTTCCTCATAGTCTTCTGTAAAATATTCGTCCAACAGGTAATTCTCTTCAGTTGTTTCCGGCTTTTTGAAAGTGGAAGGATCCAGCATCCATTCTTCAATTTCAATAAACTCATCGGTTTCAGAAAAGGACTCAACATCCAACATCCAGGGTGCAAGAGTTGTCATTTGTTCTTCTACCTTTTCCAATGAAGCAAATAAACCTGCATCGTTGTAATCTTTCAAACCTTTCAAAGGTTTTTCTTCGTTACCGACAGCATTGATATTTATTGAAACTGCCAAAATCATTGCTGAAAAAATTACTGAAGTTTTCATTTCCAATCCTCCTGTTTAGTTAAGTAATTGTGTTGCTGACAAGGTTTAATCAAGAGGCGTACCAAAAACCACAACAATTTGTCTTACTGAACATTACAAGACAACACTTAATTTATAATCCTTCTACATTGTTCGATAGTATAACACACAAGTGTTCGTTATCGTACGGTATGCAGCAACCCGAGATTTTAAAACAAATAACTTCTTACGTCACCTATTGAATAACAAGGAGTTAAGCAAAGAGTCGATTTAAACTCAAAACGCAGAAATGCAACGTCACAACGTTTGTACGAAAGTATTTTTCACACTATTTGTGAGGGCTTAGCCCTTTAGTATTTCTGAAAAAAACCACTCTGATTTATAATAATTATGCCTTTACTCAGAAACTTGAACAATTACAAATTCAAAAATTATTGTGTAGATTTGAATTATGGAAAGTAATGAGATTAACATTGACAAAATAGTAAAGCATTGGATTTCCTCATCAGAAAGCGATTATAATACCATGATTAATCTTTTCAATTCAGGAGATTTTCATTGGTCTTTATTTATTGGACATCTGGTAATCGAAAAAATATAAAAAGCAAAAATTGTAAAAGCAACAAAACAACACGCCCCTTTTACTCATGACCTGCGAAGATTAGCAATAATATCAGATTTAGAAGTTGATCAGGAAAAAATAAAATGGCTTGATACTATTACAACCTTTAACCTTAACGCCAGATATGACGACTACAAGCAGGAATTTTACAGAAAGTGTACAAAAGAGTTTACTACTGTATGGATAAATAATATCAAATCATTACATATATGGATAAAACAGAAGCTATAAGAATTGCTCAGAGATATATTATGAACATAAGAAAAAAGTATGTGATTGAAAAAGCATACTTATATGGATCTTTTGCTAAGGGAACACATCATTCAAACAGTGACATTGACCTTGCATTGGTATTTCCTTCCATTTCAGACATCATAGATATTCAGATTGATCTGATGCAAATGAGAGGTAACGATGACCTAATTCTTGAACCCCATCCATTTAGAAAAAAAGACTTTAATCTTAATCATCCCGTAGTTGCGGAAATTTTAAAAAATGGAATTGAAATCACAAATACGTAACACCCCAAAAAACCCGTGCATGCTCAAAGCATACACGGGTTCATTTTTTTCCTTAGAAACTAATTTCCTTAAATAGCGCGGTTCCCCGCAAAAAATTTTAACTTTTTCAAGAACTCAATCGTCCAAAAACAAGATTAAACCAGTTTCTCAGTTTTCCATTTTAATTTTCAGGTTTTCAGCGAGTGCTGCCAGAAAATCTTCGGTATTGAGATAATGTTCTTCCTTCATATCTTTACCATGAATGGTCAATGCCAGGTCTTTGGTCATTTTTCCGCTTTCCACAGTATCGATGCAAACCTGCTCCAGGGTAAGGGCAAATTTGATCAACTCCTGATTGCCATCCAACTTGCCACGGAATTCCAGTCCGCGTGTCCATGCAAAGATTGAGGCAATAGGATTGGTAGATGTAGGTTTCCCGGCCTCATGCTGACGAAAGTGACGGGTAACAGTACCATGTGCGGCCTCAGCTTCCATAGTTTTTCCATCGGGAGTTACCAATGTGGAAGTCATCAGCCCCAGTGAACCAAATCCCTGAGCCAGAGTATCCGACTGCACATCACCATCATAGTTTTTACAGGCCCACACGAAGCGTCCGTTCCATTTCAGTGCAGCAGCCACCATGTCGTCAATCAATCGGTGCTCATAGGTAATGCCCAGGGCTTCAAATTTCTTTTTGTAATCGCTTTCGAAAATCTCCTGGAAAATATCTTTGAAGCGACCGTCATATTTTTTCAGAATGGTATTTTTGGTAGAAAGATAGAGCGGCCACTTTTTCATAATGGCCTGATTGAAACAGCTGTGCGCAAAACCGCGAATACTCTCATCGGTATTATACATAGCCATAGCGACACCATCTCCTTCAAAATCATAAACATTGAATTCCTGAGGTTCAGAACCATCTTCAGGAGTAAAAGAAATAGTGAGTTTTCCTTTTCCCTTGGTCACGAAATCGGTCGCACGGTACTGGTCTCCAAAAGCATGGCGTCCGATACATATTGGGTGCTCCCATCCGGGAACGAGGCGGGGAACATTTTTGATGAGGATGGGTTCACGGAATACAGTTCCTCCAATGATGTTACGGATGGTTCCGTTGGGGGATCTCCACATTTGCTTCAGGCCAAACTCCTCTACCCTCTTTTCATCAGGCGTAATAGTGGCACATTTAATACCCACATGGTATTCCTGAATGGCCCTGGCTGCATCAACGGTAATCTGATCGTCGGTAGCATCACGGCTTTCCATGCTCAGGTCATAGTATTTAATGTCCAAATCGAGATAAGGCAGAATCAGTTGTTCCTTAATCATTTTCCAGATGACTCTTGTCATCTCATCACCATCCAGCTCGACCACCGGACTCTGAACTTTAATTTTCGTCATAGGTCAATTGTTTGTATATCAATTAGGTCAAATTAACAGTTTACAAACGCACATGGTTCATGCACGTCCCCACTTTTACTCAATATCCAGGTTCAACAAATTGCGCAATTTCTCAAGTGTGGGGTTTCTCTCGGCCAGAACTTTGTATTTATCTGCAGCAGTATAAGCTTTTGGGGGACCACTTTCGTCTCTGACATACTCTATCTCCAGCAACAATTTTGCATTTCTGAGTTCACGTTTCAGGAAATTAAACAAACCTGTTTTTTCCTTCAGCAATTCTACTTCCTGTGTCTCATTTTTCAACGGGAACACCACCACATTGCTGCCTTTCAATCGGGGCGAGTGAGCAATAAGCATACTGAACAAGCGGGGATTTGCCTTCTCTACAGACCGGGCATAAGCATTCCAGACCTTTTGCAATTGTTCGGGAGAAAAAGCTTCTTCCCAATTGGGATCAATTCCATTGTTTCCATCCGTTGCTTTATTTCCGGATTTCTCAGTTTGTGGCTTGACTGCACCACTTCCGGTTTTGGTAAACGATTTTATTGAAACACTTTTGAGTGTTCTGGGAGCTTCGTGTTTGTCTGACTGGGCTTTTTTGCCACCAACATTCACACTTCCTCTTGAAGCGGAACCGACCAAAGGCTTTTCTTCTTTCTTTTTTGCTACCTCAGCAGCTTCTTCATCTACTTTTTTTTTTCGGTAAGCAGACGGGACAATTTAATGAGTGCGAACTCTGTATGCAACCTTTTGTTTCGGGCATTGCGAAATTGGATATCACAATTGGTTGCAATATCCAGGGCATTGACTAAAAAGTCAACCGGACAAGTCTGAGCCTGCTCCAGATATTTTTCGCGAATGGACGCCCCCACCTCCAGCAGACCCACCGTCGCCGGATCTTTACACATCATCAGGTCGCGAAGATGGCTGCAAAGACCTGCCACAAAATGGCCGGCATCAAAACCGTGATCCAGAATCTCATCCAACAACATTAACGATTGTGTGGTATTTTCTTTCAGAAAAGCATCCACCAACCTGAAATAATAATCATAATCCAGAACATTCAGGTTGTCAATCACCTGTTGATACGAAATATTCTTTCCGGAAAAAGCAACAATCTGGTCGAAAATAGACAAAGCATCACGCATAGCTCCGTCAGCTTTCCGGGCAATCACATTCAATCCTTCCACCTCGGCGGTCACCTCTTCTTTTCCGGCCACATATTTAAGATGCTCAACAGCATCCTCCACTGTGATACGGTTAAAATCAAAAACCTGACAACGAGAAAGAATAGTAGGTAATATCTTATGTTTCTCAGTGGTAGCCAGAATAAAAATGGCATGTTTGGGAGGCTCTTCGAGTGTTTTCAGAAATGCATTAAAAGCCGCCTGCGACAACATGTGAACCTCGTCGATGATGTAAACGCTGTAGTTTCCCATCTGAGGGGGAACGCGAACTTTATCTATCAACGAACGAATATCCTCAACCGAGTTGTTACTGGCAGCATCCAGTTCGTGAATATTGTACGAACGATTTTCGTTAAACGAACGGCAGGAATCGCACTCATTACATGCTTCAAAATCGGCTGAAATATTTTTGCAGTTAATGGTCTTGGCAAAAATCCTTGCGCAGGTGGTTTTTCCTACACCACGGGGACCACAAAACAGGTAGGCGTGTGCCAGTTGTCGGTTTTTGATGGCATTTTTCAGGGTAGTGGTGATGTTTTTCTGACCCACTACCGATTCAAATGTATCTGGTCGGTATTTTCGTGCCGAAACAATGTATTCCATAATATTTTTCTATGAGCGCAACAAATATAATCAAAACGACCGGGTCGTCCAACAATCTAATCAATCACGATGACGCAATATTTCATAAATCAGCACTCCGGCGGCCACCGATACATTCAGGGAGCCTATTTCCCCATGAATGGGAATGGATACGTGGGCATCAGCAAGTTTCAACAACTGTCCCGAAACCCCCTTATCCTCAGCTCCCATGATAAGAGCAATGGGCCCTTTGTATTCGGGTTTCCGATAATCGACATCCCCTTTTTCCGAAGCGGCGGCTACGGTAAAATTGTGGTCTTTCAGGTGACGAAGTACATAATAGAGATTCTTTTCCCTGCATACAGGCACCCGGAACAATGCGCCGGATGATGTTTTGATGGCATCAGAAGTCACCGTCACACTGCCTTTCTCGGGCAAAACAATGGCATCCACCCCGGCACATTCTGCCGTACGGGCGATGGCTCCGAAGTTGCGTACATCGGTAATACCGTCCAATATCAGCACAAAAGGCTCCTTTTCCTTTTCCAACAAATCTTCCACTACTGTCTCGATGTTGTGGTACTCCACCGGCGGCAAATAAGCCACAACTCCCTGGTGATTGTTCTTTGTTGCCCAGTCAATACGCTCGGGCTTAACCTTTTTAAAAGTAATGTCTTTCTCGCGAATCAGATCCTGAAGTTCTTTAGCCAGGGTTCCTGTGAGGTTTTCACTGATGAGCACCCGCTCAATATCGCGTCCGCCCTGAATGGCTTCCATTACCGTGCGAATTCCGTATATTATTTCTTTTGCCATTGGTTGTTTACGTTTTTAGAGACGCACGATCGTACGTCTTTACTTTTAGAGACGCACGATCGTGCGTCTTTACAATTACATATTTTGATAATTGGTCATTGATAAATTGTCACCTCTGCAGTGCCTTAATGGTTGCTCTTAGGTCTTAGCTCTTAGCTCTTAGGTCTTAGCTCTTAGCTCTTAGCTCTTAGCTGATAGCTCTTAGCTGATAGCTCATTGCTCATTGCTCATTGGTCATTGGTCATTGGTCATTGGTCATTGGTAATTAAAAATTATCCATCTCAGCCCTTTTGCCTTCCAGCTCCTCCAGTTCCAGATGTGCCGATTCCCACTGCTCCATCATGGTTTCCAGATTTTTCTGAACCTTTTGGTACAATTCAAAAAAGGCAGGATCAGCTGCTTTTTCAGGGTTCTCCATAATTGATGACAATCCTTCCAGTTCTTTTTCGAATTTGGCTATCTCTTTCTCTGCTGTAGAAACAGCATTTTCGGCCTTCTTTATACTCTTGTTGAGCTCTTTTCGCTCAGCAAAGGCCATCTTTCCCGATTGAACTGAACCAGCCCCATTTACCCCTGTATCTTTCTTATTGGCTTTGGGAGGAACTTTCTCCAATTCCTGGAGGCTGTCCATCTTTTTCTTTCGGAGGAATTCATAGATTCCACCCAGATGTTCTTTGGTTTTCTTATTTGTAAATTCAAAAATACGATCTATCAGTCCGTCAAGAAATTCCCTGTCGTGAGACACCACCAGCACTGTACCTTCAAAATCGTTAAGGGCCTGTTTCAGGATATCCTTCGACCGCATATCCAGGTGGTTGGTCGGCTCATCGAGCATCAGGAAATTAACCGGCTCCAGCAGAAGCATCACCATTGCCAAACGGGTACGTTCCCCACCCGACAAAACAGACACTTTCTTATCCACCTCTTCCCCACTAAACAGGAAGGCTCCCAGCAAATCCCTCACTTTGGTACGCACATCTCCCGTGGCTACCTTGTCCACCGTTTCAAAAACAGTCAGTTTGTCATCCAGTCGTTCCGCCTGATTCTGGGCAAAATACCCAATCTTTACCTGATGGCCCATTTTTAATTTACCATCGTGCTGAAGTTCCTGCATGATGATTCTGGCAAGGGTAGTCTTGCCTTCACCGTTTTTTCCGACAAAAGCGACCTTTTCGCCTCTTTCAATATCAAAATCAATATCATCCAGCACCAGCAAATCGCCGTACGACTTGGAAATATGCTTTCCACTGGCCACAATCTTCCCGGAATGCGGGGCGGGTGGAAATTTGATATTCAGCTTACTGTTGTCGAATTCATCCACCTCAATACGTTCCATCTTCTCCAACTGCTTGATGCGCGACTGAACCTGCACAGCTTTGGTGGCTTTGTAACGAAACCGTTCGATAAATTGCTCGGTGTCACCAATTTTCTTCTGCTGATTGCGGTAGGCTGCCATCTGCTGTTCGCGCCGTTCCTGGCGAAGCGTCACGAAATGGGAATAGGAAGCTTTGTAATCATATATTTTGCCCAGAGAAATCTCGATGGTCCGGGTAGTCACATTATCCAGAAATGCTTTATCGTGCGAAATCAGAACCACTGCTCCACTATAATTTTTCAGAAAATCCTCAAGCCAGGTAATCGATTCAATATCCAGGTGGTTGGTAGGCTCATCCAACAAAAACAAATCGGGTTTCCGAAGCAAAATTTTGGCCAGTTCGATACGCATACGCCATCCACCGCTAAACTCGGAGGTGGGTCTCTCAAAATCGGATGGTTTAAAGCCCAGTCCCTTCAGTGTTACTTCGATGCGGGAACGATAATCATGACCTCCAAACATATTAAAACGTTCGTTGGCTTCGGTCAGTTTATCAATCAAACCATAATATTCATCCGTATGATAATCTTCGCGGTGATGAATGGCTTGTGTCAGTTCATCAATCTCTTTCTCCAGTCGCTTAATTTCCGAAAAGGCCTGTTCTGTTTCCTCAAAAACCGAAAATCGATCGTTGTGCTTCATCACCTGGGGCAAATAGCCCACCGAAAAGTCACGAGGCATCGTAATCTCCCCCGAAGTAGGTTCCTGCAAGCCGGTAATCACTTTCAGAAGGGTTGTTTTTCCAGCACCATTCTTTCCTACTAAACCAATTCGATCGCGCGGGTTTATTAAAAAAGAAACATTTTCAAAAAGTAGAAAAGTACCAAAATCAAGTGTCAGTTGGTTAACAGAAACCATATAAAAATTGCATTAAAAGGATTCAAAATTACCATCTTCCCCAATGGAAGTCATAGGTTGAAAAGAGATTACCGGGGTTCGGGTAACCTTGTAACCAGGTAAAAACTTCAGCAGAAATATCCCGTCGTTGTAAAAGCCTCCCCAATTGGAAATGCGCTTAAAGGAGAAGTTAAACTGAACCGGCTGAACATCCAGCAACGGTTCCGGGCAAAACTCAAAATATTCACCCCGCCTGGTCAGGGAGGAAATAAAGTAATAGGCTACATCATACCCCCAGGCACCATAACGTGAATAACCGGACGATGCAGAGGAATTTTGAAAATAGGATGAAACGGCATGGGGTTCGGTATGGTACCAACTCCTGTATTTTCTAAGAAAGTTTTGCGTGCTTTCACTCTCATAATCAAATGCAAAGAAAGTAAACAACTGTGTATTGAGGGTGAACATATCTTCCGACTCAATAGATTGAGCTCTAAGCCATTCAGTCATTCCAAAAAGAGAAATTTTAACCTTGCCTTTCTCTGCAATGCCTGCCAGAGTAGGTACAATTTTGGAAAGTGTAGCCTCGCTGTTGGTCGGAACCACCACATAATTTTTCTTCATGGGATCCAGCAGAGCTTCCAGATTGGTCATGTCTTCTTTTCCCATAATCCGGTACTCGCGGTAGTTCATATCTTTGTTTAAAGAAAACTCATTAAAAAAGACCTTTTGCCTGAGTTCGTCCAGAAATGCAGCTGCATAAGAATCTTCCCCTTCAGGAATGACAGCCAATAAATTGTAGGATTCTGACTGACGTACAATCTCGTTGGCCATTTTGTCAAACAAAAGGGTATCCGGCGTATTTACCTGAAATACATAAGGATTCCGATCCAAAACGGGATTGACATTAGACAGCGGATAGACCAGTTTAATTTTATGCTCAATAGAAAATTTAGAAACCGTTTCCAAATCATCCGAACGGGCAGGTCCGATAATCATATCCACCTCTTTCAATTCAGGATTGGAATTCAGAAGCAACTCAATGTTTCCATTATTCTGTGAAATATCATATACCGAAAGATTGATGTTGACATTTTGCTTTTTCAGTTCATCCAATGCCAGCAACACCCCTTCATAGAACTCGGCAAAAATGCGTGAACTACGCGATATAACCGGATATTTCCGGGAGGTACGAATGGTATCACCACCTTCAACTTTTACAATGGTGTTGGCCTCGTCCGTGGCATCCAAGGCAAAAGGCAAAAGAAGCGCCACTTTGGCGGGACGAGAATAACCAATTCCTTCTTTGTTGTCGCATAAATATTGGGAAGGAATAAATCTTTCAATCTTCAGCGAATCGGGCAAAGTTTCCACGAGTTCGTCCTCCCCGGCAACTCCCGACAAATTTTGAACAAACCACTGATCCACAGGAATATTGAGTTCCGTACCTTTTCCCAGGTTTGAAAAATCAACATCAGGATTAACTTTCCGAATGGTTTCCATATCCACATTGTACTGTCGGGAAATGGAAAAAAGTGTTTCTTTCCGTCGGACTTTATGACGCTCAAAGAGTTCCTGGTCTTTCTCTGATTGTCCGGGAGCCAGTTCTTCATCCTTTTGTTGCCGGGGCACCCGAAGCATATAACCGGGTTTCAAATCATTGGTATCCACATCCGGGTTGGCATCCCGTATCACAGCAAGATCCACCTGATAAAGCCGACTGATGGAATAGAGCGTTTGACCGGGGCGTATTTCGTGGTAGGTATATGTTTCTCCCTGAATCATTCCTTCCTGGTTACCTCCTGTTTGCTCTGAATAAGTTGTAGAATCACTGATTTTGGGAATTCGGATTAAGGTGCCGGGCAACAGGTTTCCATCCCGAAGCGCAGGATTATTATTCAGCATATCCTCAACAGTAACATTAAATCGGCGAGCCAAAGAATAAAGCGTATTACCAGGCTGAACTTCATGATAGGAAAAATCATTATCTTCCGACTGTTTATCGGCGTCAGCATCTTCCCTGGTTACAGGAACCCGAATGATACTTCCCACAATCAATTGTTTCTCCGAACCGGCATTGTGTTTGTAAATATCTTCAATATCCACATCATATTTGCGTGAAATATACCATGCAGTCTGACCCTTTTCCACCGTATGTAAAATATAATTTTCGGAACGCTCAAGATTGCTTTTGTTATCGTTTCTGCCTTTAATGACTGGAATTCTGACAACCTGCCCTCTTTTAAGTCCTTCATTAAGTTCCGGGTTGGCTTCAATAATTTCCTGCTGAGAAACATTGTAGCGGCGTGCAAGCGCATAAAAGCCCTCTCCCGGTTTCACCACATGCAGATAAAATTCCTGTCCGTCAATTACAATTCGTGGCTCTCCTGAGGTTTGCGTATCCTGAGCAGGGATAACTGAACAGACCATTACCAACAACAAAAGAAGTATTACAACCGGACTGTTTTTTCGGAAAATATTATTTAACATGGTTACTCTTTTCAATATCATTTTTTTCTGGCGTACAAAAATCGCAAAAAAACATCAAACAAAATACCAAAGATAAGTTTTTTAAAGAAAAGAAACTTTAAGTGCGTTACAATAGTGTCCTAAACATTGTTCAACAAATGGTATTTCATCTCTTAAACCCTGATCCCAATTATGGTTTTGTAATGTTTTGGTTTTCCAAAACCAACAAAAACCTATTTCGCGAAAAAAAGAGACGATTTATCAATAAAACAACCTTGTTTTCAGACTCACCTGCCAAGGTCGGATTCAAAACAAAAATTGCAGCAACTAAAAAATATGGTTCATCATAACAATAGTCCGTTAAAAAAAGCTTAAACGCAAAGACGCAATGACGCAAAGTTTTTATTATGAGTGAGTTGCGACCTGTTCGCCTGGCCTTGTAATGAATTGATTATCAACTGTTTTTAAAAATTTAACGGAGTATTGTCATAATAATACGTCCCTATTAGATACTTACAAAAGAACCTAATCGAAAAGACATGAGAAAAACAAACAAATATACCTAACCGGTACGACCCGCATTGGGTGTCGATTCTCATGTTAACATTACATCTATAAATATTTGACTCACTTCTTCGGGGTCATGCATTTATATTTGAGGGAAACAGAGCCTGAAGGGCTCATATGTTTATAGTTGTCGGCAAAACACAAAATATCGACGCTGAAGGTGTCGTATGCTTTGGTGATTGTTAGAAATTTTATTTATGAGTGTAGTATAAAAAGGTATATTTTTGTCAAAATCAAGGCTTTGAAAATTTTTGCACCGGAGTTAACCTGTTGTTAATGAGGATTCAAAAACTTTCATTAACGAAGAGTTTGACAATAAAGATGCTTTTTAGACTGGGCTCATTTATAAAAGGTCAAAATATTCAAAAAAGGTATCCAAACCTGTGATGAGCCAAGAATATTTATTTTGAACAAGGTTCGTTACGTTTTCGTCATTGCAAGAAAACACCAAATACCGCGTTTTTCTTGCTTTTGAAACAGTCAATAAAAAAAAGATTTTTTCAGGGACGCAGAAAAAATCAAAACCCCCATCAAATAAATCATCTGACAGGGGCTTTCTGTTTTTACAAACTGAATCTTTTGAAACTATTCCTAAAAGTATTTTTTTCGCAGCGACTCATCTTTATAACTTAAAATTGTCATTCCAGAAAAACCCTCATTACAAGATCACTTTGATTTATGAAATATTCATATTCAAAGATACAATCCAAACAACCTGGTTATTCTTAAAATATCATTGTCTGATAAGCCCTTCAATCTCTTTCAACTGATGCTTAAACTCTGTGTTGGTCTCCTGCAGATTTTTCACCGCTTTACAGGCGTGCAAAACCGTGGCATGGTCGCGCTGACCTATCTGTGAGCCAATGGAAGAAAGCGATGAATTGGTATAACTCTTGGAAAAATACATCGCCACCTGTCGGGCCTGTACTATTTCGCGTTTTCTGGTTTTAGACTGCAGCGCATCCATTTTCAGGCCATAAAAATCGCATACTTTCCGTTGAATCTGATCCACAGTAATCTCGCGTTGAGGCTTACTAACCAACCGATTAACAACATTACGGGCAATATCCAGGGTAATTTCTGCTTTACTGAGCGTGGACATGGCCAACAAGGAAATCAAAGCTCCTTCCAGTTCACGCACATTGTCGGTAATATGTGAGGCGATGTAGAAAACAATATCCTCAGATACCGAAATACCATCCTTGTAAATTTTATTTTTCAGGATATCCACACGTGTATCAAAATCGGGTGATTGCAAATCGGCGGGAAGTCCCCATTTAAAGCGAGTCAGAAGTCGTTCTTTCATCCCTTTCAGCGCCACTGGTGCTTTGTCAGAGGTCAGAATCAACTGTTTTCCCGATTGATGCAAGTGATTAAATATATGGAAAAAAGTATTTTGCGTACCTTCTTTTCCTGCCAGTTCCTGAATATCATCAAGAATCAGGACATCAATCATCTGATAGAAGTGCATAAAATCATTGGCAGAATTTCGGGCAACGGAATCGGTGTATTGGGTGGTAAATTTATTGGCGCTTACATAAAGAACCGTCTTTTCGGGGTAAAATTTCTTTACCTCAATTCCAATAGCCTGTGCCAAATGGGTTTTCCCCAAACCACTGTTTCCATACAAGAACAGCGGATTAAAAGCGGTTTTTCCCGGATTTTTAGCTACAGCCTCGCTGGCTGAGCGGGCCAGACGGTTGCAATCGCCCTCCACAAAATTATCAAATGTATATTCAGGGTTCAATTGAGGATCGATATCCAGTTTTTTAACACCCGGAATAATAAAGGGATTTCTGATTTGAGGTTGCTCCTGGCGTGAATACTTTTTATCAACTGCCCGGTTGCGCAAATCGTGACGCCCGGCAGTAGGATAATTAACAGTATAGGAATTGGAAACCGAAGGCGTTTGTTTACGTGCCATTACCACGCTGTATTCCAGTTTGGCACCCGGCCCGATTATATCCCGAAGAGCCTTACCCACCAACTTAATATACTGTTCTTCAATAAATTCATAAAAGTAATAGGTAGGCACCTGTATCGTAAGCACTCTATGCTCCAGTTTAAGTGGAACAATTGGTTCAAACCAGGTTTGAAAATCATTTCCCGGTATTGATGCCTGAATGTAATTCAGACACTCAGCCCAAATTTGCTTATGATCCAGTTTGATTTCTATGCCTTCCATTTTTACAATATGTTAATAATTCATGCTTCGGTAAGGACAAAATTTGCTAAAAAAAACTGGAAAAAAAAATGCCTCAGGGGTTGAAATTTTAGGAATTACTTTATACGGCTAATAGTCAAACCATTGAAATTAACCACTCGTAACCCCCTGTTAATCAGCACACAATTCAAAAAAATTAACTTTCAGTTAACACATACAAAACATTGAAAGAAAGGTTATTGAAGGCAAAATCAAAAAAGATTATCTTTTTCGTCAAAATCTTTTTTTCGTCCATTCTACTTAACAATATGAAGGCTGTTATTCTCCGGTTTGTCTCAGAGCTTTTATTAGTCGAATAGGTTTACCATCGCGGAAAGCCACTACATCAGCCTGTGGAAACAAAGGCAGGATTTCATCACGAAGTCCCTTAATATCAGAATAAGAAGAAGAATTACCAATGGAGTAAGTGTACTTTTTGCCATCCGTATCCTCAAAAACGCGGTATTTATCTTTTACCATTTGATTTTTGAGGTCGAGTGGTTTATCTGATTCAGCTACTTGAACTTTATAAACTATTCCTTTCTGTTCGGCACGTTCGTCGGAAACATTCAGATAAACATCCCTGCCCAGATCGACGGCAGAAATACTAAGGTAGCGACCTGGATTGTGACGGATATCGGCCAGCAAGCGATCCAGATTGGCCGATGCATCCATCAAATTATAATAAAGTCCTTCATCTGAGAGCAATAAGCCCAAACTTCCTTCACCGTTTTGAATCTGCTGAAGCAATGCATTCACAACAAGCAGGCTGGAATTAATTTTTACAGCCAGGCTGTCCAAGTGCATCTCTTTAAGCTGGCCACTAAATCCGGCAACATTCTCCATGGTGACAGCAATGTTGTCCTGCTGCTGCGCCAGTTCTCCGGTGACTGAATCGATATTTTCCAGAGTTTGATTCAACGCACCTCCATTGCCGAGTGAAGCATTGACAGCTGCAGTTGTTTGCTCCAGATTCTGCATCATTGCCCGAAAACTCTTCATACCTTCTTCGAGGCTTTGGTTGTTTTCATCAGAAAAAACACCAGAAAGATTGCTAAGAGTGCTGTCCAGTTTAACAATCAGATTTTCCACTTTATTCTTAATGGGTTCCAGTTCTTCAGTGAACCCCCCCTCAATTCCGGTTTGTAAAGTATCGCCGGGCTCTAAGATACTTCCCGCACCTCCGTCCACCAACCGGACAGCCTTTCCCCCCATCAAGTCGAAGCTATATATCAAAGCACGGGTGTTTTCATTAATAGGCATCTCTTTATTCATTGAGAAGGCAACCACAAAACGCTCTTCTTCCTTTTCAGGATTAAATTGAATTTCCAACACTGAACCCACTTTATAACCGTGATAATGAATGGGACTTGACTCTGTAAGCCCTTCAATTTTGGAATAGAGGCCATAATAAACCGTTCCTGAATCAAAAATATTCTTTCCTTTGAGAAAACTCATTCCCCAAATTAAAATGGTCAGGGCAACAACGATAGTTATTGCGATCTTATACTCTTTCTTTATCTTTATCATTGATAGTATTTTTTTGATTCGGGTTGAGCAACCAGGCACTGCGGCCTGCCAAAGACAGAGCATTCAATCCATTTAAGCCGAATGCTCTTATAGTAGTCTTTGCAAGAAAACACCAACTACTGCCCCGAAGAAAAATCGGGGTAAACTGTTATTCTCGTTTTTGAATCAGTTATCCCGAAGTAGCTTTTGTAAGGTTTTTACCCTAAAAACGAACAAAAAGCACAATCGGGACTCCCTGGATTCAAAAACTTCGAAAGCCCCCGAAAAAAATCGGGGCAGGCTTTGTATTTGGCGCTTTCTTATTAAAGACTTAAAAAACCTTAGTTTTCTTGCCGGCACTATAGCAACAAAAACTTAAGGTATAATCCTTTTACCATCCTTAAAACCCACAACAAAACAATCGGGAACTACCTTTTTCACTGTGGCCAGTTTTTCAAGAATATCCTCATGACTTGTGGCCAGACCGGTGGTATATTTATAAAAATCACCTTCCCGGTATTCCCAGACAGAATCGAATTGCTTAAAGAGTTTCTGGCTGGCCTCCAGTTGTTTCTGTGAACTGGCAATCTGAATGCGGTATTCAACAGCAGATGAAAGGTTTGATTCCTGGTCATCGTCGAAATTTCTTGCCATTCCGGAAGAAGTCCTTCGTGTTACCAATTTGGAATTTACTTCATCAAAATGTTCCTTGTAATCCCTGATAGCTCTGAAAATAGCGGATGCCAAATAGACTTTTCCGTTTTCAGAATTTATATAATATTCTTCATTTCTATTACTGAGAAAACCAACTTCGACTAAAACACCGGGCATAGAGGTTTCCCGTAACACCAAAAACCCAGCCTGTTTTACACCTCTGTCGTGACGTCCTACTCTTTCGCGAAACTGTTTCTGAACGGCTGAAGCAAAACCAATGCTCTGATCCAGATATACATTTTGCATCAGTTCGAAAATAATGTACGACTCGGTGGAGTTGGGATCAAAGCCCTCGTATTTTGCTTTATAATTATCCTCCAGCACAATTACAGAGTTTTCTTTTTTTGCAACTTCCAGGTTATCTTCCGAGCGGTGCAGTCCCAGGACAAATGTTTCCGCGCCATATATTCTGGATGTTGAAATAGAGTTGGCATGAATCGAGACAAACAAATCGGCATCATTTTCATTGGCAATAATGGCTCTTTCATCCAAAGGAACAAACACATCCTTATCGCGGGTCATCACAACATTCAATTCCGGCAGATGTTGGTTCAAATAATCACGCACCCTCAAAGCAATGTCCAGAACAATATCTTTTTCCTTACTGGTTCGCCCAACCGCTCCGGCATCTTTGCCTCCATGCCCGGGATCCAAAATGACTGTCCTAAGTTTGACAGGCTCCTGACTTTGTGCTATTAAAGGAGTTGAACAAGCAAAAAACAACAATGCAACAGAAACAAACAAAAAAGAATTGTGTCGAATATATAATAATAACAAATTGAAACTCATAATCGAAAAATATTATTGCTGATGCAAATTTGCAGCTTTTAAATACAAATACCATCCCAAAAATAAAAAATATTAAAGGTTCTTATCAATAATTGACCGTAGGATTTTATAGAACCGACTATCAAACAGGCACTAAAACACTGATTCACTGCACTTTCATCAAACACCCCATGATTCCTGACCATGAATATCACTGCCGACTTAGAAATTAATAATCCCCGGACATATCTCTTCCACGTTCCAGATGACTTTATGCAGCAAACCCTCCGGTGATAGTTTAATACCAGTTCCTTGAGGCCCATAAAACATATTTGTTGCGGACGTTTTTTTACTCATCCGGCATATTGGCCTCAATTTTGCTTTAAAAAGCACCTTAAAGACCGTTTTTTACCTTATTTTTGTGCTGATTTTGCGAATTTCGACATACCATTTTCGACAGTTTAGAAGTATATCTATCTTGATACCACAGCAATACAAATACAGTCTATTTACATTGACGACCGGAGTTTTTCTGGCCTTATTTCTGTTATTTATAAGTTCGGTAAAAAGTCCGGCACAGAACTCCCCAGCACAAGACAGCATTTCGGCAGCTTCTGCGGATACCCTGTCGCTGGTTCCCGATACTGTGCATACCCGTGAGGCTCGTCCTGCGGTTATAGAAGCAGAAGTGGACTATTCGGCCACCGACTCAGTGAAGTTTACCGGAGGAAAAGTTTACTTATATGGTGACGCCAGTGTTAGTTATCAGAAAGTGCTGCTCACCGCTTATCAGATAGAACTGGATTTGGACAGCAGTCTGGCTTATGCCACAGGAAGAATCGACTCCACGGGAACAGAAATCGGCTTGCCGGTGTTTAAAGACCCCAGTGGAGAATATACCATGCGGTCGATTCGTTACAATTTTGAGACTGAAAAGGCCATCATAGAGCATGTGGTCACGGAGCAGGGAGAAGGTTACGTTGTAAGTAAGCGGGCAAAAAAAATGGAGGATAATGTCTATTGTCTCCGCAATGGGAAATACACCACGTGTAACAACCATGATCATCCTCACTTCTATCTGAATATGACCAAAGCCAAGATAATACCCGGAAAAAAAATCATTACCGGACCGACTTACCTGGTCATCGAAGACGTAACCATGCCTTTTGTCGTGCCATTTGGTTTTGTACCCAGTTCATCGACCTATAGTTCGGGTTTTATTCTTCCCTCCTACGGCGAAGAGAGCAACCGTGGATTTTTTCTGCGGGATGGTGGTTATTACTGGGCAGCAAATGATTATTTCGACCTCTCCATGACCGGTGACATTTACACCAACGGCTCGTGGGGTTCGCGTCTGTCCTCAAAATACAAATTGAGGTATCGTTTCTCCGGAAACTTCAACTTTCAGTACATTACAAATATTTCCAGTGAGAAAGAGTTGCCCGATTACAGCAAAAGCACGGATATGTCCATCAACTGGTCGCATAGCCAGGATTCAAAAGCCAACCCGTATAGTCGGTTTTCGGCCAGTGTAAATTTTTCCACCAGTTCGTTCGACCGCAACAATGTGGGAAGCATCATCAACCCCCGACAGCTGGCTACAAACACCAAACGGTCAAGCATTTCCTATTCGCGCCAGTTTCCCGGAACTCCTTTCAATTTATCGGCCAATGCCCAGCACTCACAAAACAGCCGTGATACGACCATTGATTTGACCATTCCCAACCTGACGCTTACCATGAACCGCATCTATCCGTTTAAAAGCAAGAATAAGGTTGGATCGAAAGAGAGTTGGTACGAAAAAATCAGCCTTAGTTATACCGGAAATGCCAGCAACAGAATCTCCACCAAAGAAAGCGAATTGATGGAATCCAATCTGGCGCAGGACTGGAAAAACGGAATCCAGCATGCAATACCGGTGAGTATGAACTTTAAGTTCCTTCGGCATTTCACCTTATCTCCAAGTTTCAACTATAAAGAGCGATGGTATTTTAAGTCCATAGAAAAATCTTACGACGAAGAACAACAACGGGTAGTCGTTTCTGATACCACACAAGGCTTTAACCGCGTTTACGACTACAACTTCAGTGTGGGTACCCAAACCAAAATATACACTCTTTTTACCCCCAGCAGATGGCTCTTTGGAGATGGCATTCAGGCCATTCGTCACATGATGACTCCCTCTGTGAGTTTCAGCTACAGCCCCGACTTTGGTGACCCAAAATATGGCTATTACGACTGGTTTGAATATTACGATGCTCGTAGGGATGAAATTGTAAGACACGACTACTCTATTTACGAAGGGTCAATGTATGGCGTTCCCGGTCGGGGAGAATCAGGTTCCATGAGTTTTGGACTCAACAACAACCTGGAAATGAAAGTCAAAAGCCGGAAAGATACTACAGGCTTTAAAAAAATTCCCATCCTGGAGTCTTTAAACCTGAGCACCTCATACAATTTCCTGGCCGATTCCATGAAATGGTCAAGAATTAACATGAGCGGAAGAACCAAAGTGCTCGGTACCGCAGTAAATTTCAATGCGCTTTTTGACCCATATACCATTAAACTGGATGAACGGGGCAACCCCACAAGAGTTAACACCCTGGTGTGGAATGACAAAAAGAGAATTGCCCGCCTGGAAAATGCCAGCCTGAGTTTTGGACTGAATTTCGGCTCCAAAGATTTCCAAAAAAACAAGGACAAACAAAACCAGAACGGAGATAATTCAGAATTCCCGGATGGTGAAGTTCCGCCCGATAATTTGCCCGTCCGGAACGAAAGACAACAACCTGCGCCCGGAACCCCTACGCCCCAATATGCTCCATTTTCCATCCCCTGGAACCTTTCCCTGAATTACAATATGAGAATTGTGCAGGATAAGTTCAATAAAGAAAAAATGGACTACGATAAGAAATTTACCGCTGACATCAGTTTAAACGGAAATATTACACTTACGCCCAAATGGTCTGTCAACTTCAGCACAGGATACAATCTGGACCGCAAAGAAATTTCACATACCAATGTGCGCATCAATCGAGACCTGCATTGCTGGAGCATGAGTTTCAACCTGGTGCCCGTGGGTTCATATAAATCTTATTTCTTCACCATTGCTGTCAACAGCAGTATGCTTCGCGACCTCAAGTATGAGAAACGGAGTCACCCACGTGATAACCCGGGGTTTGGTAGTTTTTAGCTGCTAGCTGTTAGCTCGTAGCTCGTAGCTCATAGCTCGTAGCTCTTGGCTCGTAGCTCTTGGCTCATAGCTCGTAGCTCGTAGCTCGTAGCTCTTGGCTCGTAGCTCGTAGCTCGTAGCTCGTAGCTCGTAGCTCGTAGGAGAAATGGATTGTAAATCAGGATGCACATTCGTACATTCGTTCAAATAATCAATTCTCAAAAGACCAAACAAAGAGTATTTCCGAAAGAGATAAGCTGCTTTTGGAGGTAATAGAGGTTGAACATTAGAAGTTAGAAATTTGAGTTGAAGGAGGAATCCTAGAGCTCAGAACAAGAAACACTAAACTCAGAACACAATCCCCACACTTACCCCCCTAACCCCCTGAAAGGGGAACACCGACCCACAAAACTCAAAATACAAAAATCGAAACTCAAAACTCGGAACATGAAAAAAATCATCTCCACTCCCAATGCACCGCAAGCCATCGGGCCATACAGTCAGGCCGTTGTGGCCGGCAACCTGATTTTTATTTCGGGGCAGGTTCCCATCGATCCCGAAACCGGAAAACTTATTATTAACGACATCACGGCTCAAACAGAGCAGGTCATGAAAAACCTGGAAGCCATCCTCACCGAAGCCGGGTGTTCATTCAAAAACGTGGTTAAAACCACCTGTCTGCTCAACGATATCAGCAACTTCAAAGCCATGAACGAAGTTTATGGAAAATACTTCCCTGAAAATCCTCCTGCACGGGCTGCTTTTGCCGTAAAAGATCTTCCATTGGGGGCGCTGGTGGAAATTGAGGCTGTGGCGGTGAAGGAGTAAACGATACAAAACGCAAAAAAAACCACCCTAAAAAAAGGATGGTTTTTTTTTGCGGAGAGTGAGGGATTAATTCGCTCCCACAGGGCTACAATCACAAACCCGCTCATGATTACAAAGTAATTCGAACCCGGCCAACCCGCCGTTCGAACCCGCTCACTCTATTGCGCAAAAAAACCACCCTAAAAAAGGATGGTTTTTTTTGCGGAGAGTCAGGGAAATGAACTTTAAGCCCCAAGACCCTCACTTTCAATACTTTATTTTAGCAAAAAGGCAAGTCCACTGGAAGTCCACCAGGATTATGTTAACTACGCCTCTTATGTTCACTTCGAAATGAACTCTATTTCACTTCAAAGGTAATATTTATTCAAAAAGGGATTCGAACCTAAATGTTAAAATTTGGGGGAAATTTTTAGAAAGAAAAATTGGGGTAAAATTAGGGTGGATTTGTAATCACAATTTCATTACTTAAGTGCTTTTTTAAAAGTCAGCAAGTTCATTTTTTATTTCTTTTTTTCATGTCCTTTTTGGCATTGCCCCAAAAAACGAAAAAGGTCTAGTCCGTTTAAACCTATCCCCTCGCAAAAGCCAAAATTTCCGGCCATTGCGCAAGACCTTGAAAGTCGCCCATTTTGGCTTTCCGCCATCCGCCGGCCCGGAAAACGGACGGGCCCGCCCGCCTTTTGAACAGGAAAACTTGTTCAATAATAAAACATTCTTTTGAACGGTAAGCTGTTAACATTTTACCTTCTCAAGTGCAGATTGATTCAAGGATTAGCTTTAAAAATCTTGCACTTTAAACAAAAACAACCACTATAAATTATTTATTACTAAACCATTAGGCATTTTTCAGCCGACACTATTTAAAACTATCCCTTTATTTCTTAAACGCTCTCTAATGCCTCAATATACCCCATAAGGTATAAACACCCATTTCAAAAATATTTTATATCCAATCGGGTATAAATTAAAAACATTTACTACTTTTATACCTCAAAAGGTATAAAACATGCAAAATCTCATACAATTTGTAAAACAACGCCGAAAGCAGCTTGGGCTTACTCAGCAGGATTTGGCTGAACGTGCCGGAGTGGGTTTGCGCTTTGTCCGTGACCTGGAACAAGGTAAAGAGACTTTGAGGATGGATAAAGTGAATGAAGTGCTGGCTTTGTTTGGTCATGAACTGGCCCCTGTTTCATCAAAAGAATTGAACGATGTATAGAAAAGGAAAAGTCTTTTACGAGAACTATTTTGCCGGTGTCATTGAAGAGACCGAAACAGGGTATCGTTTCTCTTACGATAAAGAATATCTGTCAAAGGAAGATAAATGGCCAATCAGTAAGACTTTGCCAATTTCTGAAAAGGCGTTCTCGTCGAATACAATGTTTCCCTTCTTTGATGGTTTAATTCCGGAAGGGTGGTTGCTGGATGTGGCCGTAGATAATTGGAAATTAAAAGCTAATGATAGAATGGGCCTGCTTTTAGCTTGCTGCAAAGATTGTATTGGAGCTGTTTCTGTTATACCGTTTAATGAAGAGAATAATGAGTGACAAGTGTTTATATTGCTATCAAACGCTGGAGGAAAGTGAAAAAGACTTTCATGCAAAGTGCTCAAAGAAGATTTTCGGGACAACAACTGCTCCAGTTCTGGAATATTCGTTGGATCAAATGCATGAATTGGCGAAAAAGGTAGTCCAAAGTCATGTGACGGTTCCGGGTGTGCAAGCCAAGTTGTCTTTTCATTTTGAACCCGCGAGAAGTCAGGAGAATCGATTGACATTGGTGGGTGTTTTAGGTAATTATATCCTGAAGCCACCTACTCAACAATTTGTCAATCTGCCAGAAAATGAAGATTTAACCATGCATTTGGCCGGACTCTTTAAAATTAAGGTTGTCCCCCACTCTTTAATCAGGCTTAAGTCCGGAGAACTGGCTTACATTACCAAAAGAATTGATCGTGTTGGAGGTAAGAAGCTCCCCATGGAAGATTTGTGCCAGCTTAGCGAGCGATTGACTGAGGACAAGTATAAAGGCTCCATGGAACAGGTTGGAAAGGTCATAATGCAGCATTCATCGAATCCCTTGTTTGATGCACAGGTATTCTTTGAGCTGACGCTGTTTTCGTTCTTAACCGGAAATGCTGATATGCACCTGAAAAACTTCTCATTGATAGATTTAGAAAACGGACTAACCCAATTGGCCCCGGCTTATGATCTTTTATCCACCCGGTTGGTCATTTCAGAAAAAAATGATCCGGAAGAGTTGGCACTTACACTGAATGGCAGAAAGCGTAAGCTTAAATCCGCTGATTTCATGCATTTGGCTGATGGCCTGAAATTAAACCAGAAGCAAGTTGCTAACATTTACAAGAGATTTAATAAAGCGATGCCTAAAGTGCTTGATTTTATAGAGGATTCGTTTTTACCTGAGGATAAAAAGTTTGAGTACCGGGAGTTAATTATGAAAAGGGCTAAGCGACTATGGTCGTAATCCCTATTTTAGAAAACTCTCTTATTTTAAAACTCTAAGAAAATTTTTTGGAATGCCCAGTTTTTGTGATGCACTGAAAAAAAACACCTAATACGATAAAGCACTATACATTTGTAAAAAAAAGAAGTATTATGGAGACGCAATTAAATAAAGATGAAACAATTGAGATAACGATTTCATCTCATGATAAACGGGTTTTTCAAAAAGCACAAAAATTATCTGGAGATAAATCCTTGAACAGCTTTATTGTTCGGGCTGCAAAAACACAAGCTGAAGAAATTATTGCAAAGAATAACCTGATTATTGCCAGTGACAGAGACAGAGAGATATTCTTTGATGCAGTATTTAGAGATAGTAAACCAAATCCTAATTTGATTGAAACAGCTAATAGGTATAAATTTCAACAGATTCAATGAGAAATCTCAATCTATAGCGAATGAAAAAAACAACCGTCCCGTTAGCAAGAACCCAAATACCAGGAACTGTAAAATTTATTCGACTGGTCAATCTTTCTCAAAGCCCTCAAAATATACTCACCAAAATCAAGTGCCCATACCCAAAGTACTACAATTAATGTCTTCATATTGATAATGATTTCCCCAAAGCCCTCGTTAAAACTGGCCAGGTAGTCGATAAGTACTATCGTTATTCCGAAAAGTACTCAATAAGTACGGCGAATATACTCTGTAAAATACCCTAAGCACTCAAAAGCAGGTGAAATTACCTCTACATATAAGGGAAATAACCCCTATATATCCCCAAAAGCACAAAAAAGCGCTCAAAAGCTGTCTGTTTATTGGTACACACAGTACTTTTGAGCCGCTTTTTTCAAGATTTAGCAGGTATTTGGTCATCAACCTTCAAAGCAATTCAAATTCTTCCCGGGTTATACAGAAGTGTTCCAGGATAAGCTCCAGCTCTTTATGAGTGAAATAATGGGCCCGTTTATTTCGGGTAACCAAAGTCAGCTTGTTATTCAAAGCCGGTGAATGCTTTATCTCTTTTCGAAGTAATTGCATAGCAGCATTAACATTTGAACTCTGCGGGTATAATTTTCCGGCTAAATCTTGCTTTAAAATAGTTCTTTTAAATGCCATCTTATTGAAATTTTGTTTAGTTTCTGATGGCAATAATAGGGAAAAAGAATGCAATAAAAAAACGACAAAACGACACCTTAAGGGCTGATAATAAAACAAATAAAAGCATATCAAACTATCTAAAAACAAACCCATAATATATCGCAATAAAACAAAATAATAATTTTTTTACTCCAGGTGTATTTTATATTATTTTTTTGCGCTCAAAAAAATACAAATAACCACGAATGACTAAAAATACGATACAAAACTATCTGTTAGTTTTTTCTACGATGAATCGAATGTACCGTATTGCTTAGGTTTGCTGCGTAAAAATTTAATATCAATCTAAGAACAGACAACCATGAGCAAAACAGTTGTAATCGTTGACGAGCATCTTTTCAATATATTATTGGGTAAGCTTGATCACTTAAATGAGAAGATTGACAGTATCAATGTAGCAAAGAATGATGGTTTTAAGGACAAATGGTATGTTACCGAAGAAGTATGTAAGCTTTTAAATGTCAGCAGGCGCACCCTGCAAAATATGCGGGACAATCAGACCATCAAATTTCGTAAGGCAGGCCGAAAGATTTACTACAAGGCCAGAGATATTGAAGAGTATCTGGAATCGATCTCTTGCAGGACAATGGATGAAGCAGTTTAGGTAAAATATTGGATTTAAAATCGAGTTGCTGTATGAATAACAATATTTTACCTGAAGGCTTCATTTCCCTAGATCACCTTAAGCAGGATCACTATACAATAAATGCGCATTTTGAACGGGAACAAAATGCCAGAGGTGCTCTGATAATTCAAGAAGCTAATAAATGGGTTGAGCAGGCCAGATTACGGCCTGCTCCCAAAATGCTCTTCGATGAGTTTTGGTTTGAGAATGAGTTGTGCGTCCTTTTTGCAGATACCAATGTGGGTAAATCCATTTTGGCGGTTCAGATTGCGGATAGCATTTCAAAGGGAATTCCTATTGAGGGTTTCCGATTCACCGGCAAGCCAATGCGGGTTTTGTATTGCGATTTTGAGCTGTCAGACAAACAGTTTGAGTTGAGATATTCGGACGAAAAGATGAGCTATCATTTCAGTAAGCGTTTCTTTCGGGCTGAAATCAATCCCGATTGTGAACTCCCGGAAGGCGTTACGGATATGGAACAATACATCAATATCAGCCTTGAACAACTCTTATCCAGGAAACAAAGCGAAGTTCTGATTATTGATAACCTGACCTATCTGAGAACAGGGACTGAAAAAGCTTCAGATGCTCTTCCACTGATGAAAAGCCTGAAGAGTATAAAAAGGAAGTACAATGTTTCGATCCTGGTGTTGGCCCATACCCCGAAAAGAGATTTAACCAAACCACTCACAAAGAATGACCTTCAAGACTCCAAGATGCTGATCAACTTTGTGGACAGTTGTTTTGCAATTGGGGAAAGCAACAATGAAAGCAGTCAACGGTACTTGAAACAGATCAAGGTCAGAAATGCATCTGTCAGGTATGATACAACCAACGTGGTGGTGACGGAAATATTAAAAGAAGATGCGATGGTTCGGTTCCGGTTTATTGAATATGATTATGAGTTTAACCACTTAAAAGTTCGAACCGAAGAAGAGATTCAAGAGTTGGATCAGCAAATTGTAGAGCTAAAAAGGAGTAATTCAAGTTTGAGTTATCAAATGATTTCAGAGCAGCTAAACACCAATAAGACAAGGGTTATGCGTGTTTTAAAACGAGCCGGATTCATTTGATTCTTCTTCCGTAACAGCCGTAACAGCCGTAACAGCCGTAACAACCGTTTCAACCGTAACAGGCGTTACACCCGTTACGCGCGTTACAGCTGTTACGCCTGTTACGCTTGTTACACCTGTTACGATAAAATCTTCGATGATGGAATACACTATTTCCCTCGATAAATCAACCAGGAAATTCCTTTGTCCGGCCTGCCAAAAGAAACGGTTTGTTCGCTATTACGATTACGAAAAAAAGCAGTATTTACCGGAAAATGTGGGGCGGTGTGACAGGGAGGTAAAATGTGGTTATCATTACTCTGTCACTGAATATATTAAAGACCAGCTCAAGCAAGGGAAAGGCATTACATACAAGCCTCTCCTCAAGAAATCTTTAGATGTTAACAGACCTGTTGAACCGTCTTTCATTTCGTTTGAGACTTTCCGGAAATCACTAATTCACTACGATAAAAACCATTTCATTTCCTTCTTAAACCTTCTTTTTGACAAGGAAAAGGTGGCTTTCCTGATTGATGAATTTAAAATCGGAACTTCAAAGCATTGGCCGGGCGCCACTGTCTTTTGGCAATTGGATAATAACGGTAAAATTCGAACGGGAAAAATCATGCTCTACGATCCTCAAACAGGAAAACGGGTTAAAAGAGATGTCGCTTTTATTCAATGGGTACATAAAATCTTAAAAGTAAAGGATTACAATCTTGAGCAATGCTTATTTGGCCTTCACCAATTGCCTAACGCCGAAACCAAACCTGTGGCCATCGTGGAAAGTGAGAAAACGGCCGTTTTAATGACCGGATTTTACCCGGGCTATTGCTGGATGGCCACCGGAGGACTTAGTAATTTAAGTTATTCTAAGATGAAAGCCCTGTCAGGTCGAAAAATCATCCTCTACCCTGACCTGGGTGGTTGGGAGAAATGGCAGGAGAAAGCCGGTATTCTTATCCAGGAAGGTCTGGATGTCCAGGTATCCACTATTCTGGAAAAGCATTGCTCTGCTATTGACAAAGAAAGGGGTTTCGACATTGCAGACTATTTCATTAAAGAAAAAATGTTTCCTGCCAAAGTAAAACCTGTACAATCGTATGAGGATAAAACATTAGCGCGACTGATAAAACAAAACCCGGCACTGAAAACGCTGGTGGATCGATTGGGTTTGGTAAAAGCGAACACAAAACAGTCTTTTGTGATATAATTATTTATCGCATAGATAAATGCTTTATCTTTCTTTCAAAAGCTTAAATGTGAGATACATAGTTTTATTAGTTTGAGGTTACTTTTGCTCTAACAGCAACCAATTTTGAAAACCGTCCTGCTATAGGTAGTGGGGCGGTTTTTTATTGTTTTACGTCCCCCTCCCACGCCATGGTTTGGCATACAACCTTACTACCTTTACGTCAAAATCGAAGACAAAAAACCCGTAAAAACTGATCGGAATGGACAATCAACAATCATTAGTTATCGGCATTGGAGACTTTGCCCTCCAAGCCATTGAAGCACTCTCAACAGCAGAAATCAAAGACACCGATGTCCTGCTCTGTCATTTCAATCCTCAAACCCCGGAAGGCTCAAAAGTATCCCGAAAAATCAAACTGGATGAGGACTTAGAGAGTTTTTCGGCCAACTCTCTGATTCTCCATGAATGTCTGAAAGATTGGTTTCCATCAAAACCCGGGATGGTATTCTTCATAACAGACTTAAAAGATGAATGGAACCAAAAAGCAACTTTGCTCCTGGCCCAACTTGCAAAAGAAAGGGATCATCTGGCAGTTGCCGTTCTTCCAACTTTGTGGTCTCAAGAAGAATCTTTTTCCTTATCCGAAAACGATTACCGAAAACTTATTGATGCAGTTTTTTCGTTTGAAAACAAAACCCTGAAACAGAAGGAGGAAAAAACAAACAGAAAAGTTAATTTCATTGATTACACATTCGAGATCATCAATACATTCAGGGTCATCACAGATTCTTCTGCATATATTGCTTTTGACCTGGAAGATTTAAAAGTATTATTGACTGATGCTTCAATAACTCAAATACAAAAAGGAAGGGCTGCAGGTAAAGACAGAGCAATCAAAGCTTTTAATGAAGTTTCCCATGAGAATATGGATGATTTTTCACGAGCGGCACTGTTTTTTCAGTCCGGAAATAGTGAAATATCCATGGACGAGATCTTTAAAGTAACGGATATTCTTCAGAATCATTTACCGGAAACTACCTCTGTTATTTGGGGAGCAGGACTGGATCACAGTTTAAAAGACGAAATAATAGTTTCACTCGTTTTAAATTAAAAATATTAATCCCTTCATCCATGAATACAAAAGATAAAAGTCATTCGAACTCCCACCCATCTTTTTTCCAATCATTCCCATTTTCGCAGGTTATTCTGAACCTCCCGGACATGGAAATCGTTCTAAAGAATAATGAAACTGATTCGCCTGATGACATTGTGAACAGTTATCTGGTTAATCACAACTTGCGCAGCAAAGTCTCTGCGGAAGATTTTTCAGAAAACATCCTCAATAATCCGGTATTTGACTCACAAGAATTAATACTGACAGCAGAAAAAATTTTAAAGGTATCAAAAGCTACAACGGACGTTCTGGAAAACATCGTTTCTCTTTCTTTCCGCTACATTCACAGCAAACCATTTCAGGAGTTTATTGACAATGCTTTTCAACAGAACGATGAGATAAACCCTTTACTGGAAACATATATTATTGAAGAATTAAACCAATACTCCACTTTACCAGCGAACCTCGAATACATCGGCATTCCCATATTACCTAACAATTACCGCCTGGTTACAAACCTTGAAGACCTTCTCAGAATAGAAAACCGAATAAATAATTACTCAGGGGAGTTCCTGAATCAGAGAATTGATATAGAAACAACCTGGGATCGCATGACCGAGAAAGAGATGTTTCTTTTATTCGTCGAAACTCCGGATCCTGTTATCTTCAAAATAAGTAAAAATACCTACATGCAATGGTTTGAAATAGAGGAAGCCATCTCTTCCAAACACAAAGAAATAAGTGAAGAAATAACAACTCAGCTGGCCGGTCAAATAACAAAATCTGAAAACCAATTCTTTTTTCACAAAAACTACCTTAGCGACTATCCTGTTGATGGTTTTGATTCTCTCCATCCAAAGAAAAACAGTCATTTATTTCAGGCTGGTCAGGATTTTTTAAAAGAAATAACAAAGACTGACCATACTTTGGAAGTGCGGGAGTTAAAAATAATGAACCATAAAAACCAGGAAGGACTATTTCAAAAAAAGAACAGGCCTGTCAGCGAAAGTCTTTACAACAAAATAAAAATGAACATCAAAGACATGTTTGTAGAGTTGGAAGCTGACCATAGTTATCTCCTATCAAAAATTCAATCCAGGGAGCTTCTTAATGAGCTAATTAAACGTAAATCTGATACACTATTCGATTTCTGTATGGCCGGTCTGGATGAAGAGTTCTTAAAAGAATCCTCGCTCAAAGAAAGCGATAAGCAATCAAATTCACCAGGTCCTTATGAGGCGATGTTTAAAAATATATTTTTCAAGCTGAATATGTCCGAACTGACCAAGGCCACCCATGAAGCAGGTGTAAGCGCTGTTCTGGTGAATATCAACAAAGAAATACAGAATAAAACAACCGGAGAAATTCTGGAGGCAATCCCTGAAATGGATCATATAAAAAGCTTTCTGGAAAATAAAGGCTGCTATGTGAAAACACAAGAGGAACTAAACGGATATTCTCTTTTCAAATTTCTTTGCGACAGATTAGGAGTAAGCTACTTCACGGATAAGTCGGCTCTCCTCGAATTGCTTCAGGATCAGCTTGACGAACCGGCAATTTAGAAAATATAGGTTTTGCTTATATGATATCTGCAGCACAAAATAAAAACCGTCCCTCTATACAAGATGGGGCGGTTTTGGTTTTAACAAATCTGCTAAATTCCTCTGGCTTTATTACCTTGAAATCCCAATTTATGGAAAGCACATTTCATAAAATTAACAGGGTGCTGGGTTTTCAATCTATTTAACCCTTTTATTTTATTAATTTGCTCCACCAAAAAACAAGTTTTAAATTAGTAACCAAAACAGATCAAAGATTCTTTAAAATGAACAGCCTTATTTCTAAAAACATGGATAAAATAAACGCATTGTGCCAGGCTTACAATGTGAAAGAACTTCATGCTTTTGGTTCTGTCTGTACCAATAACTTCGATGATAAAAGAAGTGATATAGACCTTCTTATTTCTTTTCTCCCCATGGATTTTGCAGATTATGCAGATGCTTATTTAGACTTGGTTGACCAATTTGAAAATCTTTTTCAACGACCAGTTGATTTAGTGACCGATAAATCTTTATCAAATCCTTATTTCATTGACTCCCTTAACAAAACTAAAACGCGTCTTTATGGACAATGAAATAAAAAAATACCTTTTTGATATTAATGACGCTGTCTCATCAATAGAAGATTATCTGGGAGATAAAAGAGATTTCACCATATATTCCTCCAATAAAATGTTAAGGCGGGCCATTGAAAGAGAATTTGAAATAATTGGCGAAGCAATGAATCGCATTGATAAACTTAATCCGAATATTCAGATCACAAGTAAAAAGAAAATTATTAGTATGCGTAATCATGTAATTCATGGTTATGACAAAATTGATGATGGCATTATATGGGGAGCTATTGTTCGACACCTTCCAATTCTTAAGAAAGAAGTTAATGCAATACTAAATTCCTAATAACATGAAGAGGGCTTCTTCCAAATACCGCACATAAGAGCTATTAACCTCCTATAACAGAATATTTTTTACAAGAAAAGTGGCGAAGTTAAGCGCCCTTAGCCGCTTTACTCTCCTTCAAAATTCTTCATCACCTATCTTTCTCAAATTTTTATTCACTACCGCTTTGACTGCGACACATTTTGTCATGCCATTGCACTACCTTTACACAAAACTCAAACACTTACCAATATGTCAACGCGAGAAACATTACAAAGACACACCATCATCATCAATCGTCTGAGAAAGAGTGATGCATCGTTCGAAGAGATTGCAGACAAACTGGAACTGGAATCTGAGCTCCAGGGATACGACTTCAACATTTCAAAACGCACCTTTCAACGCGACATTGAAACCATTGAATCGCTGTACGGCATTACCATAAAATTTAATTTCTCTCAAAATGTCTGGTACATCGAAGAAGAAGATAATATCGAAGCGAATGCCCGATTGCTTGAGGCATTTGATACCTTTAATGCCTTGAAGATGACCAATCGCCTGCCCCAGTATATCGATTATGAAAAAAGACGGCCTCGCGGTACCGAAAACATGAACGGTTTACTCCACGCCATTCAAAACAACCTGCGGGTACGCTTTACCTACCAAAAATACTGGATTGACGAAAAAAGAACCCGCTATGCAGAGCCTCTGGCTTTAAAAGAATCCATTAACAGATGGTATGTTGTGGCCAGGGATGTCGAAAAAAAGGCCATCCGCACATTCGCCCTGGATCGCCTTTCAGATTTGGAAATAACTACTGAAAAATTCAAACGCGATCAGGATTTTGATGTCAACGAAATGTTCAAATACAGCTTTGGCATCATCAGTGGAGGTAATTTTAACCCGGAAGAAGTACTCCTTGCTTTCAGCAAACCCCAGGCAGAATACATACGCTCTTTAAAACTGCACCATTCACAGGATGTCGTAAAAGAAACAGACGAAGAAATTCTTTTCAGCATGAAACTCTTCATCACAGAAGATTTTGTGCAGGAAATTGTATCACAGGGACCACGCGTTAAAGTCTTACAACCGGATCGCTTAATCCATGAAGTTAAAAGGTATCATCAGGAAGCTTTGGACTTGTATTAAGGCCAATAAATTAAAGGTTGAAGAATTCTTCATTCAAAAAACATCTAACCATAAAAACCTCAGGGATAACAGTACCGAACAAAATGTTTACATATGGAATTCTCCGGATCAGGTTCATCCTACACCGGTAGGGTCAGAAAGACTGTACTTTTCAAAAACCTGGCATCTGCTTGTCTCAAACCTTAAAACTTTCTATATAATGAACCGTCGAAAAGCACTCAAAACAATTATGGCTATGGGGGCCATTTCCATTTCCCCCCAAGTATTACTGAGTAAAAACAAACCTTCCCAACAATTGCACTTTGTTGGTCTTGGCAACAGTGGCTGCAACATTGCCCGTTACTTTTTGAAACAGAATCCCAAAGGCAAGTTTACCTGCATAACACACTCAAAACCAAAAAATCTTGACTCGCAAATACAATTCATTCAGATTCCTCCCATAGGTAAGGTTATACACCCTTTTGGGGATCCGTACCATATCGTTTCCGATCCCGATGCTAAAATCAAACTTAACCATGAAGTCCTTCAACTGACAGAGGGCAATGATAAGTTCGTTTTACTGGCAGGACTTGGAGGGTTTACCGGCTCAAAGCTTGCCCAACAACTAACACTAAGACTTCATGCAGAAAACAAACCTTTCCAAACCATCTGTTCACTGCCCTTTACATTTGAAGGAACAAAAAGGCGTCAAAATGCACTAAAAGTATTAAACCCCATAAAGGAACTTCCACAGGTGAAATATTTTGAGCTTGATTCACTCAAACAAAAATACGACGACCTGATACTGAGTAATTGCTTTGAGCGGGGGGATATGGAGTTTTGGGAGGTGTACAATTCATAAAAACACATATTTACTTGCTTTTTTTTATCAAAGGAGTGATATTGAAACAACTTAACTAAAAAAACTTGATTAATATCTGACAATTGTATTATAAAACAATAGTATCCTAAACATTTTCCCAAAAGGGATTTCATCCCTTAAACCCAGAATTACTTTTTTGTCTTGACACAAAAAAGTAATCAAAAAAATTATTAACATGAATATTGCTGCATTCGGCATTATCCAAGCGAGCTTGGCTACTGCACTCACTTATCGCAATATTTCAAGACTTAGCCAGCTTTCGCTCTAAAAACTACGGTTCTTTTATCGAAATCGTCAAAACTCATCTCACTTACTACGTGCGTGAGATTCAAACAGAAACGATTTTACGATAAAACAACCTTGTTTTTAGGCTTATCTGCCAAAGTCAGACCCTATCAAGCCAGCCAATACGTTCATGATATTTGATTAGGACAGAATGAGTTATAAAACCTTAATTTTAAGGAATTAGAATGAATTTAGATGCAAGTTTTTTGAATTCTAACGGAACCAAATAATACAACTATGAATATTCCAGATCAAATTATACTGGTTTTAAAAGGGAAAGAAGATCAAATTCTTAAAGCCCAAGACATAAAAAATTTAGTAATAGAAAAATTTGGAACAAATAAAGATTCAATTTTACCTTATGACTTTTGCTACAATCGCATAAACATTGGTGAAAGGTTTCCAAAAATTTTCGAATGGATAGAAAAAGGGAAATACAAATATCTGGGTGTTAACTATCCCTACAATGGCAAAATTTTCGCCAGACCCAAAGGATATTCAAAAGATATTGAGGTTGGATACTGGAGAAATGGAAAAAGAACAATAAAAATTACCTATCTGAAGTAGAGAACTATTTATTGCAAGATGAAGAGGATAGACTTTTTTTCCCTGAGGGGAAAGAAGTACATCAAACACACAGATCAAAAGAAAGAAGTGGGGTTTTACCTCAAAAAAAGAAGGAGTTAGTACTAACAGAGACTGGTACTCTTAAATGCGAAGCCTGTAGTTTTGATTTTTCTTTAATATATGGTAAGAGAGGGATTGGCTTTATTGAATGTCATCATAATAAACCTATATCAGATATGAAAAATGAACAACAAGTATCATTAAAAGATTTGGCTTTGCTATGCTCAAATTGCCACAGAATGATTCATCGATTCAGACCTTGGCTATCAGTGGAAGAGTTGAGGACACTTATCAAAACACTCCCAAACGAATAGCTCTCACCAAAAGAGATATACTTAACTTGAAGTAACTCAATATAATCTCCAAATCATTACTTTTCTATACACGCCCCTACTTAACACCTATTTTTCAACCCTAACCCTCACCCCTTCCCGCTCAACTCTATACCCTATCTCCCCTAGAAAATCCGGCGAATTACTTACCGCAGCATTACAAAATACAGTTCCCCCGCCCTCATATTGTCCATATCCCTCATGAACGTGTCCGAATAAATGCAATTTGGGACGGATGCGGTCAACCTTCTCCAGGAGCTGAGGACATCCGGAGCCATTATCCAAAATCCCTTTGGGTGGCATTTGAGTAATTAAAATATCTGTATCCCCGGGTATCTTTTCCCATTCCTTTTCAATATCCTCTCCTGCATGATAATTAAAGGCCATTCCTCCCTGAAAAAGCGAAGCCGGGGTTCCGTATATTTTTAATCCTTCTATTCTCGTGGCTTTGCCTTCCAGATAGATAATCTCATCAGGAATTAAAGCCCTGCCCAATTCCCTGTTATTCTGCAAATACAAATCGTGGTTCCCGGCAATAAATATCTTGTGCCTGAATGGCTGAGTTTCCATCCAATCCAGAAAATCCAGGAATTCATGTTCCAATCCATATGCGGTAACATCACCGGTGTGGATTAGCATTTCTCCGGGCTGTAGGTCAAGCTGACGATGACAACCGTGGGTATCTCCTATTGCTGTTATATCCATAACTTTTTTAGTGTTTTCTGAAGTGCTTCTTTATATTGCTAGTCAATATTGTTCGAAAAAAATTATATTTCTTTTTTGCGCTCAAGCCGCGATGGCTTTTACTTCTTTTCTACAGCAAAAAGAAGTAAACAAGAAATGCCGTCGCTCACCCAAATCTCTAAAAATCAAAACATTTTTATAAAATTCGAAAACTCTCCCGATTTAAGTTTTTGTGGCTTTTGGGTTATTACCACAAAAGCCTACAAAACTAATATCGGGATCAAACAGTTCGGATTTCTTAACGAAAAATATTTTGATTTTCTTCACGGGATATGGCTGAAGCGATTCCAAGTATCACAAATGGCACAGTGTTTCCAACGTCCATCAATTCAGATATAACTTAAATCTTCAGTTATCTTCTCTTGTTTAAGGGATATTATCGCTATAAAAATCCTGTATCGGTTCAAAAAAAATACTTCGTCTGCCTTCTGCCTGTTTCACTTCTGCCTTACAATCCCTCATCTCCCAAATCCAATACTTCGCGTCTTCTCACCCAGCCTCTCCTCTTCACAGAAACGCTCAATGGTAGAAAAAACATCAGCTTCCCCATTTATCAAACTGTGGATTTCCCATTTACGAACAATGTTATCAATTTCTCCTCCCGAAAAGTCATATTGAGAAGCAAGGTTCCTGGCATCTTCATGGGTAAGGGATTTCAATTTTGACTCCCAGATTCTGGCTCTGTTGATAATATCCGGTTTTCGGAATTGAACTTTAAACAGGAAACGTCGCTCAAAAGCAGCGTCCAGATTGTCCTGAAGGTTAGTGGTCGCAATCAGAATGCCCTTGAAATTTTCCAGCTCCTCAAGAATGATATTCTGAATGGCATTCTCGGTTTTCACCACATTTGAATCAGTAACGGACGTCCGTTTGGAGAAAACAGCATCGGCCTCATTGAACAGTAGTATCGGTATTCTTTCACATTCCTCATTGAAAGATGCATACTCAGAAAATACTTTCTTGATAATCTTCTCACTTTCTCCAAACCACATCGACTTGGTTTTGCTAATTTCAACAGTCATAACATCACGCCCGGTTTCCCGGGCAATTTGTTTGGCCATCTCGGTTTTGCCGGTACCCGGAGCACCATAAAAAAGAGTGGCAATACCTTCGGATAATCCGCGGTCTTTTAGCCTCCTCCTGATTGAAGTCATTTTCTCATCCACCAGAGCATCCCGCAAAAGGCTCAACTGCCTTTGTGTTTCATCTTCAAAAAACAAGGGTTTGGAACAAAGCTCATCACATAAAATCACATTATCTCTTTTTGCTGCAGCACCATATATCTTTATTTCATGCTCTTTCAGCATACGAATCCCCTTAGATGTCAACTTAACTTCCACATCATCGAAAAAGCCGGACTCAGAAACTTCAATCAATTTTAACTGCACCAACCGGTTTTGGCCGGAAAGTAATTTTCTGCGGTATTTTATATTTTCGGAAGAGTCCTCAAGGATACAATCTACCAAACGTTGTAAATTTGGAACAGGATCTCCGGCAATTGTGCTCCATAGAACATTAATAAGGATGTACAAATCATCCATTCTCAGACGAAAGCCATCAATGGTCTTCAACAGTGGAAAATGCAAATTGGAGGTAAAAACTTCCTCAACAGAAAGCATCAGATCCAGCCCATTGACATCATGATCTTTATCCAAATCAACAATCTCAGCCAGGGCATCTATCACATCTTTAAAACAATCTCTTTCTAATTCGGGAAAAGGCGCTTCCTTAAGCACTGCATTTATTAATCGCTCATTCAATTGATACAATGAATCCCTTCTTTCTCCGTGAAAGTTTTTCGATATCTTTCGATGCTGAAGATAATTCCGGGAAACCAGGTCGTCAATCTCTTTCTGATTTCTGAGTAAACGTAACGGGCCGCAATCGAAATGGCGAACCAATTTATCGAAAGAAACGCTTTCGCCATTGTGCCCTTTGGCAAACATGGTGGCCAAAAGAGAGGCCTGAAACCTGTTTACTTTAAAATAATCACAGGCAATTTTCATCTCTGATTCAAGATGATCAAACGAGGGATCCTTTAATCTGCAATTCCTGGTTTCATCATAAATTCTTTCAAGATGTTCAAGTAACGGATGGTTTGTTTGTAGTTTCATATCGCTGATTTTTTCTACAAAGCTACCGCTACCCTGTGCCATATTATGACTGATGATATCCACCCAGGGGTCGCCACAGATTGGCACACCCAGCTTGTACTTTTGTAGAAAATCATTCAACCATGAGCACATTCAATCCTCACGACACTGAGAAACTAAAGACCTTCCTGGAGCATCCTTCCACCCAGCCGGGCCTCAAAAACGGAGAAATCATCTCCTCAAATTACGATACCACCAATCCTGAAACCTGGGAAGGAATTTTATGGAGTGACCAGGGCTACTGTTTTCTTATCAACTGGAACAACAAACAACACCTTACCGGAGACCTGAACTTCGATGACTTCCGGGAACTCTCATTCCTGTTTCTGGACAACAATCAACTCAACTCCCTCTCCACCCAAAACTGTACCGAACTGGAAGAAATCTCCTGCAACAACAACCAGCTCTTCAAGCTTGAAACGGCAGGCTGCCAAAGTCTTCACACTCTGAAAATTAACGGAAATCCACTTACCCATATCAATCTCATCGCCTGTGACCGTTTAAATTCTTCAGGTTTATCGGTAGGATATGCGAAGTCCTTAAGCAGCAAGATAGCAGAGCCAGGCACTAATTTACACGATTCCGATACACTCATCCCTTTCCTCCTGAAGTCAAACAACAATGCGCTACCCCCAAACGAGTACCATCACTCCCGTAATCTTTTGCGCGACCGCCAGATTAGACTTAACAAAGAATTTCCCTTTACCCCTGAGCAGGTTTCCCGAATAGAACAGATAAATTCCCGGCTCGACCAGAAATACCGCGCAGCCATAAAACAAGCCCAAACCCTCTGTGCCATTGCCCAAAAGCAAGTCGAAACAGAGCCGTTTGTCTCTGATTACGAGATAGATTTCTCCATCGACATCTATGCATCCGATACATACAGCCACATCCCCGAAATGGAAGGCATCCCCATCTATTCCGGACACCCAACCATGGGATTTTCCAAACATGACTTTGAACACGGTAAAAGCAACCATGGAAATATTAATGAAGGCGGTTCTTTACAGTGGTTTCTGGAAGAAAACCACAACGAATTCCGCTTCCGCTCTGATCACCCGTTGAAACATCAGCATCACTGCTGGTTACTGCACGAACTTTATGATCATACTTATCTCTCCTGGCAGGACATTCTGGATATGGAGGAGATTTGGGTGGATGTGGTGTTGGTGACGCAGAGTTGTGGAGAGATTTAATTGAACAATAGATTCTTTGTAATTGAGGCACCAGTGCTAAACACCGGTACTCTGGAAAAGCAAAAACAATTCCCAACCTACCAAATACTTAAAATTAACTATTTGGAAGAAAGAATTAAACAGTTAGTTTTACCGTTAACAAAAAGATAAAATATGGAATCAGTATTTTCAAGAGCTTATAGTTACAGAGAAAGAAAGCATAAGAACAATTTGGAAAACTATTTAATCGAAATTTTTTCATTCTGTTTAGGTGATGACTTACAATTTAGAAAGAAGTTTTTGGAGTTGATTAATGTTCCTGTCGAAGATGGAAAATACTTAATAAAAACACAAGCAACTTATGGGAATCTACGACCCGATATTGTAATAGAGAGTGATTCTACATTTATAATTATTGAATGCAAAATTGAAGCATCTGAAAGACTGAATCAATTAAATGATTATGCAAAAATAGTCCAGAGGGAAACAAAGCGAAATAAAAAACTTATTTATTTAACCAAATTTTACCAGTATAAAGAAATTACCGACCTTCTTGTTGATTATCAAAACATAAGGTGGATGAACATTTCGGATATTATTTCATCCGAAATGAGCAAGACTATCACAAAAGAATTACACAAATTTATTAATGAAAGGAAAATAGCAATGAAAACTGAAATCACCACTCAAGATCTCGTAGCATTAGACTTAATCCCTGATTCCATATCAAAAATGGATGAAATTATTGAATCTGTGAAAGAAAACTTTGAAAAAAAAATTGGGAATTTGTCCAAACCTTCAAGTCGAAGTACTTGGCTCCAAAAAAAAGCTTATTTTAATAATTATAAAGTAAATAGCCAAATGGCAATAGACTTGGGGTTTATGTGGTGGTGGAATGATGGAAGAATCTATCTAACCGTAAGGATTTATTTACCCAAGAGTGATTTAAGATTCGATGACAAGAAGATTTTTCTTCAAGGAAATTTAAAAGATTGGGATAAAAAAGAAGGTGAAGCTTTCATCATAGGCAAATATCTTAATGTCAACAAAATTGTGGCAGAAAAAACAGATCAAGTGGAAGAAATGATCAATTTTTTAAATGAAAATATTGATGTTCTTCATAAGCTGAAAGAGGAAAAGCCGGAATTCTTTCAATAGTTTTTAGGAGTTTAATTTTTTCCAATCCAATAAATAATATGATATGACAATATGGGCTTTTAACCCAAGCAATCATACAATTAATGACTACACTTTTAGATCTCTTCCATAAGAACCATGAAGTAAAAACCGGTCTTCGAGGAGACCCTTTCCTGTGGCGGGATATGTCTATTGCGGTCAATTACCTCCCTGTTCCGGAGAACCCGGAGGAATTTGAAGAACAGTTGTATCAGTTATTCCACCAAATTACAGGGAAAGATCTGTCTGAATTTAAAACAGAAAGAGGAAGAAAAATCGAGAGCTGGATGGAAGAGGGGTATCAATACGTAGAACATTACGGCCTTTTTGGAATGTCAGGAGGTTGTGTGGACTTAGATATATGGACAGAAAGCAATATTCCGATATTAAAAAAACGATTCCGGGAGGTAATCGAAAAAGGAGACAAAATCTTACCAAGTACCAACCCCTTGACGGAATTCAACTACGACAACCTCTTCACTACTCCCACAGGACACAATGAATGTAATTTTGCCACCGGCATAAAAGGCAACCACACACTCTTTGTAATCGGGTTTAACCCAGATATTCCGGGAACTTCTACTGAAAAAAACATGATTAGTCGTATTGTTTCCCTGAGTAAGTTTTATGGTTATGACAGTTTCATATTGTTCAATCTCACTCGTCAACCAATTGATTTACCTTACGAGAGAGGTCAGGAGCCCAGTCGGCAACCATTTTTTGAAAATGCTGAAATAATACAATCCCTTATTCCGGAAAGAGATCTTGAAAGAGGTTGTGTAAATATTCTTGCCACCTGGGGCGATGGCATCATCAAAGATTTCAACAGTCGCTATTCACTGTTTCAGATTTACACTCAACTCAACCCAAGAGATGATATTGTTTGGCTTAGCCTTGATGAATTCACCAAACAGGGACATCCCAGGAATATTAAAGGGGCAATAAATGGGCTTATATTGAAAAGGTTTGATATTAATGGCTATATAGAAGATTTATGAATCTAGTACTCAAATCAAAGCTCCATGCTAAACTCCTTTTTTGAATAGCAAGTAAAGATTCCGATGCCATTTTCAATATTCCCGTCCAGCGGATTGGGAAAAACAAGATTGTCATCATTGGCATTTTCAGCATTCCATAAGGAAAGTTGATACTTGTAGTTAGCCTCGGTAACCCTGAATAATTCAAGCTTTAAGGACTTCACCATTGTTTCCATCGGAAGATTATACCCTATTTCCAGTTCCGACTGGTCTGTCCCGGTTTTACTTAAGTCATAAAACTTCAGGTCACTGCTTGTCTCTTCGTTTTGTTTAAAAAACTCAATTTTAAGAAGATAATAATTATGAATAGGCCTTTCAGAAAGTGTCAAACTAATTTGCAATATATCGTCATCAATAGTTGCATTAATTAATTGGATGGAATCCGGAACTGTCGTAAAACTCCTAAGCGTATCATTTTCCGCATTAATCACCTGCAATCTTACTGTATCCGTTGTTTTTGCCGGGGCAAACTCTTCAGCATTGCCAAAGTTGTAAATATAGTTTGAACCATTCTCGGAATATAAACTATGAAACAACGTGAGTGAGTCAATTGTGACATCAAAATCGGCGGAATAATCCAGAATATAATCATCACTGAGCGGACTAATGCGGGTTGCAGACAATTTATAGACCTCTCCCGGAGTTAAATAACACTCAACAAAATATCCGGGACTGGTATCCAAATCTTTAAAACTTAACTCCTCTGATTGATCGCATCCTTGCAACCCAATCGTCAGAATGAATAATAACCGGAATATAAGCAATGTTTTAATTTTCATTTCTCAATTAATTAAAACAATAAGTAACTGATAAAAAAGGCATAAATGGGAGCAGTACCTTGGCACGTGGTTCAAAACGGATATAATAATCGTCTTTTCGAACAGGCTCTATATAAACAAACGAGTCATTGGCCTGATTATATACATTATAAATGCCAAAATCCATTTTTAACACATCCTTACTCAATTGCTTTTCCCATCTCAAAGTGACATCCAGCTTATGGGTTGGTTTTAACCTGTAATTGTAACGGTCTTTATATACAGGTATCATTTTCAAAGCGTTTTCTTTATCAAACAAATCTTTGGTAACTGCTACCCCCACCGGAAAAGTAACCACCACTCCGGATTTATATTCCCACGAAGCAGTAAACATCAATGAACGATTAATCTGAACAACAATATTTGCAAAGATGTCATGCCGGATATCATAGGGCGGTGAAAATGACTTTCCATCATTAATACCTTCAAATTGATGCTCCACATCCGACAAGGTATAATTTGCACGAACAGCAACCGGACGAAAACGGTATTCAACACCCAGTTCCGTTCCCATTGCCTGACCTTTACCGGACAACATTTCCATATCGTCTCCGGCCAGGTTGGTCAAATCAATTCTTGCGAAATCCTTAATGTGCGATAATCTTTTATAGAACAGAGCCCCACTAAATAACCACTGTCGTTCATGACTTAGTGAAATACCTCCAGATAATTGATCACTTGTTGGAGCTTTCTCTTTTATTGGTATTTGTAAATCCACCGGACTGGAAATGGTAAAAACCTGTAAATTTCTTTCATATTGATGCGTACGGGCATAATCCAGCCATATCTTATGTGCTTGTCCTTCATAAATAAGTTTGACACGTGGATCAAGGGTCAACTGAGTCATGCTTTGTTTATACAAACCACCGTTTAACCCCAAATCTAAATTTAACTGCTCTGACAGGGCATAATTAACCTGTGCAAACGAATTAAGAAGGTGATAATTAAACAAATTTTGATCTCCGTCTCGATCCTTTTCTCCACTAAAATATTTAAAATCGCTGTAAACAGCAGATACTCCAAATGAATAGTCAAATACTCGTCCGGAGGAGTTTTGGTAAAGTGTATTGAAAGAATATTTATAATTATTGCCCGAAGAAAAGAAATCCACCCTGGAACGGGAAGAAGCCTCAGAGTGAAACTGATACCCTCCGGCACTTATGGTCAATTCTTTTTCATTGCCCAATTGTTTACGACTCTTTACAACAAATGATTGTGAATCCCAATTCAGATTATGCTGTGTTCTTTCTCCGATTATCAAGGGCAGATCATCATCTGTAGCCATTCCAAAAATTTGCAAATCCCACCTGTCGTTTATGGGAGATGTTAAACTGAAGGTCAGATCTTTAAAAGAATACTCCGGAATTTTGTTGTCCTCCCGGTTTTCATTAATAATTTTACCCGCATATTGAAAATAGGAATTTCGGAAAGAGAGGGCAGCCACAGTCTTTTTTTTCTTTCCCATTTTTAGTTTTGAACGCAGGGACGAAGACAACAACCCCAGGCTGACCTCACCGCTATACACTTCAGGAATGTATCCGATTGGTTGCATATTGATATAGGAAGCCAGGGAACCGTTGTATTTGGCCGGGAAACCACTTTTATAAATTTCGGAATAACTTAATACGTAAGGATCATAAGTAGATAATACCCCCGTAACATGGCGAGGATTGGCAATATTGATATCATAAACGAAAAAAGCATTGTCAAAACCACTCCCCCCTCTCACATAAATACCGGCATCCAGCGCACTTAATGATTTTATACCCGGTAAAGTGGCTGCATATTTTAAAACATCCCTTTCGCCCAATAATACAGGAAGCTTATCTATTTTTTTTGAACTAATCTTCACTACATCTGCAGGCTGGAAAGGCCTCACCTCAACTTCTTCAAGGGCATTAACCACGGCCCGAAGAAAAATAGTATCAGGAAACTGCTTTCCCACGGTTAAGAATACAGGCTCATAACTAACATGAGAAAACTCCAAAATCTCATTTTCAATTGCTTTCAGAGAAAACCTGCCGGAGTTATCACTGACGGACCCTCGTTCGCTTCCCACAACATGTATTTGCACAGCTTCAACAGGCTCCTGTGCTTTGTTCACAACAACACCTGATACCTGGCCGGCAGACAAATGTGTCAAAAGCCAAAGGAAACCAACAACGATATATTTCTTTTCGAAAAAGCTCAACACAAGATTTCACCTGGATTATTCATAATTTATCTATTACGATGTTCAACTACCTGTTATATTCAGGCATCCTCAATAAAATTGACTTGAAAATAGTTCACTTTTTCCTTCATCAATTTTCTCTGCGGTTGCCCGAATTTATTGGTATTTGAACATCTCATAACGAAAACTCATGAATAAACCAGGTTAATAAAATGTCCCGGTCTGTGATTAAAATATCAAAAACAGACCGGGACAAATATGCATTAATTCTATTTCAAGACAGTTATTCTGCTATTTTTTTGTAAGTCAACTTATAGGTGGTAGCAACACTTCCGTTGATTGGAAGCTCATCCTCTGTATCATGATCCTGAGGTGAAATGCTTAAGAGTCCTTTAAATCTGGTGGGATACCCTCCTTCGTTGAAAGAATCATATTCGGCAACAAAACCGCTTCCATGACCTGCCCATATAAACTCCTGAATGGCATTTTGTGTATTAAACACCGAAAACAGAGGATTCATTGCCGTAAGAGTATGATTCATGAAGTTCTTCATCGAATAATCGTACTTGAGTTTTAGCAGTCTGGTTGCTGCATCAGGATAAAAATACTTCTCCACCACTTTACCCAGTTCCTCATCATAAACCTCACTCTTATAAGCTAATCCTAACTCAACCAAAGCTGCATCATGCCCTTGTCCGGCCAGATCTTTTGAATTGACCAAGAAGTTTTCGGGGTTACCCTCACCATCATATTCAACAGTAACAACCTCTGTGGCTTCATAGTGAGGTGAAGTTATCGAAACCAGCTTATTATTCATATAATTCATCTGTAACAAATCAATTGTTTCTGTATCCGATTGATAGGTCACACCCTCAATTCTGTCACCCAATACCGAGATGTTGTAAACTGCTTCTCCCTCTTTTGAAACAGCATAATTATCTCCATCATATACATAATTGAAGGTGGCACTTCTGATTTCATCACCCGGTTCATAAACATCATATTCCCGGAAAAGAAATTTGTAGTTTCCGGTTAAATTGTCAGGATTTTCATACGTTCCTGCTTCTAATGCCATATAATCGGAGAGTCGGTTTCCGTTTATTTCATCTGCGGATAAAGTTGTGTATTCTGTTACCGGATAGCAGCTTCGATACATAGGTAACTCTTGGCTTTTTTCATAATCCAAAATCAAATTACCATATTCTCCAACAGAAATATCAGCTGAATTATAACCGTAACCATAACCATAATAATCATCCCATGAACCATTCCACATGGAATAATAATCCGGAGTCCACCCAAATAGTTCTCCATTCTCCATGGAGACCCCAAATTGTGTTGTTTCAGCGGTTCGTTGTAATCTTTTCAATACAACACTATTTTCATGATATACACCAGGGCCATCAGGCGTCTCTTCCCAATAACCTTCGTAATGATATCTATAAACATAACCTCCATGAGCAATATCCCTATCCACAGTATCAAAATACTCATCAATGGTACCAGTAAAACCACCTAACCCATCAGGATAAATCTCATCAAAAGCTTCCTGTGGGGTCAGCACAATCCCTTCTTTCCTGTTTGGCAAATAATACCCTATCGGCACTGCTTTTTCAATAGTGGAAAATTCAGTAAACACCTGACTTTCTATCTTATTATCTGCATTGTATTCCCGATGTAAAGAAGCCTGTAGCACCGGTTTGTTTAGCTCGGCCTTAAAATATTTGATATCGGTCAGCTGATTATTGACATTATATTCAAATGTTGCAAAGGGTAAATCCCCATTGTAAATGGTATCCAGAAGATACTTACCATTCAGGTCTCCCAATTTGATCCCCTGAATAGCCTCCTCATGAAAGAGAATATATTCATAACTGGTTTCATCGGTCAACAAAATAGTCAGAATGGCGGTCTCAGGGTCATAACTAACAGAAGCAATACCGGTACCGTCCTCGCCGGGAGTTCCCTGGCTGCCTTCAGCTTTTACACCTGTATCGGTATCTCCAATCCACCAGTTGCCGTTCTCGCCAATGGAGGGCATCTCAGCTTTAGCAGGAACACCCAAATCTTCTCCGTTTACCCACCAGTTGCCGTTATTGCCTACCTGTGGAATAATATTTCCCGGAGCAGCCACTTTAACTGTCGAGCCATTGGCAAAAGTGAGCTGCATATCGGAATCTACAAAACTGACTCCGGTTATAGCACTCTCACTTTCCAAAATACTTTTCAATTCTTTAATCTCTTCTTTTAGTTCTGACACTTCCTGTGTGTCTTCGTCTTTATCACAGGCTGCAAACAGAACTGTGGTAAACAGGATGGCAAATAGATAAAAAACTTGTTTCATGTAATTAGGATTATTTAAAGTGGATAATAATTATTTTGAATTGTTTTAATTGAAGAATACGTAAGTTATTAAAGAATGTTTGGACAAAAGTATTAAAATGTTCAAACATTACACTAAAATCATTTGACATTTCAATTCCAAAACTCCGCCAAAGTCTCCGCCTGTTGCAGCACCGTTTCGGTAGCCAGTTTTTGCATATCCGGTGGGTAGCCGTATTGGCGAAGGGTGCGTTTTACAACCACCTTTAACTTTTTCCTTACAGATTCTTTGACTGTCCAGTCGATGGAGGCATTGGCTTTTACGCGCTCTACAAGCACACGTGCCAGTTTCAGAAGGACATCATCGCCTAGCAGTTCTTTGGCACTCTCGTTACTAGCCACTGCATCGTAAAAAGCCAGCTCATCGGTGGACAGGCCAAGCTTCTCCCCTCTTTTATCTGCTTCTTTGATTTCTTTGGCCAGGTCAATCATCTCCTGAATGATTTCAGCGGCTGTAATCAGGTTATTTTGATAGCGTTTAATGGAGGATTCCAGCATCTCCATTAAAGAGCGGCTTTGTACCACGTTATGCCTGGCACGCAATTTTATCTCATCATTGAGAAGCTTTTTAAGTACCTCCAATGCCAGGTTTTTGTGCTTCATGTCGCGCATCTCTTCCAGAAACTCATCATCAAGGACTGACAATTCGGGTTTTTTGATACCGGCTGCATCGAAGATGTCCACCACCTGCTCCGAGACAATGGCCTGGTCAATGACCTGCTTTATGGCTGTTTCTATTTCATAGTTAGATTTGCCACCGGTTGTTGGTTCAAACTTCATCAAACGGGCTTTGACGGACTGAAAGAACGCGATTTCATCCTTCACATCCATGGCTTCTTCGTGTGGGAGCGCAATGGCAAAGGCTTTGGATAGGGCGGTTACTTCACGGACAAAGCGGTCTTTACCGTCTTCCAGACTGAGAATATGCTCAACAGCAGCCAGGATAATTTCCAGTTTTTGCCTGACTGACGCATCAAAATAATTCTCATAGGCAAATGATTTTCCGTACAATTCCCGATCATCGGCGGCCATAGCATATTGGGTGTTTTCCGCTGGTTTCTCTGAAAACATCTGTGAGACGACTTCCAGTTTTTCCAACATCAGACCAACAGCTTTTTCCTGTACTTCGACCGGATCACCTTTACCCCCGCTTTCTGAATAAAATGACAACGCTTTTTTGAGATCCGAAGCAATGCCAAAGTAATCGACCACCAGACCACCCGGCTTGTCCTTGTAAACACGGTTTACACGTGCAATGGCCTGCATCAGGTTGTGGCCTTTCATCGGTTTGTCGAGGTATAAGGTATGCAGACTTGGCGCATCAAAGCCCGTCAGCCACATATCCCGGACAATAACCATCCGCAAAGGATCGGCAGTATCTTTCATACGGTCGGCCAATGAACGCCGTTGCTCTTTGGTGGTGTGGTGTTTCATCAATTCCGGCCCGTCGGATGAAGCAGCGGTCATAACCACTTTGATGGCTCCTTTGTCCAGGTCATTGTTGTGCCAATGGGGCCGGATCTTAATAATTTCGTTGTACAAATCAACGGCAATGCGGCGGCTCATAGCCACTACCATGGCCTTACCTTCAATACCGTTATTGGTGCGCTCTTCATAATGGAATACGATATCCTCAGCTACTTTTTGCAGGCGTGCCTGACTGCCTATGATGGCTTCGACTTTTGTCCATTTCATTTTAGACGATTCATGAATCGTCTCTCCGTCGCCTAATTCTGCATCTAATTCTTCTATTAACTGCTGACCTTCTTCTGACAGGTTGATTTTCACCAGACGGCTTTCGTAATAAATGGGCACCGTGGCACCATCGTCCACAGCACGGGCAATGTCATAAATGTCCACATAATGACCAAAAACGGCGGGGGTGTTCACATCGGTAGATTCTATCGGGGTACCGGTAAATCCCAGATAGGTAGCATTAGGCAAAGCATCACGCATGTATTTGGCAAAACCATACATCAGGCGCTGACCAACCACATTGCCACTATCGTCTTTTACATCTACCGCTTTGGGTTTGAAACCATATTGCGTGCGGTGGGCTTCATCGGCGACGACCACTATATTTGTCCGGTCTGACAACTGTTCGTAAACATTGGTACCATCATCCGGCTGAAACTTCTGGATGGTTGCGAAAACAATTCCTCCTGATGCCACCTTAAGAAGTTCTTTGAGATGTCCCCGGCTTTCCGCCTGGACAGGAACCTGACGAAGCAATTGTTTGGACGCGGCAAACGTGTCAAAAAGCTGATCGTCCAGATCGTTGCGGTCGGTAATTACCAGAATGGTGGGATTGTCGAGTTGCAAGACCAGCTTTCCACTGAAAAAGACCATAGAAAGGGACTTTCCGCTGCCTTGTGTATGCCATACCACCCCACCTTTTCGATCTCCGTCATTGGAAGAAGCCTCCTTAACCGATTCGATGGCTTTATTGACGGCATAGTATTGATGGTAGGCTGCAATCTTCTTCTGCGTGGAATAGACGAGTTGTTTGGTTATCGGGTCTTGTGT
>Ga0163225_100012_pt1 | contig 55571 bp, 50 predicted proteins | sample MSEWel2016_04_06_2_FD_113145 | JGI IMG/M metagenome (GOLD analysis project Ga0163225, IMG submission 113145) | Subsurface microbial communities from deep shales in West Virginia, USA - MSEEL Well Study Marcellus 5H_2016_04_06 ... | reverse complement strand
TTAACAACTCCTTTGAGGTTGTAATGTTCACGCAGATCATCAATTTTCTTTCTGGCCCTCTGCAGAGCATTGTCAACCGTTTTGACATTAATATCAAGATCTTCGGATATTTCCTGATAGGATTTACTATCCAGATAAAGCATAAACACATTCCATTCAAGATCTGTTAATTCTTCCGAGAGTTCGTCAATAATTGTAGTTAAAGTTTCCTGACAGATAAATTTCTTTTCTAGATTTTCTCCTTCATCTGGTAAAATTTCATTAAAAGTTCTTCCCGTTTCATTGCCATAGTCCAGGCTTTTATCAAGAGAAGCAGAGGTATTTAAAGGCATGTGTTTCTGGCGATTTGCCTTTTTTATAGCAGAAACCAGCTGTCTGTGTACACAAAGCTGAGAAAAACCTCGAAAAGAAGCTCCTTTATCTTCTTTAAAATCCCGGATTGCTTTGTACAGTCCAACTCGTCCCTCCTGAATAACATCATCCCGATCCAGACCCTTGATAAAAAAGAATCTGGCCTTAGCATAGACTATATCCATATTTTGATCTATTAGATATTCTATTGCAAAGTCATTTCCAGCCTGGGCCATCTCTATAATCTCTTCTTCTTCCTTCTCTTTAAACAAGAATATCCCCCCATCCTGGTCTCAGTTTTCCCTCAAAAACTCATCAAATCCTGAAATGAAATACCCAATTCCAGCATTGTCACTCCTAAAAGTAAGAGGGTCAGCAGAATAAGAATTTGTAGTTGACTATTTTTCATCTTTAATCTGCCTTATCTTTTTAATTAAATTTGTTGTTGATTTTCCCTTAACCTCGGTAATTAAAACTATTTTTCCACCATAACTGTAAACTGTCTCCGCCTCAGGTAGATCTTCAATTCTGTAATCTCCACCTTTAACATAAACCTGTGGTTTAATCTGCTCCAGTAAGTTAGTGGCATCAGCTTCCGAAAAGAGTATTAGATAATCGACCATTTCCAGAGCAGCCAGCATTTCGAGTCTGTCAGCCTCCGGCATCAGAGGACGTGTTTTCCCTTTCAGCTTTCTAACTGAACTGTCACTATTTACAGCCAGCACCAGCTTATCACCCAGAGAAGCAGCTTTTTTCAAATAGCGAATATGACCAACATGCAGGATATCAAAGCAACCATTTGTAAAAACAATTAATTCTCCTGCCTCTTTTCGGGCATCAATTTCTTTTTTCAAAGCATCGAGGTCCATAATTTTAGCTGTCATTTTTATTCACTTCCCTGATTAATTCGGCGCCTGTAACTGAAGCAACCCCACTTTTGCGGACAACAATCCCGGCAGCATAATTGGCAATTCTAATCGCAATCTCTGCCGGTGCACCTGCCGCCAGGGCCAGAACCAGTGTACCAACCACGGTATCTCCAGCACCTGTTACATCAAAAACTTCACTAAAATTAGCAGCGGCAATATGCTCTATTTTATCTCCGGGTGCAAAAAGAGTCATTCCATCTCCACCCTGAGTTATAAGCAGATATTTTAATTCCAGCTTTTTCCTCATTTCTAGACCAGCTTTTTCTACTTCAGCCTGAGATCTCAGTTCCCTGCCATAAATAGCAGAGGCTTCTTCTAAATTAGGAGTTGCAATTACAGCTCCCTTAAACTGATTTAACTGATAACGGCTGTCTACAGCTGACTCTTTTCCGGCAGCAGCGGCAGCTTCTACAAACTGAGCCGTACTATTCTGATTAAAAATTCCGTTTCCGTAATCCGAAAAAAGAATCGCATCACTGCTGGCGATATTTTCCTTAAGGTAAGAATTTAATTTCTGCTGAAGCTGAGTACTGATATCAAAACTCTTAACTTTATCAACCCTTACCACCTGCTGGCGAACAATCTGCTCACCACCGGCCAGAATCCTTGTTTTCTCAGCAGTCGGCCTGCTTCTGTCCTTAAAGACTCCTGCAGTTAAAATCTGCCGTTCTTCAAGCTCTTCAATCAGAGCTTCTGCTGCCAGATCCTCTCCTACAACACCAAGCAGATCAACCTCTGCTCCCAGGCTGGCAATATTGGCAGCTGCATTGGCTCCACCACCAGGCAGGATTTTCTCCTGCTGATGTTTTAAAATCAGAACCGGTGCCTCGCGAGAAAGCCTTTCTGGATCAGCGATAATAAATTTATCAGCTATTAAATCTCCCAGAACCATTATTCTTTTTTCGCTAAATTTATTTATATATTTTATTAATTCCTCTGAACTATAGTTTCCCATCTCAGCCCCCTACATTTTATAGGTCAGACCAAAATTTATAACTCGATTGCTGAGATCCCAGTACTGATTACCAATACTTATCTCCAAATCACTGCGGGGACCAATATTATATCTGGCACCACCTCTGTAATAACTGTGATCAGTTAAGTCCTCATCAACAAAGTAATAGGTCTGCCAGAAAAAGTTTAGATCCTTATTTAAAGTTGCAGCCGAAATTCCTACCCCTTTACCAAAGTCTTGAGCATCAACTTTGTCTGTCAGCATCAGATGCAGATCCATTTTAAACTCAGGCTGGGAAATCATATTCAAACCAATATCTGCACCAATATGAAAATCGTCTCCATCAAAAGCGAGGTTCAGCTTCCCCTGATGGCCACCATTAAGAATAAACTTTGGCTCTAACTGCAGAGTGTCAATCTCCATTGAATCACCTGAAATAAGGTAATTTACCTCTTTCAGTTCAGCTGCATTAACTGCTGTAAAAACTGTAAAAATTAAGCTTACTGTAATCATTAATATCATTATTTTTTTAGTCATTTTATCTCTCCTCTAGTGTAATTTTATTATATATTAGATAAAGCTATATTTAAAATTATTTCTGCAAAAGTTACTTTCCAATGCAGAGCTTTAATCTTCGCGATTAACTATGACTCCATTCGAAATCAAACGATCTGCACTGGGACGATTCATTGTAAAACCTCTGATCACCATTCTGGCTGAGGCACCACCATCAAGATTCATAGCTTCAACAGCACCCAGCTCTCTTAAAATTTCAGCTGTTTCTTCTAAACTCATTCCAATGCTCAATTTTTCCTGTCTACCATCAATAGTCAGCATCAAAAGATGATTATCCGCTGTTAATCCAAGTGCTGTTCTCGGCGCTCTACCATTTAAAATGTCAGGTTGAAATTTTTCTTGCTTACCTGTAATTTTTATTTCTCCATTTTTCAATAGACGCGGGCCACCACCGACAGCATAAATAATATTCTTCTCTTCTAAATCAGGCGAAAACTTGTTATTAATCTTTACCCTCTGGTTCTTTAATTCGGGTGTTAAATATATTAAATCTCTTCTTTCGGAACCAACCCGAACCACAAATCCATCCGGGGGAATTGGAGTTTCAGCTCCAGGCTCAGTTTCTGTACCCAAAATTTTTCCCGAACGAATAACAAGATCATAATAGCCCTTACTTAAGGCCGGCATTCGAGCCCCATAATAACTGTTAAAAACAACTGCTTCATCGGCATGAACTGACCTGTTAACACCATTTATTTTAAAACTTCTGGAAAGATCAGTTATTAACAGTTCTCCCTCCCAGTCTACCTGAGCAAAAGAAAGTTCTTTGTCCTGAGCAATTAAAAGTGCAGTTCGTTGATAAAGCGGTTCACTGACCAGAGTTCCATCAAGATAAAGCAGCCCCAGCGGTCTGCCGCTGTAATGAAAATAGCCTCCATTAACACCAGCCAGAGCAGAATGATCACGAATGATATCACCAAGATCTTCCCTTCCCGGTACAACTCCCTGAGCCAGCACTGGCTTTAAATTAAGTTCATCAACTGAGAGGTCATAGTCAACAACCGTAATTACTCGGGGTCCGGCCCAGCTCTTTTGCCTGATTTCCTTAAAATTAAGTCCCCGGTTAATACGAGCAGTAAATTTAAGCTCACTATCTATAAGTTCTGTCAGTTCCGCAATTTCCGCTCGATCATAATAATATTCTATAATCTCCTGAAAATTATAATCTGCCTGAGCCAGGGGAACAATACCAGCTCTGGGACTGTTAATTTCTTTTAAAGAAAAATCACTATTATAATAAAATTCCTTATCCCTGGTAAGTACCTGGCCTGAAGTCGCTGCTACAGCTTCTTTAAACACCGGACTCAAACGACCAAAGGCTAGCTTATTAAAGTTTTCCAGGCGTGCACCCTGAACTTCCAACTGATAGAGCAGTGAAGTCCTATAAAGAATAGACTGGGCCTTTAGTGCCTCCACCGGAGCACCTGCATTAAAAGAACTCTGCAGCAGATAAGCTGTCATCTCCTCCAGATTAGTTTTATAGCTAAATAAGACTGAATTTCCAATCGGTCCAAATTGAAACTCTCCCTGCATTTTTCTATCCTCAACCTTAAACTGACCCCTAATTTTAAAAACATGAGCCGCTCTTATTTTCTCACCAGCATCATTATAGAAATTAAGCCCTTCTCCAACCTCCTGATTGTAGGGCTGAACCTGCTGATTTTCTACTTTTTGCTGAGGATCAGAATCCTGATTCTTAATCTTAATCTCTCTTATCCAGCCATTATAGCCGGCTTGCTGCAATTCTTGCTGGAATGCTTCTGCCTGTCCGCGCTCGTTAAAGGCTCCGGCCAGAACTTTAAAAAGCCCCTCTTCTTCTTTTACAATTATCTGTTCCTCAAAATCTATTTCTACCTGGTTTTTAAACTGACTGGCATTTTCGGCGGTAGAACTGGCCATTATCTGAACTCCCCAGCCACTTTTTAATTCAGGCTGCTGCAGGTTGATCTCTCCCTGAGTTATGTAATACTCTTTGCCAGCTTCCAACTTCAGATTTTCAGCTCCTGCTGCTATTAGAACTGTGTCTTTTTCAGCCCGCAGGCTGATCTCAGCTGTTGGAGAAAAAATAGGTACTGTTATCTGATGGTTGGACTGGATAAAATCAATTAATCCGGATTGATAATACTCTGCAGAAACAGGAAACGCCAGCAAAAGCAATATAATTAGAGCAAAACCAAAAATTTTTAAAACAAATGAATTTAATTTAATCACAATTTTCATCTCCATTTATTATTATCCGATTTTCAATAATCCGTATAAATCCAAAACTTTTCCGCGAGATCTTTTTTCCCTACTTATATATATTTAATCTCAAAGCCGCAAATCCTGCCTGGATTTTTGATTTATTCAGGTATTTTTCCTCGGGTTAAGCTTTATGTTATAATAAAGTCAAAGAAACTGTTAAAAAATCACTTATCAAGATTACATAAAACTAAAGTTGAGACATTAAAAAGCTCTTTTAAACTCTTTTTAAGAGCTTAAAACAGCAAATTAATAGTGAGAAAGGAACTAACCATGAAAAATAACCAGTTAAAAATCACAGTAATAGATGGATATTTAGATGAACCCTCCTGCCTCGGAGTTCCACCTTATATTTCTCCTCATATCCGCTATCTCTGGGGTGCTCTCCTGGAAGCAGGCGTGCGAGACGATAATCTTAACTACCTGACCATTGACAGCCTAAGAGAAAATAAAGATTTAGAACTAAAAAAAATGGAAACCGCAGACATAGTAATTATGATTGCCGGAACCACAGTTCCCGGACATTATCTCGGGGGACAGCCAGCTGCAGCGGCAGAAATTAAAGAAATAGGCAAAAAAGTTTTTTATCCCACCAAAGTTCTGGGGGGGCCAATCACCTTAATTGAAAATATGAAAGAAAAATTTAAAGATAATTTTGATATTATAGCAGCGGAAATCGCTGCAGTAGATATTTTTAAAAGGCTGACCGAAACAGAAATTTTACCAGCTGAAATTGACAAGTATATAAACAAATTTGCCTTAAGCGGCAGTCATTTACTCAAGAGACACCCCAATTATCCAAAAATAATTGCCGAACTGGAAACTTTTCGAGGCTGTCCCCGGAGCAGCCACTGTGCTTTCTGCAGTGAACGCCTAAAGAATTTAACTTACAGCCGCAGCCCGGAAAATATTGCCGCAGAAGTTAAGGCTCTGGCTGAAGTAGGTATTCATCACTACCGCCTTGGAAGCCAGACAGATCTACTGCTCTATGGGGCTCAGCTGAAAAATGAAAATTTTATTTTAAACCCAGATCAGATCAAGGAACTCTATCAGGGCATTCGCAGAGCGGATCCTGATCTCAAAGTGCTGCATATGGATAATATGAACCCGGCTGAAATTGCCCGCAATCCAGAAAAATCAGCTCAAATTATAGAAACCATTGCTAAATATAACACTCCCGGTGATACAGCAGCCTTTGGGCTGGAATCAGCCGACCCAGAAGTCTTAAAGAAAAATAATATAGACAGCAGCAGTAAGGATAATTATTTTGCCATTAAACTAATGAATGAAATTGGCGGCAGAAGAGAAAACGGCATCCCCAAACTGCTTCCAGGTCTCAATTTTCTCCACGGCCTGATTGGAGAAAGCCGAAAAACTCTTAATTATAATTATCAGTTCTTAAAAAAATTACTGACTGATAATTTAATGCTCAGAAGAATTAATATCAGACAGGTTGTCCGCCTGGGCAGTTATCCTGAAGTTAAGTACTCCCAGGGTGAATTCAAAAAATACAAACAAAAAATAAATAAAGAAATTAATCAGCAAATGCTAAAAAAAGTATTTCCGGCAGGTGTTGTTTTAACTGACCTCTATTCCGAAAAGAAAAAGGGCAGTCTCAACTACTGCAGACAGCTGGGTACCTACCCGATACTAACAGCAGTCATCGATCAAAATGACAATTTTTTTCAAAAAGTAAAAGTTGTTGATCACGGTTATCGCTCAATTACAGCTCTCAAATGGCCCAAAAAATTTAATGATTATAGTAAAAAAGAATTGGAAGCTATCCCGGGAATCGGAAGCAAAAGAGCTTCCCGACTAATACTGGAAAAACCAGCAGATATTAAAGAATTATCTGCTCTACTGGGGCCAGATTTTGATCAGAAAACTCTTTCCCATTTTTTTCAATTCTAAATACTGATTAAAAATCTGCTGTCAGTTCCTTTAAGTATTTTTTAAATTCAGGCCCCAAATCTTCTCTTGCCAGAGCCAGCTCAACTGTGGTTTTTAAAAAACCCATTTTATTTCCAACATCATAACGTTTTCCTTCGAAATCATAACCATAAACTACTCGCTTATCAAGCAGAGTCTTTAAAGCATCAGTTAGCTGGATCTCTCCTCCTTTGCCTGGAGGCGTGTTTTCTAAAATATTAAAAATATCAGGAGTAATAATGTAACGTCCTAAAATTGCAAGATTGGAAGGCGCCTCTTCCAGTGATGGTTTTTCTACCATATCTTCGACCCGATAAACATCACCATCTTTGCGGCTATAATCAACTATTCCATATTTATTTACGTCTTTTTCGGCAACAGTTTTACAGCCCAGAACAGCAGTCTCTTTTTCTTCATAAATCTCCATCATCTGCTGAATAACTGGCTTTTTAGAATGGATTATATCATCCCCAAGCAGGACTGCAAAAGGATCATTACCCACAAATGTTTTGGCACAATAAATAGCATGGCCCAGACCTTTCTGCTCCTTTTGCCTGACTGAATGAATAGTAATCATCTCCGAAATATCTTCAACCATATTTAAAAGCTCTGTTTTACCCTGTCTTTTTAAAGCTGCTTCCAGGGCCTGAGATTTATCAAAATGATCTTCAATGCTCTGTTTATCTTTAGAGGTAATGATTAAAATATCCTCAATTCCTGCTGCAACTGCCTCCTCAACTATATACTGAATAGAAGGTTTGTCAACAATCGGCAGCATCTCTTTGGGTTGAGCCTTGGTTGCCGGTAATAGTCTGGTTCCCCAGCCGGCTGCTGGAATTACTGCTTTTTTAATCTTCATTATATCACTCCCAAATAATTTTCGCTAAGTCTAAGTCAGATTAATCAAAATTTCTCTTATTAATATTATAACATTAAATCAGATAGATGTTAAAAACTGTAGGAAAACTGAAGTCCATAGCGTTGATCTTTAATTTCAAAATCATGGGCCACAAATAAATCAACTTCTATTGGTTTTAAACCTAATAAATATAATCTCGAATTAAAAGCAGGCCCAACTGCCAGTCCCTCCTCTGACCACTGCTGATCACTGTAATAGTCAACAAATAGGTAACCTCCAATATCAGTTAACTGCAAGAAATTTAGAAGTTCCATCGGCAGCTGCAAATTATAATTATAATTGAAATTTAAAGAAGCCTGCAGATTGGTATTACTGTCCAGTTTTTGACCCCTATAGATAAGTGGAGATTCCACAAAATCACTGCTATTATAAATAACTTCGGTCCCAATACTCCAGGCCTCAGTAAAATCATAATTAATAAGGTGTGAACTCAAAATATCAACATCACCCTGCTGATAATTTAAAAAAAGATCATTTTCGGACTGCCACTGAAAGTCATCACCCAGATAGCGAAAATCATTTCCAAAAAGCAAATATTCAGTCCCCTGTCTCCTGCCATAGCCGGCAGATAAATTAAATCTTCTACCAAAATATTTAAGTTCTGCTTCATAATCACTTTTAGTAGCCGAATCATAATCATTTCTATATTTTAAATATAGATCAAGACTATCCGTAATTTTTTTTATTCTTAGAGCAGCTGAGTAAGCATCCTCCCAGCTGTCCTCTCCCAATAGAGCAAGCCTGGCCCTGTTATAATAGATCTCAGCACCTACCTGAAATTGATCCAGTGGTGTACGAAATAATTCCTGGCTGAAAGGCGAAAAATCTCTTCCATAATAAATCAGAGGACTTATTCCCCTTTCTTCTACAATCAGCCGGTCGAATTCAAGATCTCGCAGTATGCTGTCCAAACTATAATTTTGACGAGGAACTGGTTGTCGGAGAGGTATACCTGCTTTTTTTAATTCAGCTTTTAACTGTGGAATTTTCTTTAAAGTTTCCAGGTAACCTATTTCTACCAGTCTGCTGGCATAATTAAAATCCATAAACGTATAGTTTTCAACATCGGCAGTAATAATAAAATCAGCATATCTGTCCAGTATCTGGCCGGAATACTCATCCTGAATAATTTCTAAAAAACGGTTTGCTGATTGAAAAGGACTTCCATAATCATATCTTTTCTCATCTTCAGGTGTGTGAGTGGCAATAACATAATCAGCTCCCAGCAGAGCAGCTGATTTTGCAGGAGATGATTCCAGTACCCCTGCATCAATAAAATAATGCTCATTCTGAGAATGGATTGGAAAATAACCGGGAATTGAATAGGCCGCCTGCAGCACCTCTGAGATTTTACCCTCTGTTGTTAAATATTTTTTTCCTTCTGCCAGATCAAAACTAAGCTGAGCTGTCGGAATCAAAAAATCTTCCAATTTTTTTTGCGGTGCAACTGATTCCATAAAAATATTTACTTTTTTACTATTCAAAAGAGCACCCCGACCGAAATTAAAAAGTCTGGCAAAAGGAGTATCAGTTACAATTTCTTCGATCTGATCCACCGACAGACCACTACCATAGAGAGTAGCAATAATTGAACCCATACTGGTTCCAGTCATTAAATCAATGGGAATGTTATTTTCTACCAGAGCTTTTATGACCCCCAGATTTGCAATTGCTCTGGCTCCTCCACCAGAAAGTGCCAGCCCCACGGCCGGCTCACTTTTTGCTCCAATCCTGTTTTTAAAATGCTGATAATTTTCCACCAGATAGCTCTCGCCATCAAATTCTATTTCCTGCAGACTATTTTCTGCTGCAGATCTTTCGGGCTCTGATTCAGCAAAAAGAAGCCCGGAAAATAAAGTAGTGAAAATAATAACTAGAATAAAAATGAAAATTATTTTTTTCATAATAAACACCTCTGTTCGGGAAAAGCTGAATAAAACAGCAAAGGGAGGCAGAGCCTCCCTTTTATTTTTTTAATTCTGCCTCTTATTTTTCTATTACTCTTCTTGCATGCCAAATACTTAGAAGCTGTTCATTATCTCCTCAACTTCAGACATTAAATTCTCCTTAAATCCGGCCAGCACTTTTTCTGCTGTTGCCTGATCTTTTTCGCGAACTGCAAAATAAAATTTAAGTTTGGGTTCAGTTCCGGAGGGCCTAATAGTGAGTTTAGCATCACCTTCCAGTAAATATTGAAGCACATTTGATTTAGGCAGCTTTATTTCTTCTTCCTGATTTTCATCTAAATAATTAATTGTAGATAATTTATAATCCTTAACCACCTTAACCCTGCGGCCTGCTATTTTTTCGGGACTCTCTTCTCTCAGTCTGGCTATTGTTTTAGTTATTACTTCCTGGCCTTCCTTTCCTTCCAGGCGAATCGACTCTAAATCTTCCAGATAATAACCAAATTCTTCTCGCAATTCTGCCAGACGCTCCAGCAGATTTGTTCCTTCTTCTTTATATTTTAGAGCCATAATTGCTGCCAGACCAGCGGCAACCGCAGCATCTTTATCGCGCGCATGTTTACCAATTAAATATCCGAGGCTTTCTTCAAAACCCAGAATAAATTCTTTTTCCCCTGATGCTTCAAACTCTGTAATTTTTTCTCCAATAAATTTAAATCCTGTCAGTACATCGAGTACTTCCACCCCGTACTCAGCAGCAATATCTAAAACCATATCTGTAGAAACAATTGACTTAACAATAACTCCATTATCAGGTAGCTTACCTGCTGCCTTTGCTTCTTTTAAAAGAAAATCAGCAAATAAAACACCTGTTTCATTCCCATTTAAAAACTGATAGTTCCCCTCAGCATCTCTAACTGCAGGTGCCATCCGATCACAGTCAGGATCAGTTGCAATAACCAGATCGGCTTCTTCTTCCTCAGCCAGCTTTAATGCCAGATCAAAAGCCTCTCTGTCTTCAGGGTTTGGACTTTCTACGGTAGAAAATTCTGAATCTCCATCTGATTGTTCTTCCACAAGATGCAGGTTAGAAAAACCTAAATCACTGAGAAGTTTTGGGATTACTGTACTGCCTGTTCCATGTAGTGGAGTATAAACCACTGATAAATTGCTGCCCTTCTCTGCTGCTAGATCTGTATCTGGTAAAATATCTATTAAAGTTTTTTGATAACTATCATCAACTTCGGCACCAATGTAATTTAATAATCCCTTATCAACTGCCTCCATCTCATCCATAGTTTTAACAATAGAAAAATCATCTATTTCTTCAATTTCAGCAATAATATCTCGAGCCTGCTCAGGTACTACCTGTCCCCCATCTTCCCAGTAGACCTTATAGCCATTATATTCCGGTGGATTATGACTGGCGGTAACTACTATGCCACCGATTGCATCTAATTCTCTAACTGCATAAGAAAGCTCCGGAGTTGCTCTCATTCCGGTAAATAAATATGTTTTGATGCCATTTGCAGCCAGCACAAGTGCTGCTTCCAGTGAAAATTCCGGCGAATTATGTCTTGAATCGTAGGCAATTACAACACCTTTTTCCTGACCATCATCACTGTAATTAATTATATAATTGGCCAGACCCTGAGTGGCTTTCCGGATCACATATTTATTAATTCTATTAGTTCCGGCCCCCATTTTTCCTCTCATACCACCTGTACCAAAATCAATATTTTTATAAAAGCGATCTTCAATTTCTGCTTCATCATCCTGGATGGCTTCCAGCTCTTCTTTTGTCTCCTTATCAAAATAGTCACTTAAAAGCCAATCGCGATATCTGGACATATAACTCAAAATTGATCAACTCCTTTGTTGATAAACGATCTAAAGTATTTATGCTACTCATTGAAAATATTATATCACAAATAATTTTTTTTATAAAGTTTTTAAAGAATTAAGAAAAATTAGAGTTTATATTTAAATTTCAAAGAAATTTTGCGGCCACTCTTATCAGTTCGACCGGAATTTTTCGTATTTATCTGCTGGTCAAACTGCAGCTTTGTGTCCAGATCAAGATTTTCGCTAAATTTCCAGCCCCACTTTAAGGAAACTCGATTCAATCGATAGTCATCTTCCGGACTGATCTTATATTCAGTCCACTGTCTTTGAAATAAAATTTCATAATCGTGTTTTTCATTTAAATCATACTGCAGTGTGTACTGCACTCGGGCCAGCTGATAGTCTTTTGTTTCCGCCTCCAGATAATCCTTATCTCGCAGCAAAAGTTTAAATCGATTGCGCAGTTTCTCAGTTAAATAAAAGGTATAATTACCCTCAACTTCTAAATTCAAATTATCATAGGTCTGACTCTGTTCATAAATGCGCTGCTGCCGTTGAGCTTTCAAATAATAATATTCACCTACAGCCAGCTTCTGTTTATATCGCAGCCACTGTTTGTTATACTGATAATAATCAACAATGTTATCTTCATTTTCTTCCAGGTCTCCCGGATCAGTATAAAGCCGATCTCCACTCTCAAAACTGCCACTAATTTCCGGCCTATAGTCTTTAGCTGCCACCGGGGCTGCATAAAAACCAGTTAAAATCAAAGCAGAGAAAATTAAAAGAATAGAAACTATCAGAAAAGTTATTGTGTTCTTTTTCACAAAAATCACCCTTTTTCTTTATTTTTCACGATTAAAAGGAAAATTCCTGCAATTTTGTGAAAAAATATTCAAAACCCTGTCCTTTAATCAGACAGGGTTTTAATAAATTAGATTAGATTTAAATAGAAAGACCAAAATTAATACTTTTATCAACAAATTCATAGCCAATAAAAAAATCAAAACAGTCTTCTTTTTTTCTAAGTCGAAGATTTATTTCGTCCCATTCTTCGCTAGATAAATCAAAACTGCCATCAGTCTCAAGTGCCCAGGCTGAATCTGGATAATCACCTCTGATATCTAGAGAAATTGAAGGTTTAAGCAATCTTTCCTCTTCTTCCCGATCATCGACTAATGGGGTACTGCCCATCACTCTATCCTGCCGATAAAAAAGGGCAGATTTAAAAAGTAACTTTTTATTTAATTGATTTCGATAGCGAAGACCGGTATTTAAAACCGAAAAGTGATAATTCTGATCATAGCCGCTCTGATAATGATCAAGTCGATAATTATGAGTTAAGTGGTAGGAGAAACCAGCTGGAAGCTGCCAGCTATTGTTGTAGTTTAAATTTAATCTGGATTTATTTAACTCTACTCCTCCATTTTCGACCCGTCCTGTCCCCAGGGAAGTTTTAAAAGAATAAAAAGCAGGAAATGAAAGTTCAAGATAAGGATAGTAATTGTAGTCTTCTCCTGCCACATATTTAAGATTCCAGTTAACAGCTGTCTGGTTATGGCTTAAACTGTAATTTTCTTTAATCAGTTCTTCGCTATTATATTCTCTTCTCAAAGATGCATTGACCCCTGTCCCAAAGCGATAGTCAGCTGTATAAACTGTTTCAATTATTTCTTTCTGTTCCGGATCGTATTTCTTAAAAAGACCAGTTTTCAAACCACTTTCAAATTGGTAATTTGCCTCAACAAAATATCGATTGACCGGCTCTGCAGGCAGTAAATCCCGCAAAAGTCCTGCTTCCAAACTTAAATTGCCAGGAGTATAAAGCAGTGAACTTCTAAATTCTTTTTCTTCTTCGTCTAAAACCTCATCCTCAAAATCATAATCATAAAGATAATAATAACGATTTTTAAAACTTAAATTCTCAGTAAATCGCTGGATATTAAGATATTCTCTGCGTTCATCTCTTTCCTCTCCGGACCCTTCCCGCCAGTAATAAATTCGGCCGCTGTTAGAATCTCCAATCTGGTAGGGATAGGACAACTCAACTGTAACTCCTTTTTCAGCATCATAGCCGAATCTGGGCAGGGGAAAGGTGTTTCTAAGTTCTTCTCCCTCTTTTCCGTCAGGATCATAGGTAACAGAATAATATGGAAAGTAAAAAACAGGTATATTGGCTATGTAAGGAACTATATGATGAATAGTAATCGTATTATCAGGATTAATTCTGACCTCTTTAGCCTTAAAATGATAGTGCGGTTCCGGACGACTGCAGGGAGTAAATGCTGCTGACTGCATGACACCTTCTACTGGTGAAGCCGAAAGTATATTTAGCTTCGAACCAGAAAAATATATCTGGCCAACACTTCCTTTCGCACCGTAAAGACTTCCCGTTTCCAGTTGATAATTATACTCCAGGCTGTCACCCCGCAGATCATCTTTATCAGATTCAATTAAAACATTTTTATAAGCTTTTAACTTTTTATTTTCGGTATCAAGTTCAAATTTATCTGCTCTAACAGTAAAATCAGCTGATTTGAAAACAGGTGAACCTTCAAAAACTACCAGACCTGTTTGCTCAATAAAAGTAATTTCTTCTCCTTGAACAACATAATCTGCTGCAGATACTGAAAACGAAAGTAAAAAAAGAAAGGCAAAAACAAGCAGCAAAAATCCTCCAATTTGATTTAACTGACAATGTCTATAATTATTTTTCTGCAAGATTCTAACTCCTTTTCAAATCAGTTTTCTGCTCATCTAAAATAATATGAAAAAACCCGCCTTTCTGGCAGGTTAGATCTATTTTAAAACTATACCCCTAATTTCTTTTTCTTCAATCAGCTGGATATATAACTCTGAACCAGCAGGAATTGTCTCATCTTCACCTTCAACAAAATAACCAACAACTACTCCCGGCAAACCAAGAAGGGCCGTTCCCAGCACACTGGCACCAATAGCCAGTTTCTGTGATTCGTTCTCTTCCCGGGCCTCATCTTCAATTGCAACATCCAGTGAACTACCATCAATAGCAGTCAGTTGAGGAAAACCAATTTTAATGTCTCCATCCTGCCCCATTTTCCCGGCTTCTTTAATTTCTGTAACTTCCAGCTCTCCTGTAGTACCTGCAGGTATGATTAAAACATCCCCAATTTTAATATCTTCTACCACCTGATAGGGAACCTTCTTACCCCGGCTGGCAGTTTTAGAATCAATTTCTTCCAGCAATTCGATCCTGATTAGCTGATTCTCTCTACTTTTTACAAGCTGAATTGGCATTTCCCGCCCGCTGATTGTTAGCTGATAAAGCTTCTTAATCCTTTCTTTAAGTGGACCCTCAGTAACTTGACCACTTACCATCTTCTCTAAATTATTGATCCGTTCAAGCAGGTTAGATCTCCCGATTTCTCCACTTATTGCCCACTCAACTGTATTAAAGAGAAAAACAAGAGAAGGAGACTTTTCTGTTGTTTCAAAAAGATCAGAAATTATTTTTTCTGTTCTTTCGACAATGGATCCCGACTGCCTTTTTTGATATAAACTCTGTTCAACATCACTAACCCGTTCTAAAATCGGCTTATCCGATACGGAACCATATAAAAGCCTTTCCGCATCTGCCAGACCATCGAGTGGAATAATCCCCGCAGCCTGCAGCTGGGAATAAGGCAAAATAGGTGTCATAATAATTGAAAATACTAAAATCAGTACTGTAATTTTTTTTATATTTATTGACAAAATACTGCACCATCCTTAAAAGTTTATTTCGAAAGAAGCACTAATATTTCTTTCGCTATCATCCTTATTTTCATCATTTTCGATTAATTCATAACCAAGATTCAAACCATAATTTTCATCAAAAGTTACTCCCAGACCTAGATCCCAGGCTGTCTGAGATTTTAAAGTTGACTCCAGGTCCTCTGGGTTCAGCAATTTATAGGAAGCACTAAAAGTTGCCAGATTATTAAAATCGAGCTCAACACCAGTTATTCTCTGAGTCAGTTCGTCATTTAAATCAATCTGATAGCTGGCTCTAATTGTTCCCATTGGATCATTATACTGCAATCCAAAGACTGTAGTATCAGCATTTAAGTCATAATCATCATTAAATGTATTTAAATCATTATTTTCTATAAAATCAGCAGAAACTGTAAGCCGATCACTGGTTTGATAGGCAAGTCCCAGACTGCGCCGACTTTCATTTTCTTCTCTAAAAACTCTCTCAGAACTGGCAGGTGTTAATAGGTTTTCCTCACTGTTAATAGTAAGATTCGGATTAGCTTCCGAATCAACTGTGGAAGAATTTACACTCTGCACCTCCCACCATTCTCGGTTAGCAAGACTGTAACCTGCTCTAATCAATGCTCGCGAATTAATGGCATATTCAAGCTGCAGCTGGGTTTCACTAATGACTTCATCATCAATAATCTGCTGGCTATAATCCGTATTAAAATTAAGATCAGATAAAAGCTGCAAACCTGTATTCTGCTGGCTTCCATTACCAGTAAGATTAAAGCTGCTGTTATCTATTTCAATATCTTCGATGTTAGTTGTGCTTTCAAACTGAGAAGCAATACCAAGCAGTTCTTCCCTGGCAGAATCGGAAAACGACTTTTCCTGAGACAGGTCCAGACTTTTAAGATTTTCTGTTTCAGGATCAGTATTGGTCTGATCTGCTTCCTGAGCCGAAATATTTAAAGTAAAAATTAACAAAATAATGGCAGTAAATATCAATAATCTCTTCATCTTTCCCTGCCTCCTTTCTTTTATAATTACACACTTTAATTATAACAGATCTGGCCTGAATAATCCAGATAAGAAAACCTTTTATTTTCCAATTTATTATATTTGTCTATTTCGATATAGTATTATATAATCTAATTAATAAAAATATATTTGAGGTGGTCATATGTCAGCAGATATAGGTTTGATTGCAGCTCTTTCGGCAGGACTTTTATCTTTCTTTTCTCCCTGTATTTTACCATTAATACCGACCTACCTGTCTTATCTAGTCGGTGATTACGCAAAAGCGAAAGAAAAAAATAAGAATATTTCAATTGTAATCTCTTCTCTCAGTTTTATTGCTGGTTTTACTATTATATTTATTTTGCTGGGCTTATCAGCCACATTTTTAGGTAAATTTTTAATTAGAAACCAGAATATCCTGACAAACATTGGCGGCATTATTATTATTATTTTTGGTCTTCATTTAACAGGAATTCTTGAAATAAGCTATTTCTATCGAGAAAAGAAATTTGAGTTACCGGATTATCTGCAGGGAAATTTGCGTTCCTTTGTAATGGGATTAATCCTGGCTCTCGGTTGGACCCCCTGTATTGGACCTATTTTAAGTTCAATTCTGATTGCTGCCAGTACAAGGTCTAATATCATGGAAGGTGGCTTGTTACTTTTATTTTATTCAATTGGTTTATCAGTCCCATTTTTCTTATCAGCAATTTTTATGGATTATCTCTTGCCAAAGTTAAAGGCTTTTAATAAGTATCTGCCATTAGTAAACAGAATAACAGGAATATTACTAATTATTTTTGGATTTTTAATGATCAGTGGTTATCTGGAAGTTTTAAATAGAATGCTGCTTTAAATTTCAAAAGATACCTTATAACAAAAACTTTTAAGAACATTATCTTGATCAGTAGCTTAAAATTGAGTTTCATATTTAAAAATAAAGGAGACTAATAATTTGCAAAGAATTATATATCATGGTACAAAATAAATAACCTCGGGAGAGATAATCTATGGAAAAAAGAAAACATATATTAGTACTTATATTGACTTTAATTTTATTTTTAAGTGGAACTGTATTTGCAGCACCCGAAATAGATATTTTTGATAATTGGATTACAAGTAAAAGTAAAGATTCTGAATCAGGGAATACTACTGTAGAAATATACCAATCAGATTATGCTATACCTTTAAGGGTGATTTGGAAAAATGGCGAGATAATGATAGTTATGAAGCCTTATAAAATAGAAGAACTAGGTAATGAATACGAAATATATTATCAATTCGATGATGGTGTAACTAATAGAGTTGTTTGTGAGGTTTCTCAGGAAAGAAAAAGTCTTTACCTTCCTGACCAGCTGGAAAAAGAATTGATTGAAAAAATGATGACTCATGAAAGCTTAAATATAGGAAGCTTTAAACTTCCAGATCCTACAGCAGGAAATGAATTAAACTATGATTTAAATAAATTTGATGAAGCAGTAAAAAAATACAGAGATTTATTTTTGACTAATTAAATTATTGTTTTAAAAAGCCCTTAAGTCAAAATTTGAATATCTGCCTTAAGGGCTTCTTATTAATTATTAATTTATCGCTTAGAAACTCTATGTTAAACCAGCTTTATATGAAAATCCGTTACTGTAAACATCTCCTTCATCCTCATCATCCATTTCAAGATATAGATAATCTATACCAGCATTAAAATCCCAGCTATCAGCAAATTGACGTTTATAACCAATACCCCATCTATAACTAACCGCATCTAAATCTACTTTTTCATCTACTAAACCTGAAGCAGCAAAAGCTTGACCTTCAAAATTCTTATCTTTAGTACCTTTATAAAAAGCTACTCCTCCACCAGTTGTCCATCTTTCACTTAATTCATAATCAGCTAAAAGAGCAAGACCATTAAGTGCAACATCAATTTCAGCTGATCCTTTTCCAACAGCAGAATCAAAATTTGTTTCTACTGCACCAAAGATATGTTCATACTGAATATTTGCTGTCCATTTATCACTTACTTTCTTTTTCGCTCCTAAATAAAGCATAGGAACTTTATCAATATTGTCCATTTTTTCAATATTACTTGTTGATATTGAACCCTGAAAATTGCTTGCAACTAAATTATTTAAATCATCTATTGTAGAATTCCATTTATCTAATGTAACATTTGTAATAGAAATCCCACCAACAGCTTCCCAATCAGATGCAGCTGCACTTCCTGCTAACAACCCTACTATCATTAAGGCCATCATTAATATTATAATTTTATTCTTCATTCTTTAAATTCCTCCTATAGTTTGTTATTTTTTTCCTATAAACATAGAAAACCCGAGGGATAAATCCCCCGGGTTGTTTTTATTTCTTTATATTAGACTATGATTAGAAGCTTACAGATAAGGAAGTAGTTACAGCATTACCTGTACCTTCGCCCTCAACGTCATCTTCTCCGTCAATCCACTTAGCTTCTGTATTCCAAGTCATATTATCTGAAAGTTCTTTTGTCATATAACCTTTCAGGTAGTTATAACTAATTACAGTGGCACCATTATCATCTTCATCTTTATTAACTAATTCTGCACCAAGAGTAGTTGTATCGTTCCAAGCATACTCAGTACCCAAAGTGATGATAGTAGTATCATATCCATCTTTGTAAGTATCATTCATAGTATAAGCAACAGATGCACTATTAGTAAACTTACCATAACTATTATCTAATGCTACTTCTACAGTATTTTTATCTTCGTTATTGTCATTAGATTCATCTTGAACTAATGTATAGTCACCAGTAACCGTATTATTTTCATTTAATACATATGATGCACCTACATTAAACTTGTTATAGTCATTAGCTTCTTCAAGATCTCCTAATACACTTGCTGACTCAAAATTCTCGCCAACAGTTTCAAACATACCATCAACAGTTAATGCGTCACTAACTTTTGCTTCAGCATTAACATTGAATAGTGTATCACTTTCTGTATCAGTATCATTAAACACAACTTCTCCACCAACAGTTACCATATCAGTAACAGCTACATCAGAAACTTCTACTGCTACATCAGTAACATCTTTAGTTTCTAAATCAAAACTAGCCTGATATACTTTTCCAGTAACAGTACCGAAGTCCATTTCTCTACTTACATGAACACCATAATAATCTGTATCAACATCATAATCTTCTCCTAAAACAAAAGCAGTGATGTCATTACCCATGTAAGAAGCTGTCATTTCCATACCTTCCATATCTTCATCATCAATGAAGTATGAAGAAGCTGTATATCCGTCTAAGTCACCAAACTTAAATCCATAATCATTATAAGCAACTTCTAATAAAGCACTATCAACAGCTAAATCTAATCCATCTTCTTCAACACTATAAACACTGCTATCAAAAACAGTATCTTCTTCAGCAAATACATTAGTAGTAGTATCTACAGCAAGATTAAAGCTAGCTCCATTTAATTCACCAGCAGCGTTAATTCCAATTTCCTGCCAGAATTTCTTTTCTGCTGGGAAATCTTCTGCATCTTCTTCTTTAGAAGGACTAACTGGTGCAGCAATATCTAGAGCGTCTCCATCAGCCCACAGTTCTATAACAGCATCTGCGTTATCACCATAGTTAGCAACTTCTGCAAATGTATCTATAGTAGCTGTAAATTCAATGTTATCTTCTGGTACGTCCATAGCGTCTACTTTAGCTTCTAATTCAGCCATATCTTTACCTAAAGCATCAACGTCTGCGCCTAATACTTTAAGCTCAGCAGCTAATTCGAAAGTTAAAGCGTCAACGATATCTGCTACTTCTTCAGCTTGAGCATCGCTTAAGCTGTCCTGAGTGTTCTTTTCCATTAAGGACTTAACGATAGCAGTTACGTCTTCTGCCTGACCTGTAGTTAGACCTTCGCTCATTTCGTCCATTGCAGCAGCCATTTCTTCCTGCTCAGCAACAATGTTGTCTAATGCGCGGCTAACCATAACAGCCATTTCGTAACGAGTCATGTTCTGGCTACCTTTGTATTCGCCATCAGGATAACCTTCGACGATACCAGCAGCAACTAATTTGTTAATTGCATCGTATGCCCAGTGATCACTTGGTACGTCAGAGAATGACTGACCAAATGCAGGCATAGCTAATGCTACGACTAAGATTAAAGCAATTGTAATTGTAAGTTTTTTCATTATTAAAATCCCCCTTGATTGTGTTCTAACATTTTTCTTTTTCGATATATAAGTTCTAATAACTTATACAATCATAGAGGACATCCGAGCGAGTTACCTAGTTTCCTCTTCATCTGTCCAAAAGATTTTTGATAAGTATCTTAGAACTCTTATAACTCTACAGCTCCGCAGCTTCGGGGGCACCTCCTTTCCGCCGCATTTTAGCGTTGAGTTTATAAGCATAATTAAATTATCAATTTGCAAATTAAATTATAACAGTAAACTAACCTAACTGTCAAATTTATTTACTATTAATCCTCAAACCCTATTGTAAAGCACTTAATCGATTTTGTCAAGCTTATCGAGATATTTTTCACCAATTATTAAGGCTGCATAATCATCAAGCGGCTTTTTAAGCTTCCAGCTGACCACTTTTCGCAGCAGTTTTTCGTAGTTAGACATCGGCTTTTCCTTTAAATAGCGGGCCTGAGCTTCCTCTGTTGTATATTCTTCAGCAACCATTGTTATTTTTAAATCAGAATAACGGCTGCTGACCATTTCTTTTACTGAATCAGCCCCGGTCCCATCACCAATTATTATTTCTTTGATCTGATAATTATTAAAAATCTCAGCTAAATGATCTAAAAGCTCTTCTTTTTTGACTATTGTTTTTTCTTTTTCTTCTTTAGTATAACTTAAAACTGCAGTCCCAACTTTGTCACTGCCCGGATCCAAAGCAAGTAGATTATTCATTATTAGCCTCCTCAGCAGAACCATCAGCCCCAATCTCTTCCAGCTCAAAGTCTAAATTATCATTTAGTCTATCCTGTCTCCAGATATCTCTGCCGGCATAAATATTAATCCGGACTTCACCACTGGCTGAGCGTACCCTGTTAACCAGATCATAAAACTGGCTGAAGTTGATACTGCCGACCTGGCCTGAGTTATCGGGCAATAGTCCCTGGTTAATTGCTTTCTGGTTAATATCCTGCAGCAGTGCTTCCAGTTCAGTCTCTATTTCTTTACTACTCTGTTCAGCACTAATTTCTCTACTGCTGATTAGCTGTCCCTTTTTGAAGACTTTAAAATCCTCATAAAGCTGGAAATTCGCATAAAGCCAGTCGTTTTTAGGAACATTAACTCTGGCTATTAAAGAAACAATAACTCTACTGCCCGGCTCCATATTGTAAATGATGCGGGCGGCATTTAAAATATCCTCAGTCTGTAAGCGGAGTGCCATCCCGGTTTCTTCATTAACTTCAATCTCTTTTTTTACTGCAACCTGATTGGCTGCCTGCAGATACTTATTTAAAGCAGAAATTGTTTCCTGTTCACTGCGGCCGCCTTCTAGCACATCAGTATAGATCACATCACCTTTTTGATAAACCATATCTTCACCCATGTAGTAGATCACACCGGCCTGCAGCTGGTTGGCAACCTTCCGCAGCTCATCATAATCAGCTTCCAGCTCGGAAATTTGATTTTTTAGCTCAGCAACCTGTGATTCCAATTCTTCGCGCTGAGAACTCAGTTCTTCTACCCGCTGCTGCAGCTGGTTTCTATTTTGAGTTAATTCTTTTAGTTCACTTTCTACAGCTGCTATTTCCTTATCCCTTTGAGCTATCTCTTTTTCTCGTGCCTCAATTTCAGCCTCTTTTTTAGCTATCTCTTTTTCTCGCGCCTCAATTTTCTGCTGCAGTTCTGAGAGCTCCTGGTCTTTTGCTGCCAGCTTCTTATCTTTTGCTGTCAGCTGCTGATCTCTATCTGCTAATTCTTCGTTTAAATATTCCAGTCTTGTTAGAACATCATTAATGTTAAATAAGGCTTGTCTCAGCTCAGAATAAACCGCAAGCAAAATGGTAACTGAGAGAACAGCGATTAAAATTCCGGTTACAATAGTAATAATAATTGAAGAATAACGGGGGCGGAGACCAAATAAGGAAACACGCTTTTTACCCATCTTCATTCCAATCCGATCACCAATATAGGCGATTAAACCACTTAAGATAACTACTGCTCCTATAATTACAAATGCGTTAATAATCTCCACCTCCTTTAAATCTACTGTCTTGCCGTTTTAATTAAAAGTCCAACTCCAACAATAAAGATTACTATATTCTGCAGCCAGGCTCCAAGCCAGGGCTGAATTGTTCCCTGACTACCGAGAGCATCCCCAACTGTCATTAAAACATAATAGATAAAGATAATGATAATACTGATGCCAAAACCGGTTGCCGAACCAGCTGAACGCTGAGGCTTAATCCCCAGCGGTGCTGCCAGCAGTGCAAAAATAAAGCTGGCTAAGGGAATCGAAAAACGGTGATGCAGTTCAACCCGCTCCTCATAAGCTGCTCGACCCTGCTCTTCTTTAAGGGCAATCTGTTTGCTCAGCTCTCTCACATTCATCTCATCAATATTCTTACCCAGACTGCCTGCCTGAGCTGGAGAATGAATCTCCTCCCGGGAGCGGTAACTGCTGAATTCTAAAGCCGGCTGCCTGTTATTTCTATCTAAAAAATAAACCGTTCCATCATAGAAATGCCAGCCGTCACGCAACCATTCAGCTCTTTCTGCTTCCAGCACACTGTCTGGACTACCGTCCTCAAAGCTCTGAACAACCACATCCTTCATCATCCCGCTCTCTCCATTAAAACTGTGGGCATAGAGCATATAGTCAGGTCGGCGGGTACTGCTGTCCATTGGGGTTAAAAATAAATCATACTGAGTTTCCGGCCGCTGCTCTCCGTGGCGGGCCTGATACATAATCTGCTCAGCCTGATAATTGGCATTGGGCACTAGAAATTCTGAAATAGCAACAGTAACTCCACTGGTTACAAGCCCCATAATCAGTGCCGGCAGCACCAGCGAAATAATGCTGATCCCTCCAGCCCGCATAGCTGTAATCTCACTGTCACCAGAAAGCCTGTTGTAGGCCATAATTGTTCCCAGAAGAGATGCCATTGGAAAAGTTAAAACAATAATCTCCGGCAGGCTTAAAAAGAAAAGCCTGATCAGAGTAAAAACTTCTACTCCCCACTCGGTATAATATTCTGTCAGTTCAAAAATTAAATCAGTACCGATAAAAATACCGGTAAAAGCTGCCACCCCAAAGAAAAAAGGTGCGATCAATTCTTTATAAATATATTTGTTGATTGTTTTCAAAAAAGATGCACCTCACTATATTTTGAATTTATCGCCCAGATAAAATTTGCGGGCCTGCTCATTTTTAGCTATTTCTTCTGAAGTTCCAGAAAGCAGGATCTTACCCTCATGCATGATATAGGCTCTGTCTGTAATCGACAGGGTTTCGCGCACACTGTGGTCGGTAATTAAAACTCCGAGACCTCTTTTTTTGAGATAGCGAATTATCTCCTGAATATCATTAACTGCTATCGGATCAACACCGGCAAAAGGTTCATCTAAGAGAATAAAAGCCGGGTCAGCCGCCAGGGCTCTGGCTATTTCTACTCTTCTCCGCTCACCACCGGATAACTGAAAGCCCTTACGGTCCCTTAAGCCTTCAATGTGAAATTCCTGCAGCAGCTCCACGATTGTTGCTTCAATTTCCTGATCACTTAAATCTCTGTATTCTAAAATTGATTTCAAATTTTCTCCCACTGTTAACTTACGAAAAATTGAAGCTTCCTGCGGCAGATAGCCAATACCAAGCCTGGCTCTCTTATAGACAGGGAGGTTTGAAATATTGTGCTCATCAAAAAAGATCTGGCCTCCATCCGGATTAATCAAACCTAAAATCATATAAAAGGTTGTTGTCTTACCGGCTCCATTTGGACCCAGCAGGCCCACAATCTGGCCTCTATCTACTGTTAGGTCAACCTTGTTGACAACTCGTTCTTTATTATATTCTTTAATTAAGCCCTCTGCTTTAATAGTCATCTAATTAGCCTCCGCCGGCTCACTGCCGCTATCTGGATTCTGCTCCTCTTCAACTTCACTAAAGCGCAGTGTGGCCTGTCCCTTTAGTTTAACCTCTTCAGTCTGCTGGTCAATCTCTGCTGAATCAGAATTAAAACTCTCACCATTTCTTTCACCGCGGACACCGCCTTCCAGCAGAATCAATTCCCGATCAAGATGGTAGGTTATCTGATCAGCCTCAGCCCAGAAATCTTTGTATTCCAGATAGGCATTACCTTTAACCTCTATTCTATCTTCTGCCAGATAAATATCAATTCTATCAGCTTTGAGCAGAGAATTCTGGCCTCTGACCTGAGCTTCTTTGATTAAATGAAAAATTTCTGTTTCCAGGTTACCGGTCAGCTCAACCGCCTCAGCTTCAAATTCCTGATAAAAAAGCTGAACATTATCCCTAAACTCAATTTCACCATTATAGCGGCGGTAAATTCCTTCATCCTCGGCTGTAATTCTTAATTCATCATAGATCAGCTCTACATTACCACTGGCTCTAAAAATCTGGCCGGCCTCAGTTTGCTCTAAATCAAGATTATCACCATTTAGTTCTCTGGCCGCACTAACACTTAAACTCACTGTTAAAAGAAAAATTATAAAAATTAATAAAATTTTTTTATGCATATTAATTACTCCTTACCTGCAGAGTGAATTTTAAAATCACTCTTTTAAATCATCAAAATTTATTTCTACCTGCCGGGCATTACCCGAAAGTTCTAAATTCTGAAGATTGAGGTCAGAATTAAAGCTTTCAGCTTCTGAGCTGAAATCACTGCCTTCAATTTTAACCGAACCTCTACCTTCGAGATAGTTGCGATCTAAATAATAGTCCAGCTGATCAGCTTCTATTCGATACTGATCACTTTTTATAATCACATTTGATCTGACTTCAATATAATCCTGACTGGTATAATAAATACCGTAATCACCGGTCAGCGTATAAAGCAGCTCATCACCGCTGAGGGAATAGACTTTGACCTCTATCGGCTTCAGCTCCATCCTGTTCTGACTCTTAAAGTTTTCCAGTTCTTTGCTCTTAAGCTTTAATTCGTGTTTCTGCTTATCATTAAAAATACTGAAACTTACATCTTTCAACTTTTCCTCAGGCAGCTCCTGATCAACCACTTCCGGTTCAGGTGGAGTGATTGGATTCTGCTCAAGGGTAAAATAAAAAGAAAAAACTATTATAATAAAAATAAAGAGCGCTAAAAAAATACTTTTTCTATCCACTATTTTTTAGCCCTCCTTCTCTAAGCAGTAAGTCTGCTGTTTTTTCCACTGCTCCACCTCCACCAAGTTTCTGGCGTACAGTCTGCAGCTTCTCTTTTATTTTATTCAATTCTTGTTTGTTATTTAGCCAGTTTAAGGCCAGCTCAGCAATCCTTTCTGCCTCAAAATCATTCTGCAGGAGTTCCGGCACAACTTCCTCAGCAGCAATAATATTTGGCAGGCCGACAAATTCTACTTTAAATACATATTTAGCCAGCAGATAGGTGGTCAAAGCTGCCTGATAGGCAATAATCTGAGGTGTATTTAAAATTGAGGCCTCCAGAGTTGTGGTTCCCGAAGCAGAAATTATAAATTCCGAAATCTTCATCAGCTGATAATTTCTCTTCTGCACAATTTTTAGCTCTAGCTCAACTTTTTTAATAAAAGACTCTAAATAATCAATTTTAATCCCGTCGGCTGCTGCTAGTAAAAATACTGTTTCCGGACTCTCATTTTTTATTCTTTTAGCAGCCTTCAGCATCTCAGGCAGCAGGGATTCGATCTCTCCCCGGCGGCTGCCTGGAAAAAGAGAAATAACTTTCGCTTCTGTTTTTAAATTCAAATCCCGCCTGATTTCAGCTTCAGATTTTTTAACTTCTACCAGGTCTACCAGCGGGTGGCCGACAAAAGTGACTTCCGCCCCTGCCTGCTGATAAACATCTCTTTCCATCGGAAAAACAGCTGCTATATGGGTTCCGTAAGCGGCCATTTTTTTAGCCCTGCCCTTATTGTAAACCCAGGCAGAAGGCGGAAAATAGTTAACCACTTTAACCCCTTCCAGACTGCAGGCTTTAGCCAGTTTCATATTAAAGGCAGAATAATCCACCAGAAATACAAGATCCGGCTGGCGCTGACGCAGCAGTTTTTTCATCTGACTCAGATGTTTAAAATGCTGCCTTAAGTTTTTTAAAGCTTCTATATAACCAATAGTACTGATTTCAGTCGGGTCAATTAAAATTTCAGCTCCCATTTCTTTGAGTGCAGTTGATCCCATACCAAAAATCTCTATACTATCATTTTTTTCTTTTGCTTTTTTGAGGACTGCTGCAGCATGCATATCACCAGATACCTCTCCTGCAGAAACCATTATTTTTGCCAAGGTAGAATTAACTCCCCTTCTTTATATTCGGCAGCAGCAATTATAATTCCAGCTGCAGCTGCTCGACGGCAGAACTCTTCTTTATTTAAAATAAATGTTTTTTCTGCCTCAATAATTAAAGCTGTCGCTTCTGCTTCAATTAAATTATTTAAAGTTTTAAGGCCAACTGTAGGGACATCAAAACGGATATCCTGATCTTTTTTGCTGCATTTGGCCATTATGACTCCCGGGCCACCAAATTTAGCTGCCCTTTTAATCGCCTGATCTGTGCCTTCAATTGCTTCCAGGGCCATCACAGCTCCATCCTTAACCAGAGCAGTCTGCCCAATATCAAAACGACCCAGATTGTAGGCAGTCTCAAAGGCAAATATTAAATCTCTTTTTAACTCGCCTTTTATTTCACCGGCTAAAACTCCGGCCTCTGCCAGCTGATCTTCTAAAAGATAGGTCTGCGGCAGAATCTCAACTCCAGAATTTATAAATTCCAGGGCTAAGGCCAGCAAAATTGTATCATCATTTAAATCAGGCAGCTGTGCTAAAAGCTGCTGTAATTTCTGATCTGGCTTAAAATCATTAAAAAGATGGGATTTCTTAATTTTACCCAGCCAGATTGCTTCTTCAATCTCTTGTTTTTCTATAATCTGAAGAATTTCTCCCAGCTGGCTTAAATTAACCGTATAAACTTCACAGTCTAAATCAGAGAATTCAGCTGTGATTTCTTCGGCAATTTTAATTACTATAAAATCTTCAGCCTGAGCCTGAGCTTTTTCCGCCCAGATCCGCGGCAGATCTCCCCAGCCTGCGATTAAAGCTTTTTTGCTCATTAATGACACCTACCGGCAGATTCCGCGGCTGGCATTACGCAAAAAGCGCAGAAAATGCTCGATTTCTTCACTGGCATCTAATTCCTGATCCATTTTTTCTATTGCTTCATCGATATTTAACTTAGAACGGTAAAGAGTCTTATAGGCTCTTTTGATTTCTCTCCGCATCTCAGGACTAACTCCATTGCGTCTTAAGCCAACTACATTAATTCCATTAACTCCAGCTGGATGTCCGTCAACTAAAATATAGGGAGGTACATCTTTGACAACCTTAGAATGAGCACCAACCATACTCATCTTACCGATGCGCACAAATTGGTGGACTCCAACCATACCGGCAATTACAGTATAGTCTTCAATTACTACATGGCCGGCTAAGTTTGTCGCATTGGACATTACAATATGGCTGCCCAGCTGACAGTCATGTGCTACATGACAGTAGGCCATTAATAAATTATCATTTCCAATTCTTGTCTCCCCTCCGCCGTCGGCGGTCCCCCGGTGAATAGTTACATTTTCTCTAATTGTATTGTTATCACCAATAAAGAGATAACTTTTTTCTCCATCAAATTTTAAATCCTGAGGCTCAAAACCTATAGAAGCCCCGTGAAATATTTCATTATTTTTACCTATCTGTGTCCAGCCCTTAACTACTACGTGTGGGCCAATAACTGTTCCTTCCCCAATTTCAACATTTTCGCCGATAATAGCATAAGGACCTATTTCAACATTTTTCCCAATCTTGGCTCCAGGAGCAACAATCGCTGTTTCGTGAATATTGCTCATGTGGAGCACTTTACCCTTTTTTTCTGCTGCCAAGACAATCATTCCCCTTCCAAAGTAATCAAATTATTTCTCCTCAAAAGTAAACATCATTTCTGCTTCTGCAGCAAGATTATCGCCCACATAAGCTTCCCCTCTTACCTTAGAAACTCTTTTGCGCAATCTCACCATTTCAACCTTAATTCTTAACTGATCACCCGGTTTAACAGGTGTTCTAAACTTTGCCTTATCTATACTGGTGAAGATAGGAAGTCTGTCTTCCATATCTTCAAAACTATAAAAGATCAAAATTCCTGCTACCTGGGCCATAGCTTCTACAATCAGAACTCCCGGCATAATTGGATGATCCGGATAGTGTCCTAAGAAAAACTCCTCGTTAATTGTTACATTTTTTATCCCAACAATTGATTCCTTTTTCTGTACTTCTTCAATTCTATCTACTAATAATAAAGGATACCGGTGGGGTAAAATTGACTTGATTACATTAATATCAATAATATCATTTATCTTACTCAAATTAAATTTCCTCCTCAAGCATTTTTTCTCTGATCTTCTCGGCCAGTTTAACATGGAGCCTGTGTCCGGATTTAACCGCTATAATATGCCCCATGATTCTGCCGTTTAAAAACATGTCCCCAATAACATCAAGAATTTTGTGTCTTACAAACTCATTTTCAAATCTCAGTGGATTAACTGTTTTTGTTTCTTCTATTAAAACAGCATTCTCCAGGCTGCCCCCAAGAGCTAAACCCTGTTCGTGCAGTTTTTCTACCTCTGCGGCAAAGCCAAAGGTTCTGGCCTTTGCAATTTCTTCCGCAAAATCTATTTTATCGGCATCGAATTCAAAATAACTGCTTCCGATTACCGGGTGCTGATAATCTAAGGTATAAGAAATTTTAAAACCATCATATGGCAAAATAGTAATATATGAATCATCCTGAAGGGCATAAATTGGAGCTTCAACTTTGAAAACTTTCCGCTTCTGCTGCTGCTCCTGGAGCCCATTCTCTAAAAGATGCTGATAGTAGGGATAGGCACTGCCGTCAACAACGGGAATTTCCGGTCCTAAAACCTCGATTATTAGATTATCAATTCCACTGCCCCAGATGGCTGCCATTAAATGCTCAACTGTACTTACCTTAGCTTCTTTAATTTCCTGACTGCCAATAGTTGTATTTCTGACTAAATTAACAACTGCTTTCGGCTCTGCCTTGATCTTTATCTTTTGATTTAGATCAGAACGATAAAATATTATTCCTGTATCAGCAGGAGCTGCTTTTAATCTGATCTCGGCATCTTTACCGGAATGCAGGGCTGTTCCTTTAATTAATATCTCTTTTTTGAGTGTTTTTTGCTGTTCTTTTTCTATATACAAGATTGTCATCCTTTCATTAAAAGCCTTTCAATAGTTTATTATATATTTATTGACTTTATAATTCAAGGATTATTTATTTTCAAGCTCTGCCAGGCGTTTTTCCAGTTTTTTAATTTTGTCAATATATTTTGGCAGCCGCCGCAAATAAGCCTGTTCTTTTAGGGCTTCTCGGTGAATTTGAGCCGGTGCACCGGAGATAAAATCACCCTCATTTGTCGGTGAGGTTACCATTGCCCTAGCTGCTGCAGTCGTATGATCTGCTATTTTAATATGGCCTACAACTCCAGATTGTCCACCCAGAGTTACTCTGCGCCCCAGTTTAGTGCTTCCAGCAACAGCAGAATGGGCAACCAGTAATGATTCTTCACCAATCTCAACATTATGACCGATCTGAATCAGATTATCCAGTTTTGTTCCCTGCCTGATAATGGTTGGACCACTGGCACCCCGGTCAATTGTCACATTAGCTCCAATTTCTACATCTGACTCGATGATCACATTACCCTGCTGTGGAATCTTGTGGTGGCCGTTTTCGTCTGTAGCAAAACCAAAACCATCAGAACCAATTACAGCACCGGATTGAATTATCACATCATCCTGAATTATCGTTCCTCTTTCAATAATAACTCCTGGATGCAGCAGACAGCCGCTGCCAATTTTTACATCCGGTCCTATAATCACTCCTGGTGCCAGTACCGCAGCATCTCCAATTTCTACATTTTCGGCAATTACAACCCCCGGATGAATCGAAACCTTTTCTCCGATTTTTACTGTAGAATCAATTACAGCCTTTGCAGAAAGCTCTCCACTCTCATAAGGGCGCGGTGTTAAATAATCAGCAATCTGGGCATAAACTCTTCTGGGATTATCTGTTAATAAAAAACTCTTCTTTTCTTTTTGGTCTGAATTAAGTTTTTGATAAATATTATAACTACTAACAATAACAGAGGCTTCTGATTTTAAGGCTGCAAGTAAATATTCCTGCTGATCAGCAAAGGTAACCGAAGAGTTATTGCTTTCTTCAATTCCGCGCGCATTATCAATTGTTAAATCCTGATTACCTTTAATTTCTGAGGCTGTAAACTCTGCTAATTCTTTAAGCCGATAATTACTTTTTTTATTTGCTGTCACTTTTATATTATCCTCCCTAAAATAACCAAATTATATTAATTATCTATCTAATCTTAATCTTTTTTTCTATTTATATTTCTCATCTATTTTTGCAGCTAATTCCTGAGTGATATCACTGCCGCCCTGATAAATAGCCTGATCAATCAAGATACTGCTGTAGCTGTTTAAGGCTGCCAATTCTGCTGCTTCTGTCTTTAAGATCTCCATGATTTTTGACTCTGCTGCTGCCAGAGAAATTTGATCTGCTTCCGGTTCAGCTGAGCTCCGGGCTTTAATCTCACTTAAATAAGAACTTGCGTCAATTACCCTGTCTAAATTAACCACTGCTGTTGCCTCATTTTTTTCTAAAAATAAAGGCAGTATTAAAGTCAGCACCAGAATAAATACTGCAGCTGTTTTTCGATAATAATGCATTATGCTTTAAACCCCCTGCTAATAATAAGCTTTAGTTTCTGCTATTAACTGTTCCAGCTGAATTCTTTTTTCTTCACGGCTGACAGCTAAACTATTTTTAATTTCTTTTCTGGCCTGGGCCAGCTCTTTTTCAATTTCAGCACTCTGCTCTGCAATTATTTTTTGATGCTCTTCTCTTATTTGATCTCTATAAGCTGCATACTGCTGGTTGAATTCCATAATCAGTTCACTGGTCTGTTCTGAAATATCTTCATTCAGCTGTGAATTTTTCTCAGCCATTAATGCTTCCTGTTCTGACTTCACTTCCTGCAGCTGTTTTTGATATTTTTCTTTTTCTGCTGCACTTCGGGCAACAAATTCAATTTTTAAGTTGAGATTAATCATTTTGAGATAATTATCTCTAATCTGCTGCTGATTAAAATCCGAATATTTATCTCTAACCCGCTGCCGCAGCTGCTGCAGTTTTTGAGAAAGTTCAGCTTCCAGCTCCTGTCTTCTGGCCTGTAATAAACTGTCTTCCCGCTGCTCCAGCTCCCGCTTTTTAGCCTCCAGAGTCAGCATTCTGGCCTCTCTTAAACCATTCATTTTTTCTAAATGATTGGCTGTGATAACAGCAAGCAGGCTCTGTTTTGTCTCTTCCATCAGCTCAAAACTTCTTGCCTTTAATTTTTTTTCAAATTCCTGCTGCTCAGCCTTAGCTGCAGCTGAGATAGTTTTAAAGTCAGAAAAAGAATCCCCCTCCAACTGGAAATTGCTTTCCTCAAGATTGTAAACCAGATAATCACCTCTCCGGTTGGGAGTAAAGACATAGATAAGGAGAAAGGCAAAAACTAGAGCCAATAAAATAGCTGTTAAAAATTTTATTGAGATAAAATGATAATCATATTTATCCATTTTGCCTTTCTCCTTTCTTTTATGCTGCTCAATTTATTATTCTAATTAAGTTAATTGCATCTACCACTTTTCTTTCAGTCTTGCCAGAACATCATCAGTTAAATTATAGCCGCCGTATAAAATCTGTTCTTCTTCTAAAACAAATTTAACCTTTTTTTGAGCAGCAGTTTCTTTGATTACTGCTTCCACTTCCTCAGTCACAGAAGCTAAAAGTTCAGATTCTAAATTTTTAAGCTGCTGCTGATATTTCAGCAGGAGCTCTTTTTGTTCAGTGCCTGACAGTTCTTCTGCCTCTAATTCCAGCTGCTGCTGGTATTCGGCTGCTTTTTGATTTAAAGTCTTCTCGGCTGCAGTTCTAGCCGGATGTTCTGCAAAAACACGCTGCAGATTAACATAGGCAGCCTGATCAACCGACTCATCATCTGTCAGTATTCCAAGCATTACTACTGCCGTTAGAATAGCAGTTAATAATATCAAAACTGCCAGCTGGAACTTGCGGTCACTCCAATTCATTTCTAATTCCTCCAGATAATCCTCTTTATTAACTGTTACAATTTGTAGAGCTTATCATATATTATTGATAATTATTTATTATTTTATTTGTACTAAAATGTATTACCGATACTGAAGTGCAGCTGACCATCCTGATTATCATCCCAGCCGTAGTCCAGACGGAGCTGTCCAACAGGAGTATTCATCCTTACTCCCAGTCCATAACCATATCTTAAGTCATTTAAGGCTATGCTGTCTCTATCTTCCCAGACATTACCGGCATCTGTAAATAAGACTCCGGTAAAACTCTCATTAAATGGAATTCTGTATTCCACATTAAATAAGAGGAGATTGTTGTTATCTCTGGTGTCAACATCAAAATCACTGCGCTCATAGCCGCGCAGACTGTCTGAGCCTCCGAGGTCATATTCCTCAGAATCCAGAGGAGTTCTCGGCTCACTTAGGCCAAGTTTCATCCTGAGAGCCCAGGCATGATCACTAAAACCGGGGAAGTAACGGCGGGTATCTAAGTTAAATTTAGTAAAGTCCATTTCTCCACCAATGAAATCCCCTGCATGTTCAATCTCAAAATTATTGATTGAGCCAGAAGTAGGGTGGAAGCGGCTGTTAGAAGTATCTCTGCTGAAACCTAAGGTTAATGAACGCAGGCTGTTGTCATAGATTTCTGTGCCATCATCACTCCAGTATTCTTCTGTGTCTTGAGCTCTGTATCTGAGAGAAGTTCTCCAGTCATTGGGCAGGGGACGACCAAAGGTTACACTGCCACCTCTGCTCTCACGAATATAATCTTGATCAGCATCATTTGTTCTTTCGCTTTCGCGATCATAAATACTGAAACCAAAGGAATATTTGCTGTCCCAGAGATAGGGCTCATAAAAGTTTAGAGAATAAGTTGTAGTATCACCAAACTGCCATTTAGCTCCTATATTCTGTCCATTACCAAATAAATTCTTTTCACTGACATCAACAAAGCCAAGCCAGCCATCTGTAGAGCTGTAACCTCCACCAAAGTTTAGGCGGCCTGTTTTACCTTCCTCAAGGTTGATCACTAACTTTGCCAGGTTTTGCTCACTTTCAACTCTCTCTAATTCCGGATTAATATTTTCAAAAAATTCGAGACGGAGCAGATTCTGATAACCCCGCTGAATTTTATTGATATTTATGATTTCTCCAGCTTCAATCGGCATTTCTCTTAAGATAACATCATTTTTAGTCTTCGTATTACCTTTAATTTCAATTGAATCCAGATAACCAGGACTGATCTTAACTGTCAGCACACCCTGATCAGAAATATTAACATCCCTGTAGCGGGCCAGAATATAGCCATCATTCTGCATCTTTTCCTGAAATGCCTTTAAATTTTCATTCATTTTTTTAACATTAAGTACAGTTTCTAACTGCAGATCAAGTGCCTGCCGCACCTCTTTTGCTGTATATATTTCCTCATAACCGGAAATATTAATCTCTTTTAAAACTGGATTTTCGACAACCTCAAAAATAACATTTAATCCACCTTCATAATTTTCGAATACTATATTAATATCAGAAAAATAACCAAGGTCAAAAATAGCCTGCATATCAGAACGCAGTGCCTGCTGGTCTGTCTGATCACCAACTTCAGTCTGAACCGCATTTAAAATTTCAAAATCACTTACATATTCATTACCCTCAACTGTAATTTTAGTAACCTCATCAATTGGCACATTTTGCGCTAAAAGTGAAGTAGAAAAGCTGAGCGTTAAAGTTAAAATAAGAATGACAGTCAACAAATATTTTTTCATTTCCATGGCCTCCTAAAATTCAATTTCTGTTTCAATACTGATCTGATATTCCTGATCACCAAAATAAGTTCCTTTAAGAACTGTGGGATCTGTCAGCTTATACTGGAAAGATATTTCTCCTTCTCTTCCCTCTTCAGTAAAGAAACTGGCATATTCTAAGTACAATCTATCAGTAATATTTTCCCCTAAATAAAGAGCAAATTCTCGCTCCAAACCATATTGAAAAGCATCAATTTCCGCGCGGTCAAGTGAAAAAGCTGTTTTAAAATCTGATTCAATATCAGAAATTACACCCCGCTGCAGAAAAGAGTTTACAATTCTAATTAACTCCTGCCAGATGATGTTCTGAATCCCAATATCTTCTCCACCAATGATGGCAGAACCTAAAGCTCCACGGGTTGAAAGCAGATTTAAAATTTCATCTTCAGTAAGATCAGAATTCGAGCTTAAAGTAATTCGCATATTATCGGCGGGACCAGTTAGATTAATGGTAATCTCATGTCCACCCGCATAGGTGATCGCATTTACACTGAGACTCGGTATATCATTTTCGTCAACAGGTGTAAAAACAGCCTCTGCATTCTGCAGATTAAAGCGGGAATTGTAATAAGTAAAGGTACCACTTTGACTGCGCAGACGACCTTCCATTACCAGAGGGTCATTAGAGCTGTTGTCGAATTTTAGATTAAGATTACCTCTTTCCACAATAACTTCCATATTTTCGTTTTCTACTCTTACATTTTCACCGGGAATGATCTCCAGATTAATTTGGGGTACAAAAGCATCTGAATCAGATTCACTTTGAGGGAAGTCAAACGGTATCCCAATCACAAAATCATTAAGCACCAGCTCTCCTGAGAGAGTTGGGCTTGCCAGAGGGCCAACAAATTTTAGATCAGCGTCAAAATCACCTGTCAGCGATCCGTAGTCAAAATAAAGTTTCTGCCCTTTTAAAGCCAGATCCCAGGCGTTTTCTAAATCAAAAAAGTTAAGACCACCGCTGACTTCAAAACTACCATCAGCAAAATCACCATTTACATTTTCTAAACTGGCACTTTCCTGATTGAGGTTTATTCTCCCCTGCAGATTTTCAATGGGATGACTGAGACCGAGCTCTAAATATTCAGCCGTTAGATCAATCTCCCCACCAAGCTCTGGAGATTCCAGATTACCTTCTGCTCTGAAAGCACCATTAATACTGCCAGAAGCAGAATATTCTTCTCCCAGAAAAGAAATTAAAAATCCTAATGGTAAATCTTTAAGGTTTGAACTTAAATTTAATTGATCATCAACCATCGAATAACTGCCGTCAGCCGTCAGCTCTCCTCCAGCCCTAAAATTAATATTTTCTGAAACTGAAAATCTCCTGCTTCCTTCTAGAAGTATCTCACCTTCTACCAGTTCAAGTTGATTATTGTTAACACTTAATTGCCGCAGCTGATGCTTGAGTCTCAAAATTGGGGACTCCAGACTGCCGTCAATACTACCACTAAAATCTAATAAACTTGTTAAATTCAAATTAAAATCATATTGTTTGCTATTAAAATCAAGCTGAAGGTCTGAAGCCTCAAAATCAAGGTCCAGATTTCTATCAATTGTACCACTTAAGCTTAAATTACCAGGCTCTCCGGAAGATTCTGCACTGATATCCACCAGCGCCTGATAAGCTGTGCCCTGAGAATTAAATTCTACAGTTCCTCCAAAAATCAAATCAGCTGCCAGGGGATATAAATCTATATATTTAAGGCTTAAGTCACGGCTGGGTACTTCCAGCAGTTCAAGTTTTAATTCAGTTTTAAGCTCACTATTCAGATCAAAAATTCTACCATTTAAATTATAGCGGCCGGAATCAACCGCAAAGTTAAACTTTTCCACTAAAATTAGTTCTTCATTTATTTTAAAGCTGAAAGAATTGTCATTAATTTCAATTCCCAGTTCAGCAAAATTTAGCTCTGTTGAATCAAGTTCAAAGTCAAAAACTGGATTTTCCAGTTCACCTCTGAGCTTTCCATTTAAAGAAAGACTTCCACTTAAATTATCTGCAGCAGTGGGATAGCTGTTTAAATAACTGGCAGGTTCAAAGCTCTGCAGCTTAAGATCGATATTAAAGCCCTGTGTTAAGTTATAGCGGCCTGAAGCACTGAGTTTTAAATCCTGCTGTTCTGCTGTCAGATTGTTGATCACAAAATCTCCATCTTCTCTGCTGATCTCTGCCTGCAGTTTCGAAAATTCAATTTCCTGACCGTCAAATTGCAGAATACTGTTATCAGCTTCTAAACTTAAATTAAGATTATAGTCAGCTAATTTACCACTGAGAGCTGCCTGCAGCTGAACTTCTCCACTTAAGGGAAGCTCCTGCTGGCTGAATTCAGCCAGGTCCTGAAAATATAAATCCTGACTGCTTAAGCTCAAATCAAGTTCTGCCTCTTCCAGCTCGGAAAGATTTCTGATTTCACCGGCTGCTGTAATTGAAGCGTCAGCTATTTTTGCCTGAAAATCGTTTATTTTTAAATCATCATCTACATAGGCTGCAGAAAATTTTATATCCTCTATAAAGTATTCTGCATAACTGGCTTCTGCCATTTCCAATCGAATATTAACAGCTGGCTGAGCAAAGCTTTCTGAAATTGACCCCTCCAGATAATCAATGTTGGGATCAAGCTCAGCTAAAAACTCTGATTGAGAAGCCAAAAATTCATTTAAAATATCAAGTTCTAAATTCTGAGCTGCATAGCGCAGTTTCAGTTTTTCAGACTCCAGATCAACTTCACCCATCAGATCAAATCTCCCATAATCAGAAATCAGCTTAAAAGAATTAAGCATCAGCCTGTTATTGGTGTACCAGAACGAACTGTCTATTTTAAAATCTGATCCTAACTCTGCTGTTTTAAAAGATAAATTAAGATCTCCATTTGCTGAAAGCTTTTGTTCTGCTCCAAAAAGTCCTGCGGCATCAATCTTTAAATTTAAGCGTTCATTTTTAATTTTATTTAGATTTGAAAGATAACCGCTTTCGGCAAAAAATTTAATCTGATTCAGCTCAGAAATTAGAGATTCTGTTAGAAGAAAGTCATCTGCCTCAGCAGTTAGAAGATAATTTTTCTGCTCAAAATTATAGCTTCCTTTAAATGAAAGCTGATTTCCATCTGCCAGATTAAATTGGGCCCTGTTTAGAAAAAATTCTTCCTGATCGAGCAGAAATGAAATCTCTGCTGATTTTAAATCTTGATACTCACTGCTCAGTTCAGCCGCAGAAATTTCTGCAGCAGCAGTTTGGAGCTGATTATTTTCCGCACTCAAAGTTAAATCAAAATCAAAGTTTCCCTCAGTTAAATATGGGGCTAAAAACTGATGCTTAAAATAGAAGTCTTCAGCCTCTGCTTTTAATTGATAGTTCAGTGATTGATCAGCTTTAAAACTAAAATCAACCGGGTTTTGATCAATAAAAATTCTGTTCTCATTCAGACTCAGCCTGAGTTTAGGCCCCTCAAGCTGGAGTTTTAAAAGGGGAGAGCTTAAATCTATAATTTCCTTTTCTGTTTCAGCAGTCTGATAACTGCTCTGCAGCTTGAAATCCCTTACTTCCAGCTGACTCTGATAATTATCAAGCTGATAATCTTCAAAATTAATTTCACCTCTAAGAGAAGCCAGTCCCTGGAGGCTTTTTAAATCAAGTTCAAAATTTTGATAGTTATAACTGCCTGCCCTCAGGTTCTTAACTGCAGTCTGCAGCTTAAAATCTTCTCCTTTAAAATAGAGGCTGCCCTCGGCTCGATTTTTAACCAATTTAAGTTCAAGTTTATTTAAATTAAGATCATTAAAGTCTGGATTATTAGCTAATTTTAGTTCTTCAAGTTTTACCCCAGCAGAAATGCTTAGAGTATAAATTTCAGAATCAGTAGTTTCTAAACCCAGCTGCAGATCTGATAATTCAAGCTCAAGACCAGCAGAATCTATACTGAAATTTGAATTTCTGATATTTAGATTTAATTCAGCAAAAAAATCAGGCAGATTTAGAGCTGATAATAGTTCTTTCTGACTAAAATCAGCAGCACCCTCAGAATTTACAGCCGCAGCAGATAAACCCTGATTTAAGTCAAAAAAATCTCCCTGGATTTTAATATCTCCACCGATGAGTTCGACAAACTCCAGCTGGATGATCTCTTCCTCATTAAAATTGAGGCTGTAATCTAGATTGAGATTTTCAGTTTTGAAAGAAGTTCCATTTTTAGATCTAAATTCAAAATCATTGAGCCGAATTCGATTTAGAGGCCATAAAGATACAGAGCTGAAAGAAATATCACCCGAAAATCTTTCTTCCAGAAAAGCAATAATATCTTCTTTAAAGTATTGGGGCAGCCCTCCCAGCAAACTCAAAAAGTAAGCTGAGATAAGCAGCAGAATCAGCACCCCCAGCAGATATTTAATTTGCTTATCCATTTAAAAACCTCCAAAATCTTTGACTGTGACTAATACTTTCCCTGCTCGCCTTTTACTGATTCTGGCTCATGCTTTTCTGACTCTGGAGCTGATTTTTCCTCAGTCGGATCTAAGATTTCTAAATCAAGATTCAAACTCCCCTCCAGTACATAATCAGTAGAATAACGCTCTTTTATTTCTTCTTCCATAAGATCCTTTTCTTCAGTTTGTTCCAGATTAGAATCTTTATTTTCCAGGTTCTGCTCACCTTCATCTTCAGCAAAGTTTTGTTTTGGAGCCTCTTCACTGCTCTCCTGATAAATAGGTGCTGAATAGGAAGGATAAAGCTGTAAGATAAGATCATTATTATCTGGTGAATCTAAATAAGAAGTTAACATTGATTCAAAACTTTTGTGACCGGAGATCTCAGCTTCATTTAGACCACCCTGGCTCTGCATTGGAGCAGTTTCTTCCGGCCTCATTGTTTCTCCAGTATAGCCCCCATCGATAAAGAGGGTTGCTATTCCTGGTTCTACATCATCCGGAACCTTCATCTGTAGGGTTTTAGTTTCTGTCCCATTACGGTAGCGGTGTAAAGTTACTTCAACTTCCAGCTCATCTCCTGGATATATTTCTTCATTTAATACTTTGGCTTCCTGAATCAGAGCCACACTGTCATCCCGGCTAAAATCTAATTCCAGTCTAATATCAATCAGATTTATCTCTTTAAATGGATTTGTTAAAATAAGATCCAGAAGTTGTGAAAAATCATAAAGTGCTGTGCTGCCGATATCATTCTGACTGTAATACATATTTGTCGATTCTATCTGCAGCTCAGGCAGACCTCTTCCCATGATCTTAAGTCTTGATTCAGCTGAACCGGGTCCAATTCTATCCAGGGCTGAATCTACCGCCTGTAGAGCAGCAGTATTGGAAAGAGATGAAAATAAATATTCATCATTAATAATCTGCAGACTGACCTCTTTGACCAGCTGACCATTTTCAGAAATAGAAATATAAAGAGGTGTAATCCGGGGATAGGTATCAATTCTGCCTGCAATACCGGCACCCCTGTCCTGAGTTACTGAGCCTAAAAGCCGATTGTAGGGTGAGCCCAGTTTAAAAGGCTGCTCTGAACTTGGAATAACAGCATTAATATGAGCTCTACTTAAAAGGTAATTTACCTGACCGCGGTTGGTAAAAGGATGACCAAAAGCAAGAAATTGCCCCTGATCTACATAGGTTAGAGTACCAATTGAAGCCACACTAATATCACCTCTGACCAGCTGAACTGCAACAGCTTCACCCGGTTCTGGTCTTTCACTGCTTTTATCAACCTCTTCAATTCCCGGGCTGGGAACTACATCTAGATTTAATTCTTCCAGATTTTTTTTCAGCCTGTCCAGAGCACGACCACTAATCCCGCTGACCATAATCGGACTCTCTGTTTTAATGATATTTTCTTCCGGAGTAAACTGATCCAGATCTAAATCAAGATCACTGAGATTACCGTTACTTTTTTCTATATTATTGTTATTTTCCAAAAGTTTCAGCATTCTTTCAATTGGAGTCACCAGGCCAAAACGGTGGTCACTGTTATTCCAGCCATAGCCAATTGCACCAATTAATTTCCCATCAAGGTAAATCGGACTACCGCTCATCCCGGCAGCTATGCCGCCATATTTTTCTGCTTTATCACCGGTTAGTTTAATTAAAATTAGATCTTCATCCAAACTGCGGTTATCCAGTACATCTACTATTTCTATATCAAATTTTTCAATTTTATTTCCAGAAAAGACAGTCTTTCCATAACCTGTCATTCCTGCTTTTACTTCAGTTAAAGGCATAATATTTTCTGCGGCAAGTACTGGGTTATTAACGAGAAATAAGACTAGCAAAATGTAAAATAAAACTTTTTTTATATTATTTTTCAAATTTAATCACTCTCCAGTTACTTTTACGATAAAATGCCCTGATCACCTGTGCTTAATACATTCGAAATTTTATCTAATTCATTTAAAGCCTGTCCTGTTCCTTCAGCCACACAGACCAGAGGATCATCAGTTACAAAAGCACCAACCTCGGTCCGATCACTGATAAATTTATCGATTCCCTCCAGCAGTGAACCTCCACCAGTCAAAATAATCCCCTTTTCGACAATATCAGCAGACAATTCAGGCGGTGTTTTTTCTAAAACTCTTCTGGCAGCATGAGCAATATTATCCAGCAGCTCCTTAAAAGCTTTATGAGTCTCTTCTGCAGAAAGTTCTATATGTCTCGGCAGACCTGTCATCAAATCTCTACCCTTAACTTCATATTTTGCCGAATAATCAGGGTTAGCACTGCCAATATTAATTTTAATCTCTTCTGCTGTAGCTTCTCCAATAACTAAGTTATAATTTTCTCGAACATAGCGTACCAGAGCTTCATCGAATTTATCTCCGCCAACTCTAATCGACTCACCAACAACTATTCCTCCCAGTGAAAGCACAGCAATTTCAGTTGTTCCACCACCAATATCGATAACCATATTTCCTTCGGCTTTCTCAATTCTGAGACCGGCTCCAATCGCTGCAGCTACTGGTTCTTCAATCAAAAATGCCTTGCGGGCACCTACCTGAACAGCTGCTTCTAAAACAGCTCTGCTTTCCACACCGGTTACACCTACTGGAATACAGACCATAATCAAAGGCTTGATAAATCTACTTTTGACACCCACTTTTTTAAGAAAACTCTTGAGCATCAGTTCTGCAACTTCGAAATTTGCTATCACACCATCTTTTAACGGTCTGACAACTTCAATATTTCCAGGAGTTCTACCCAGCATTCGTCTGGCTTCTTCTCCCACTGCAATTACCTTATTTGTATCCTTATCGAGAGCTACAAATGAGGGTTCCTGTAAAACAATCCCCTTATCACTCTCATAGATGATTACCGTTGCTGTACCTAAGTCAATTGCAATTTTTTTACTAAATTTATTCAAAAGATTCAATAGCATACTCCTCCCCTATTAAAAACTTACTATATTTTTACAAAATTAATTAAAAGCTGCTATAATATGATTTCTCTAAAAAGAGATTAATTCCTGCAGCCTGAACTTTATGCTTTACTCTTCAGCTTCTCCTGATCTGAGCACTGCCTCTTTGGTAAATAAAGGACCAAATATTTCTGTCAGAGCAGCTGTTAAAATAACCATGTTGAAAATCATTAAAGATGTTTCTGGAACCTGGGTAAACTGTTTCTGGACAGAAAACGCCAGAGCAATGGCAACTCCTCCCTGAGGAAATAAGCCCAGGCCAATATATTTTTTAACTACTGGAGATGCATCCGAAAAATGACCGGCCAGAACAGCACCACCGTATTTACCAACAATTCTAAAAACTAAAAAAACAAAAGCTGTAATCAAAAAAGCTGCAGAGCCCATCTGAGTAAAGCGAATTTCTGCACCTGCGAAGATAAAAAACATCGCATATAAGGGTATGGTTAAAGTATCAAGATACTCTGAGATCTCCAGGTTCTTCTCAGCAAAATTTCTAATGGCAAAGCCGAGTGCCAGATTGGCAATCAAAGATGAAAGCCCGAAAACAAGGCTGACAGCAGAACTGAGCACCACTGAGGTTAATATTGCTACAACCTTTTTCGTTTTATCATCAACCATACTGATATAGTGCTGTGTTAAATAACCAATTATCAGCCCGATTAAAATTGCTGCTGAAATTTCTATAATCGGAGTTAATAAAAGCTGAAGTGAAAGTGCTTCCCCCGCCCCAATAAACATCATAGCAACCGGACTGATTAGAGCAAAAAGAATCAGGGCCAGAGTGTTATCTAAGCCGACCACTGCCATCAGGGTTGAACTTAAAGGTCCTTCAGCATTATATTCTTTTAAAACCATAATTGTTGAAGCTGGGGCTGAGGCAGCCGCAATAGCTCCCAAAAGCAGCGCCATATAGATAGGAGCTCCAATCAGATAAACCGCCAGAGCTGAAACAAAAGCAGCTCCCAGTGCTTCAAAAATCGTAATGATATATATGTTTTTCCCGAGTCTTTTAAATGTCCGCAGTGAAAGTTCACTACCTATGGTAAAGACTATAAAAGCCAGCGCAATCTGAGTTATATAGTCTAATTTTATTATTAAAAACTCGTACCAGCTGTGAAATTCACTCTCCAGAAAAGGAATCAAATTTAAAATATCAGGACTTATTACTATCCCAAATAAAACATAACCGACAACTATTGGCAGACTATATTTTTTTGAAACAATTATTGCAATCATCGCCAGAACTAGAAAAAAGGCAATTAAATAAATTGCTCTGGTCTGCAGATCATTAATATGAAACCATTCCTGCAGATTATGAAGTTCTATTACTGATCCTGCACTATTTTCCATTCCTACACCTCATTATAGAATATCAATCTTAAAATAAAATTAAAAAGCGATAATTATTTTAATGGTGATTAGCCTCCATCTGTGACTCTCCTGCATTTACCACAGCATATTTAGTTAACAACGGACCAAAGACTTCAGTCATGGCTGCTGTAAGCAGTAGAGTATTGAAAATCAAAAGCCCAACTTCTGGATCCTGTGCATACTGTTTCTGCACTGAATAAGCCAGGGCAATTGCCACTCCACTCTGTGGTAGAAGACCTAAACCAATATATTTTTTTACAGCTTCAGGAGCCCCGGAGATTCTTGCAGCCAGGGTAGACCCCCCCACCTTACCGATGATACGCGCAATTAAATAAATAAATGCTATCAGCAGAAAACTAAGGGAACCCATCTCTGAAAATCTGATTTCTGTACCTGCAATTATAAAAAACATGGCATAAAGCGGTATTGTTAGAGTATCTATTTCTTCTGAAATCTGCAGATTCTTTTTGGCAAAGTTCCGAACAGCAAAACCAACTGACATATTAGCTATTAAAGCTGAAAAACCCAAAAAGATTGACACAGAAGAACTTAAAGTAATTGTAGTAACAATTGTCAGTATTTTACGAGTCTTTTCGTTAAATTTGGTTAATAAAAACTGAGCCAGATAACCAAAAGCAAGTCCCAAAATTACAGCCCCAAAGATTTCTATCAAAGGCAGAACAATAACTTCAGATAAATTAATTGCTCCCTCACCCCTGTACTGAGAATAAGCAATTGGATTTATCAAAGAAAAGATAATTAAAGCAAAGGCATCATCAAGTCCCACAACCGCCATAATTGTTGAAGTCAACGGTCCCTCTGCATTATATTCTTTTAAGACCATAACTGTAGCAGCTGGTGCTGTTGCAGAAGCAATTGCTCCAAATAAAAGCGCCATAAATAGCGGCCGACCAATAAAATAAACAGCTGCTGTAACAACAATAAAAGCAGCAACAGACTCCATAATTGCTATGGAAAAGATACTTTTACCAAGTCTCTTTATTGTTTTTATTGAAAGCTCACTACCAATGGTAAAAGCAATAAAAGCCAGAGCAATATTAGTAACATAATCTAGATTGGCAAGAATAAAAGTGTACATACTCGAAATTTCCTGATCTATAGTTGGTAAAAGCGCAATCACGTCCGGGCTCAGTAAAATCCCCAAAAAGACATAGCCAACTACTATTGGCACCCTGTATTTTTTGGCCAGTAAAACTACTAAAAAAGCAAATAATAAGAACAGCGAAATTAAATAAAGCTCTTTATTGGCAATATTATTCAAAACCAGCCATTCTTCGACATTATGGGCAGAGAAATTTATTAATTCATTCATAAATCACACCTCGTTTTTATACTATTTTCTTATAGAATTATAGAAATTATTAAATAGCCTGATCAAATATAATGCTGATTCAACTATTCTGCATCTCCCTCAGTTTCATCTAATAAATAATGCAGCAAATTGGACCTTTCGATAAAGCCCCTTAAATAGCCCTGATCATTAATTACAAAAAGCAGTGATTCCTTATTGTTGAGCATAATATCAGCAATTTTTTTCATATCACTGTTTTCTTTAACCGCGTCACGGTTGCGGGCCATATATTTTTCGACTTTTTCGTCTTTAACATATTTCAAATTTTCTACAGCCTCATTTACCTCATAAAAAAGTCGGCTGCTGTCTAAAAACCCAAAACTCTCTGGAATTATGTTCTTTAAAATATTGTTGCTGTAAATTGTTCCTACAAACAGATTCTGGTGATCAACTACCGGCAGCACAGATTGCTCTGATCTATACATTATAATTATTGCCTTACGGATACTATCATCCGGTGTAATTGAATTCATAGTCCGGACCATATAATCTTTTACACTACTCATTTTTTACACCTCCAGCTTATTAATTGATAATCGATCAAAATAGGAATTATAGTCTTTTCTATTTTCAAGATAAATTTCTTTATTTTCTGCCACCCATAAAGCTGCAGCTCCACCGCGTAAATTTGCTTCTAAAAAGTCAAAGTTATCTGTCTTAAAAGCATAGTCTAAATAAGCAGTATTGTAGGCATCACTGGCACCCAGCCAGTTAATAATACAGTAACCTTTAGGAGATAACTGATAAACATCACCATTTCTATCAAATAATAGGCGGTCACAGTGGAAAGGAACCATTACTCTCTTTGCTCCCATCTCCTGCATCTTTTTACCAGCCCTAATATAATCTTTTTTATCATTCATTTCCATATCTAAAATGGTTTTATGATGTTTAAAATATGGTGTTACAATATCTGGTTCTGATTCTAAGGCCAGCTTTAACGCCTCACCACTTGCCTGCAGAAATACATGTTTCCCCTGTTTTTTGGCAATCTTAATTAATCGCTGATATATATCAAAATCAACACCTTCAGGAACAGAGCCTGACATCAGAATACAGTCACTTTCAGCAATTGATCTTCTAAAGCGAACTATTAATTCATCAACCTCTTCCTTTTCTACTTTGAATGTATAATCATTGTACTGAGTGTAGGTTGCAGGTTCACGCCCAATTATCTTTACATTATTTCTAATCTCACTTTCAGTATAAATATAGTTACTAATAATGTCATGTTTCTGCACCATTTTTTCGAAAAATAGCCCCTGTTTACCCCCAACAAAACCAATGTTTTGCACATCATGGTAGCCCAGAGATTTAAAATTAATTGCACTGATCAAACCTTTTCCACCAGGATAAACTTTTAGATGCTCATCATCATAAATAAACTGATTTTTCATTACTTCATTTTTGTCTACAAAATACTCACGGTCAATAGCCGGATTTAACGTTACTGTTGTAATCATTTTTTCACCACCTTGATTTTTTGAAAAGCATAAATTAATTTTTAAAACAGAAAACCGCTGAAATATCAGCGGCAGGTTTAATTTACTCAGATACTTTATTTATTGCAGCTCCAACTTGACAGAGCTTTTTTTCTATATTTTCATATCCCCGCTCTACATGATAGATATCTTTTACCTCTGTTTGACCTTCAGCAGCCAGTCCGGCCAGAATAAGTGCAGCTCCTGCCCTCAGATCTGTAGCCCTTACTTCGGCACCAGTCAGGCGGCCCGGTTTAATGAGAGCACTGTGTCCATCAATCTTGATTTCAGCTCCCATTCGTTTTAACTCATCTACATGCATAAAGCGATTTTCCCAGACTGTTTCAATAATCAAGCTTGTTTCATCAGCCTGAGTCAGTAAAGCCATCATTTGAGACTGCATATCTGTAGGAAAACCGGGGTAAGGCAGAGTTTTAACATCAACAGCCTTTAAATCTCGGCCTGCTTTAACTCTAACTCCCGCTATATCTTCTTCTACAGTAATACCCATCTCGTGCATTTTGGCAATTAGTGGTTTAACATGTTCAGTCAGTACATTGCGCACAAATACGTCTCCAGCTGTGATAGCAGAAGCTATCATATATGTACCAGCCTCAATTCGATCAGGTATAATCCGGTGCTCAACTCCATGCATCTCATCTACACCTTCAATTTTAATAATATCTGTACCTACACCCTTAATCTTAGCTCCCATCACAGTTAAAAAGTTTGCTAAATCTACAATTTCTGGTTCACGGGCTGCATTTTCAATTACTGTTTTTCCTTCAGCCCGGCTGGCAGCAATCATGATGTTGATTGTTGCTCCAACACTGGGATAATCCAGATAAATCTCAGCCCCTTTTAATCTGTCAGCTTTGACATCAACCACTCCGTGGTCCAGGTAAACTTCTGCCCCCAGAGCTCTAAAACCCTTTAAATGAAGATCAATAGGGCGGTTACCAATATTACAGCCTCCAGGCAGTGTGGTTCTGGCGTGTCCCTCTCTGGCAAGCATAACACCAAGTATATAATAGGAAGCTCTCAATTTTCTGGCCAATTCGTGATCAGCCTCTGTTTTTAAAACTTTAGCCGAATCTATTTCTATCCGATGCTGACTTCGTTTAACCTCTGCTCCCATATCTTCTATAATCCTGCATAAATTTGTTACATCTCTAAGCTGTGGAATATCATCTAAAACTACTTGAGAATCAGCAAGTAGTGATGCTGCTATAATCGGCAGAGCTGCATTTTTTGCTCCCCCAACTTTAATTTCTCCTTCTAGTGGATTTAAACCTTCAATAATATACTTGTCCACCTCTAAAAGCCCCTTTCTAAATAAATCCAGTCTTCAAAGACTGCCTCAGATCTTATCGCTTAATAATAATTATTTCTTCTGGCAGCCAATACATTCTGTTCCAGTTAATTTATCGAAAATGCCGGCTTTTTTATAATTGATTTTTTCCTCCGGCGCTTTGTCCATCAATTCCTTCCAGCAATCACTGCAGAGCAATGAGCCTGCATTCCTTATAATGTTATCAGATAAGCCCTTCTTTTGCAACTTTTCTTGCCGCTCTGGAATTCGGCCAAATTGCTGTGATACTGCATCTTTTCCAGCTACTGCCAGAGCTACATTCCCCCGGAACTCAGGCGAATTTTTTCTGTTAAAGCTAATCCCTGCTTCTCGCGCCCAATCTATATAGTCTGAGATATATTTTTTATCGATATCTCCTCGAATAATTAATTTATCTGCCTCTTGTGACTGCAGTGCCTCTTTGACCTCTGGATAAAGTGCAGTTTCCTTAATCTGTTCTTCTGTCAGATAGGCAATAACCCTCTCTTCAAATTCACCCAAAAATCTATTCTTTTCACCCTTTTTTATTTCCGCTGAACCAAAAGCTCCTTCGCGAGCTGTTTTTTCTAATTTGCTTTCCTGATTATTGTTTTGCATGAGATAGACCCTCCTCTTAATATTTTAACATTTTTAAAGTCTTATGTACAGGTGCCGTGTACCACCCGATTTATGTCGAATTATCTGTTAAATTAAGTTTTTAGCTGCTCTAATTGAGTTAAAACAATACCCAAAATTAGTTTTATTTAAATATTTTATTGACAAAATATAATATTAGTGATAAATTTAACTAAACAATGTTTAAATAATATAACAAAGTTCTTTTATCAGAAAGGAGAAAGTTTATGAGTAATAAAATTAAAGCGGCAAAAAATAAGCTGATCAGAGATACAATTTTAGACACAGCAAAAAAAATTATTGAAGCAGAAGGCCTTGACTCTCTTTCAATTCGGAAACTGGCAGCTCAGGTTGGCTATTCGCCGGCCAATATTTATCAATACTATAAAAGTAAATCGGAAATAATTGAGGCGGTAGTTCAACAGGGTTATCAGCAAATAATTAATTCTCTTCGAATAGAGAGATTAGATTTTGATTCAGCAGAAGCAGAAATCCGCTATAAGTTTGGAAAATATATTGAAAGTGCTTTGCAAAATAAAGACTATTATAAGGCAGTAATGCTCAGCGAAAAAGAAAACTTGCTGAAACAAACTTCTATTTTAAAGCCTGAGTTCTGTAGAAATCCATCAGCGTTTAAACTGCTGCAGGAATTAATCGAAAGGGGACAGAGCCAGGGAGAATTTGAAAATGGTAATTCTCAAACAAAGGCTAAAATAATTTGGACTGCTACTTTTGGTCTGATTATTCGCCTGATCATCGAAAAAATAGACAATAAAGAAAAACAGCTACAGCTAATTGAAAACCATTTTGATATAATTTTTGGAGGTATCAGAAAAAATAGACAATGACTATCTCAAAAAAATAAAAATGTGAAAAATGAGGAGACTATTGAAAATGAATATTTTGAAATTGGGATTCTGGCCTACTGCAGCCGCTCTGATTCTGCTATTAATAATTTTTGGCCTGACAGTAACTGCCATCGGAAAATGGCAGTTTGAAAAAGAAATTGCAGCTGAAATGGAGAAATTAAAAGCTGAAAACTCTAATTCTACTGTTGATCAAAGTATTAATAAAACTGATTTAAAGGCTCTGCCAGAAATAGTTCAACTCTGGCTAAATAAAGTTGGTGTTGTTGGGAAAAATAGGATTACAGCAGTTAATTTAAGGCAAACAGGGCAGATGAAATTAAATCCAGAACAAAAAAAATGGTATAAGCCAGAGGCAGAACAATTTATAACTGTCAGTGAGCCCGGCTTTCTCTGGCAGGTTGATCTGGCAATGCTGCCGGCTATTAAGACTAAGGGAAGAGATCTTTTTTATCAGGGAAATGCCTCGATGCTGATTAAAATTGGCTACCTGCTGCCTGTTGTTGACCAGGGAGCAAATGCCAAGATTAACGAGTCTGCCCTGCACAGATTTCTATTGGAACTGCCCTGGTACCCGACCGCTGCCTTAAACGATTATCTTGTCTGGGAAAAAGTTGATGCCAATACTGCCCGGGCCACTATCAGTTATCAGGGAGTAGAAGCATCTGCTGATTTTATTTTTGATCAAGAAGGTAATTTACTCAGAACAGAGGCAATGAGATATAAAGAAAGCGGTGAAAGTGCTGAAAGGTTAAAGTGTAGTGGTGAGCTTGACTCTTATCAGGAGATTGACGGAATGAAAATCCCAACAGAGATTGATGTCAGCTGGTATTTAGATAGTGGTAAGTTTAGCTGGTTTAAGGTTAAAGTTGAAGAGATTGAATTTGAGTATTAAAGAATTAATAAAATATAAAAAGGGCCCTGATCAAATCAGGACCCTTTAATTTTATATTTAATTTTATGCCCGAAACCGCCCGACATTTTTCGACAAAAGTCGGGCGGTACACGGCACCAGTGCGTTTGCGTTATAAACGATCATAGCCGTGATCATGGTGTCCGGCTGCTTTGAGGCGGGCCAGCGCCCGATCATAAGATGCTTCTGCTTTAGCAAAATCTATATTATCGTGATCTTTTTCCAGCTTTTCTTCTGCTCGATCACGAGCAGATTTTGCACGATCAACATCGATTTCTTCCGGCAGCTCAGCAGTTCTTACAACCAGATTAATCCGATCTGGCTGAACTTCCATAAAGCCATCACTGATAGCGATCTGAGTTTCCTCACCATCTTTAACCACCCTGACAACTCCAATCTGCATTGCAGTTACTAAAGGTGCATGATCAGGCAAAATACCGATCAGACCGTCAATTGCAGGTCCTTCAATTAAATCTACCTGTTCACTGTAAACCAATTTTTCTGGTGTTACTACATCAAGCTGAATTTTTGGTGCAGCAGCCATTGGCTACTCACCTTCTTCCAGCTGTTTAGCTTTTTCTACCGCGTCTTCGATAGTACCTACCATGTAGAAAGCTTCCTCAGGCAGATCATCATAACGCCCTTCTAAAATTCCTTTAAAACCGCGAATCGTGTCATCCAGTTCTACATATTTACCTGGAGTTCCTGTAAACTGCTCAGCAACAAAGAAGGGCTGAGACAAGAATCTCTCAATTCTACGGGCTCTATTTACAACAATTTTATCCTCTTCAGATAATTCGTCCATACCCAGGATGGCGATAATATCCTGTAAGTCTTTGTATTCCTGCAGAATCTCCTGTACCTCACGAGCTACATTATAATGTTCTTCACCCAGAATTCTTGGATCAAGAATATTAGAGGTTGAATCAAGTGGGTCAACAGCAGGGTAAATTCCCTTTTCCACAATATCTCTGGAAAGAACTGTTGTAGCATCTAAGTGAGCAAATGTGGTTGCAGGAGCAGGGTCAGTCAGGTCATCTGCAGGTACATATACTGCCTGTACAGATGTGATTGAACCTTTCTTTGTTGAAGTAATTCTCTCCTGTAAAGTACCAACATCATAGGCAAGAGTCGGCTGATAACCTACCGCTGAAGGCATTCTACCTAAAAGAGCAGATACCTCAGAACCAGCCTGAATAAAACGGAAGATATTATCAATAAATAATAATACATCCTGACCGGCTTCATCACGGAAATACTCCGCCATTGTTAAACCTGTAAGTCCTACACGCATCCGGGCTCCAGGCGGCTCGTTCATCTGACCAAAAACCATGGCAACCTTATCTAAAATATCGGCTTCCTGGAATTCCAGCCAGAGGTCATTACCTTCTCTAGTTCTCTCTCCTACACCGGAGAATACAGAATAACCTCCGTGCTCTGTTGCTATGTTATTAATTAATTCCTGGATAAGTACTGTTTTACCTACACCAGCACCACCAAAGAGACCTACCTTACCACCACGAGTATATGGTGCCAGAAGGTCAATTACCTTGATTCCAGTTTCAAAAAGTTCTGTAGTTGATTCCTGCTCTTCAAACTTAGGTGCAGGACGGTGAATAGGCATTGTCTCATCTGTTTCTACCTCACCGCGATTATCAATAGTTTCTCCTAAAACATTAAATACTCTTCCCAGTACAGCCTCTCCAACCGGAGTGCTGATCGGTTCTCCCTGATCCACAGCTTTCATTCCTCTTACGAGTCCATCTGTAGATGACATGGCAACTGTTTTTACCCTGTCATCACCAAGCTGCTGCATTACTTCACAGGTTAAATCTATGTCATTTTCTTCATTCTCTATTTTGATAGCATTGTAGATCTTAGGTATATTGCCGTCCGGAAATTCAATATCAACTACCGGACCAATAACCTGAACTACTCTACCAATGTTCTGGTCACTCACGCAAATTCCTCCTTTATAAAACTTTATTTAAGTGCCTCTGCTCCACCAACAATTTCAGTAATTTCTTTAGTGATTTCTGCCTGACGGGCTCTGTTATACTTCAATGTCAATTTGTCAATCATCTCGTTAGCATTTTCAGTTGCAGAATCCATGGCAGTCATCCGGGCACCAACCTCACTTGCTTTAGACTCCAAAAGAGCTGAATAAATAACATTAATTAAATACTGTGGTAAAATATTATCAAAAACTTCAGCCGGGGAGGGTTCGAAAATATAATCTACATATTTCTTGTCTCCCGCTTCCTCTCCTGCTGTTTCAGCTTCAATCTGCTTTTCTTCAGCCCCAATTTTTTCTGCTTCTTCCGCAAATTTTTCTACCGGCAAAAGCTGCATTGTCTTTACTGACTGACTGATTGCAGAATTAAAGTGAGTATAAACCATTGATACCTTGTTAACATCCTCTGCTTCAAAATGATGAATAATCTCATCAGCAATGTTGTTGGCAAAACCATAACCCGGGTAATCATCCAGCTGAACATATTCAGCCATGATATCTGTCTCCCGGCGGCGGAAATAGTCACGTGCCTTGCGGCCGAGAACTACCAGTGAAACTTCTTCCTCCGCTTCCACAATCTCCTCAGCTACATCAATTGCTTTATGGTTATAAGCTCCACAGAGACCTCTGTCACCTGTAATAACAATTACTAAATGCCTGCCACCTTCTCTTTCAGCTAAAAGTGGATGGGATGCTTCTTTGGTTCTGGTAAAAACACCTCTTAAAACTTCCACTGTTTTATTGAAAAAAGGTCGGGCATCTTCTGCCCTATCCTGAGCATTTTTCAGCTTGGCAGCAGCAACCATTTTCATGGCTCTGGTAATCTTCTGAGTGTTTTTAACACTTCCTATCCGCCGCTGAATATCTCGCATATTTTGCATTGTTATTTCACCTCAGCTTCCTCTGCTTCGGTATCAGATTCGTCAGAATCCATATCTACAATTGTATTTTTTTGAACCTGGAACATATCTTTAAACTCTTTGACCATCTCATCTAATTTTTCTTTAAGTTCATCAGATAATTTTCCGGATTCAACTATTTCTTCCTTAACTTCTGCATAATTACTGTCAACAAAACTTAAATATTCTTCTTCAAAACGGCCTAAGTTATCAACAGGCAGGTCATCTAAATGACCATTGGTTACTGTATAAATTACAATTACCTGTTCTTCTACCGGCATTGGTGAATACTGATTCTGCTTTAGAATCTCTACAATTCTTTCACCACGGGCCAGCTTCTGCTGTGTTGCCTTATCAAGGTCAGAACCAAACTGTGAGAAAGCCTCAAGTTCACGATACTGAGATAAGTCAAGACGCAGGGTACCGGCAACATCTTTCATCGCTTTAATCTGAGCATTACCACCAACACGAGATACAGAAATACCTACATTAACAGCAGGTCTAACACCTGAGAAGAATAATTCACTCTCCAGATAAATCTGACCATCAGTGATCGAAATTACGTTGGTAGGAATGTAAGCGGAAACATCTCCGGCCTGAGTTTCAATGATCGGCAGGGCAGTTAATGAGCCTCCTCCTAAATCATCATTCAACTTAGCTGCACGCTCTAATAAACGTGAGTGTAAGTAGAATACATCTCCAGGATAAGCTTCACGTCCAGGCGGTCTTCTTAAAAGAAGTGACATGGAACGATAAGCAACCGCATGTTTGGAAAGATCATCATAAATAACTAAGACATCTTTATCATCTTCGTACATAAAATGCTCACCCATAGCACAGCCGGCATAAGGTGCGATATATCTGATTGGAGCTGGCTCACTGGCTGTAGCAGAAACTACAATAGTATAGTCCATTGCTCCTTCTTCTCTTAATCTTTCTGTAAGCTGAGCTACAGTTGAGTTCTTCTGACCAATAGCTACATAAATACAGATTACATCATTATCTTTCTGATTGATAATTGTATCAATACCAATCGCTGTTTTACCTGTCTGACGGTCACCGATAATTAACTCACGCTGGCCTCTACCAATTGGAGTCATCGCATCAATTGATTTCAAACCAGTCTGTAATGGAACTTCTACTGGCTGACGGTCAACAACACCTGGAGCCTCAGATTCTACAGGACGATATGTATCACTGTCAATTGCACCTTTACCATCAAGCGGCTGTCCAAGTGGATTAACAACTCTACCTAAAAGAGCATCTCCAACCGGAACCTCAACCACACGACCGGTGCGTTTGACATCATCACCCTCTTCAATTAATGTTTCATCACCGAGTAGTACAACCCCGATATTATCTTCTTCTAAGTTTAAAGCCATTCCGAAAACATCATTAGGAAATTCTAAAAGTTCTCCGGACATAGCATCTTTAAGTCCATAAACGTGAGCGATACCATCTCCAACATCTAATACAGTACCAACTCCTACGGATTCTAATTCCTGTCCGTAATTTTCTATTTCTTTTTTGATAATGGAACTTATTTCTTCAGGTCTCAGTTTCAAATTAATTCACCCCTAACTTACTTACTGGAATCGATTTTAAATTCTGCTTCAATGCATTAAGCTGATTGCGCAGACTGCCATCGATTATATAATCTTCGATTTTTAAGACAATACCAGCAATAATTTCTTCATCAACATTATTTTCAATCTGAATATTATAATCTAAGAGAGAATCCAATTTCTCTTTTAATTTACCAAGTATAGAATCATTCAATTCTACAGCTGATGTAACTTCTACATGTAAAATGTCTTCAGCATCATCAACAAGTGTATTGAATTCTTTGATAATTGATTCCAAAAAGAACTCTCTTCTTTTATCAATCAAAATAAAGAGAAAGTGTAAAATATCTGAATCCAATTGATCAGTAAAAATTTTTTCCAGGACTCTTTTTTTATTTTCTGGCATCAATCTCTGGTGGAAAAGAAGTTCATTTAAGTCTTCATTTTCCTCAACCAGCTGCCAAAATTCAGCCAGATTATCTTTTAATTCTAAAAGATTACCATGGTCTTTACCCAGCTCAAAAAGAGCCCGGCTGTATTTGGAAGCTACTTCATTTCTCATTGCAGCTCACCCAGTTTCTCTTTGTCCAGCTGATCTATAAAGTCCATAATCATCTGCTGATGTTTGTCTTCGTCTAACTGCTCCTGGATTAGTTTATTTGCTGCCAGAACTGTATAATCAGCAATGCTGTCTCTAAGTTCAGCTGCTGCTTCCTTTTTCGCCTGTTCAATTTCTTCTAATTTCTTGGCCTTTAAGTTCTCAGCTCTTTCTTCTGCTTTATTTATAATATCTTTAGCCTTTTTATTGGCTCTTGTTTCTGCATTATCTACAATTTCCTGAGCCTCACTACGAGCATTTTTTAACTTCTGCTCATATTCAGCCTTTATTTCTTCAGCTTCCTCTCTGCGGGCTTCAGCATCATCTAAATCACCATTGATCTGTGCTGCTCGCTTATCAAGCATCTCCTTAATTGGTGAGTAGAGAAACTTGCGCAGTAAAAAGAGAAGAACAAAAAAGTTTACTAACTGCCATAACATTGTAGTATTAATATTAACCAAGAGTACATTCACCTCCTGAAATATAATGACCCATCAAAAGATGGGA
>Ga0163225_100011_pt1 | contig 58095 bp, 67 predicted proteins | sample MSEWel2016_04_06_2_FD_113145 | JGI IMG/M metagenome (GOLD analysis project Ga0163225, IMG submission 113145) | Subsurface microbial communities from deep shales in West Virginia, USA - MSEEL Well Study Marcellus 5H_2016_04_06 ... | reverse complement strand
TGAGCAGCCAGTATTCTTTGGGGGCGTAGAGTTCAGCTTGAGCCACCGATTCTCTCCTCATACTGTGGGTCGCTGGGGCGAATATCCTCTTTGTCCGGGCTGATTTTAGCCAGCACCAGCACCGCACCTGCCAGCACCCAGTATTTAACATCGGCTTCAGCGAGCATCTGGAGGATTTCAGGGGGGATGCCGCCTTCTTTGAGCCCCTGCTGGGCAGCCTCTGCGAGTGCTGCAGCAATGACACCCACGGTGCCGACCTTGGTGCTTCTGGATTTAAAGAGTTTCTGCATGGGTGAGACTCCTTACTCAGCCGTGGAAGCCGTTTTCGCGCTCAACGCACTCGTGCCCATCTGAGCAATGTGGAGGGCTTGGAGGATCGTAGTCCCTGCGGCCCCCACTTCTGCGGGCATCCTCCGTGCGTACCCGGTGTTCGGCCTCCAACACGGCCATGCGGTGGTGCAGCTTATCCGAAGAGAGCCTTAGTGCTTTGATCTCGGCCCACTGCTGCTTGTTGTTCTCGTCGTTCTGGCGAATCGAGCGGTTAAGAAAGAAGGCGATGACTGCAACGCCTGTACCATAGAGCCATTGGGTCAGACTTGGGTAGTCGGAGAACAGGTCGGTTGGGGCTTGGGCCGCGTAAACGTAAGCGGTGGCGGACAGGACAGTGGTGAACAAGATGACTATGCACCAGAGGTAGAGTGTGGCAAGTAGTTTGATTGATCTGCGGCTCATCGAGTCGGCACCCTTTCTACTTATAGTCACAGATAACAAGTGTTAATCCAGAGAAGCATAATTATTGGCGCGGGGCAAGATTTTTTAGGGGTGTCTATGCTTTTACAAGTTTTCGGGGGGAAGAGGGTGAGATATTTCGGGAGGTATAGAGACAGGGGGGCGGGCGTGATTTCAGCCCCCCACGGGGGGTGCCTCGGATAACATCCATTCAAAAATTCGACGACCCGAAAACCCTAACAATTTCAGGTACTTACGCTGCCTAGATTTCTAGGCAAGCATGCCCTTGTATAATGTTTGACATCTTAACAGCGTGGTGCTATACTTGGCTTGTATCGTAGTTCTTTGACAATTGAATAGGTAGGCAGGGCGGGCATAACATCCCGAAAGGATTATCGTTATGTCTAAAAACAATACCGCAAAACCCGTCGATGCTATCGTTTCTCAACTCGTCGAAATGTCCGGCGAAACTTCAACGTTCCTCAAGAAAAAAGGTGAGGTTTACACCGCCGCCGCATTGTCGATGGCAGAAGAAGGAATAGACCTCACCACTTTGGCGGAACGCATGAAGGCTGCCAAAGGTTCGGACTGGCCAAAGGACGAAAAAGGCGAGTTCGTAGGCATGAAGAAAGCGCGGGATTCCCAGTATGGGAAAGCGTTGAACCGCTTTCTTGTCTGGTTCAATCCTTCGTTCAAGAAAGACAAAGATGGCGTACCCTTGGTTGACGACAACGGCGAATTGGTCAAAATTGACAAGTCCAAAGGGCCGCAGGACAAGAACAAGTCCAAGGACAAGTCCAAGGACAAGTCCAAAGGCAAGGACAAGAACACGGAACCCGGCGACGTCACCACGCTTTCAGGCTACGAGCTTCAGGAATTAGGATTGCGCGAAGCGTTCAAGGCACTGGACAAGATGAGAGCTGAGGTAAAGCCTCAGTCACGCGCTGGTAAAGAGCTGAAGAAAGCGCTGGACGGTCTCACACTGGCCGCCACGCTTCTAGAAGTGAAACTGTAAACCACCACGCTCCACGGATGACCCGCTAATCAAACCTGCCCGCCCTGCCTGCCCTGCACCAATGACCCGCCCGGCACCACGCCGCGGCGGGATTTTTTGTGTCTGCTGCCCGGAGCCGCTTAACACTTGTTTATCAATATCCGAAGAACCGAGCGACCGCCGCCCGTCGAACCCTCGACGCCTCACTTAACACTTGTTAAGTGAGGCTTGCCTAGAAAACTAGGCAACGACACCCGGAGCCACTTAACACTTGTTAAGCCATGCTTGCCTAGAAATCTAGGCAACGACACCCGGAGCCACTTAACACTTGTTAAGTAATATCCGAAGAACCGAGTGACTAAAAATTAACACTTGTATACGCGGCTAATTGATAATGAATTTCAACCGGGCCGAAGTGTCTATATGTTCTTAACACGAAATCGCCGAAAATCGAAATATGACCGGAAAGGTAAACATGAGACTCAGATTAGAGCGCGTGTTAATTGTAAAAGATTTGCCTTGTTAATTATTAGAAACAACGGTTAGAAATTTACTAGATCAGGGGTATCGTGCGCTATATTGTGGGTAACTTAACAAGTGTTATTGCACGTTTTTTGGCCGAAAAGCCGCGAAGCGTTATCAAGTGTTAAGTATATGTACGATTTTGTGCATTAACAAGTCGGCGCAAGCCGCTGATATTGCACGCGAAAAACTTATGCCTTACATTTTTGGTTCTGAAAAAATAAAATATATAGAAATGTTTTTCTCTTAGACACCCTCTCTAATGTGTTAATTTGTAAAAGGTTTTATAGCAAAGTTGTCAAAGGCGTTTTCGCGGGTGCCTTAGTAATTTATTTTTCAGAAGCAAAATTTACAATTGTCCGCGATTCCCCAATCATACCGCGTGCTTACGCAGACTTGTTAATGCAAAAAACGAAAATAAAAGTTGCATTAACACCTGTAACCTCTCGGAATCATTCACTTCGTTCTTAAAAATTAACAAGTCAACCGATCCTCCACTCTTAGCTTGTCAAATCCTTGACACTTTCAATTAGATATGAGATAATGGGGGTGAAAGTAGAGGAGCACCCGGCACTTAACACTTGTTAAGTCGCCACCTACCAACAGCCTGCCTAGATTTCTAGGCAACAAGAAAGGAGCCGCCATGATAACTCAGCTTGTGCAACACACCGATGGCCACCACGGCTGCCGCCTCACTCTCCAGATTATGCCGGAGCGTCGCGGCACCAAGGCCAAGTCGGCCTCGTATCAAACTGCGAGGCACACGGGGCATTACGCCACCGCGGACGATGGCACCCGAGTCTGGTGCTCGGGGCGTGCTTACGCGCTCGAGCAACTGGAGGTAATGGTGCGACCGCAGCACCGAAAGTACCTCAAACCCATTCTGGAGCAGGAAAGGAGATAACCATGCCAGAAGCAAAGCTCTTTGTCAGGCAGACCATCGACGGCAAACCCTACAAACGCCCTGTGCAGCGGGTGCTCGAGTGCGAAACCACCGAGCAGCTATTCAGAAAACTGGTGCACGACTACGGCCGCTGCACTGGCAAGCTCTATTCGGGGCTGATCGATATTGCCCACGGCTGGAAGTTTCGCCACCGCAGGGAGGGGAAACTTATTCTGACCGAAGTCATCCTCTACCGGCCCAAGATCGTCTCCGCATGCAAGGTGCCGTGGTACGACCTCTAAGCAAACCCGTTGCCTAGATTTCTAGGCAAGCAACCACCGAGAAAGGAGAACAACTTATGTCTGAAGATCTCAAACTCACAACCGAAATCATCGAACTGCCTCCGATTAAAGAACGTATCCGCAATCACATGATGGATAACTTCAACACGTACCCACCGCAGCATGCCGCAGAGACGTGGGCCGAGACGATCGAAGCCCGCAGGCGCCCCTTGGCTCAGGCGTTGGGGCTGCCCAGTGTCAACTCCGCGGTGCTCATCTCGTCCCAAGGAGCAGAGGCTATCCCCGAGGAGGTCAGCTCCCAGCTCAAACACCTCGCCATTTTTATTGAGCGCAACATCTGGGAACGCGACTTTCTGCGCAAGCAAGGCGTAGACCCAGACAGCAAAGAGATACACGGCATAGATCTGTCCTACCATTGGCATAATCTCTGCTGGGGGGCGCAGATCAGCTCGAGCTTCGAGCCTGCCCGGCTCTCCTACACCGTCAACAAGAACACCTTTAAACTCAGCCGCCGGATCAAAAAGGCAAGTGTTGAGTCCCAGCGGGCGGCCTTCTCAGCGCTGCAAGGGCTAGACAGCACGTTCTCCAGCTGGGATCTGCCCGAGGATGAGTCCAAACCGCCCGCGTGGAACACCTATCTGCCGAAGGTTGGCGATTGGCTCAAATCTTTTATGGCGTCGATCCTGCTCACACCTGACCCGGTGATGGTGCTGCGCCAAGCCGTGGGCTATCGCTTCTCAGGCTCCTGCCACCGCCCCGGGGGGCAGTATGGCTACGGGCCGTTCTACTATGCCAGTGATCGCTGCACGCTGGTGGCGTTTGGGTATGACCATACGCCGAGGCCGGAGGCTATCTACCTCGAAGGTGCAGATGGGCGCTGCCTGTATTACCTCGACCATAGCCAGACGAGCCGCGACCTGTTCAACGTGCAGCCCCACCCGTGGTTTGTGCAGAGCAGGGTCTACGGCAACCTCTCCAGCGGCGCTCTGGCCACCGCCCGGCATTACATCGAGGGGCAGCTGCGTGCCCATCATGGAGGGCTGCCGAAAGACATCTGGCGCACAAGCCGCGCAAGCAGCGTCGACTTCGATGGCAGCAGCGGGGAGTGCTACCTTGACACTGACCACTGGACGGTCTACCGGCTGGGGGTTCCCGCAAACCATGAGGACTGCGCGCTCAATTTCTTTTCGCAGGCCGAGTGCCCGCAATGCGGGGGCAGCCATTACGAGCTGAGCTGTTGTTTCAGCAATTCCGAAAGCACTTGCTACAACTGCGGCTGCGCGGTCGATGAGGAAGATGGCTTCTTCGACAGTGACGGAGATCTGTGGTGTGAGAGCTGCTGGATCGAGCACAACACCACGTGCGAACGTTGCGGCGAGTGGGTTCCTAGAGATGATGCGGTCTACTCCCGATATGAGGCGTACTGCCTGAACTGCGCCGAGCGCGTACTGTCCCGCTGTGAGCGTTGTGGCGAAATGGTTCACGACGACGCCGCAAGAGATGTAGACAGCTGCGGGCCTGAGACGTGGTGCGTCGACTGTGCAGACCACGCGGCGTTCGCCTGCGACAAATGCGGGGAGCTGGTGGACGAGGCTAACAACGACGAGGGGCTTTGCAGCGACTGCGCCGCTGATTACCAGCACTGCAGCGACTGCGGCAAGATCGTCGAGCGCTGCGTGATCGACAACGACGGGCACTGCCCTGACTGCTCCGAAGAGCAGGACGAGGACGAGGACGCAGCTGACGTTGCCTAGAAATCTAGGTAAGGAGTGTTTATGAAAACGTACGTTTGGACAATGTTGCTGTTTCACTCTCTTGGCTTCTTTGGCCTGCTGATCGACATGCTGATCGCCGGGGAGAACGGAGGCTGGATAACGAAGAAGCGCAGCGCTTGGTACTTCGCCGCATGTGCGGCGTCTCAGCTACCGTTTATTTTCTGGGCAATCACACTACTAACCACCTGTGAATAGGAGACACCTGATCTATGACGAAGAAATCGAAGAAAGTTACCACGCTCGTACCGGCCACTAAGGCACTCGGCGAACCCAAAAAGGAGAAGCTGCCGCCCGCACCGAAGACCCTGCGCACCCTGCCGCGCACACCCTCGGTTGAGGAGCTGCTGACCGCCACGGGCTATGACATCATTGACGCAGCCCTTGCACACTACCCCAATGTTATCTCCGACGATGAGAACTACGCCTTTATCCCGAGTCCGTCTGAGACTCCGAACCCGATCATGCTGGTGGCCCACGTCGATACGGTGCGCCGGGCCGATCCGACCAGTGTCATTAACCGCAGGGGCGTGATCTGTGCAGCCGACGACGATGCGTTGGGGGCCGACGACCGGGCGGGGGTCTATGGGATCCTTGAGGCCCGCAGGCGCTGCGAGGAGCGCGGCATCGACCTGCCGCATATCCTGCTGACCAACCACGAGGAGTGTGGGGGGGTGGGGGTCTCGATGTTTGTCAAAGACGGCGTGCTCGAAGACCACCTGCAGGACATCCGCATGCTGGTCGAGCTGGATCGCAAAGGATCCGAGGAGGCTGTGACCTACGGGGGGGATCTGCCAGAGGGGGCGTCCAAGTATCTGCGTACCTTCGGCTGGAGGCTGGGGAATGGGAGCTACTCCGACATCGCGACTCTGATTGACGAATACCATATCCCGGCGGTCAACCTTTCCTGCGGGTACTACCAGCAGCACACCGACCACGAGTATCTGGTGCTGGCGCATCTTGAATCGTGCATCGACCGGCTTATGCTCATGCTCGAAGATCCGTTCACCGAACACGAGCGGCAGGAGGGCTACATCCCTCTGTCCCGTGGGGGTGGCTACGGGTATGGCTACGAATATGGGTACGGTGGAGACTGGGATAGCGACTGGCACCATTGGAGCAAGGACAGCAAGAAAAGCACCAACGGATCCAGTCAGCCGGGCAGCTTCGATTTCCAGATGATGGAGGAGGTGGACGAGTGCATCGAGGAGATCGCTGGCCCCAACGCCGGGCACGGCTGCCCGATCTGTGGCTACGCATGGCAGGACTGCCCCGACGAGTGTGGCAACATGGCCGAGGAGCTGGCTGAAAAACTCAGCATTGATGCGCTGGGGTGGCTGGTCGAGAGCCCGCATGCTAATGCCTACCTCGCCGTTGCCGACCCGATCTTTGACGCACTCGAAGAGGCGTACTATGCACGCCTGCGGGACATCCAAGACGCGAAAAGGAGTGTGTGATATGCAGCATATCGCAGAAGTGAAGTTCAGGCAGATGACGACCTCTGAACGCTTGTCATTCGCAGCACTGATGAGCCGCATCAGCAGACAGCATGATGGGATCGAAGACCCGGACAACCTGTGCTGGAACGTCTTCGGCTGGTGCAAGTATGTCTTTCATGACGGTGAGAGGGATTACTTCTCGCTGCAGGATCCGAGGGGCAGGGAACGCTTCCGCAGCTACTCGTCCTTCGAGACGAACAAGGCCGCAGATCGGCTGATCTTTGGCGAAATTATCGAGGAGGAAGAGGCATGAGAGTTTTATCCACAGCTGCGATCAACTCCGCCGTTGCGAGGGCCGAGTGCCAGCGAGCCGCCGGTGGAGACCCACAGCAGGCACAATCCCTCATGGAGCGCATCGACCCGGAACAGGTGCCGAACTACACCGAAGACTGGAGCGCTGCTGGCCCTATCATTGAGCGTGAAGGGATCTCACTGCGTAAAGAACCCGCCGGGGGATGGTATGCGTTCAAGAATTTTTCCACCTGTTCACAGCGCCCCTTTGAACACGTCCTCGGGTGGGATGCCGGAGGAAGCACCGCGCTGCTCGCAGCTATGCGCTGCTATGTTGTCAGCGTTTTAGGAGAGGAGGAAGAGGCATGAAACTTGTCAACAGCAAAACTGGAGAGCAGATGCAGCGCGATGCGCGAGTGCAGACTTTCCGCGGGGAGAAAGCGATCTTGCTCGGCTGGAAACCTCCGCACAGACCCGGCTCAACAGGTAGGGTGTATGTTGAGTTCGTGGAGGACAGGGCAATGCTGCACGAGTTCTTCCCTTCCGTCATCGGTTGCAAATTCGTAGACGATGAGCAGGGGGGTTGACAAATCATTGACTGTTAGGAAGGGGGTGATGTAAAATACTAGACACAGTAAACAGAGGAGGACATATGGAACCACCGAAGCCACTGAAGCTGGCCGACACAGAGGCTGCCTTGGAACGGGTCAAGGCAGCGAACCCGGGGTTTTTCGAGACCCCGTTCCCGGGGGAGGAGTACGAGATTGCACAGGAGGAAGACGGTAGGATTGTGCTGGTTGTCCACGGCAGATACACCACGCCGGTCTATGCCATCACGCCGGGCCTGAAGCTCGAATACCTCCACCATTTAGAATAACCGACTGTGTCTTGGGAGGGGTGGCTTGCCTAGAAATCTAGGCAGCTGCTCCCCTCAAGGCCAACCAAGGAGACCCCTGAGCTATGTCGGAATGGACAACACAGACCACGCCGGAACGCCTCGCTGCGATCCTAAAAGCCATCGGGCGGCAGCAATACCAGCTTGCCCGGCTGCTTGGGGTCAGCCCCGTGACGGTCAGCAGGTGGGCGAACGGGCATCACGTTCCTGATCCCCGTTCGCAGGACAGACTTGAGATGATTGAACAGCGCTTCGTCAAGAGCGGAAAGCGCGACTGATCGACTGACTTTTAACGTGAAACGTAAGGAGACTAAGCATGGAAACGACACCAAAAAAGATCGATACCATCATCGGTGACGGCCAGTGCCGCTACCTCGGCAAAGACACCATCACCGACCCGGGCAAGCCCGGCATCACCCGATGCAGCCACCCGCCCACTCTCAGTGAGGCCGAGCTGCGCGTGGCCATCGCCTCGTGCTATGTGGCGAAGCATACGTTCGCCGTGGCAATGGATGAGAAGATCGCCCTGCTGGAGTATATCGCCAAGGATCAGTTTGGGGATGCCGAGCAGGAGAGCTGATATTTTAATGTGAAACGTAAGGAGACTAAGCATGAAACCAAGCACTGCCATTAAATTCTTAGCCACGGCCATTAAGAACCGCGAACCCGTCCTGTTTATCGGCGAGCCCGGCATCGGCAAGACCGACATCGCCTATTCGGCGGCAGACTTGGCGGCTGCACACCTGCTGGTGGGCCACCCGGTCGTCTCGGATCCCACTGACTTCAAGGGGATCCCGGGGATCGTCGGTGATGGGGCGAAGTTCCTGCCGATTGGCGACCTGCAGCGGCTCATTGACGCCACCGAGCCGACCGTTTATTTCATCGACGACCTTGGCCAAGCCCCGCAGGCGGTGCAGGCTGCCGTCATGCAGCTGCTGCTGGCCCGGCGCATCGGCGAGCACGAGGTCTCGGAGCATGTGACCTTTATCGCTGCGACCAACCGCCATCAGGACCGGGCGGGCGTGACCGGGATCCTTGAGCCGGTCAAATCTCGCTTCTCAACCATCGTTAAGCTCGATGTGGATCTCGACGACTGGATTCAGTGGGCGCTGAAGAACAACATGCCTACCGATCTGATCTCGTTTATTCGCTTTCGCCCTAACCTGCTGCATGACTTTACACCTACGCATGAGCTGACCAACAGCCCCTGCCCGCGCACCGTGGCCAACGTGGGGCGCTGGATCAACCTTGGCGAGACAGACATCGAGGTCATTGCAGGGGCCGCAGGCGAAGGCTTTGCCGCGGAGTTCAAGGCGTTCTCCGAGGTCTACAAGGACATGCTGGCCCGCTTCAACCCGGACGTGATCCTGTCCAACCCGCACGGCACCGATGCCCCGGACAGCAAGGACATTGCGCTGACCTACGCCCTGTGTGGGGCGCTGGCCCGCCGGGTTGAGACCACTACCGCGGACAACCTGTTCGTCTACGCAGACAAACTGCCGCAGGAGTTCCAAGCGCTGCTGGTCAAAGACACCCTGACTCAGAAGCCACAGCTGGCCGCCTGCCGCAGTTACATCGACTGGGCGAGCAAGAACCATAACCGAAACTTCGGAGGCTGATATGAGCTATATCGTAGGGGTATTTCTCCAAGGGCGTATGATCCTGCCCCCGAAGCAGCTTGAGTTCGAGGACGACTCCACCATGAGCGAAGCGCAGGCCCACGCGATTGTCTGCGACATGCTGGAGCCGATCATCACAAAGCTGCCTGCTGAAGCAACGATTGTGCTGATGCCGGTGAGCAAGGACGACCCACCGCTTGAGCGCATGGAGCAGTCAGGCGGGCTGCACGATTTACTGGCTCAGATTATGGGAGGGCTGTGATGGGAATTAAAAAGCGCAACGCCAAGCCGGGCATCCACTGCCCGGTGTGTGACTGTCCAAATACCTTTGTGTATGAGAGTCAGGCATTTCCTGACGTCGTTGTTCGGGAGCGCTGCTGCGAGAACGGGCACCGCTTTGTGACCGAAGAGTTTGTTGAATCTGTCAAGTAAGGAGGACAAGAATATGTCTATGAGAGACAAAGCAATGCTGGCAAGAGTGAGTATATCCCAGTGGTCAGGGCGAAGGTTTGACAAGGAGGCCACGCTCGAAGTCGAGCAAGCGCATGGGGGCGCGAACATGGGGCGCTTCAACAAGATGCTGGTCGACCCCGCCCTGCTCAAGCCCATCGCTCAGGCAGGCGGTGCCATCCGCAACTACCACTACAAGCACACCCTGCCGTGGGATGACAGCGACAACAGGCTGCTGCCTGCTGCGTGCTATCTCGACTACTGCGCCGGGTTCCAGCCCCTTGAGGCAGCCTTCTGGCTGCGGGTGGACGAGGTAATGGCTGAGTATGAAGCTGAAATCCAGCGTTCTCAGCAGCGCCTTGGCACCCTGTTCAAGCTCTCCGAATACCCGACGGTGAACGAGCTGCGCGGGCGTTTCCGGGTACGCTGGTCGGTAAACCCCCTGCCCAATGCCAGTGACTTCCGCGTAGACATTGACGAGGAGGAGCAGGCCCGCATGCAGGCTAACATCGAGGCGCAGCTGGCCGAGGCGACCAACACCGCTGTGCGCGACATCTGGAACCAGCTCTACAAGGTCGTCTCCAAGATGCACGAGCGGCTGAGCGACCCGGCAGCGGTGTTTCGTGACTCGCTGGTGGATAATGTCGAACAACTCTGCCAGCTTGTGCCCAAGCTCAACTTCACCGAAGACCCCGAGATCGAGCGCTTTGGCAAGGAGATCAAGCAACAGCTCGCCTCGTTCGCCCCGGCTACGCTGCGAGACAGTCAGTATGCCCGGCAGCAGACCGCCAGCAACGCCGAGTCCATCATGAAAGCGATGGAAGGGTTCATGAACGCATAAGGAGGCAGGTATGACAGCGATAGAGAAGATCACCAAGGCCCGGATCAGCCTCATCATGACCCAGCCGTTCTTCGCAACCGTCGCCCTGCACCTGCGCATGGTGGAGGACGCAACCTGCAAGACCTTCTGGACGGACGGGGAGTGCATCGGCTATAACCCGCAGTTTGCTGAGCACCTGACCCTCGAAGAAGTCAAGGGGGTCATCGCCCACGAGGTGATGCACGTCGTAAACCTCCATCATCTGCGCCAAGGCGACCGCCTGCACGACAAGTGGAACAGGGCAGCGGACTACGCCATCAACCCCCTCGTTCAAGAGGCAGGGTTCGTGCTGCCAAGCGGATGTTTGAATAATGCTCGGTTCTTTGACCACGCAGCGGAGCAGATCTACCCCCTGCTGCCTGACGAGGACGAGGGTGGATGTATAGGGGAGGTGCGCCCCTTTAAGGGCGGGGAGAGCGAGAAGCGTGAGGCTGAAGCGCAGACCCGAAAGCTCGTCCATCAGGCAGCGCAAGCAGCCAAGATGCAGGGCGCACTGAGCGAGGGGCTGGAGCGGGCGATCAAGCACGGGGTACGCCCCCGGGTCAACTGGCGGGCGGTGCTGCAGCAGTTCGTCTCCGAGATGGCACGGCGTGATTACTCATGGCGCCGGGCGAACCCACGCTTTGCTCACTTGGGCGTCATCATGCCGACGCTCGACTCACCACAGCTGCCGCCCATCACGATCGGGGTGGATACCTCGGGCTCTATCGGGCAGAATGACCTCGATCAGTTCGCCTCTGAGATCTCCGAGATCATGCGGCTGTGGAACGTGCAGATGCGCGTGCTATACTGCGACTCACAGATCAATGGAGAAGTGACCTTCAGTCCCGGCGAGCAGGTCAAGCTCGAACCCAAAGGGGGAGGAGGGACATCCTTTGCCCCCGTTATGAAGGAGGTTATGCGTGGTGCGCCGACCACCTGTTTGATTTACTTCACCGACCTGTGCTGCTCGACCTTCGGCGAGGATCCCGGCTGCCCGGTCCTATGGGTACAGCATGGAGCTGATGGATTCCTAGCCAACTACGCGCAGCAGCCCCCGTTCGGTGAGGTCATACCGATGGAGCAGCAACATGAAGATCGTAGGATGGTGCAGACTGCATGAGTATATGGTCTCGCAGGCCAAGTTTAACACGCAGTGTCGAAGTGCCCTCGGGGGCAAGCGCTGCAAGGAATTTACATACAAGGTGCCATCATGGAAAGAGGACGCACGAAAGAAAGTAGAGGGGCGCGGTGGATTCGCAAGCTCTTCAGGCCGAAAGCGCAGCGGGAGGAAATAGATGGCTAAAGGTAAAGCACAAAAACTGGACAAGCAAAAGGCCCGCAAGGGGGAGACACCCGGACACCGAGATCCCCTCATGGACTTTTTCGAGGGCAAAGTTGACAAGCAGCGGACTAAGCTAGGGCTTATGCAAGCGGATATGCACGAGATAGGAAAGATGCTCGGGTCCAAGTGGCCGAGGCGTCCCCGGCAGCAGTCGGCGTGGCTGCACCGGCGAGGGGCGGCTGCCTCCTTCTTGTTCAAGACCCACCGAGAGCGGCTTACACGAAACCCTTGGATAGGTTGGAGTAGGGACTTCCCTCTTTTCGGGCAAGGCGAGGACTTCATGACCTACTACGCCTCAGCTTTCCAAGCAGTAGACCGACTTTACAGAGGAGACAAGAGATGAATATCACCAAGCCGTCGTTTAAAATCGTAAGATACACACAGGATATGTATTCCGCCATCGAAGACGCGGCCCGGCTGTGCTACCAGTCCGAACCCAAGGGCAACATCGAGGAGTCCTGCCGGTTCCTGCAGACTCTCATCAAGCGCGGTCACCATACCCCCTTCGAGTTTGCTGATATCGAGGTGGAGTTTGTCGTCGACCGCGGCGTGAGCCACGAGCTGGTGCGCCATAGATTATGCTCGCCCATGCAGGAGTCAACGAGGTACTGCAATTACTCCAAGGAGAAATTCTGCAATGAGATCACGGTGATCGCACCCTCGTTCTTCCCGAAGGGCGAGATCCCGCAAGGCATCTATCTGCCGGGCAATGACAAAGAACCGCAGGCGCTGGGCAAGTTTGACGTATGGCTGCTGGCTATGGAGGAGGCCGAGTGGGCCTACTTCACGCTGCTGGGGATGGGGGCAAGCCCACAGGAGGCCCGGTCGGTTCTGCCCAACTCGCTCAAGACCTCCATCAAACTCAAGGCCAACGTCCGGGAGTGGTGGCATATTCTGTCACTGCGCTGTGATAAGTCTGCACACCCACAGATGCGCGAGGTCATGCTGCCGCTGCTTGGCAAATTCAAATCTCGCTGGCCGGTTCTGTTCCGGCACCTGAAGGGCGACGAATGAACCTTCGCCCCTATGACATGCACTGCCCGCATGCAGGAAGAGACAGGCGCAAGCGCAAAGACCTCAACTTCGTGCATGCGTGGTGTGTGCAGAGGCAGAAGTATGCCGCCGAGTTGTACGCCCTTGACCCGGAGGCCGCTGCCGAAACCCCATGCAGCCACTACCCCAAGCCCTGCGAGCCGGGGCTGTGGGCGACGTGGCAGTCCTTTGGAGGGTAGTGATGGATGAGATGACAAGCGTAGCGGAGTTGATCCTTGAGGGTACCCTGTGTGAATACTGCGGGGAGTTTATTGGTGAACCTGTAGGGTATCCCCGCAAATGCGAGGGGTGCCTGTGGGAAGAGAAGGGAGAGGAAGATGAGCTATAAATGTAACTTCTGTGGAGAGATCACACTGACCCCGAACCACGTCTGCGAGCAGGCGACTCAAAAGATGATTGACCAGATGGATAAGGCGACCGAGACCGTCCAATCGTGGTCGAAGGAGAAGAGGGAAACAATGAATCTAAGCAAAGAGCAAGAGCCTGCCTATGATCGGCTGCACAATATCTGCCGAAACGTAGGTATGGGGTTTAAGGAAGCTACAGAGCTGCTTAACCAACTTGTTTTGGGGACATATAACGAGAACAATAAGCTCCGCGCTGAACTCGCCACCAAGGAAAAGGAACTGACTAACACCATCCTTGCGTTCGAGGAGATGGATGCTGAGAATAACCGCCTTCGTGCTGCGTTCTCCGCCGAGCGTGATAAGTGGGATTATTACCAGAACTTTGTCAAGGGACATGGCGCTGACTCAATCACAGATCTTGTAGTCCAAAGAGATAAAGAACGCAAGAAGCGTGAAGAGGCGGAGAATGTTTTAGCAGATTGGCTTGATTGTTGGGACATCCCCGAAGAGTGGATGCGGTGTCGCAATAACGCAAAAATTGTGCTTGGCCGGGACGCCGACCCAAAGAGTTATTCACCTCCTATCATCGAGGTGCTGCGGGAGGGACTTCAAGAGATTGTAGATGGTCACTGTGAGGACAAATCAGGATGCTCGTGTTGTGATTGTGATGTAGAAACCGCAAAGGAAGCCCTCGCCAACCTCCCCTCCCGTTCCGCTGCTATCGGGAAGGTGCTGGAGGCGGCGGAAGAATATGTAGTTAGCTGTCAAGAAGAAGCAATGGGGCCTCGCTTTTTGGAGGAAACAAACTTGTTTGAAGCCGTGCGCGAAAGGAGGAAGAAATGAGCAAGACACTACTCGAACAAGTTGAAGAAGTGGTAAGATCTAGGGTCTTTTCTTACAACAAAGATATCAGTAAGAACCAAGAAAATCCTGCGTTTGTAGACGGAGATGTAGTGGCAGAGGAGGCGATGGACCACCTCGTCGAAGCCTTGGCAGATCTGGCCCTTGAAGAAACCAATCTATAACCGTGCGCGAAAGGAACAGAAGTGAAAGGAATCAACGAATTTACCGCGGATCAAATCAAGTACTGGCAAAACCAGACCTATACTCTAGACGGATGGAAGCTGGCCAGGCCTATCGGTCGAGGAGGTATCCGGCGCCGGTTTAAAAAGGCGTGGAAAGTCTTTACCGGCAAGGCCGATGTGTTGGTATGGCATCATCAATAGGAGCAAAGTCATGAAACACGAACTGCTTGATCTTTACCACGCTGCCTGCGAATCCAAAGACGAGGATGTCATCAAGGCGTTTCAGCGGGCGCGGGATCGGATCGGCCCACAAATAGCTGTTGATTTAATTCTGGAGAACAACCGGCTCCGCGCCGAACTCACCACCTGTAAGTCTTTTCACGATGTAGCCGTGAAAGAACGTGATGCGGAACGCAGGGAAGTCGATAAACTCCGCACAGAACTCGCAGCCGAGCGCAAGAAGCGCGAAGAGGCGGAAGAGCAAGTTGGGCTTGACACAAAGATGATGGATTATCGTGATAAACAGATTGTAAACCTCGAAGCACAGGTCGAGGTGCTGCGGCGCAGTCTGGAAAATATCTCAAACCTCAAGATTGACCCCACCAGCCCTGAGATTTTTTACCATCATGTCACAGACCTTACATCGCTAGCCCTCGCCAACCTCCCCGCCCGTTCTGCTGCTATCAGGAAGGTACTAGAGACGGCGGATGCTTTTGTGGAAAAGCATAATCAGCTAAAGCACTCGGATGTCCTGGCTTTATGTAAAGCCGTGCGCGAATGGAGGGAAGTGAAATGAGAAAGATTTTTAGATCCTTGAGGCAGATGTTTTGCAAGCACGAACCGTCACGATATGTGGTGTTGGGTGACTTTTCTGGCGACCTGATCTGTAAAAAATGCTGGAAAGTTTACAAGGAAGGCAAGTAACGAAGCTCGTAGATATTTTATTCTCGGTCCACGAATATGACTCAGATGGAGACTTAGTAAACTAGGGGATGAATGGAGAGAGAAATGAAATGTCCTTATTGTTCCGAAAAACTCCAAGTCTACAAAATAGACGACAGCGAATGTCGGTTTCACTGTGTTTTTTGCGGCAAAGATGTGAATCCAAAAGAAATAGTGCCTGATAAAAAGGTCGAAGATATTTACGACCATCAGGCGCATGTATGTTCTTGCGGAAGTGTGCACTTCAACTTGTTAAGAAGTGGGAAAGTTGAGTGTGCGAGGTGCGCAAAATCATCTTGTTTTCAGTGGTGGAGGCAAGATGGCTAAACCCAACAAAGCCGTGCGCGAGAGGAGGGGAGGGAAATGACAGCGACGTGTTTTTACGCAGCAGTGTTCTTTTATTTGCTAGGGGTTGCGGTCGGGATCCACATCATGCGGAGAAGAACCAGAGAAAGGAAAGACGATGGCATCAAGAGCTGAGAGACGGGCGATCTGCGCCTTGGTTCTGTGTGAGTGCTGCAAAGAGACCATGCTGAATCAGGGGGCCAGCAAGTCTATGCGAAAGCTACTGGATAGGCTAGACCGTGCACTTAGCGCAGCGTTCGCACAGTGGGAAGAACTCAACCATAAGGACGTCAAGCGTATCCATCAGCTCATTGTCGAGTTTGACAAGCAGACTTTTAACAACCAGCATCTCTATGCCCCGGTGCATACCTCAGTCATGCTGGGGCTGATGGACGCACTCAAGCGTGCGGCGAAGGATAAGAGATCCGAAGCCGCGGCCCGGGTCGAACGTGCCCTGCGAGCAGTGCACAGGTACTACGATCGGCAACTCGACCGGCATAAGGACTATGCGTTGGCTGCCGAATTTCTTCAGATTTGGGACAGAGTATTGGCAGAGAAAGGATATTGAGAATGGCCATCATCAAAGACAGGCACCGGGAACAATACAAAGCGCTGGTCGCTCGCGTTGCGCAGATTGACCCGGAGGCTGCTGCTTATATGGGCAAGGAGGCGAAGAAACTAGGTTCCTTCGCTGCAGGTGGGCGCTTGGAAGGGGCTTTCGACTGGAGCGAAACACCGCAGGGGCTGTTGTTCTGGGATAAGATCTACCAGCAGCTCGCCCACCTCAAGGAGACGCAATGAGCAGCATACTCACATTGGATTTCGAGACGGCCTACGGCAAGCACCCGACCACCAAGGAGAACATCACCCTCACCAGCCTCACCACCGAGGAGTATGTCCGCCACCCTGACTTCAAGGTGCACGGTTGCGGCATCAAGCTGGGAGAGCGCCCGACCAAATGGTTCAGCGGTGAAGAGCTGCCTGAGGTCTTTGCCAAGATCCCGTGGCGCCACATGGCCGTGGCTGCACACCATGCCCACTTTGACGGGGCGATCCTCAACTGGCTCTACGGGCATCGGCCCCTGTTCTGGCTCGATACCATGCTGATGTCCCGGGCACTCTGGCCGTGGCGGTCTGCCTCGCTGGCGAAGGTGGCCGAACGCTGCGGCGTAGGCAAGAAGGGCAGGGAGCTTGTTAATTTCAAGAACAAGTGGTGGCTGACCCCGGAGGAGGAACGCGTGCTGGCAGGCTACTGCGAGAACGACGTCGACCTGACCTTCGATATCCTAAACATGCTGCGCCAGCGCCTCCCCATCGAGGAGCTGCGCCTGCAGGATCTGACCATCCGCATGTTTACCGAGCCTGTGATCGAGGTCAACCGCTCGATCCTGTTGGAGGAATATAAGCGAGAGCTGCGTGAGAAAAGAGCTTTCATGCGGCAGGCTGGGGCAGACCGCAAAGCACTTATGAGCAACGACAAGTTTGCCGCTGAGCTGGAGAAGCTAGGCGTTACACCGCCGCGCAAGATAAGCGGGCGCACTGGCAAGCCGACCTTTGCCTTCGCCAAATCTGACGAGGGGTTCAAGCAGCTTCAGACCCACGAGGATGAGCGGGTGCGCTGGCTGGTCGAGGCGCGGCTGGCGGTTAAGTCCACGATCAAGGAGACCCGGGCCAAACGCTTCTACAAGATCGGATCGCGTGGCCCCTTCCCGGTCTACCTCAACTATTACGGTGCCCACACCGGTCGCTGGAGCGGGGGCGACAAGCAGAACCCTCAGAATATGAACCGCTACGACCCAAGAGACCCCACCAGCGGAGCATTGCGGCGCTCATGGGAAGCTCCCGAAGGCCACGTCGTGGTCGTCCGTGACCTCTCACAGATCGAGGCGCGGGTGCTGGCATACTGGGCCGGGCAGGAGGACATGGTTGAGGTCTTCGCGGGTGGCGGCGATCCATACAACCACATGGCAAGCCAGCTCTACGGTCGCCCGGTAGACCGCAAGAACAACCCGGATGACAAGCCCGCAGGCATGGTGGGTAAGGCCACGGTGCTCGGCTGTGGCTACGGCATGGGGTGGGCAAAGTTTCAGGAATCGCTGCGCGTAGGATTCTTGGGCATGCCGGGGATTATCTTTGACGAGGAGTTTGTCACCGCACTGGATGTTGACGTCGACCGAATCCTCAACCAGAAGACCAACCGATTTACTTCCTATACGGTTGCGGATATGGCCCGTGACATTAAGCCAAAGTTTATCGACGAGGATACGCACCTCGTCCACTGCGCTGTGACCAAGGCGATCATCGAGCGCTACCGCAAAGCCAATAGCAAGATTGTCGAGCTGTGGCAAGAGTGCAACGAAGCCCTTACTCATATCAAGCGGCGCATGCCGGTGGAGATTGGATCCCGCCCGTTGGTTAAGACCTGCGCCGAGGGGATTGTGCTGCCCAACGGGATGATCCTCAACTACCACGACCTCCGTAAGTCTGCCGAGGGGTGGGAGTATATGACCAAAGAGCGAGGCCCTATGTTCACCAAGATCTATGGCGGCAAGATGGTGGAGAATATCACACAGGCGCTGGCCCGCATTGTCATTGCACACCAGAAGCTGGAGCTGGCAGCTGAATTTAAGATCGTAAGCTCAACGCATGACGAGATCGTGATGATTGTGCCACAGGACAGGGCCGAGTACGCGATGGCTCGCATGGCCGACGTGATGGATCGCTCTCCGGGGTGGGCACCCGATTTGCCGTTGGCCAGCGAGGGCGGGTTCCATAAGAGCTACGGACTTTGCGATAAGTAAAAGATTAGTCTTGACGAGGACAAGTGTCCTAGATTAGACTAGCTATACCGACGACATGCTTAGGGGGCGCATCTCTTTGGCCCGGTGCTTAGCCCCTGTCCCTCCTTACGGGCACCGGGCATTTTTTAGATCGGAGTTTTTGCTATGACCCCAGCGCATTTGCTGACTTGGGACGCCCTTCGTGCGTCCGCTCAACGCGGTAAGCGGTTCAGTGATCTCGACGGGCTGCCGCTGTGGCCGGAAGGCGATCCTTTCGATGACTGGTCTGCTTACGCTGCTTACTGCATCGACGTGGCTCGGGCGGTTGGGCAGGGGCTTGCCCCGCTGCCGGTCGAGCTGGCCTACCACGCACGGGTGCTCGAGAATGAAATCTTTGAAGAGACTACCCGGCATCTGGTACTGCCAAAGAAAATTTTCAATGAAAAGAACCGTCCTTTCAGCTGGTCCTACACGGCGCTTGAGCAGTTTCAGAACTGCCCGAACCAATACGCCGAGCATCGTTTCTTCTGTAACATCCCCTTTGAAGAGACAGACTACATCCGGTGGGGGAATGAAGTCCACAAGGCGATGGAAGACAGAATACGTCACGGCAAGCCACTGCCTGACAGCATGAAGCAGTGGGAGAAATTCCCCAAGACCCTCGAAGCCGCAGCCGTCAAGCACGGCGGAGATCTTACCGCGGAGCAGGAGATGACCCTGACCCGGCACTTCACGCCCTGCGGGTGGTTCGACAACAAAGCGTTTGTGCGCAGCAAGGTCGACGCCATCATCAAGAACGAAAACACGATGTGGCTCTACGACTGGAAGACAGGAAAGACACGGCACAAGCCGTTGCAGCTCCTCATCTTTGCCGTTAAGGCCGCTGTCATGAACCCTGAGATTGACCACTTCAAGACCCGTTATATCTGGCTGTCGACCGGCGAAGTGACCGGGGAGGATTACCACCGCAGCAATCTGGTTGAGCTGTTCAAGCCGGTGCTGCGAGACGTAGCTCGTATGCAGCGAGCATGGCAGACGCGCAATTTCCAGTGCCGTACAAGTGGGTTGTGCAGGGGCTGGTGTCAGGTCACAGACTGTGTTCATTGGGAGCCGAAGCGATGACACTTCAATTCAGTATGGAGTTTGAGCATGTCCCTGAGTGGGCAATCGGCAGGGCTGACGGCAACTACACACAGGTAGGGACGCAGCTCCCCACCCGCGACGGGCGAAAGATTGGCAACGCCGTCGTGTTGGACGACAACATCAAGACTGCTGGGTTTTCTGCGCCCCTCTACCTGATCGAAACCGACGCGGGGACGCGCATACGTTTTACCGAGGAAGAGCTGCGCGAATATTTCCATCCCCCGGAGTGGGTAATGGATACAAGCACCCGCCCGAGCAATGGGAGGAAGGTATGACCCCTGAAGGACGTGTCAAAAAGGCAGTTAAGGACAGACTCAACGAGCTTGGCATCTGGAACTACTGGCCGGTCTCAAACGGAATGGGGGTGCATGGCATCCCCGACTGCATCGCCTGCTACAACGGAGTTTTCCTTGGGCTTGAGCTAAAGCCCCCCGGCAAGCGAAACACCAAGCGCAGAGGGGCGACCGCCCTGCAGGTCAAACAGCTCAAGGGCATCCGCGACTCTGGCGGCTATGCCGCAGTTATTGACAGTGTGAAGGAGCTTGAGGAGCTGCTGCGTGTTGTGATGGTGGGAGGCAAGTATGACTTCGAGAAAACAATTACCCGATGGTAGGTGGCTTGTTCATCCCGCCCTAGCTGGTGGTTACTCCCGAGCTGTTTGGGATGCAGCTGATGACGGGGCGCTGAGTTTCGCTCTGCCGAAGTGTTTCGCAGGAGGGCAGGTTGCCTTCGTGGACAAAGAGCTGGTCTGTCTAATTGAGAGGCAGGAGTATGGCCGCTCCCGGATAGACTACCTTGGATCGCCGCAGCCTGAAGTTTTTGAACACCTCGGGCCGTGGTACGGAGAGACGATAGAAGAGCAAAAGGCACAGTTTTTTCTGTTCAAGGCAGGGCTGCCCTGCACCCTCCAAGGGGTTCGCATTGGGTACTTCAGGCTAAACCTTAGTATTGAACCGGCGAACAATGACACGGTCCGTTTTGCCTACGGGCTGGGAGATATGAAGAACCCCCGCTGGATGGTGGGGCTTCCTTTTTCTTTTGGTGAGTACGACCTGAGCGCGTGGTTTGCAAGGGACGTGCAGTTTGTCTTAGGAGGATAGATCGTTGGATAAGCAAGAGCGTTTTATTTCAGATCTTCGGAGAGAGCTGAGCCGCGCCCGAACTCTGCACCCCACCAGTGAACATCTTACAGTGGCCCTAGTTGAGGAGTTCGGGGAGCTGGCCGAGGCGATGGGCAGACTCTGCAAAGCGCAGCTTGAGAATTGGAGTGCGGACGCCATTTACGAGGAGGCCAAGCACGTCGCCTGCGTAGCAGGGCGCATCGCCATCGAGGGAGACTCTGACTTTTTCAGGGCGTGTAAGGAGGAGAGGATGAAAGAGCCGGGTAAGGTAGGCAACTCGGTCATCATCAATGGGCACCCTCAGGCGGGCAAGGATACCTTCGCCGAGGCTTGTGTTAAGGAGCTTGCCAAGCGCGGGAGCAAAGCACAGATCGTCAGCAGTGTGGACCGGGTGAAGGAGGCCGCCCGCGTTCTCGGGTGGAACGGCGTTAAGGACGATAGGAGCCGGGCCTTTCTCTCAGACCTCAAAGACATCTACACCAAACATTACAACGGCCCGTACTACGACTGCCTCGCGGCACTTGAGAAGGCAGAGGTCACCTTCATGATGATTCGGGAGCCGGAAGAAATCAAAAAGATATACCAGACCGTGGGCTCCCTGCGGGTACTGGTCACAAGGCGGCGCGGTGACAGCGGGACGCCCCCCTTCTCCAACCATGCAGACCGGCGCGTAAATGAGTGCCCGTATGATGTTGTCATCCACAACACCGGCAGCATCGAAGAGCTTGAAGCGAAAGCCGTAGCCTTTGTCGAGGAGCACCTGAAGTGAACAGGGTCAAGGTCATCAAAGACCATCTGGTCTTTCCGGTCAAGAACCCGGAGCGGGCGAAGCACTACTTCCCGCAGGCCAAGCTCGCCCATGCCCGGGGCAAGTGGCATGTGGCCGCGGTTCCACACACGGTGGAGGCGACTCGCCTGCTGCGCAACGTGGGGCTTGACGTCCCGGCCCCTGTCAGCTCTCGATATCGCTGGCCCGGCAGGTTTACTCCGTTCGATCACCAGCGCGTGACCACTGAGTTTCTGACCATGAACCGGCGCGGCTTCTGCCTCAACGGCATGGGTACTGGCAAGACCTTGAGCAACGTGTGGGCGGCAGACTACCTCATGCGCGAGGGCGAGGTGCACAAATGCCTGATCGTGGCGCCGCTCTCCACCCTTGAGCGTGTGTGGGCGGACGAGCTGTTCTTCACACTGCCCGATAGATCCTTCGCCGTGCTGCATGGCACGCGCAACAAGCGCATGGAGCTGCTGGAGCAAGACCATGACTTTTATATCATCAACCACGACGGTATTCAGATCATCGCTGAGCAGCTGGCCGAGCGCCACGATATTGACCTTATCATCATCGACGAGTGTGCAGTCTACCGCAACGCCCGTACCAAACGCTGGCGCACGATGAATTATGTTTTGAACAAGCAAGGGGTAGACCGCTGGGTATGGGGGCTGACCGGCACTCCGACCCCCAATGCCCCGACCGATGCCTACGGACAGATGAAGCTGATAAAGCCTGAGAACTACCGCGGCAGCTTCACCACCTTCCGAGATGACGCCATGCTGCAGGTCAACCAGTTTCGCTGGGTGCCCCGTCGTGGGGCCGAAGACCTTGTGCACCAGATCCTCTCGCCTGCGATCCGCTTTGCGCTTGAGGACTGTATCGACCTGCCCCCGACCATCCGGCAGGATCGGCAATGCGCCCTGTCCGCCATGCAGACCAAGCACTACAAGGAGCTGATGGACGAGGCACTGACCATCGTGGGAGGTTCAGAGATTACTGCAGTCAATGCCGCCGTGCTGGTCAACAAACTGGTGCAGGCTGCCTGCGGAGTTCTTTACAGTTCAGATGGGTCGGTCCAAGAGATTGACTTCGGCCCACGGCTGGCACTTCTCAAGGAAGTTATCGAGGAGTGCAGCGAGAAAGTCATTGTGTTTGTACCTCTCTCCGGGGTTCTGCATGCGCTGCGCAGGGAGCTGGCCAAAGACTGGACGGTTGAGGTAGTCGACGGCTCTGTGTCTGCCACCCGGCGCAATCAAATCTTCCACGAGTTTCAGAACGAGAAGCACCCTCGGATCCTGCTGGCCAACGCGGGCACGATGGCGCATGGTCTAACCCTGACTGCGGCCTCAATGATTATCTGGTATGCGCCGACCAACAATAACGATACTTACAACCAAGCCAACGCTCGTATCGTTCGGCCAAGCCAGAAGAATGTCACCAACATTGTTCATATGTACGCCACGGCTGGTGAGCGCAACACTTACAAAGCCCTGTGGGAGAAGACCCGCATGCAGGACGTGGTGCTCGATCTCGTCCGGGGGAACCAATGAGTGTAAAACGCTTGACACAAAGAGTGAGAAAGGTTAGACTAGGTGCAGACTTTACGAAAGGAGGATTTATGGCAGAGGCGAAGAAGGCACCCACTGCTGAGCAGGTCGTCGCGAAATACATTGAGCTGCGTGATCGGCGCACCGCGCTCAAGCGCAAGTACGAGGACGAGGACGCTGAGCTGGTTGCGATGATGAATAACTGTGAGAAGTGGCTGAAGCAGGCACTCGATAACGCAGGGCTCACCAGCGCGAACACCAAGGCAGGCACGTTTTATAAACAATACAAGGAGTTCGTCCGAGTCGCAGACAAGCAGACTTTTCTGGAGTACGTCCGGGCGAACGACGCATGGCACCTTATGGACATCCGGGCCAGCAAGACCGGGGTCAAAGAATCCATGCACCCTGACCAGAACGGAGAGTACGAGGATCCCCCGCCGCCGGGGGTTGACTTCACCCGCGAAGTCGCTGTCACTGTTCGCCGCGCATAAGCGGCACTAACCACAAAGGAGCTAAGTATGAGCGACAACAAAGAAATCATGATTCCCAACGAGATCCCTGAGTATGCCATGACCACTCAGGACGCAGCCGCCATGTACGAAGATGCCATGACCGGCATCTCGACCGGCATGCCCCCGGCGATCCGCGCCAAGGGTGGCAAGTTTCGCCTGATTGAAGGCGGCGAAGAGACCACCATCAAAAAGCTGGTCGACGGTCAGTATCTGCCGGTGGTGATCCTCGCAGCAAAGCGGGCGCTCAACAAGACTTACTACGCCACTGCCTACGACCCCAACGTGGAGGCCGACGCACCCGATTGCTGGTCAATCGACGGGGTGAAGCCGGACGGCAGCATCAAGAACCCGGTCTCCAAGACCTGCGCCACCTGCCCGATGAACGCTTACGGCTCGGGGCGTAACAACGCAGGGCAGCCCACCAAGGGCAAAGCCTGCCAAGACACAAAGATCTTGGCGGTGTCCTACGCTGGCGGTGTTTACTCGCTGCGCATCCCGCCCGCATCGCTGAAAAACTTCGGCACCTTCGTCCGCGCCCTGCAGACCCGCAAGGTCCAGCTCGGTGCTGTGATTACCTTCCTTTCGCTGGATGACGAGGCGGATTTCCCGGTGCTCAACTTCCGCGTCGGCGGCTTCGTGCCCCGTGAGAAGGTTGCAGCGCTGGCCGAGCTGGCAGGATCTCCAGAGGTTGACGAGATTGTGCATCCGACCTATGCCGTTGAGCCTGCCCCGGAGCAGACGTCGCCTGCGGCACAAGCCCCGGACGTAGAGGCGGAAGACAAAGCCAAGGCCGAAGCTGCCGCCAAGGCTGAAGCCGACAAGAAAGCCAAGGCTGCGGCTGATAAGAAAGCCAAGGCAGAGGCTGATAAGAAAGCCAAGGCCGAAGCCGACAAGAAAGCCAAGGCAGAGGCGGAGGCAAAGACGCCCGATCCCGATGCGGATGCGGGCGAGGACACTCCTCCGTCCGACGACGAGCTGGCCGACCTGCTCGGGCTGTAAAACCTTAGCCCCCTCCTGTTGGTCGGGAGGGGGCACCTTTTTAGGAGCAATCCAATGGAACCCTCTGAAATTATTAAGACCATCGAAGATGCAGGGGTGACGCTCACCGAGGCGTCTAAGATTCTACCCGTGTCAAGGGCAACCTTGCACAACTGGAAAAGCGGGGCGACCCACGGAGAACAGTTGCGTACCAAGCTCGCTTCGAGTTACGCTAACCTTCTTCGCCTCGCAATGGAGCAAGGCCGCTTGCCCCTGTCTGACGATATGCCGCGCACCGAACGGCTCGCTGCCATAAAGCGGATTCTCAGGGACGTCAAAGGATCCGTGTAAGATGCACCATGTGATTAACACTGTGGTTCTCTTTACTTTCGTAAGGTGTCTCTATGTTTTTGAACCGCGCACTTCCAGCACAAGGGCGCTACTGTGCCGTCACTGTCTCCCGGGGGAATTTCCGCCACAAGTTCTTTGAATCCTTGGAGGATGCAGAAGAATACCTCCTCGAAAAAGATGCACAAGGCCACACGGTCTACATCGCACAAGCCACATTTCGTGAACCCACCCGCCGCAACGCTGATAACGCACTGGCGTTGCGGTCTTTTTTCCTCGACATAGACTGCGGCGAAGACAAGCCCTACCCCTCCCAGCGCGAAGGCGCGATAGCCCTCAAGCAGATGGTCGAAGCGGCAGGACTACCGGAACCCATCGTGACTTCATCCGGGCGCGGGCTCTACGCGCATTGGCCCATGAACCACGACATCCCCAAGTCTCAGTGGGTCAAGGTCGCACAGGTTCTCAAGCAGGTCTGTCCCGCATACGGACTGCAGGCCGACCCGGCCCGAACCTCGGACGCAGCCAGCATCCTGCGCCCACCGGGATCGACCAACCGCAAGCCGGGGCAGCCTCCGCGCACCGTCACCGTGCTCAACAAAGACCTCCCGCAGTATGACTTCCGGGACTTCGTTGCGCGGCTGGCACGGGCGGCGAACCGGCAGCAGATCAAGACCAATGTCGCCTCTGCACCCAAGGCAGACAGCGATGATGCGTGGAGCCAGTTCAGCGTATACGAAGAGATTCCCTCCGACCCGCACAAGATTGCAGACCGCTGCGCTCAGCTCGCCGTTATGCGTGACCGACAGGGCAACATCCCCGAGCCGCAGTGGTACGCCTGCATCGGCCTGCTCAGGCACACAGTCGGCGGAGAGGAGATTATCCACGAGTGGAGTAGCGGACACCCGGACTATACCGAGGACGAAACCGACGCCAAGATCTCCCAGCACGAGCAGTCCGGCGTCGGGCCAACAACATGCACCTACTTCGCCTCCCTCCAGCCCGATAACTGTCTCGGGTGCCGCTACAAAGATAAGGTGAAATCACCGATCCTGCTGGGAAGACCCGAGCCGGAGCCGCTGCCCGCTCCCGCCGAGGAGGAGGTCGAGCCCCCGCCGCCGTTCCTGCGCACCAAGGAGGGCATTTTCCTGCAGGATGGTGATGTCCAGTTCAAGGTTTACGACCTTGACATTTACCCCATAAGCATTTCCTTCGATGAGTCGTTAGGTTACGAGGTCACTGTAATCCGCCATCGCCTCCCGCACGATGGATGGCATGAGTTTACTATCCGCTCTTCGGTCGTCAATGACTCCCGAGGATTATTGACCGCTTTGTGGGACAACCACGTTCACATTACCGGCAAGAAGGAGAAGAATTTAATGTGTGCGTATCTCGAAGGTTACATGCAGCGCCTGCAACGGAAGCGTAAGCTCGGGCGGCTGATGAATCAGATGGGGTGGAAAGAAATCAACGGCAGCCGTGCCTTCGTGCTCGGCACCAAGATCTTCAACAGCGATGGCAGCGTCGATCAGGTCGCGCTTGCCAACAATATCCCCACCGCGGCCCAAGCCTACCACTGCAAGGGAGAGCTGGCCGATTGGGTGCACACAACAGATGTCTTTAACGAAGAAGGTACAGAGCCCTATGCGTTCGCGCTGCTGGCCGGAGCATTTGGTGCACCGCTGATGAAATTTACCGGCTACGAGGGGGCGATGGTCTCACTGGTCGGGCAATCAGGCATTGGCAAGACTCTTGTGACCCGCTGGGCACAGAGCGTTTACGGCAAACAGGACGAGCTGATGATGCTGCGTGACGACACACGCAACAGTCTGGTGGCACGGCTTGGGGTCTACGGCAGCCTGCCGCTGACCATTGACGAGATCACCAACATCGACCCGGCAGAGCTGTCGGATCTGGTTTACCGCATCACGCAGGGGCGCGACAAGGCAAGGCTCACCAAGAACGCGGTGGAGCGTGCCTCGCTTAACCACTGGAACACAATCGCACTGGTCAGCTCCAACGCCTCACTGCTCGATAAGCTCTCAGGTCATAAGTCCGACGCTTCGGCGGAGATGAACCGTGTCTTTGAATACAGCCTGCAGCGCTGCGATGCGCTGGACCGCCCCACCTGCACTGCGATCTACCGTACCATCACAGAGAACTACGGGCATGCGGGCGAGATCTTCGTCGCAGAGCTGGTCAAGAACACCGACGTGCACCAAGCCAAGATCGACCAGATCGCAGCGCATATCGAGAAGGAAACCGGCGCAGACAGCAACGACCGCTTTTGGGCGGCAATGGTCGCCGCCTCGATCTACGGTGGTTCGATTGCCCAGCGCCTCGGCCTGATTCAATTCGACGTGCGCCGGGTGCTGACGTGGGCCATCAGCCAGATCCGCCAGATGCGTGATTGCCGCAGTGAGATGACGGACGACCCGATCACCCTGCTGGGTATGTTCCTCGATGACTACACCGGCAACCGGCTGGTGGTCGAGGTCGGGCGCGACCCGCGCAATGTCAGCGCCGTGCTTGATTACCCCCACGGCAAGAGCCTTGTCTACCGGCTCGAAGAAGATAAGTACCGCCTCTTTATCAGCCGCTCAAAATTCAGGGACTGGATGGGCAGGCGCTATGCCAGCTTCTCCACATGGCGCAGTGCGATGATCGCCAATGGATCCCTGATAAACGCCAACAAGCGCAAGCTCCTCGGTGCTGGCACCGCCTACGCCGGGACACTCCAGCCGTGTCTGGAGATCAATCTGAAAACCCCAGCCCTTGGCTATGTCGCTGCAGCTCTGGTCGAGGAGACCAAGCTGCTCAAGGATCTCTCGAAAACAAAGGAGAATTGCAGATGAGTGGTGAACAACTATCTCTTGAAGATCTGATGCTTGCAAACAAGGCGCAAGAAGAACTGGACAATATCGACACTCTGATGAAGCGTGACCCGTCCGAGTGGTCTCAGGCGCAGCATCTGGCGGTCGTCACCCATTCATACTGGGCGTTCAACGCGCTGCGTACCTTCTATAAAGAGCGCTTCGGCGTAGAGATCATATTGCCAGAGGATGGAAGAACCCCAGAGAAAAAGGAGGAGAGCGGCTATGTTACTGGACAGTGAAGCAATAAAGGCCCAGCTGCCTCGCTACCAGTGCCACAAGATCGTGCAGGCGGTGAAAATCGGAAGCCTTGAGGTCAATCCATACGACGGCTCGGTGATGCTCGTACCCGCCGACCCCAAGCTGCTGCCGTTCCACACCCGTGCAGACTTCGACGAGCGCTACTTTGGCACCGCCGAGGATCGAGGGTACTTCGTCCTGTACGAAGACGGCTACGAGTCGTGGTCGCCCTCTGAGGTTTTTGAAAACGGATATGCTAGAATTGAAAGCCCCTCCAAGTGAGGGGCTTTGCCCTTCCTACTCAAACCCGATCTGCTGAGAGATGTAAGCCTCGCGATCTGTGCTGATCCCGTGGAGCTTCTTGAAGGCAGTTGTCGAAGCACTTCTCACATCACTCTTTGTCACAGCCGCGCCGGGCTGCTTACGGTTAAAGGCTGCAATCTCGTCCAGCTGCTCTTCAACCCGCTCAGGATCTCCGGTCTCGTAGGCATCCACATACTTTCTTATCAGCTCAGCTCGACGCTCCGAGAGCTTGACCCCGATGTTGCGCACGGCTCGCTCCTTGGCGAAGGCCGAGGCGAGCTTGGTCGGGTTGATCCCTATGGCCAGCAGCGTGACATCCACCAGATCGGCTTCTTCGGAGGGAACCACTACCTTGCCGGAGGTTGTCTTCGCCCCGTCGCGGGCGACCAGCTCCCATGCCCGCATGGCATCACGCACGGCCTTGGGCACCATGTAGGACATCCCCTCGTAGACCTTACCCTCGCGGGTGATCTTATCGTAGCCCTCGAACCATCCCCGGGCCACAGACCAGAAGGGGCCAAGCCCTTGAACTGCCAACCAGTCAGCGTAGCTATCCCCGTGCAGGCTGGCGGGAGCGCCGCCACCGAGACCAAAGACATCGGCCAAGCCGATCCTTCTCGAGACGTCACCGCCGATGGTGCCAGCGATCCCACGCAGCGCCAGCTGCCCACCGGGTTTGGTTGCGAGGTAGGCTTCAAGCTCGCCCTGAACATCTCTCGGCTCGTCCTCGTCGCCACCAAAGAACAGCCCGTAGAGCTTGAGCAGTGCCGCGGTGGGCAGCCCGCCCATGATCCCGCCAAGCACCACCGAGTTGAGCATGACCCATGCGATCTCCTTGCGGGCCTGTGCCCGCTCCTGTGGGGAGGCCGAGTCGCCTATCGAGCGCAGGGAAAGAGAGACCATCCGGGCCACCGTCGCGATGCGGTAGTATTGAAACTGGGTAAGCACCCGGGCATAAGCGTTTTGCAGGACCGCGGGCTTGGCTTCCTTGTTGTAGTTATACATCGTGGCGTTGGTCACTTCTGCTGCGTACTGCGCTGCCGCCGTAAAGCTCTGGTTCTTTTTGCTGGCCAGCCTGAACGCTGCAAGGAAGGTCGTAAGCCGTGAGTGCTCCTCCCCCTTACGCATGAAGAAGAGCAGCTTGCGCATCCCGCCTGTGCCCTCATGCCCTTTGCCGAGATCGACCGCCTCGTTGGTAGTGGTCGCTGACATCACCCCGCGATCCAATGCGTAGAGCAGAGCGAGCAGATCGCGCTGGCGGGGGTTGAGTTTCTTGATCGCAGCATTGACCTGCTCCTGAGTGACCGCCCCCGCCCGTGCCGCCTCGCGGCCACGCAGGGAGTCGGGAGCCTCAAACGCCTTGAGCTGATCGAACACCTGCCGGGCTTTGACGACATCCTCCGGGTTGTGGGAGGGATTGACCAGCTTGTCAATGTTGAAGTCCTTGTCCCGGATCACGGAAGCAAAGGCCGAGTTGAGGGCGGCAGTGGCCGTCATCACTGAGTTGCCCGGGTCTGTGGCCAGCCTAGGAAGGGCGATAGCCACCGGCTGCGAGAGCTGCACTAGATAGGCAGAGGGAGAGAACATGAACATCCCGCTTGCCAGCTTGGTTGCGCCTCGGGTAAAGGCATTGGTGTCCGCCTGCCGTGTTGCTTCCAGCCTATCTCTGAGATCCCCGACCAGTGCGCGGTGTAGCCGATTCTCTTCTCCCTTATCCCGGGCCTCGGTGCGTACCTTGTCGTCCATGCGGTTTATAACCCGCTCGATCTCATGACCGTGCTTGACCTGTGCCAGCCGGTTCGACATATTGGCCGTGTAGTTCGCTGCGGAGCGAAGGGCATCGGCGCTGTAGCCCTGCACTGTGTTGCGCTTCATGGCATTTTTGAGTGCCGAGGTCTCCGGCTGCCACTGCAGCCACATTTCGCTTGCGGCCTCGATCATGTCATTGACCACCCCCTCGTTTGCTCCGCCGCGCAGCCGGGCGATTTGTGTGACCTCTTCCACGAGGCTGTCCACAAACTGCTTCGGCACTGCAGCTCTGGCACCGCCGCCGCGACCGGCCACTGTGTAGGGGTAGATCTCAAACTCCTCTACGCCGTGCTCAGCTACTGCCGCAGCCTGCGCCCGGTCTCGTTCCCTGCGGCTCTCAAAGAGCTGGAAGGTATAATCGAGCGGGTTCTTGCTGCCGCGCCTGCGCACGACGAGGGCATGCTTGCCGAAGCGTTGCAGGGGCCAGTAGGCACCGCGGACCACCCCTTCGCGGGGCAGCAGCTTGCGGCGCAGCAGGCGCTCTGTTTCCTCATCACCGTCTGCGGCCTCCTTGATCCGGTTCTCCTGAGCGATCACCATCTCCTGATGGATCTCCTGCATCTTCTTCACCAGCGACTGATACTGCGACTGGGCAGCGGGAGACAGGGAATCGTAGGCTTTGCGCCCTTCCTGCCACGCCTGCCGGAAAGTATAGCCGGTCTTGCGGGTCATATCCGCTTCTCCCCAGTGCTTCTCGCTCATCTCCACCCGCTGCTCGGCGGTCAGCCCTTTGGGTGTCACCCCTGCCGCGCTGCTGACCCAGCTCTGGCGATCCATCGACGCCCACGGCGTGATCTGCAGAAATGAGTTGGTCAGCGCTGCCTTCTTGAGAGCGGGCACCTCTTGGCGCAGCTCGTTGTGGAACGGGTGGATCAGTGAGATCATGTGGTCGAGCCAGCGCACGCGCTCAGTCTGGTAGGAATCGAGCAGCTGGTTCCACGTCTTGATCTCCGGCATATCTTTCTGGAACAGCTCGACCAGATTGTTCGCCGGGAGAAACTTCATGGTATGCTCAGCCGCTGCGTGCTTGAGGCCGGTGCGACCTCCGGGAGTACGGGCATCGTTGATAATGTCCTTGGCATTGTCCAGATGCGTGCGCAGCTGCTCGCTGGCCTTGGACCCTACCGCCTTCATCGCCTCATCCATGCGGAACTTGGCGCCGGAGAGATAAAGCCCTTCAGGCAGCTTGTTTACAATGGCCGGGTCGTCCATATAAGGGCCGTCGAACTCGGACAGATCCTCGCTATTGAATTTGAAGACTCGGTCGTTGTCGGCAAACATTGCGTCCGGCTCAAACGGACGCCCGATGCGCTCCTCCGGTGGGAGGTAATCCCGATCTGCCACGCGGCGGGCCTCTTCCTCACCAGCGGTGTAGAAGTATGCCTCATAAGCGATCAGCTCCGCGCCGTTGGTCCCCCAAAACTTCTTGGCTTGGTTGATAGACTCAAGCGTTGGGTAGTTATCGTAGTCGTTTGCCATGTTGAAGGTGGCTTCGATCATCCGCTCCCGGCGAAGACGCTCAGCGACGTGCCACTCCGTGGCGTTCTCAAGCTCACTTGCATCCCACATAGAAGGGTCAAACGTCTCAAGGGCAAGCGCGGTGCGCAGCTTCTCGGAGATGGCCTGATATTCCTGCGGATCGTTGGCCGCCTTGCGGAGCATCGCCGCTACCGCATACTGGTAATAGCCAAGCTCAACCCGCATCTGCACATCGCCGAGCTTCTCTAAGTATTTCATGCTGGTGCCACGGGCAAAGCCGTAGGAGGTCTGCACGACGTGCTGCATCTCATGCAGCAGCGTGAGTCTCAGGGCAAAGCGCTGCCCTTCCATGCTGAGGGCTGGGTCAGTGTAGAGCGTGATGAGGTGCTTGGCGGAATCGTAGGAGCCCCCGCCGCGCTGCTGGTAGTCTGGATGGTTTATGACTTCGACCGTCTGCATCCGGGCACCGAGTTCGTCAAACATCGGATGGTCGACAAGATCCTTCAGTCGCATTTTGCGATTGGGGTTATTGGCAAACTCCTTAAACCCATCGCGCTTAAAGGCCATAAGGTTATCCGAGATCTCTACCTTGGTCGCCATGTCTTTAAGGTCAGTGAAGGATCCGATCTCTGCCCCTTCTGCAGGCACGAACAGAAACTTGGGATCCACCTGCGAGGGCGCAAGCATCCCGACGTCCGGGGAGGAGAAGCGGCTGTTCCACTTCGCGGCCAAATGTTCGCCCAACGCACGGGCTGCGTTTCTGCGCCCGCGTGCCAGCTCATTGAAGAACTGCCCATAGCCTGCGGCATTAAGCAGCAGCCGGTCGAAGAAACCCACCACGCTGTCCACAAGCGACTCGGTGCTTCGCAGGTTGGGATCGGCCCGCCGGACGGCCTCACGCCAGAAGGCTTCGTTGTCGAAGTAGCTGGCAAACCGATCGGCTTCAGCTTCCTCGATAACCTCCGGTTCGGAGAGCTGGCGGCTACCCGTGGCGCGAGCCACATACCGCGCTGCGGTGTCTGCATCCATCGCCTTGAGATCCTGCGAAAGAACCTTGAGGAGCTTGCGCCCCCCTTCGGTACGACCGAGATCTTGACGCAACTTGTGGAACAGCTCGTGCCCCAGTGCAAACCTGTGCGTGACAGAGCCCCGACTGGCGTTGACATAAACTGTGTTGTCGTTGGCGAAGCTCACCCCTGCAAAGGGAACCTTGGTGTCCGTGGCAAAGAACTGCACGCCGCGCCCGGTCACGTCTGTGACCTCGGTGGCGAGGTTGGCCAGCGCCTCTTCGACCTGAGCCACGCGGGCATGCGCCCGAACGCCTGCGCCGTTTAGCAGCTCCTCGATCGGGGCGACCGGCTCTTGCGCCTCGTCGTACTCAGCGGGAGCGGTCTGCGTCGTGGTCTCTTCTTCGCTCTGCTCCTCGGCACGCTGCTTGGCCCCACCTCTGCGACGGATAATGGCACGCCCGCCCTGTGCGGTACGCACTTCGCGCTGCTGCGGGGCGGCAGGCTCGTCAAACTCTGCAGCCTGCATGCGGGCAAAGGCTTCGCGGGCCTGCTGCTCATCCATCCTCGCGCTGAACATCGCGACAACCTCTTTGGTCTTGCCGTCCTTGCGCCGTGAGACCACGCGGTAGTTATCGTTTTTCTTCTCGATGAACAGGCCGGGAGCCACCTCATCGCTGGCTTGCACGGGCTCCTGTGCCGGGGCGTTACTGCGCAGGAACTGCTCTCTCGCCTGTGCCCCGGTAGTCGCCCCTGAGAACGTCTGGACAACTTTCTTGGTCTTACCGTCCTTGCGCCGAGTCACGACACGGTAGCGTCCGTCTTTCTGGTCGAGGAAATACCCACCACCTAAGTCTTCGTCGACCGGCTGCTCCCTCTGCTCCGTTTGCTCAGCGGCGGGGGCGGTCTGCTCCTCTGGGGCGTTCAAGATATTGAGATCCACGCCCATGTCCGTCAGTGCGGTCTCGAAGATCTCAAGCGCACCCTGCGTGACCTGCTCCGGGGTTGCCTCGGGCGTGGCTTCGGCACTGCGTGTCATCGCCTCATTCCACAGACCGGGCATGATCTCACTGTACCGGGCGACCTTCTCGGTCTCGGCAGTGGCGGGGGCGACTGCAGGTTCTTCCGCGACTGCAGGTTCTTCCGTGACTGCAGGTTCTTCCGTGACTGCAGGTTCTTCCGTGACTGCAGGTTCTTCCGTGACTACGGCAGGCTGCTCCTGCTGAGTTGCAACGACGTCTTCAAGCCCTTCCGGGGGAGCAGGTTCGGCCTGCGGCTGTACGCGATCTGTCGGAGCCGGTGCACGCTCAAGCCCGTGGCGCTCCAAGAACTCATTGATCGTAGGTTCGCTGAACTTTGCCAGTGTCGTCTCAAGAACCTGCGGCCCTTCCTCGGTCTCGACCGCCGCACGGACTTTGCCCTCGGGGGTGAAGTCGATCTCGGTAAACTCAGGATAGCGTTGCCGCAGAGTGGGCAGGGGGTTGCGCTCCTCGGTCATGCGCACAAAGTCTTCGCCCTGCAGCCCCTGCTCATCGAAGGTGCCAAGCACCTCGTAAACACCGCGCTTCTCGCCGGGAGCTTTGACCTCGATCTGCCCCTCTTCAGTGCGGGCGAAGCTCAGGAAGGGGTAGTTCTTTTTAAGCTGCTGCAGAGTCAGAGGTTTGGACTCCGGGGCTGCCGGGGTCTCTGCGGGTGTAGCAGGGGCCGCCTCCGGGGTCATCTCTGGCTGCGTGGGCGTGGTCGCCTGCGGACGCTCAACGCCTGTGCCTCTGCGCACAAACTGCACGATGGCCGGATCACGCAGATCCAGATCGGGATTCTCGCGCTTGAGAGCCAAGACGCTCAGATAACGCTGCCGGAAGGCTTTGCGCCCTTCGCCCGCCTCGTCCGCCCCGAACTCCCGCTCGGCTGCGACATCAGCACGGCGCTGTGCCAGAGACTGAGCCCCTTTGCCTACCGCGGCACTGCCCCCGCCAAGCAGCAGGGTCGTACCCAGTATGGCGGGAGCGACCTCAGCGGCTGCCTGATAAACCCCCTGCGGGGTGAAGTCCAGCTGGTCGTCGGGGGTGGCTTCGCGAAGAGTGCCGCGTGTCGATTGGTCCTGCACGATGGCGGTCGGAACCTCAGTTGCCGTCTCCGAGCCAAGGATCCCTGTGGTCTTGCCGATCCGCGAAGTGGCCAGCTTCGTCAAGATGCCAGTGCCTTGCTTCTGCGCGGCCTCTCCCAGCGCCTTGCGTGTGAGGTTGCGAAAGGTCTGCTTGGCAATCGAGCTGCCAAGGCCCGCGCCCACCGCATTGCCGATCCCCTCAAAGACCGCTTCGGCCATTGCCGACTGGCGGATGTTGGGGGCGTAGCGCTCAAGGATCTGCTTTTCTTCCTCAACAGTGATCGGCCGGCCCTTCTCCGCAAGGCTCTTTTCATTCTCGGCCTGCAGATACTCCATCGCTTCGCGATACGCTTGCCCTCGGTACGCCAGTGCGCCGGAGCCTGCCATGCCTGCAGCGATAGAAGCGCCGCCCGTGGCCGGGGCAGTGACCGCCCCCGCGATAGCGGGCAGCATGGATGGGATTGAAGCGCCGACCGAAGGAGCCGTCTCAGAGACCACGCGCCGGAACGTAGAGTCTTCCCCGAAGGTCTCAACCCCCTCGCGCATGAAGCGCTGCCCCGCCTGCTGGTTCTCAAGATACTGGCGGTCATCCTCATCGGCAGCGACCACGCTGGCACCGGTTGAGCCTTGGCGTGTCTGGTCGAACCCGGAAAGCATCTCCGGACCTAGCCGCCCAAGCCCTCGCGCTGCATAGGAAACATAGTCCCACGCGCTGGGGTCCGGTTCAGGCGCAACAGGAGGAGGACGCCGTACCGGAAAGCGCCGGGCAAGGGCGGCTAGGTCCGACCCCTGCCGGGCTGGGGCAGCAGGGGAAACTTCGGGCTTGTCAAACCCCTCGACGGGGCGGTTCAAGCGGCGCTGTCTGAGTCTATCCACGCGGTGCTCCTTATCTTAGAGTCCGTTTTCGGCGCGAAAAATCTCGTAGAGTTCGACCGGCGTGTAGCCTGCAGTGTCTGGGAGCGAGGCCACAAAGGCGTAGAAGGCGTCCGCCTCCTCGGGGCTCATGTCGGCTTGGCGCAGATTACCGAAGGTGTAGCGCCCGGTCGGGTTGCCCATCGCGTCCTCGATAGGCTCTGGAGAGCCCAGCAGCTTGAGCGGATCGCGTCCGCCGGAGCCCTGCGCTGTGGCAATCCCTGCACGGTTCAGACCCAGCTCGGGGTATTGCGCGATGATCTCGGCAAGGGTCTGCCGGTAGTTGGCCTGTGCCAGATCGCTGCGGGTAGAGGCTTCAGCTTGGTCAAGCAGGGAGGGTTCGCGCCGGATACGCATGCGCTCCCGGGCCATGACGCGCCCGCCTTGGGAGCTTGCGGCTTCGTCCTCAAGACGAGCCTGCTCATCGGCCACCGCGGGATCGAGGCCACTGGCGATGCCTGCCTGATAGGCACGTCTGAGACCGGAGACTCGGCGGCGACCGGACTCCTCTGCACCCTCTCGCATGTACCAAGGAATCTGCGGTTGTGTGCTCTGGCTAAGTGCCTGCCGGTTGGTCGCGAAGTTACCAAGGCCACCCCCGATAAAGGCTTCGGCCCCCGTATCCTCGTTGCGGACAAACTGGTCGCTGGCAGGTGTTGAGGCGACTCCCTCAAGCTCACCCTGCGAAGCACCGAGCCCGACGCGGTTGGTGAATAGACGCGGACCGCTGGGGTTGTCGTTATCCACGATCTCGGTAAAGCCCCCGGCAGAGCGACGGGCGATGAAGCGACGGTTGTCTGCGGCCTGCGGAGAGTAGTCTGCCCCTCGTGAGCCTCCCCGGGCCGTCAGCGGGGGCAGCGGGGGCTCTGCGTTGAGGGGCACCCCTTGGTCATCACCCTCAAACGGCTCGAATACAGGAGCCGGGTTGGCATACCTACGTCGCTGCAGGCGGGACATCGCGTTTGAGTCCTGCTGGGTATGGACAGGCTGAGGCTCGACCCGCTGCATCGGGGGAGGGTTGGAGGCCATGCGCAGCAGTCCACTGATGCTTTGCCCGGCGGCGGCTGCATCTTCCACAGGGTTCGGAAGGTTGTTGCGCGAAAGTCTGCGCTCCAGCCAGCGGCGGTCCTGAATTTGTTTGCCGGTAAGGGCCATCCTATCCTCCTTAACAGTTGTTTACTGCCTATTCTACAGTTTCTTCAGTGCTGTGCATATTGGAAAGTACCGCATTGATCTGAGAAAGTGCGGCGGCAGCATACGCTCCGGCAGTGCTGGCGACCTGTGAATAACCGCCAGTCTTCATTTCCGCTGCGCGAAGAAGCAGCTGAGCTTGGAGCTGCGTTCTATCGTTGAACTCAGCCATATTGAACTTAGCACGCTCGGTGTCGATCCGAAGCTCTTCTACGCGCACGCGGTTCTCGGCTTCCGCCTTTGCGATCTGTGCCCGGTAAGTATCGTTGTTGGCTTTGTATTCCTCGATCCGTGCAATAATGCGCTGGTTGTCGTTTGTGGCAAGGGCTTTTTTGAACTCGACTGCAGCCTTGTACCCATCGAGTTTGAGAGCGTTGCTCTTGAGCTGCGAATCGTACCGGGCTTTCTTGGCCTCGAACGCGGCCACTGCCCCCTGCACCTGCGCATTGTAGGCATCCACCTGCGACTGGTAGATAGCCACCTTGTCTTTCTCGCCAGCCAACTTGGCCCGGTAGAGGTTGTATTCGGATTCTTTTGCAGAGATCTTCAAGGACTCTCCTTCGATCTGTGCACGGAATAGATCAATCCTACCGCGGTCTGCTTGGATCTGAGCGAGAGAGCCTTCGAGCTTATCCCGGTAGAGACTGAATAGTGCTTTCACACCGTCGATCTGTGCCCGGTAGAGCGCAACTTCATCCTGTCGCAGTGAGGCTTCCAGCCGCTTGCCTTCCAGAAGTGCCTTGTAGTTCTCAATGTCTTGCAGCGCGGCGCGGACGTGGATCTCGTAGATCTGTGCCTGTGTCCGGTAGGCATCGAGCCGCCCGTTAAAGGCTGTGACCTTGGCGTTGAAGACTGCAAGGGAGAGATCAGCCGTGGCTTTGGCCAACTGGAAAGCCCGCTCCATGATAGCGCGAGTATGCTCCATCTCCATTGCAACAAAGCCGATACCCTTCTCAACCCCGAAGTGCGTGTTGGTCTGCGCGAGCCGGGCCTGCTCTTCCATGATCTTGCGGGAGAGATCTTCCGCCCGGTTCTGGATGTCTTCTCTGATCGCCATTGTGCGGGCGTGGACCGCGCCGGGGGGTGCGGGGAAGCCGGAAGCTGCGAACTCGTCAATGGCGGCTTCGAGGTTGCGCCGTGCGGCGGTGATCTCCCGGGTCATGCCCCGGTTCCAGATCGCCTGCTCGATGGCCGCTGCAAGCCCTGTGCCTCCGTTCTTAATGACGTTGGTCAGCCACGCCTCGGCTGCGTCTTTAAGCTCCGATTCGTACTCTTCCTCGTTGAAGGCAATCACAGGCTCCGGCGCTGTCGCATCGAGCGTCGGCAACTGCATATCGGGAGGATCAACCTTAGTCAGCTCCGGCGCGTCAGGCAGTACGAAGTCCTCAAACGAAGGAACGTCGGGCAGCTCTTCATCAGGGGCAGCGGGGAGCTTTACGTCTGAGAGCGAAGGCGCGTTGGGGAGCGCCCCGGGGGTATAGGCAGACGGTTCAGCGTGTGTTTTAAGCGTCGGCTCACTGGCGCTAAACGCCGGGAGATTTGCGCTGTCCAACGGGTCGATTGTTTCCAGCTCGGGAGCTTCATACTCACCAATCCCCGAATCCAGATCGCTAAGATCAAGACGACCCGGCTTGTCTGCAGGGTCAATCACTCCGATATTTGAGTTCTGTGGGGCAACCTCTCCATAGCTGACTCTAATAACTTCAAACTCCTCCAGCCAGTCGGTCAGATTCTCCGTGGCGGCCTTTACCTCATTCAGCGCGGATTCAGCTGTGGCCTTCGCCTGCGCTATCGCGCTGTCGATCTCGGAAACAGTAGCCATTATACGCTCCTTGCCATGACCAGCGGGGTAAATTCAATATACTCAAACTCAAAATCTGCACCGTCAATGTTCGCAAGCTCAAACTGCCACCAGACAGAACGCATCCCTTTGCCCACCGGGTGGATCCGTTCGCGGTGCAGGCGCTCATTATCTCCGTGAACTTTATACCAACGCTCAGTACCATCCTCCGTTTCGATCTTCAGCACCATCTCTCCGTTGGCGCGAAAGCCCAAGTACGCGCTGTCGAGGCGCTTTTGCGTCTCTGCCCCGAAGTCAGTCAGACCCAGCCGGGCGAAAGCCTCGATGGGGCTGCCGTCATCAGAGTCGCCGGATAGCTCGTAGATCCCTTGTTCGTTGGTGCCGTAATACTTTCCGTCGACCTTGGCAAAGGAATTGAAGGGGTAGCTATCATACTCCGAGACTGCGAAGGTTTCTGTGTTCATCACCCAGCCTGTGTAGTCACGTCCCTCTGCATTGAAGGGGATTTCAAAGACAACACCCTCCTGCACGAGTTGGCTGAGAAACGCAGACGCGGTGGTTTGTTCAGAGGCTTCTACAACCTCAGATAGCGGTAGGGTGATAACGCCGGTGTTACTCGGCAGCAGGGAGAGCAGCGCCTGCTCAAGCGCTTGGCTGTAGAAAGCAGCCTTACTCTGTGCGCTCTCCGAAGCAGCCAGCGCCTCTGCGATGTAGCCTCCCTTGCCGGAAGCCGCCTCATCTTGGCAGGTCAGGGCAATCGCCAGCGCGGGGTAGAACTCAATGGCGGCGCTGAATCCAGCTTCGATAGCAACTTTTTCGAGCACTGCGGTTGCTTTCTGCACCGCGTACTCGTAAGAAAAGCCGACCTCGAAGTCTTCGTTGACCATAGAAAGCCAAGCGAAGGAGAGCTTTTCCTTCATCTTCAGCGTCTGCAGGATTATCTCGGTCGCTTGCAGGCGGGACGAAGAGAGCAGCCCGGCCATGATCCGGTCAGTGACTGTCTCGAGGTAGCTCTGCATCGCTCCGACATCGGTAGCAACCCCCAGCCCTTCGAGCGCGCTGCCCTCCTTTGTGTTGACAGAGACGTTCCCGAAATCAAGCGTTACCGCCTCGCTCACATCGCGGGCGTGGATGGTAAGCCCGTTAAGTGTCGGGAAAGCGTCTATTGAGAAAGAGGCAAGGTCTTGCGCTGTAACGCCGAAACCGTAGTAACGAGCGGACCAGTCGTAGAACATAAATGGTTCTGCGAGGTCTTCAAACTTCAGCAGCCGCGTGTTAAGCGCAGAGACAAAGTCCCTTACAGCCACAGGCTCTAAAGCGTTTCGGTTGGATTGCTCAAGCTCGATACTGTCGCCGAACTGAACACTCTCAGTAGCGACCTGATCGACAACCCCCTTCTGCCAAGAGATGATGTCATTGTTATATGGCCAGCGGATGTACGGCTCTGCACTCCCCCACTGGGCGTCTTGTGTGATGAAGGGAGGCTGAGTGGGTACTTCAACAGTGGCGCTGTCTCCGAGCAGCGTCCCCTCGTTCACGGCGCGATTGGGCATCTCGGCCAGCGCAGTGTCCTGGAATGAAGCAAGCTCCCCGATGCCTAGAGGGAAAGCCGCGTCGCTACTATCATACAAAGGGCGAGTATACGTAGCCGGAGCCCATTGCCATGAGGCATCTGCTGTTATTTCCGGGCGGATATAAGCCATCCAGCTCTCCTTACGCGGGTTTCACAGGCGTTACCTTAGCGCTGTTGCTGCAAAGGACGTTTTTGGTGCTTGCTCTGCTCGGCCCCCGGTACACAAAATTCTCACCTTGGTAGAGTTCAATAAGCTCACTGTCTCCGTAGACTCCAACCTCAGCATCGACAGGGGTCTCTATATTGGTCTCAAAATACCCTCGGTTCTCGACCGGTGGATCCAAAGAACGAAATCCTTTCGTGACATTATCCCCTATAAACCGAATAAAGGCCAGCACGCTCTCCCCGGGAAGCGTCGCCCTTGCCCGCAGCACAGCTTTGAGGGCATTAACACACCCGATGCCCCCCGGCTTGGAGAATTTGGTGTCAAACTCTGGATCAGAAACCGGAGTTACTTCACTGCACACGATGTCTGTAATCTCCGCATTTGATAAATTCGGGTTCTCGCTTTTAACCAAAGCGCAAATCGCGGCAACATGCGGGCAGGAGAAAGAGGTGCCATTAACCTTAGAGTACAGGTCGGTTTCTGTGGATCCGTCGGGGAACCCCGCGACCATAATTTCTTCCCCTGGAGCTACGATGTCTACGGTAGGGCCGTAGCTGGAGAAGGTAGAGACCCTGTCCTGTGCGTTGATCGAGCCCACCGCGATGAAATCCTCCCGTACCGGTGTCGAGGGGGCTCCACCCTCCTCGCCATTGTTACCCGCGCTCTTAACCACCAAAACCCCATTCGCTATCGCATCATCAAAAGCCTCGTTAAGATCCACATATTCCGTAGAGCCGCCGATGCTGTACGAAATAATGTCCGCACCGTACCCGGTTGCGATAGAAATTGCGGTCACGAGATCAGATATCTGGAACGAGGAAGCCGTCCCTGAACTTGCCCGGACAGGGAATAGAGTTACGTTGGGGGCGACCGCTGTGATATGTGCGCCTTCGTAGGAAGGAGAAATGCACGAGGCACAGGCGGTACCGTGGTAGTGGTGGGGAGTGTTCCACGGCGAACCTACGGGATCAAAGCTGTCTCCCTGAATCCCCCTGCCGGTAAACTCCTGATGCGCCTCCATCAGCCCGGTATCGACGATTGCAACGACAACGCTCGGATCCCCCTTTTGGTACTCATGCGCGGGGAAAACATCCATGCGCTGAAGCGCCCACTGTTCAGCAACCTTGGGCAGAAGCGGCACCTCGTAGCGCTCGACCCATTCAGCCTCCACCACCCCGTCAAGAGAAGCCCGCACTACGCAGGGCAGAGACTGAAAGTAGGCAAGTGTTGCTTCAGCCTCAGCCTCGTCTACCTCAACCGTGAACAGGCGAAGTGGCGGGGTCTGGGCAACGAGCTTAAATGCGCCCAAGGCATCCTGCACCAGGCCCCAATCCAAGTGGCTCTCTTCCCCAGGAGCGAACTTGACATTGATCCTAGAGCTCATAATATCCTCCAGATCCGCGATTGAGTGCGGGGTGAAGCAGTAAGTCTAGGCTCACCCTCGCACGGGGGTCCGGCGTAAAAGAAAGCACCTGTATCTTCGATGCGTTGCAGGGGAGGGAGTATATCTTCCCGTTGGGGGCCAAGACTGACGATGTGTACAAGTATGTTTCGGCGCGATCATATAATGCGCTGGAGACGGCGCGGTACGTCAGCGAAGCAGGAGCTAACTCAAAGCCCCGAAGGTCAGCGGTGGTAGAAGCGGAACATGGAGGGGCGTAGATTCTTCCGTTCGGCGCAAAGCAGGAGGAGTTGGTTTTGTAGAGGATTCCTTCGTCCCCAAAAAAAGTAAGCGCGTCTGTTGCAGGGTCGATCCTCAACGCAGCTTTTGCCCTGTACGGAAGTGCGTAGACCATTCCGTCGGGTGCAACTACCGCGTCTCGGTAAAAAGCGGAAGAAGTCCCTGTGTTATTTACATCGAACACCCCGACAGCCGTCACTGTGTCTGTCGAAGGGTCTACACGCATCATACTGCTCATATTGTATGGTAGCCCATACATAACACCGTCAGGTGTGGTTACGCTCGCGATGCAGGCGTAGCTGCTGCCAGAGCTATTGCCGATCTTTGTGGTGGTCCGTGCAACGGGGTCGATCTTTAGCACTTTATCGTTGGCATAAGGGAAGGCATACAGGTTCCCATTTGCCGCCGCTTGAAGCGTCCTGGAATACCCTGACCCCGCGGCGACGCCGCTCCCAAAAGTTGTTGCTGTATCAGTCGCAGGATCTATTTCAAGCACCTCTCCGTAATCATAGGGTGCTGCGTAGAGCTTGCCGTTGGCCCCTTCTACAAGAGAGAACCATTTGTTGGTGCCAAGAAATTCCCCAAAGGTCGTAACCGTGTCCGTAGCCGGGTCAATTTTCAGGATTGCGTTTGTGTCGTAGCGAGGCGGTGCGTAGATCATCCCATTGGAAGCAAGCACTGCAGCTTGATATTTGCTAACACCAGTCAGTTCGGGTCCAATAGTTGTGACCGTATCAGTTGCAGGGTCGATCTTCAGAACGTGGGTCGCCGATAAGGGGATCCCGTAGATACAACCGTTTGGTGCGAGCACGGCTACCGACCATCGCGCGCTGCTTGCCTGCGCAGTGAGATCGTCGGGTAGGTAATACACCTCTGGAACGAGGTCATCGTGAAAAAGCGCTTGCATTGCTGCGAACACATCAGAGCGTGTCCCTGTGCCCCAAGCCGGGACGAGAGGGGACGTGCCCCCCGGCATGACCCGGGCGATAAGGTCATTTTTAAGAGGCACTGTTGAGTTATCATCAAGCGCGATGCGTTGTACTTCGTCCGAAGTTACTGTGTGGATAGTGAACTCCCCAGTTACTGCGTCGCTTACAGCTTCACCCAACAACACGCCTGAGTCTCTATGGAAGATGCGCACTGTGCGTGCGGCGGGGTTTCCTACTGCGTCTGTTACTGTTCCTGCGACAAACGGCATTGCGGCCTCCTCTCAGGCTATGTAAATGCTACAAAGAAAATCATACGATAGGGGCTCTGCGGGGCTCTTCGAGAAGGAGAGCTTTAGATATCTCGACGCCCTCGAGGGGACGAAGAAAATATCCCCGCTAGGCGACATAACTCCGCTCTTGTAGAAATAAGCTGTCGTCGAAGAATCATCAAAATAACCGAACTCGCGAAGGGTATCGGTCATCGGATCTATCTCAAGAAAAAAGGTCGTGTCCTGATAGGGCGCGGCGTAGAGCTTGCCGTTTGGCCCCAAGACTGGAGTAGACCAAGCTGCGTTTGGAGCGGCTATTGTTGTCACAGTACCTGATACAGGGTCAAATTTAAGTACAGGGTTTCCGGGGGAGTATGGCGCTGCGTATAGCGCGCCGTTGGGGGCAACAGCAGCTTTGGTCCACTTATTGGTGGCCGTGCTGAGATCGCCAAACGTAGCAACCCTCTTGCTCACCGGATCAAATTCAAGGATAGAAGAAGCTCTGTTAGGAGCTGCATACATTTTTTTGTTCGGGGCGAGGCTAAAGCCGTTGTACCTATAATCCGTACTCGCCGCGATCTCGTTGCCGAAGGCGTAGAACCGCTGCGCCGCAGGATCGTAGCTAAGGATGTAATCGTCTTTGTACGGCGGACTATACAGCCTGCCGTCTGGAGCAAAGACACCTCCCCGCTGCGCCGCTTCTTGCGGGCGGGGGACGGCCGGAGAAAAAGAAACCGCATCTGTAGCTGGGTCTATAATGAGGACAGAATCTGCGCTGAAGGGCGGGGCATAAACCTTCCCGTCCAGGCCGAGCGCTGCGTGCATCCATAGGGAAGTGCCTGCCACAGCGCCAAGCGCAATAGTATAGCTTTCCTCTGTCGCAAGGTCCATCACTAATACTCCAAAGGCGCTCTCGCGAGGGGCTGAGTATATTTTCCCGTTGGGTGCAAGCACCGCCGTGTCCCACTTGGAGGTATTCAACGGGGTATACTGACCTCCAACTACAGATATAGATGCCGGCTCTGCTTCAGGGACAAACACCCTCGCCGCGTATTCAAATACCCCGTCCACAGCCCCACTTTCCCACGGCGGGAGAAAAGCCGCAGGGGTTCCCGGCAGCACGCGAGCTCCCAGATCGTTGAGAATCGGAGTCACTGTCGCATCGTCAAGCACGACGCGGTATGCCTCACTCGCGGTGTCTACATAGAAAAGGTACTCCCCCGTTGCGGCGTCGCTGGTTTTTTCTCCCAACAACTTGCCTGTTGCTCGCTCATAAAGGCGGACTGTGCGGGCTGCCAGGTTTCCATTTTCGTCCCGAACTACCCCTCTCACATAAGGCATGGCTTGCTCCGTCCTTAGAAATCACCACTTGCCCGCGGGGCAGTGCATCGCGGCAAACTTTGCCTTGATGTTCATATAGCACCCGCATCGCATGCAGCGTTTGTTTACGAAAAATTCACACGGCTGGCAGCTCTCCATCCGCGCTTGGTATGTTTTGTCGTCTGCGAACTTGATGCCGCTGGTGATAACTTCTCCGGCACTGCTCATAAACCCCTTAGCCATCTCCTTAGCAGAAGGGGGCTGCGGAGGCGCGCGGCGCTCCCAGATCTTGGAGTCAAGATACTCACCCCCAAAGACTGCAATATTCTCCTGAGACAAAAGCCACATCATGAACGCTGAGGGCTCCCAGGCGTTGTCTCGCAAGAACTCCTCGATAAGCGCTTTGCGGGCCTGGAACTCAGCTTCGTCCAGCCCGAGATCCGTGGCAGTCTTGCCGTTGACGATCTGCTCAGCAATAGTCTTTTTCAGCATGCTAACTCCTGCTCTACCCGATACGCCTCGCAGCTCGACCCCAACGGTACCCACAGGGTGACGAGGTAGCGCGTGGTCGGGCTGGTGTAAACCCAATCACACATTTCAAAATCGCCCCCCGGAAAACACCATGGCCCAGGGTTGGTATCGTCTTCCTTGTCTGCGCAGCCGGTATAGACCGTGTTCCACACGGCCTCGCGCCAGAACTCCAGTGTGTTTGAGACACACTGATCGGTCAAAGTAATTGTTGCGACCTGATAAGAGATCCCGTCCTTCATCCGCGTTGAGCAGGGGTAGGCCGGCGTCCAGCAGGTGGTGCCAAAAATTGGTTTCTCTGCGACATCGCCTGTCCACTTTACGGGGGATCTTGTGTTCATGGAGACCGATAAGCACCCGTAGATGTCCTCCCCGAAAGTTATCGGTGCCCGCTCGACAATGTACGCATCCCCGGCTGGAGACCAGCCGCCTACAGTCGGGATACCCTCGCTTGTCAATGTCCCTGTTGTACCATGTCGACCGTCAGGCCCGCCAGCCATAATAAGGTTGTGGCTTGCAAAATGATTGTAAACCCCGTCCGGATCTTGGTACATTTTATACTTGAGTTTCGTCCAGCACTCATCGTCGAAGGTTTTTCCTACCCCAACGAGCCGCCCGTCTTCCTCAGTCTCGACAAAGACCTTCCACCCAGTGGCGCGGCTGCCGGAGCCCGGCGGCCAAGGGTGCGAGAAACCAAGCATAGGGATCTCATACACCTTGTCTCTGTCTGTGGGCCGTGTCAGGTTCTGAACGCTGTCGGGCGGGATAAACGGCGGAGCCCCCTCGAACGTCGGGATGATCTCGAGCGTATGGAGACTGGCGTTACCCCCTACGGCAGGTTTATCAAGCAGTGTCTTCTCTTCCTCGAAATCGTAATACAGGATGTGATCCACCCCGGCGCTATACAAAATAGCGACTTTGCGGCCGTCCTCTGAAACAGAGTGGTCTTTGTATCCTGTGCCTGAGAGAAGCTGCTGCTGGTACCCACTTTGTTTGTGCAGAACGAACACACCAGTGTCTCCGGCTGCAAGAATCCCTTCTTGGGGGATAGGCTCGCCGAGCTTGTTCATGGCGTCGGGGGCACTCCACCAATGCATAGCTTTGATCTTCGATGCGCCAGCCAGCACCTCGTCGTAATCAATACGAAACTCCTGCTGGGGGGCTGCGGTGTAGTAGTCGTGGTAGCTGTTGATTTTGCCTTGGTTCTCGTAGTAATCAAACCCGCGGGGTGGCTCCCACAGCTGGTAGAAAAAGAACGCCTTGAGATGCGGCCCCTCGATCACGCTCGGATCCTCGTCGCTGCAATCCGTGCAGCGTGTCAGCACTTCGCAATATCCAATCTGCGCTCCGCCGCGTGCATCGAGGAAGGCGCCATACTGTGTCTCGATCTCAGCACACGGCCCCCACAGCCCCCCACCTTGAACGGAGCCGTAGTAGATCCCTTGTCGCAGCATGTGCGCGTTGGCGAGGACCGGGCACCACAAGCGCGGGTACCAGCGCCACACTTCCGGGTAAGAATCCGCCTGAGTCGGCCCAACGGCCCACAATCGGATTGTATCCAGCTTGTTCCAGTTCGTCTCGCTGCTCTCCCCAAAAACGCCGAGCATGTTGCCAATAGACACAGGCGCCATGCTTGGTGTTATCTCGGAGTAGGAAGCGATCTTGGATAGCCCTTCCTCTGAATAGAGGTAAACACCGTCGTCCGTCGCCACCCCTCCGCTTCGCAGCAAGGGGAGCAATGCGGCAAACTCAAGAGAAGACTGCTGCCGATCCCGCGTAAGGGTTTTCTCCGCTCGCGTCAGGACATGGGGATCATGCGCCACAGCGAGAGGGCCAAGCTGAGCAAAGCCCGCCTCTCCGTTCGCCGGAAGGTCGAGAGAGCGCCCTCGCTGTTTTTCTAAGGAAAAGCCGTAGAGCTTAACTCTGTCAGAGAGGACGATATCAAAAGGCCAGCGGCTGCTGCCGCTCAGCCTGATAAGCTCCCCCCAGTCCGCAGTCTCGATGAAGATTGTGGTGTCACCAACACGAAGCGTTTTGCTTAGCACAAGCACACCACAGCGCAAACGGATCCCTCTAAGCTCGCGCAGCTTTTTCTTTGCGAAGCCTACCAGATACGCTGCGTCCTGTGACAAGAGCTGTACCCTCATAAACACCTACTAAGAAAAAAGCCCTGCCCCACAAAGAGGCAGGGCTCCCGATCTTACTGAAAAGAACTCTCCTGCTTAGGAACTGGCTGCCTGAATGGTGTACGTTACAAGCAGCTGATCTTCAGTGACCACGGTGCGCGCAACCGCAAAGCGAGAAGCTGCGAACAGAACTCCTGTAGCTCCTCCTTTGGTATTGTTTGAGATCAAAAAAGCGCCGTAGATGGTTTTGGAGGCGTTCATGGTAAAGACCGCCTTGTTGGCCGTGTTTGTGATCTGCTGACCAGAAGCTGGAGCTTCGATCCATTCAGGGCGGGTGGTTTCAGTATAAGCTACCGATTCCGTAGCGTTAGCGGCGATGTTGGCTCCTGTGTCAGTAGCTACGGGGGTGTAGTTACCCTCGAACAGCCCACAGTACCAAGTGGCTACCTGAGCGCCGCCGTTGAACTGGGTGTTAAGCAGGTGGTTGAGTCCTTCGTTCACGACCAGATTGTGTTCGCTCCACTCGTCGATCACCTTGCCATCGCGCACGAGCTGAAAATCAAAGCGCCCACCGACTTCCATTCCTTGTTTATTCTCCACAACTATCTCCTCTCAAATGGTGATTCCGTTTCTTACGATCTCCGCTGTGGCAACATCCGAAGTTCGCATATTCGATCCTTCTCCCCCGCTCGGGAAAGAAGAGATAAGAGCTGTGTTGCCGTCATCCTCTCTGAAGTAGGTAGCTCCTTCGCTGCCCGGAGCATAGGAAACGACCTGCTCAGTGAGCTTGGTCAGTCTGCCCCCGTCCGTAGCCAGAACCTTCCCTTCCGGGGTCTCAAAGGCAACCGCTGATGGGGTCATTCCTTCGATCTTAAACTTAGTGCCGTCTACATAGCATTTGGTGCCGGAGACAACTCCATGCGAGGCGACCTTGACCGGCTGCATCGCTTTTGGGTCCGTGCCGCGCAGGAACCAGATCTCACGATCCGTGCCGACATAGAGCCCATCACGGACAAAGGCGAGTATGCGCACGTTGGTCCACGGCATGTAGTTTTTTCGCATGTCGCAGCGCTCAGGAAAAAACGCCTCGCTGTACCAGAGCGCGTCTTTGTTGGCAACCCACAGCCTGCCTGCGAAAAACTCAATCTCCTCGCCCGGAGGCGGTGTGCTGAAGAAAGCGTCTTCCTCGGTCGGGTCGAGAAAGGAAGAACTGCGGGTATAGACCCCGTTGCGCGTCAGCACAACCGCATCGTCTTCGCGCACCTTGCCCAGCAGCTGTCCATTTGAGAAGTAAACCGTACCCATGCTGGACGCGAAGCTCAGCCGCAGGGGGCCAACCTCAAGCAACTGCTCGAAGCTCGGACCTGCCGGGTTAAACCGGCACAGCCAGCCGTCCTTGTTAACCAGATGCTCAAGCCCATCGCTCCACACGTTGCGGAAATCGCCAGCGGCGACCTGAGAAAAGCCGCGCCTGCGCCTCATCCCACCGGAGCCGGTAAAGTCTACGTTCTTGGCCTCGACAAAAAACGAAGACGCCTCTCCGCGAGAGATCTCCATCAGGGACTCAGGCGCTCGCTTATTATCGACGCCTCGCAGATCGCTGAGTTTTATGGAGCGCTTTTTCATGGGCACACCATGTATTCAGGGGTGGCACCTACGGACATTTCATACGAGCTGTGCCTTCGCTGCCACTTCTTGCCCTCGCTAACGTAATCCCGGTATGCCCGCAAGTGCTCCAGCGCTTCAGGAGACCCCTCAACTTCTGCGTCGTGGAAGCGCAGCAGCTTATATGCGGCCCACTCAATGCAGGCTCGCTGCAGGCGCTCCGGCAGCTGGGGGGCGGCTGCAACCCCGTCGACACTCGAAGACAGCGGAGTGTCACTGTAATGCCAGCGGCGCAGGGTCAGCTCAGTGCCTGCCTGCGCCGCGGTAGGTGTTCTATCAAAGCGAAGCAGCCCAGTAGCGGCATCTGCTTGCCACGCTGAAGGCATCCCGGCCCCCGGCTCCAAGCCGGGGATCTGCCCTGTCTGCCATTTGCGAAGGGGGCGTGCGCCGTTGAAGACTTCCAGAACCTCAATGGTGCGGCTCGGAATGTCGTAGTCGCGCTTGCCCTCCTCCAGAATCAGCGGAGTCAGGGAGACGAAGAGGCCGGTGTCCTCACAGAACTTGTCCTGCCCTTCCGACAAAAACCCGCGAAGTCTTGTCTCAGACCACATATACGGAGCTGCTGTATCATCAACAGCCTCTCTAAGTTCTGTGAGGAGTTCGGCCCTCGTCATGGATTACCCTCGCTTGCTGCCCCAGCGCAGAACGCGGAACGGAACAGAGGAATAGTTGTGCCGCTTAGTCGCCACCTCGCCAGTGCGCGAATCGCGCTGCTGCACGATGCGGGTTGCGACAGCATCGTTGAGTACGCCGAGAACTGCCGGGGGGACTGGAGTCTCGACACCGCGTTGGATCTGGAACGGCACGCCGTTGACCTGCACGAAGTGAAAATTGGGCATGCCCTCCACCTCATCAATGATGATGACGGGCCACTCGGAGCGCGGCCCCTGATTGGGCAGGCTCGAGTCACGGTGGATCACAGGCTCAGGCTGCTCTTCGAGCCCTTCGCGGATCGCGACCTCATCTTCCTCTTGGGGGGTCTGAGGCTTGCGCGGCTTGCGCGGCTTGCGCTTGGTTGCTTTTTTCTTGGGCGCGGCTTTTTTCCCTTCTTTCCCCTCGGCAACTGCCTCGTCTTCGGGCAGCCCTTCAAGTACCTGACCAAACAATTCGTCGTTGTTTTCTTCGCTCATTTTGCAATCCTTTCAAAGGCAGAGTTAAACTCGTCGGTTGACGAGTCAACAGACAGCAGCGGCAACACTGCCTTGACGGCAGCCGCCACATCGTCCACGGTCTTCACAAAAACAGTTTTGCTCTCTTCATCATACGACGACAGGCAAGGGCACTCTTTGGCCACAGAAGCACTCGGGGGGCGCTCGATACGGAGAAGAAATCCGTTCTCAACAGCACTGACGGTAGCGATCTCTCTGGTAAACATAAGCAACTCCCGAGAAAAAAGAAAAGTAAGCGGGGGAGGGCCGCGACAGCAGCCCTCCCTCAGTCATTGGTTATTGATTACAGCTCAGGAACCGCAACTTCGCCACGGACGAACCATGCCTGATTGAGCAGGCAGGCGGCGAAGTAGGTCTTCCAGCTGACGTAGCCACGCTGCCCCAGCGGATCGCCTTCACGCGGGGTGTTGGGGTTAAGCACCATCGGGGTGATGGCGTTTTTACCCTTGAGCGGAGTGACCGCGAAGGCGTTTTTCGAGGTCAGCAGGATCGGGTAAACATCGGCGTTGGTGCCGGTGGTCGAGATGTTGCCCCCAGCTACGCCGCCTGCGTCAGCCCAAGACTCGATGATGGTTGAGCGGATGAAGCGAACATCGCCCACGGAGCCGATCTCGAACTCATAGGGGGTCATGCTGCCGTAATCAACTACGTCCTTGAAACCGGGAAGGGCGCGAACGCTCTCTTCGAGATCAACGTGGACAAAGGCCACATACGAGGGCGCGACGTTGACGGTATTGAAATTCGCCGTGGAGCTGAGCTTGCTGGTGATGTAGCCTGCGTTCTGACGCTTCAGGGCGCGGGTCATCTTACGCAGCATGTTGATACTCAGGGGGTCCGCGACTTCGGCACGGGAAGTCCCGGTCGAATAGAAGACGTTGGTGCCTGCCTTGAGGATGTTGAACAGGACGGTCTCAACCGTCTGTGCAGCCTGCTCGCCGACCAGCGCCTGCGCTTCCTTGAAGACGGGATCTTCGTGGGTGTCGGCAATCTTGTCAGTCAGGGTGATGAAATCACCGAACTGAGACAGAGTTGCCTGATAGTCGGTGTGGGTCATGGGAGACCCATCCGGGGTTACGCCCTCAGACAGAGGCGTGATTGCCAGCGGCAGCGCCTCGTACCGGCGGAACTTAATGGTGTCAGAGCTGTTCGCCGGGATGGGGCGAAGCTGCCCAAACTGCTGCAGGATGAGATAGGGCTGCGCCCGATCAAGCATCTCTTTGGCAGCGTAGGCCGCAGTTCTCGGGGAAATGTCTCCATACGCAGTGGTCGGCATGTCTTACCTCCTTGGTGGTGTGCCCTATTGCGAGCTTGCCGCTCGCTCGAAGGCACCTTCAAAATCGTTGGTGTCCACCTCTGCCGAGACTCCTGTCGGTTCACGGCGAACACCGGCCATCTGTTCCAATCGTTTGTTTTTGGTGCGCCCCGCTTCGGGGGACTTCTCTTCAGGTGGTGCCTGTATCTTCTGCTCTTGCGAGTCTTGTTTTTGCTGCGGTGCCCCCTCGACCCCATGCGCCTTTTTGTAGAGCGTGATTACATCCGCTACTTCCTCGGCAGAGCCGTAGTCGATAATCTTGTTGTAGGCGTCCTTGAGGACAGAAGGCTGCTTGTTGACCCACTCCTCGACCTTTGGGAAGATCTCCTGCACATCGCTGTGCACCTTTGCGAGATCCTGTGTGAACTTATCCGTTGCCACAGTGCCCACGGTCTGAAGCGCGGGAGCGAGCTGCTGCATCATGTTCTTGATCGCGGCGTCGATCTTGCCCTCGAACTGCTGGGTGATCTGCTCGGTTGCAAGCCGCAGCCGGGCAGCCATCGCCTTGTCCACAGTGGGCCAGTCTGCGGTCAGCTCTTCAATCGCGGACTGCTCATCGTCTGAGAACTTAGGCTCTTCCTTCTTGGGTTCTTCCTTCTTCGGCTCCTCCTTCTTTGGAGGCTCCTGCTTACGTGCCTGCTCAAGCTGCTGCTCAAGACGGGCTATACGATCAAGCAGCTCTGGATCAGGAGTTGCTTTCGGGGGCTGCTGCTGCTGCTCGCCTGCATCTGCATCCTTCGATGCGTCGTCAGCGGGGGGCTCATCACCAGCGGGTTCGCCTTCGGGAACTCCGTCGCCGGGGGTTCCTTCGTTGGCAGTTCCTTCGTCGGCGGGAGTGCTGCCTTCTTCTCCGTCAGGTGTCTCACCTTCTACACCTTCTTGGGCAGGGGGAGCCTGTGCGGATTCCCCGGATGCGCTTCCAAACGCAAGCTCGAAATCCATGTCATCAGACTGCTCTTCTGGTTTTCTAATTACATCGGGCATGTTAATTCTCCGTGTTAAGTTCACCTAAGCAGGCGGTTGTTAATTTGTCAATACTTACTGCTCAAAAATTTTCAGTAAGTCCTTAAGTTCCAACGCCCGACCACGCATCAAATCACACCCCGACGACACAACATTGTCCCGAATCCTGTCATACTTTAGACACAATAGCTCATTGAGGAGCCGCATAGTTTCAAATTGTCTCTTCTCCTCCAGCGCGGCGATGATCTCCTTCTCCCGGCTCTTACTCATTCACCACCTCCTTCTGCGCCTGATCCGTCTGCGCCTGCGCCTCGGACAACATTCGATCCAGAAGCTGAAGCTGCGTGCTGTCCTCGGACGCCTGCGCTTCAGCCAGAAGTTTGTTAATCTCGGCCACCAGCCGCGCCATATTCGCGTCGAACATTTGACGCTCTTTCTCGGTCCCGACCTGAACCTTCTCGGTATCGGCCAAGAGTTTCTGCGAACGTGCCTGTGTCAAACCTTGTTCAATCTGTGCCGCCTGCGCCTGCTGCTGGCGAAGCTGTGCCAGAACCTGCTCGGCCTCGTCTTCATCCAGCACGAGATCAGTCGGCAGATCCCGAGCCTTCATCCGTTCAATCAGGGTCGGCTGCCTACGCAGGATCGCCTTGTCCTCGGCATCGAGGGTAGTGATGAACTGGTCGAGTGCCGCGCCGCGAACTTCCTTGGCGACCAAGCTGATGCTGCCCTTGGCCTTGACTTGGTAATCGCCTTTGGCTTCCTCGTCTTCACCAAACTCCATATTCCACTGCAGGAAGCTGTTGATAACTGAAGCGGTAAACTTATCAAAGGCCCGAGCGTGGTCTTTGGTTATCATGGTCGCGCCGCCCTGCATCTGGCTCATGTTGGCGGAGGTCCGAAACGCTTCGCCCAAAGGTTGCGCATTGCCCATCGTCCAGCTGGGCAGATTCGATTCGATGTCGAACTGCTCGCGCTCGCTCGCCAGCAGGTTCAAAAGCTCAGGGATATGCGAGTCTGTCGGGACTGCCCGCACTGCGGGATACTGCAGCTCCGGCCCGTCGCCTTCTCGTTCGATCACCTGAAAGGCGTGCATGACGTTATGCGCCCCATTGCGTTTGAGGAGATCCACCGCGACCTCGTAGACAGGCCCGGCAGTCGCGCTCATGTTATCGTAGAGCGCCCGGGTGGAGGCACAGATCGACATCTGCCGGTCTCGCAGCTCCTCCGGCATACCGCAGCCGGTCAGGGCGGACTCCTCATCCTCGGCGTAGATATAGGCATGGTAGACATCAGAGGGGCGCTCCCCGAAGGGGGCGGTGTCTGCGAAGATCACGTTGTCGTTGAGCAACCAGACGTCGGCCAGCACCACGTCGCCTCGCTGCTCATCGCTGATCTCGACACCGACACGCTCAAGCTCATGTCCTGAGACGAAGCCATACCAACGAAACACCTCAAAGCGCCGGGAGGTACGGCTCTCGGTCGAGATTACCGTCTTGTTCATCTCGTTCAAGCCGGTCTCGAAGGGCCGCACCTGATAGTTGCCACTGGGGTTATCCCGCAAAAAGCTGTCAATCGCCTCTTTCTTGAAGCCGCTGCGCTTCTTGAGATCGAGCAGGGTCTTACGGGAGAACACCATGCGCTCGAAAACCCCCTCCTGCTCGCTCCAAGTCTGTGCGGAGAGGTCGGGGTAGATGTCAAAGATCTTGACAAATTCAGAGTAGGGGCGCTTCTCCGTAACCGTAACCGGCTTGATTGTGCCCCCTCTGCGCTCCCACTTGCGCTCCTTCTGCGTCCGCACCACGGGAGAGCGAACCACGCCTGCGCCGTAAATCGCCCCGCTTCGGATCGCCCTCTTGGCAATCGTCGGCCAGTCGGAATCTGCGTTGGAGTCGGCCAGCTGGTCCTGAATCTTTTTGCGCATACGGTCTCTGCGCTTCTTGGCTTCCTCCATCACCAGCAGCTCGATGGCTTTATCGTCAATGGGCGCTGGCAATTCCCCGGTCGCCTGCGCTTGGGCGATTCCTGCCTGTGTCGCCTGCTGCACCAGCGCCTGCAGGACATCTTCAGGCAGCGAGGGGAAGGGAGAGACTTCCAGATCCCAGTTGTTGTCCATCGCCGGGAACATCATCTCCATCATCTTCGCCACAAACCCCTTGATCTTGGTGCGGGTATCGCGGGGGTAGGCTTTGGATTTGGTCGGCGGGATGTGCTCAAGGATCTCAGGGTCGTAGATGCCGCGGTACTGGCGCAGGTTCTTGAGCCATTGCAGCTCGATCGGTGCGCGGTCTGCCACATATTGGTCGAGCTTTTTCTTCAGCTCTGTCCCCAGTTTCTCCAAACTCGCTTTCTTCAGATCATCCATAATCAATATCCTATATAGCTGGCGGGGCGATAGGTTGCGACCGGGCCAAAGGGCTGCTCCGTCTCAATGCGCAGGTAGTCAGCCGCGTCGTATTTGCCACTGAGAAGAAAGAGGTTTGCGTACTGGTCGGCCTCTGCAACATGCGACCATTTGTTCTTCTCAGGCTTGGGCTTATGCCCTGCGTCGGGGTTCTTGTTGTGCTCAAAGCGGTAGCGCGAACGCAGCGCTTCAATCAGCCATTTGCACCGGGGGTCGTAGAGTGCAAGCGGCTCTCCCATCGGGAAGTCAATCAGCGCCCGCTCGGTGGCGCCGATGCGCACCGTGGGGTCGTTGGTCGAGGCTGCCTTGACTCTCCCCCCGTCCTTGGTGAAGTGGTCCCTGAGCATCTTGAAGCAGTTGCCCTCGTCGGTATCGTTGCGGCGGACCCCGGCGGGGTCGCCGATAAACACAAGGGGGTTGGTAGGGAAGATATTGCGGATCAAGGGGCGCATCTTGGTGCGGATAAAGCGCTCCAAGCCGGTGTCGAAATCGACCAGCTCATGCAGCGTGTAGATCCGCCCGTCGAAGGTCATCTGCTTGAATACCGCGGCAGGGGTGCGCCCGAAGTCCATCCCGATAATGACCGGCATATTGGCATCAATCGGCAGGTGCTTCTTCGAGACGTGGCGATCCAGCTTGAAGGTCTTGGCGTAGACCGGAACCCCTTTGAGAGAAGGGCTATACATACCGTGGATGTAGGTATCCACCCAGTCCTTGGAACGCCCACGAGCCAGCCTCTCGTAGTAATTATCCGGCAGATTCTCTCGGTTCTCCGCGTCGGGGGAGAGCCCCGAGGGCTGCTTGAACGAGGTGCAGGGGAAGACGGTATCGGGATCATCGTCGTCAAGCGGTTCGTGTTCGATGAGTTTGTACCAGAACGAGTCGTACTCAGGCGGGTTAGTGTCTGCGATCATGCCGCACCACGACGCACCGCCGGAAGTCTTTGCCGGATAGCGACCAATACGCCCCTGCAGTGCCTCAACGATCTCCTTGGGGATCTCTCGGGACTCGTTGAGCCATGCGCCGGTGACTTCGAGGGACAGAACGCGCTTAACATCGTCCGGGGTATCGAGCGCACGGAACAGGATCTCGGCCTTAACATCGCCAAACTCGAGATAGAAGACCATCTCCGATTCTTTCCAGCGCCCCGCAACTCCCGGGGGCACCCACTCGAACCATGTCTTGAGCGTGGTGTCTTTGAGCTGCGGGCGGGTGTTACGCACGATGACCCAGCGTGAACGCCGGATCCCATCGGGTCCGGGTTCCTGCTCTTTGCAGCGCCGTACTACTTCAACCACGCACGCCGAGGACTTCCCCGAGCCGATAGGCCCGTTGATAATCCTGAAAAAATCATCGCAGCGCATGAAGTTCGCGATGACCGGTGGTGCATTGAAGGTCTTAGTAACGGCCACTTGCGTCTCTCCAGTCTTCGAGCGCATCTGCCAGCGCCACAGCGCACTGCTTTCGGAAGGCGGGGTCTGCCAGCTGCCGGGCGTCGTGCTCGTTGGTCAGAAAACCAAGCTCGACCAAGACCGACGGAATGTGGTAGGAATAGCGCAGCACTGCGAAATTCGCCTCCTTGTCCACATCCCCGTCTGAGTAATCACTTCGCCACTTGAGATCTGGAAACTGCTCTCGAAAGCTACGGTATACCCATGTGGCCAGCTCGTCTGAGCCATCCTCGCCACGCCCGGTAAAGACTTCCATCCCCCGGGCCGCGGGGTTACTGAACGCATTGCAGTGTATCGAAACGAAACAGTCTGCGTCGAACTCTCTAGCCATTTCGCGGCGTTTTGCCAAATCGCGGTTAAGGTTTGTGTCAAGCTCGAGGTCGTTGACGCGGGTGAGCACAACGAAAATGCCCCTGTGCATCAGCTCATGCTTGAGGTGCTTGGCGACATCAAGGTTGATCTGTGCTTCAACCAGCCCGTTCGCCTTCGCTCCTGAGAATCTTCCTCCGTGACCGGGGTCTACGCAAACGATCATATGTTAATCTGTATGTTGAAGGTTTGGTTGCTGCCCGCATCCTTGTCCTTGGCCGGGACTGGCTCAAGATCGCCGCACTTGACCATCGTTTTGAAGATCTCGAGCTTGAGTGAAGGGGCGGTGTCAGGGTCGAGCATCAGGTTATCAACCTCTTCCAGATACAGTTCAGCCTGCAGTGCGGCTCTGCGCTTAAAAGACAGACCTGACTCGGCAATCTCCTGCTGAGCACCGATCAGCTCCTGACGAAAGACCTTGTTGCCCTCGATCTCTGCCCACTGCGCCCGGTCTAGGTCATGACGCAGCAGGATCTCATCGAGCGGATGGATCCCAAGCGCGACCTCAAAAGGCAGAGTGGCGGGCCATTGTGGGGTGTATCGTGCAAGATTAGGCATAGCTACCTCGTTAAGAGTTGAACACAGGGTAGCCCAACCTTGTTAGTTTGGCAAGGCTTATGCTCCGCTGCTTAACGGTTATAGATCGACCCGCCGCAGCGGGGGCATTGCTTCTTTTCGTTGAGGGTGTGGCCGCAGGTCATACATCTGCCCATGTCAGCGCCCCACCAGACCAAGCAACGTCTGTGCTGCGGTCTTCTCACGCTCAGCTTGAGCAGCGGCGGCCTTGGAAGATGAGGACTCAAGCGCCTCGATCTGGAGCGTGCCTGCGGCCATGTCTGCCGAGAGCCCCTGCACTACCTGATCTTTGGCGCTGCTGAACTTAACAACGGTCCCGTCGCTCTTGGTGATTTCAAGCATGGTGGCCGGAGCGCAGGCGGTGAGCAGCAGGGCGAGCAGGGCGATCAGTAAGGGTTTCATGCGTAAACAACCTCCATCGTGGGCAGTGGATTCTTGTCGTTCCAAAAGGCCGGGCCGCCGAAATTGTCCACGGCCCAATAATATTTGTACGCCCGTCGGGTGCGCAGCCATGCCAGCGGCTTAAAGCGGGTGTTGGCACCGATGATGCGCAGCATGTTGTTGAGAAACACCCGGTCGGCCTCGCGCTTGTCTTGGAGTGTGCTGCCCACATGGTACATATAGTCGTGGATGTTGGCAGCCGAGCGGATTGAGAGCCCGTAGAGGGTATCGGGCACCGCCCATCCGTAGCCTTTGGGACCGGCGCCGTTGCAGATGCGGGCCTTTTCCTCCGGCGTGAGCAGCCAGTATTCTTTGGGGGCGTAGAGTTCAGCTTGAGCCACCGATTCTCTCCTCATACTGTGGGTCGCTGGGGCGAATATCCTCTTTGTCCGGGCTGATTTTAGCCAGCACCAGCACC
>Ga0163225_100010_pt1 | contig 59403 bp, 30 predicted proteins | sample MSEWel2016_04_06_2_FD_113145 | JGI IMG/M metagenome (GOLD analysis project Ga0163225, IMG submission 113145) | Subsurface microbial communities from deep shales in West Virginia, USA - MSEEL Well Study Marcellus 5H_2016_04_06 ... | reverse complement strand
TAAATTTGTGTGTGTCAGAAAGTGCTTGTGCTTTTTTTAACCCAAAAAGCGCAGCCTGACCCAAGTAACCCATGTTCAAAAAGAAAAAGACGACCCAAAACGTTGGGCCGTCTTTTTTACTTTCAGGAGTATTGATTCCAATTGTTAAATTATTCCAACCACTCTTCAAGTTGATTTAAAACTTTTGTCTTTAATGAATCGGGTAAATTATTAATTCGTGTACGATGTGAACCTCCGGGTTTTTCAACTTTCAATACATTACTAAACCCCTCAGCATCAATAGATGTAGCACTCCAGGGGTCATTCTCGCCGGTTATCACAATCATCTCCGGGTCTATCCCTTTAAGCTTTTTCAAAATCCCCGCAGAAACAGTTTCCTCAAAAGTCAATTCCTCCACAATGGGCGCCATAAAACTATTGGAAACAGTATCTTCTTTCACTTCATCCAGCCAGTTTTTAAAAGGGACAGCCAAATAAGGATAATACCCTAACTCCCTGTATGCCTGATAGAAAAAAGGACTGATTTCTTCCCATTGCTGATCGGAGAAATAACCAAAATCACTACCCTGATACAAATGAGCAAAAAGAACTTCCGCATCGGCGCCCGGCTCTGGAATATCATCCACAGGGCATCCCCATTGCCACAGGCTAAATGGATATTCCAGAACCGTCAGTTCAAACGCACGCTCTTTCCCCATTCTGAAGGTGTACCCTTTCTGATTTATCAGGTCATTGAACCAGGGCATCAATTCATTTTTGCGTTTCAAAACTTCCTTTTGAAATTCAGCAATCCGTTGCCGTTGTTCCGGTGTTCCTACCTGGTCAAAAAAATCCAAAAGCCGCTTATCGTCACGTTCCAGATTGAACGGGGCCACATAAGAGACCGTAACATCTACATCTTTAGGAAAAAAAGCCCGGTGAATCATTGCCGTTTGTCCGCCTTTACTAATGCCTGTATTCAGCCACTTCCCTCTATAAAATTCTTTCAAAGCCTCCACAATACGGTGGTGGTCCATGGCAGCTTGCTCCACAGTAAGGTATTGCCATAGCATAGAATCAGGCACAGACTTGCCAAAATATCGGTGCTCCACAACAACCTGATTGGCCTCAAGCAATTGAGCCAGCTCTGAGGTAAAATTTTGTGGAGCCATATAACCTTCCGTAATCAATACCACTGGCGCTTCCTGTGATTTATGAGACAACCAGACGCGTTGCTGAAAGTACCCTTTTTCGGGGTGACGATGATCCAGGGGTTGTTTCACCCACATCAACCACGCCTTTGAATACATTGAATCCGGTTCAATTTCCTGAAACGAAGAGATGACCGGACGCGATTCAACAAAATCACCTACAGACTGCCATTTGACACCACAAAAAGTGAGAACACCGGATAGTACCAGTAAAAGTGCGACTCGTAAAGCTTTTGTCATATTATAACATTAAATGAATTCATTGAAGAGCGCTAAATTACATCAAAATGATTTTCTTTGTAATGATAAAAGTTAATAAAAACATGAAATTATGAAGCAACTTTCTACACTTTTCGTTCTATTTATTCTTTTCAGCATGGTCTCGTTTTCTGCACCATTAAAAGAAGTTCACCGCTCCACAAAAAACTTCGACAACATCAAATCCATTGAAGTGAAAGGAGATTTTTGTAAAGTCATCCTGAAACCCTCCGCAACCGACAAAGTCACAGTCAATAGCTTTATTGAAGCTTCCAAAGATATTGAAGGTTTTGAAATAAATGACCAAACCGAAGCCGGAAAACTAATTCTCTCCGTGGCTGTTCCTTCGGAGCATGTATCCACCAAGTCGGGAGAGATAGAATTGCAAATCCCTGCCGGCACAGAAATAAAAATTAAAACGGCGTCGGGTTACATTGATGCATCAGAAATTAAAGAATGCCGGGTAAATGCTCATGCTTCTTATGGAAAAATAATGGCGCAAAACGTTTCAGGAAATTATTCACTGAAAACTTCAACCGGGGGAATTACCGTCAACGGTCTGAAAGGCGAATTGTCAGCCACCTCATCGAAAGGAGATATTGAATTATCCAATATCGAGACCAATACCACAGTAGTAACCGATGCCGGATTACTTACAATAAAAAATATAAAGGGAAAGCTGAATACACAAAGCAATACAGGCAACCAAACCATTACCAATCTGGATGGAGACCTGATGCTTAGAACTTCCACCGGCGAAATAACCCTCAACAACCTCAAGGGCTCTGTTGAAACGGCCAATGACGATGGCGATGTCTGGCTGACGGATATTGAAGGCACGCTGCGTCTGATATCAATCTCAGGAAATCTGGTAGGCAAAAACATTTTACTGACCGGAAACACTTATTTCGAAACCACTAAAGGCCGCGTTGAGATGGAATTCAGGAACAACCTGAATGAACTTTCCTTTGACCTGGCTTCCAATTACGGATTCATTTACATCCCCGGAAAATCCAAGAAGAAGAAACTAAAATCGGGCAATGGCTCCATCCTTATTTCCACATCAACCAACAACGGAGCTCAGCGGTTTACGCTGGTAAATGAGTAGGTCTATTGTTTCCCTGAAAAAATAAAGGCCGTTCTCCGAAAGATGCAGGGAACGGCCTTTTTATTTGTCTCAACTTCAGGAATTATTTTTTGTCATTTTGTTTTCCTGATGCTTCTTTACCGGAACCATCATTCTTTTTCCCTAAGGTTTGCTGTCCTTTGGACGGTGAGGCTTTTGGCTGTGATGCAGCAGACTCTTTTGAGCCACCTTTCTTACGACGTTCCAGTTCTTTCAGAACGGCATATTTAGCAGCTGCAATGGTTTCCCGATTCACTTTTTCGGTAATCCGGCCTTTCATCAGGTCGTCAAACTCAATGTAGCCATCCATCAGCAACAATTGGGTGATCATATTATTAATCATTGTCTCATCGCTGTATCCCCTGGCCTGATAGAGTTTTCCAGAATCCTCAAGAAACTCCTGGGCAAAATCCGGATAGTTGGGCAAACTCATCAGTTCATTACAGGTTTCTCCGAAACTACTCAACTCAATATTGAGATTAGGAGTCACCAGCAAGGGGCTGAATTCTTCCTTCTTATCCTTAGGACAAAACATATTTACACCACTTAAATCCACAGTGACAGAAGGATCATCCATTCTCACAAATTCAGCTTTCATCATCTTATCCAACTGGTAGAGGTAGAAGTTATACCTCGACAACTCATTGCTGCTCTTCCCATTGGTAAAGATGTGGCTGTAATTCTCCCGAACAATCCGTCTCACATGGTTCTTCTTATCGTTGATTTCGCTGCTATTGGCTCTCAATTCCTTAATCAGATTGGTCAAAGACTGGGCTGCCTTTTGTGGCCCCATGATCTCTTTTCCTTTTTTACCAATTTCAGTAGAAACGATGCCACACTCGATCTTGGAACCTTCTCCTTTTCCATCGGATCCACCACTCAGCACATCAATCAACTGGTAACGCTGCTCAATTTGATCATCCTGAGCAATAAATGGCTGTCCGGCAGGCGTACTGGCAAGTGAATCGAAAACAGAACTAAAAATGTTCCGCGAAAGAACTACGTCCTCTATTTGATTGTCTAATTCCACATGAGCAATGAAACGGTTCTTCACAATATCAAACTTCACATCAGTAACAAGCCATTTCTCCTTCTCGAAAGGAATTTTCTTTCCCACAAATATTTGATTTACGACCTTCTCAATATCGATCTTATCAATCATTTTGTATGAAGAAGCCAGGTAATATTTGCCATCTTTGGGATCCACCTCCCAATCAAGTACATCGTCCAAATAATTACCATGCTGCGAAAGCACTTGAACGATATTTTTGTCAGCAGTATAACGTGAAAGGGTGCGCTGGAAATGCGGTCCGTCCTGACTGGTAGCTTTTTCTTTTCGCTCACCATGCGAATCGATGTAAAGCAGGAAGTTTTCGGGGTTACTAACCCTGGTAATACCGGCTTCCTCTTTCGAATAGTTGTGAGCAGTAAGAATAATATCAATCTTGTAAGGCATCTGTATTTCGCACAGACCACTTATGGTACTCCTGGAATTCAGGTCTTCCACATTGCTGTCGGCACTACTTTCAAACAGATACTTGTAATACTTAATATATTCGGGGTCGAAGTCTGTAACACGCGAAAAGTCACCCTCTTCGGTACCAAATCCGTAAATATTCCCCTCCTTGTCGCGGAATACATGATACATATCACCAGCAACGTTTTTGATAGAGCGAACACCCGGAAGGTTCTGTTCCAGCCATTTAAGAGTAAGACCAGCCAGCATCTCCGATTTACCAACTCCACTGTCACCATCCACTTCCACAACGAAAATAGAACCATCTTCCAGCTCAATAGCAAAGAGAGAACCATGCTTGGGGATACCTCCCATCTCTTTCACCCGCTCGTTCATCATGGTGAGCCAGGGTTTCTTCACATCGCCAAAGTAATCGGCTTCCTTGCGAAGCGGTGTTACCAGAGTTTTGATGTTACCACGCGGGCCTTTAATATCGAAATATCCTACCTGAGGGAATGAAATCACCTTTTCGGGTGCTCCCAACAAAAGGAATACATCAGGCACAAAGTTTTCGGCCTCTTCCAGTGAAATATCTTTATACTGAGTAAGGCGGAAGAAATCGGTCAAATACTTAATGTACCCTTTCTGGAAAATAATAAGTTGAGTTACGACACCGCTCTTCATTATTTTACAACGATAATCGTCGGGATCCATATTTGCCACAAACCGGGCGAGCCTGCGTTCAAAGAATTTAGAATCGGGCTTGGTCGAAAGCGCTTTGATGTAATCGTTTTTCGACTTGGTACGATTCATATCCAACAAATACATGGGCTCATCGTTTCCACGATCGATTTTATGAAACGGATATTCACGTTTTTTGGCATCGGTAGAAATTCTTGTATGCAGCTGTACCGATTGCTCAACTGAAATCACCCCGCATTTGGTCATCACATCGTTAATCCACTTAAGAGATCCACCATTATATTCCGTTAATGTTTTGTCTTTAATCTCAAAGTTTCGGAACAACGTAATCCCATGCTGAATCATCTGGTTCACGCCACTGTTTTGTCTTCTGAAATAGGTATCCAGAACTTTAATAAGCGTATGTGTATATTTGTGATAATAATCGGTTCCTTTCGAAAGATTCTGAAGCAAAATCAGGAACCCGACAACCTTATGAGTCACCTCGGCCAGACGTGTTTCATCAACTTTAATATCTTTCTTACGAAGAATATAGTTCATAATATCATCCACTTCCTGCGGAAGGATATCCGTGAGTATATTCTCGGTGAAGATTTTCAGGTCTGCATCCCTGGTACTATTGATACGATCCTGCAGGAACTGAAGTTTGTTGGTAACCTGATTCAGGAAGCTATTATCATTCTTAAGCAGATATAAGTAAAGAACCTGGTCACTGACAGACAAGTTGCTTTCAAATACGCGCTTTTTCACCACATCAGCAATAAATCCGAGGCTGCGGGCAGAGATGCCAATTTCAGCAAATTTCTTGTCCTGACGCAAAGTCTCCACAAAGTGGCTAACATACCGTTCGAGATCCAGATCTTTAACAGCCAGCCCGGTAACTTCCTCAAAAAGATCACAGGCAATCTGGATCATCTCCCGTCGGCTGGGTTCAATGGTTGCCTGCTCAAAGGGGAGGTTAAAGTGCAATAGAATCTCCTGAATATGCTTCTTCAGTACAACATTTACACCCTCCAGACGAGCCACATCCATAAAATAATCACCACTGGCCTGAAGTGTCAGAATTTTCATTTTAGTATCCGAAAACAGTAAACGCTCCATCTCAATAAGGATTTCACGCATAATATTTTTCTCTTCCGGATCGTCCAGCACATAATGATTTGGATGGAATGTTTTCTTATTATTGATGTATTTCAATATGGTAGCTTTGCTAAAGCGTGATGCTACAATATTGAAATTAAGATTTCTTAGCTGAGGGATTTTCTTGTAAATCTGCGGAAGAAGGTTTTCATATATTTTGGTAAAAGCACTGCTACGGATAAACTCTTCCACATTGCGACAATCACCAACATCTCCCTGAAATTCAATCACTGAATTTTTAGAGTCACCGATGGTGGTAATAGAAACACCACTCACCTGAGGTGAAGCATGATAAAGTGAACGATTTTCATTGATTAACAATGATTGATTAACTTTCTTAGTGAGGTTACGAACCAACTCATAGTCAGAAAATACAGCATTCAGGAATTCAGAATCTTTACCCGAATTGAGAATCCGGCTCATCAGAGTTGATATCTCTTCTTTAGGCTGAGCCTGGCGTGCTGCCTGTAACTTCTTCCAGTAACTCAGGAATATAGTAAATGCAGTACGGACTTCATTCTCAAAGATCTCATAGCTTTTGGCTGTTCCCTCTATGAACCCACCCAGAGAGAACCGAACCACACCGGTACGATAAGGTAAAGCAGAGATTCCTCTTTCACCGGCAATCTTCCTGGAAAAATCTTCAAGGTCGTTGAAACTTCCAAAGTTGGTAAAGAGCAAATTGAATAAATAAGAACCATCGGAATGAATAATAGAAACATCCTCAACGTCCAGTTCTTTGACTACCTCTTCGGCAACTTTAACGGCGGTTTCTAGTCTTAGATTTGATTCAGTTCTGAAATTCTTATTAATTCTGAAACGATTGAGCCCCTTAACCAGTTCCCCTCCATAATAGATATAGAAAGGTACATCTTTGTACTTAAAGTCGTCGGGCAAACCAAGAATATCCAGTTTGGCCAGCGACACCAGTTCATCAAGAAGAAACAGGTGCATCGGGCTGCCCTCAAAACCCGCTCTCACCGGATCGCCTGTGGCCGTCTTTTTCTTGCCCTCATCGGCCAAAGAACTAACCACAAAACTCTCAATCTGTTTAACAATCCGACTTCTGGATGCATCCTTGGGCAGCCGTGATTCAAGCTTATCTTTCAAAGCTTTAGATTTCAGACCAACCTCCAGAACAGCATTCAGAAAATACATAGAACTGCTGTTTCCTCTCACTGCCTGATTGCGTTTGCGGGAGTAGTCAATCACCTCCTTCATGGCCGGTGTGGCAACCAAAGCACCCAAACGATCACCTGAGCCGGCAAGGTTTTTTGTGGTTGACAGCGAAGAAACAGCCCTCATTTTGGAGTAAACATTCTCGTTGTTAAAGATATAACGTGAAATAGACCTCCATTTGGGCATCATCTCTTCCTTCACCTTTACGCTATCGGTATAAGCTTCATCGAGCAACAAAGTTATTTTGCTGTTGTTGATAAACTTCAAAAACTCGATAAGACTTTCGCGATTGAAGTCACTATATCCTGTTGGATTGGACGGATCGTTGATGATGATGGTCACATTCTCACAGAAACGATCCCACAGATTACCACTTGCATCAAATAGCTGCAGAGTATTTTTGATACGAGACAATTTGGTCAGTAAGCGCTCATAATCAATGCGCTGATCTTCAAGATTCTCGATCTCGATATCAAAAGGATTGATATAAAATTTATCGTCCGAAAAGAGATCGGTATATTCCCAGGCAAGTACCTTGTTGTAAATGATATAAGGCTTCGGACTCTTGTCGCGATAGAACAGCAGATCGCGAATAATCATCTGCACATCATCAGCAATCGAGGTCTTATCCAGATTTCCCAAATCGCTGATAAATCCTTTGATAACTTTCTGATCCTCTTCGCTCAGTTTTTCAAAATCCTTGTAAACACCAAGGTCGATAAGGACATTCCGGAACCGCCCTTTATTATCGGACTCATTGTCCACTTTGGCAATGAATTTCTGGTATTTCTCCATAAAAAGATTTACCCCGAAATTCTTATGAAAGTGGTTATGCAGTGTCCGCTTGTAATTGTCGGGAATAAAATTGATAATGGTCTTGCAACGGTCAAGTATTTTATCATCAATAGGTTTCACCTTGCGTTGCAGAAGATACTCACCATAGGTACGAATCTGGTTGCGACCACCCCCTTCAAGAATGGTTGCAATCTGTAGAGCAGGGGTATCCGAATAAAAGTACTTACGAATACGGTCTTCGAAAGTATTAATCAGTTCTTCATTTTGCTTCTCTCGTTTTTCTGGAGAAGATGTATTTTGAATAAACTGAATAAAATCGCGAAGACGGGCAAGTGAATATCTGTCTTTTAATATCTGACGCGAAAAAGAGTCAAACTTAAACAGATTGGTATTTTTAACCTGATCGTTGGTTTGTCCAAGCTGTTCTTTCTTTATTTCATCCAATTCCTGATTGTAATCCTCAATTTTTTTATCAAGCAATTGTTTGAATTCCTCGAGATTTTTGTTGTTCACATTCTCAAGGATCAATCTCAAATTAAGCTGAGTGTTTGCAGGTGCTCCAAGCTTTTTGGTATGAACTTTATTCAGGGTATTAATAACTCCGTTATGGAAACTAAAGACCAACGAAGTATTGGAAGCATGAGACTCGGGGGAATCATCCACCACAACAATGCGTGAGATAAGCGGGAACCATTTTGAACCCGTGAACATATTCTTACGCATGTGCTTGACCTTCACCACAAATACACTGGAGGTATCGTCGTGCATCTGCTCATACAAATCCTCTCCTTTAATGTTCTCAACTACACGCACCGAGCTGACACCAAAGACTTCTCCTTTAATCAATTCGACAGCCGTATCACTGTTACCGGAAACCACTGTACGAATAAGTCCGTTAAGACCTTTAAAGTTGACAGCCCATTCGGTTCTGTGCAGGAAATTACTTTTTTCAGCTTTCGTGGTATAATGGGTACTCTGATTGACCATCTGCTCCAGAGTGTCCATCAGATAATTCCAGTGGGCTTCGTCAATGTCACCAATCACCCCTATCACATCGCGGAAACGACGCAACTCCACAGGGGCATCACCAATGATCACTTTAGCCAGAAAATCGATGGTTTGTTCTGTTACAGGGGGAGTTCCAACAGAAAAATCGTGCGCATTTCGGATATTCTCAATCCATTTCTGCTGCTCTTTTTTCACCACATCGTGGTCAGCGAAATAACCCAACCTTCGGTTAAACCCCTGTTTCAGTGAGTTATAAATAAAAGCTTTTGAGTCCTCATGAGGATAAAGCATCAGTGCAATATCCGAATAACCGGGAATTTCCTCGCGAAATTTTAGGAGGAACTTCTGTATTTCGGCCTGTTGTCTTGCCGGATCATTGGGTTCTTCATAACAAAGGCGAACAAATGCCTTTAAGTTATCGAAGACAAAATTGGGCAGAAACACTTCTGCTCGCTCACCCAATGAGGCATAAAGGTCGATGTATTCACGAGCCTCTTGTCGTAGAAAAGCTTTGGGAACTCCTTCGATTTGCATAATAAATTTCAATTAATAAATCCAGTTAATAAATCACCAGTATCCGGTTAAAGGAAAGAGATTGCTTCACTACGCTTGCAATGACAGACGTTTAAATCAACCTCTTCACCGCGCCTCATACCACAGAAATGGGGTCATAGCGAGTGGAACAGCCTGTCCCGGTTTGTCGGGAAAACAATCTAAATCATAACGTTTCCATTTTCCCGGACAATAGTGTTAATAAATATCCTTTTGTCCTGTAATTGGTTTTTGAACAATGCACCTGGATTAACAAATACTGGTTAAAGATTCGTCAATAAGAGCACTTTTTGATTTCAAAATGTTACAAATATAGATAGTTCAAAAATAAAATAAAAGCAAAACAAGCCGATTTTCAACCTTAAACACGCATATTAACAGGACTTAACACTCGTTCCTGACAATAAAGGGTTTCGTTTGTCGAACTAAGGTGCTATTGCTTAAAGTAGCGTTTCTGTCATTAGAGCCTGCTTCGGGCTTGGCCCCCGCAGTGACAGAATCTCCGGATGAAAGAGAAGAGGGTGGCAGATGGCAGGGCGGTTTCTCCGTACTGCCATCTGCCACCTCTTCCATAAGAAAGTGAAAGAGCGTCTTTGCGAAGGCCCGGCATGCAGCAATCTCTAAAAATACACACCCGACTAAAACTTAGGCCGGCTCAACATTAAAGAGCCCATTTGCAGACGATTAATTCAGAAATCAGATATTTTAATTTCAGAAGCATTGCGTAACTTGTAAAGCGAGTCACCCTGGCCTCTCCCGTCTTGCTGGTAAAGCATCCCTCACACCTGTCGTTGTCAGTTTTCTGCCTGCCTTCCGACTAATTTATTTTTCTTTTAGAACTATCTGGAGCTTTTCAGATATTTATACAATTCACTATCGGTTGAAAGAATAACATGGGTTTTCTCATCAAAAGTTTTTTCATAAGTATCCATGGATTTCATAAAACTGTAAAGACTTCTGGATGCAGCGGATTTATTGTAGGCCTGGGAATAAATTGAGGCTGCCTCTCCATCGGCTCGTCCCTTAATTTCTTCCGCCTTACGGAATGCTTCCGACTGAATAGACTTCAACTCCCGTTCCTTTTCACCGTTGATTCTGGAAGCTTCTCCCTGTCCCTCGGATCTGAATTTATCGGCAATTCTGTAACGCTCACTTTTCATGCGTTCATAAACCTGAGTCCGGACATCTTCCACATAATTGATACGTTTCAACCTAAAATCCATAATTTTGACACCCAGGTCAGCAGTCTGCTCATTGGCAGACTGAAGAATCATGGACTGAACTTTTTCACGGCCCACCTCTATCTGTTCCAGGCTGTCACCAATCAATTCACTAATTACTCCTGATGATAACGGTTGGCGGTTACTGGTTCTAACTGCCTCGATTAGATTATGATTGGCAATAAAGTCGCGAGTTTCACCATCCAGAATATCATCCAGACGTGACTGGGCACCCAATTCGTTACGCAAACGCTTAAAAAACTGCAATGGGTCAACAATTTGCCATCTGGCATAAGTATCAACAAAAATATATTTCTTGTCTTTAGTAGGAATCTGGTTGGGATCACCATCCCATTCCATATAACGTTTTTCGAAAAAATTGGTGGTTTGAATAAAAGGCAATTTAAAATTCAGGCCGGGATCGACAACCGCATCTCCCACGGGTTTTCCAAACTGAGTAATAACCACCTGCTCGGTTTCGTCCACCACGTAAACACTACCCATGATGGTAATAAACGCGAGAAAAACGACAACTATTAATAAAATTTTATTTCGTTTCATGTTCTTTCTTTTATTGTGTACTGACTCTGTTGAATCATTCTTATTCCGGGTTAAAGGTTAGCTTCCTTAAAATGAAACTGTTCCTAACTCCTTCATCTACTGCTGAGGTTCAATTTTCTTCACATTATCCATCTGCATCTGCAGAAGAGGTAACACATTGTTTCCTTCCTGGTCGGTAATAATTTTATTGCCCAACCGGGGAAGAACTTCCTGAAGAGTTTCCAGATAAATTCTTTCACGTGTCACCTCAGGAGCCCTTACATATTCAGAGTAAAGCTCATTGAAACGAGCTACCTGACCCTTGGCATTATTTACACGCTCCACGGCATAACCTTCAGCTTTTTGAATGGTTTCTTCGGCCTGCCCTTTTGCTTTGGGAATCACCTTATTGTAAGCCGATTTGGCCTGATTAATAAGTGTTTCCTTTTCTTGCTGAGCCTCGTTTACCGCATTAAAGGCGGCTTTAACGGGATCGGGAGGATTCACATCCTGAAGCACCACCTGATCAATCTTAACCCCAAGCTCATAACTATTTGCCAACTCCTGGATCAACACCTGAACACTGGAAGCAATTTCCGCACGACCAACAGTCAAAACTTCATTAACGGTACGGTCGCCCACCACCTGACGAACGGCTCCTTCGGAAACATCACGAAGAGTGGATTCAGGATTTCTTACCTTAAACAGAAATTTGTAAGGATCATTTATCCGGTATTGAACCACCCATTCTACATCGGCAAGATTCAAATCTCCGGTAAGCATTAAAGATTCATCCCGCGTACCGCTTTTGGTATATTCGGAACGGACATTCGCCGAGGTGGTTCTAAAACCAAATTCCAATTTTTGCTGTCTCTCAACCGGCACTTTGTAAACCGTTTCGATAAAAGGAATTTTAAAATTCAAACCCGGCATTACCGTTTTGGTATATTTTCCAAAACGCACAATAACCCCGGCTTCTTCCGGACCAACCTGAAAAAATCCACTCCAGGCCACAGCCACCAGAATAATTCCGGCCACAACTGTTTTTATATTCTTTAAAACTTTTTTCAAAAAAGGAGGAATCTCCTGATTTGAGAATTCAAATTCACTCATAATAAAAAATTTTTTCTCCCGCGTAATCGGGAATTACTTTCTGGCACTATTTAATTGTATTAATGATTTTCAGACATCACCTTTAGAAAATTCCTTACCGAATCTACCGTTTCCAATTTGTATGAAGCATTGGTATGTTTAATCCCGACTTTGATGGTCACGGCTTCGGGAGGCAGTTCTTTAAAAAGATATTCATCAGTCCAATCGTCTCCCATTGCCATAATATAATCGAACTTTTTATTAAGCAGGTAACGATTGGCAGCAACTCCTTTATTGATACCCCCGGTCTTCACCTCCACAACTTTGTTGCCTTCCATTATTTCCAGATTGTGGTTGGCCACCATGGTTGTTAATTCATCCTTCAGTTCTTTGGCCCGCAACTCGCCCAGTTCAGCTTCAGCATTTTCGTAATGCCACACCAGGGAGTAATTTTTCTCCTCCAGATAAGTTCCGGGTGTACGAATCACAAAACTATCAAGAATAGGCCTAACCATAGGCATCCAGGAATTGGTAGCATTGGTAAGCATCTGCCACTCAGCACCCCTTTCGCGCATCCACACACCATGTTCACTGATAAGACTAACATTGGAGTTATCAAACCATTTGCTCAGGGTTTCCTTATCCCGCCCGCTAATCAACACCACCTCATTTCGTTTATCACTGGTCAGCGCATTCAAAATTTCATGCAAGGGGTCATCAGGGGCTGCACTGGACTCGACTTCGCGTGTTGCTTTCTTGAAATGTGTCAGGGTACCATCATAATCCAGGAAGATAGCCCTTGATTTGGCTTTTGAAAAATCGTTTAGCAGTTTTTCACTCAGCTTAGGAGTAATTTTCTTCGCCAGAAAGTCAACCTGAATTTGCGCAATGCGTTTAAGCGATGAAACAAACTGTTCTGCCCATTTGAAAACATCGTAACGCTTCAGCCGTTTCTGAATAACCGACATTCGGGCACGTTGCTCTTCAATGGGCATTTCGAGCGCCTGCTTAATGGCATCCGCGACCTGACTTTCATGATTGGGGTTGATTACAATGGCTTCGCCCATTTCTTTAACCACACCGGTCATTTCACTAATAATCATCACACCGGTCTGATTGGTACGAGAAGCCACATATTCTTTGGCAACCAGGTTCATCCCGTCGCGCACAGGAGTCAATAATGCCACATCACTCATGCTGTATAGTTCCACAAGATTCTCAAAAGGCATGGAACGGTAGAAATACCAAACCGGAGAATAATTCACCGTTCCGTAAAGACCATTAATTCGGCCCACCAACTCATCCACTTCCCTTTTTAATCGCTGATACTGTGGCACACTGTTGCGTGAAGGAACCGCCAGCATCACCAGAGTTACCTTGGTACGGTACTCAGGATATTTTTCAAGAAATTTTTCAAAGGCTCTCAAGCGATTTGGAATTCCTTTTGAATAGTCCAGACGGTCAATAGACAAAATCAATTTCCTCTCGGGCGATACCAGAAAATATTTCTCCAATTCCTTATGCAACGTAGATTTCTCCTGCAATGGTTTGGAAATGATTCTGATGGCCGAGTTGTGAAATTTGTCATAATCAATCCCCATGGGGAAAGCATCAGCAAGTATAATTCGTTCATTAATATGAATCTGATTAAAAGAAATTTCATAGCCAAACAAACGTCGCACACTACTCAGAAAGTGACGTTCATAGTCGTAGGTATGAAATCCAATCAGGTCAGCCCCTAAAAGTCCTTCGAGCAATTCATTTCTCCAGGGCAAAATACGGAAGACCTCGTAGGATGGAAACGGGATGTGCAGAAAGAAACCGATGGTTAAATCGGGTCTTTTCGATTTGAGCATTCCGGGAACCAGCAAAAGCTGATAATCGTGTACCCAGACAAAATCGCCTTCATCCACCACTTCCAGTGTTTTATCGGCAAACTTTTGGTTCACTTCTACGTATGACTCCCAAAACTCGGGTAAATAATCGACATATTGATTGAAGTAATGGAAAAGTGGCCAGATTGTACGATTACAAAAACCTTCATAAAACGTATGCACCTCACTGGCAGTAAGTGGTACAGTATCACAACCCTCCTTGTCAAGCAATCCTTCAATCTCCTTAAACTGGTCAACAGAATAGCTGTCTGTAGCAATTCCGGGCCACCCAATCCATCGGCCCTCAAAATCCTTGTAAACCGATTTCATGCCGGTGGCTAAACCTCCCACACTGGGTTTTAACAAAAATTTATCTTCCTCCGAAACTATACTGAACGGCAATCGATTAGATACTATGTGAAGTTTTTTCATTGGGTTATGCTTTTTATTTTGCTTTAAAGTATAGTGTTTTTTCTTTATTTTACAAACTTTGCATCGTCAAAACAAACAAAAAACTATCAGTTTGAACACACTAACAAACATGAACAACCTGAACTATGGTGTTGTCGGAAACGGCAAAAGTGCCGCATTGATATCAGACAAAGGAGCGGTGGACTGGCTTTGTTTACCAAAATTTGATTCTCCATCCATTTTTGCGGCTCTTCTGGACAAAGAAAAGGGGGGGCATTTCTCCATAGTATCCGTTGCCGGAGCTGACATTACTCAAAGATATGAATTTCATTCCAATATTCTAATTACCCGCTTCAATTGTGTAGATGGAATTTTTGAAATTCACGATTTCATGCCCCGATATAAAACGGAACATGGAAGCTATTATTTACCTCCGGATTTAATCAGGTATATAAAATTAATTGAGGGAAAGCCGAAAATAAAAGTTCACTTTGATCCCCGTCTTGAGTATGCCAAGTTTGACACACACATCACCTTCAATGGAAAATATGTAAAAGCTTATACCACCAAGGGCAGCTATGACTCCCTGTATCTGTACACCAGTATGGACAAGCTTTCGGTGGTCGGTCAGTTGCCTATTACCCTTGACAAAGATGAATTTATCCTCATCAGCTACAACCAAAAGCTATTGGCCCAGGATCTGACCAGAGCTTATCTGAAATTACAGCGAACCAAGGTTTACTGGCTCGATTGGGCCGAACGCACAACCAAATTCAAAGACTACAACGAACAAATCATGCGGAGCGCTTTGTTACTGAAGCTTTTAAGCTATCAGAAAAGCGGAGCCATACTTGCCGCTATAACCACCTCACTGCCTGAAACCATTGGAGAAGTTCGTAACTGGGATTACCGTTTCTGCTGGATCAGGGACGCATCAATGGTCATTAAGGTAATGACCATGCTTGGACACTTTAATGTGGCCCATAAATACCTTAATTTCATCATTGATCTGCTTCCCGACAAGGATGAGAAGATTCAAATTATGTATGGAATAAACGGAGAGAAAAGACTCACGGAAACGGAACTTCCTCACCTGTCGGGATATGAAAACAGTAAGCCGGTTCGGGTTGGAAATGCGGCATACAAACAAAAACAAAATGACATTTACGGAATTTTGGTTGATGTTATTTACCAGCTGTTTCACCTGTTTGCCACATCGTTGGAGCACAGCGAAGAATTATGGACCATCATCCGCAACATCATCAAAGTAGTAGAGAACAATTGGCAAAAGCCCGATAAGGGGATCTGGGAAATCAGGCACAGCACCAAACATTTTACTTTTAGCAAGGTTCTTTGCTGGGTGGCTGCCGACCGGGGCATTAAAATAGCGGAGCTGTTGCACCAAAAAGAATACATAGAAAAATGGGGCCGTTTAAAAGAAAAAATCAGAAACGACATTTTCAAAAATGCCTGGTCGGAAGAGAAACAAGCTTTCACTCAGGCTTATGAAACAGAAGATCTGGATGCATCCGTTCTTCTGATGGAATCTTATGGTTTTATGGAGGGTGATGATCCCAAATTCAAAAGTACCGTAAAGGCAATCCAGAAAGAACTTGAACACAATGGTCTGATGTATCGGTATAAAAATAAAGACGATTTCGGTCAACCCTCTTCAGCTTTTACCATTTGCTCTTTCTGGCTGGTGAGAAGTCTTTACAAGATTGGAGAAAAAGAAGAGGCCAAACGCAAATTTGACGAATTACTCAAATATTCCAATCACCTTGGACTATTCAGCGAAGACCTGGACTTCGAAACCAAACGAATGCTCGGGAACTTCCCACAGGCATACTCCCACCTGGCACTGATTGACACGGCCATGCTACTGGCGGGTGGAGAAATTTCCAGCGAAGAGAAAATTTTGGGGAATATTGGATAAAGTGAATTTCTAATTGACTATAAAATTGACAGGGGCTGCCCGGAAAACTCCGGGCAGCCCCTGTTGTTTTGCAATGATTAAAAAAAATTCCTAAATGTTCTCACTACATGCGGTGAACACAAATTGTATTCAACACCGATTTTTTGGAAAACCTAAAAAAGGACATCATTTTTTCTCTATAATAACCCTGTCCATCAGAAACCTATTTATATCCCCGTTCATATTTTCATTGTATGCTTCAAAACCTATTTCCAGTTGGCTTTTCCCTTCCTGAAGTTCAATTTCGATAGTATTTGTGGTTCCCCAGTTTGACCACTCATCTTTGCCTCTCTGAGGAAAAACTAATGAAGAAGCGAATTCACCATTTACAAACAAAGTACGAATTCCACATTTGTTATCGGTATTGACAGGACCGCTACCATTTGCATAGCGAAATGACAGAAACCATTTACCAGATTCTGGCGCTGAGACAGAAAACTTCAACCGTTCACTCAGCTCATTTGAGAATTCCACATATCCTGCTCCCTGAAAACCCGGAACATTGCTATGGTCAGGCAAATTAAAGTCCTCTGCCTCCATTATCAGAAAGTTGCTTTCCGGGTTAACAACCGGCTCACTGAGGAAAGACTCCACGCCACCTTCGGTTTTTGCCAAAACCTGAAATTCGCCTCCTGACTCAATATTTTCTGGTTCAAAACCTGTATTAGAAGTTTCGGCAATCATTTCACCATTGCAAAAAACCTGATAAGTCAACTTTTCACCTACAGGTGACCATGCAAGTTGTCCGTTTGAGAAGTTTACCACGGGAGTTTCCGGACTCACCATATAATCTGCCCGATAAAATTCTCTTTGCACTATATGATTATTCATCACCATTTTGATGGTATGGTCTCCCATTAGATCGGCACTTATCACATGCTCATCCTGCAACTTGTCGTCAAGATAAAATTCGCTCACCTCCTCTCCAAAACCCTCCACCTCTATATCTAAAACGGCTTTCCGATAAGGAAAATCCTCCAAATGATAGATCCCTGAAAAACTTTCAGGAATGACGGGGCTAAAAGAAAGATAATTCGTTCCCAGGTTCATCCCAAACAAAACCCTGTAGTTCATAGCCAGTTGTCCCGCGACACTCCACTGCTGCCAGTCGGAATTAATTTCCGTACCCGCAAAATCTCCTGTTTTTGCCACAAAGTTTTCCTTATTGGTAAGAAAAAGAGCCGCAGGCCTTAACAGAGAGGCGTATCCGTATTGCACCAAAGCACTATGCTTTTCTTTGACAGCAGCCAGTGTCCAATAGGCTTGCACGAACGGCCAGATACCATTGTTGTGATAAGGGGGAATGTTAGGAATCTGCGGCCAGACGCAAGGCGTTCCGTAATCCAGATTCGGAACATTGGTCAGCATTTGAGCCTTTTGCTCATCTCCTGCCACATCAAAAATAACCCCCAGAGCTTCCCCGAGGGTTTCCGATTTTTCGGAGAGCGTCATATGCCGATCACCATACAAGTATTGTCCGTAATATCCCTTTTCCGAGATCCAAAAATGCTCGTTAATACTGGTTTTTAATCGTTCTGCTTTTTCATTCCAGGCAGGTGCATTTTCACCCAGCTCCCCGGCCATTCGATCAAGAATATTCAGCGTCTGATAAAACACCATATTGGTACCCAGGTTCATTGAAGCACAGATGTCGGTGGGCTCCATCCACAAAGGATAGGTCTGCTTGCGCCAGTCCAAAAAAGATGATTCGCCCAAATAGAGTCCAAAATCCTCGTTCAAAACCGTTTTTTCATCGTCTTTAATGGTATTACTGATGATCTTGTACGATTTTTTTAACCAATCACGATCTCCGGTATATTTATAGATTTCCCATGCTGCAACAGACCACACCACGCGGTCTGACGACACAGGCCAGGCACCACCGGTGCCGGTATCCTGAATTATCCTGCTATTTTTCACCTTACGCATCAGGCTGGTCTTACTCATTTCAGGTTCCAGCATCGCCAGTGAAAGATATACACTGTAACTTATATCACGGGTCCATACGCCGGCCCATTCTTTACCGGTCCGGAATGTTCCATCCTCCTCCTTTAGTTTTTCCAGTTCATCCAAAGACAAATTGTAAATGGCATTTAAAAGGGGGTGATTACTCGAAAACTGCGGATATTTACTGTTATCATTTTCCGGTTTCCATTCCGAAGAAACATGTGCTGAAGGATCATAGTCATTAAACATGAGGGTGGTTTCGTAGATCCCATCTCCATTCTCATCCGTCAGTTCTGCCTGCGGATTGTTTACCAGGTTTTCGAAGTCCCAGTTAAGCGGATAGGCACTTCCGGCAATAAACAGGCCCTTAAAATCTTCTTTGTAAATTTTATTCCCGTGGGGGCTTTCATAAAAGCCATTAGATTCAAAAGACTCCAGAACCGGTGTGAAATCCACCCTGAGTTTTACCGGTGTATTAGGGGGTACACTCTCATCAGCACTTACATCTGATCTCAGAACTGCCTGTTCTCCAAACGTCACATCAAGAACCACGGTATCTTTGCCGGCAGGATAAATATTTGCCCGATGATCTTTGTTATACCCCATCTCATTATCAGCGCCGTTAATGCTAAACTTGAATTGTATCGTTGGAGAAAAGGTCTGACTTTTGTGACTCTGATAATCACTTACCAGGTGATTTTCACTCCGGACGATAGCTGAATATTCGCCCTGCTCCACCCTGTCGGAATAGACTGTATAAGTCTCCGACTCATATAAAGGCGGGTTCGTATTGCAGGCTGTGACGCCTGTAAAAAACAACATGAGATAAAATAAATTCTTTATAGAATACATCGTTTTTTTTTAGTTATTATAATTCAAATCTGTCCCAAATAAATATTTTAAAGGAACTGGCGGTCTTGTTGGGAACCGACCTTGGCAGGTAAGCCTAAAAACAAGGTTGTTTTATCGAAAATCGTCTCTGTTTGAATATAGTTTCGTATCAAGCATAAAATATCGCACCAAGCATAACTGTTTTTTTGTTTTTTCTTCATGATAAAAAGCTTACGTAACTGGGGCTATGCTCACTTTTTCTCATTTCAAAAAAATCAAAAAACAGTTTCAACTTATACGTTATTTTATACATGAAACGACACTCGTGCGCGCAGCAAGCGAGATGAGTTTTGACGATTTCGATGAAAGAACCGTAGTTTTTAGAGCGAAAGCTGACTAAGTCTTGACTTTTTTTTGATTACTTTTTTTGTGTCAAGACAAAAAAAGTAATTCAGGGTTTAAGGGATGAAATCCCTTTTGAGAAATGTTTGGTACACTAATGATTATAATTCAACAGTCATTCCTTTTACCCCAGATTGGGCAGGCACCTGAATCACGCAAACCTTATTGTCCTTGTCATAATACCATGCCAGCAAGCCCTTATCAATTTTACGCTTCCCTTTTTTCAACTTTTCTCCTGCGGAGGTCATTACTTTTCGGGGTTGCTTGCCGGTGTGTATCCGGATTATTACATCTCTTTCAACAGCCTGATAACCATTATTTATTTCCTGACCTAACGTAATTTCAAAACTATTTCGGGTTGACTTGCTTTTAAAAGACCTTTTCGCAAATTCATCTTTTTTGTAATCGTTCGTTTCTCCGTCATCTTCGTAAACTTCAAAAGAAGCAGTGCGATTGATGCGATCCGGAAACACATTATAGGTTAATGCATATTCAGGATCTTCATGAATGTATTGCATCACGGGCATTGTCGGTACAACTGCACCCTGTTTTACAAAAACCGGAATGGTTTCCAGACTTACAGGGTATTCAATCCACTGTCCACCCTGATAAGCAACCTGTGGTTCATGATAATCGTACCATTCGCCCTCGGGCAGATAAATTCGCTTAACTGCGGCGGCCTCCTCGATCACCGGTGCTACGAGCAACTCTTCGCCAAACATAAACTGGCTGCTCAAATTCTCGGTTTCCGGATCTGAGGGATATTCAAGAAACATGGGACGCATCAGGGGAAACCCTTTATCATGAGCCTCGCGTGCATAAGTATAGATGTAAGGAAAAAGAGAGTATTTCAATTCAATGGCCGCTTTACTTGCAGCCTCCACCGCTTCTCCAAACAACCAGGGTTCTACGGCATTGTTCCCTTCATGGTGTGCTCTGCTTAAAGGATTGAACACTCCAAACTGCATCCATCGGGCATACAGCTCCCCCATTGCATCGTAGTCCTCTATATCGCCACAATATCCGGAGATATCGCTACTCCAGAAAGGGATACCTCCAAGTCCTGCAGAGAGCCCTACCGTAATTTGGTTGGCCAGTTGAGCCCAGCCTTCTGTCACGTCATAACCGTTGCCTGCATCTCCAGACCAGCCAAAAGTATAGCGTTGCATTCCCGCAAAAGCAGCACGGGTCATCTGAAAAATTCGGGTGTTGGGATTCCGCTTTTCGAACTGTTCGGTAACCACTTTATCCCAGGTTAATCCGTAAACATTATGGATTTCATCATGCATGCCGTCGTAGTGCTTCATATTCAGACGGTCGGTACTTTCCTCGTTACTCCAGGCGGGTTCCCCCATGTCTGTCCAAAAACCTCTCACACCATCGTCAATGACTTTCTGCTGATAAGCTCCCCACCAATCGGCCACTTCAGGGTTTGTAAAGTCCACAACTCCGCAATTTCCACCCCATGGCCATGGCATATCATAGGATTTCCCAGTACGCACATCAGTAGCAAAATATCCCAGGGAATCAGCTTCAATCCATTGTTTCTTATTTGCTTGTGAGACTACCGGATCCTGGGAAACAATTACCTTAAAACCGTCCTCCACAAGGTCAGACAGCATTTTTTCAGGGTCATCATAATTCCCCTCCCGCCATTCAAAATTCTGCAGGTGTTGCGTCCAGCCAATGTCCTGATAAATTATGTCGCAAGGGATATTTCTTTGCCGGAAACCAGATGCAATATCACGCGTAAGTTGCTCATTGGTGAGCATACCGCGGCTCTGAGAAAACCCCAGTCCCCACTTAGGGGGCATAATAGGTTTTCCGGTCAGTTCGGTATAGCGGGCAATGATCTCTTTGTAAGTTGGCCCGAAAAGAAAATAATAAATCATCTCTCCGCCGGGAGTTCCAAATGTGAAAGCTGCTTTCTGCTCTTCTCCAAAATCAAAGTTGGTTTTGTAAGTATTGTCGAAGAATATTCCGTAACCATAGTTACTCATGAAAAATGGAATACTTTTATAGAGCGGGTCTTCATTAATTCCATAACAGGGTTTATCACTATTCCACATTTTAAAGGAACGCCCACGTCGGTTCAGAGAACCTGTTTTTTCTCCAAGACCGTAAATATTTTCATCCGGACGCATGGTTTTTGTTACGGTCATCCCATCCTTACCGGTCTCAAATCCACGATCCTGATAGTCTTCAAGCAATAGCTTCTGATACTTGTCGAAAAAACGAATTTGAAATGGAGCTTTATTGATTCTTATTATCAAATTGCCGGTATAAATCTCATATCCCTGTGGTGTTTCTGACACATTCACATCCCCCTGCGGTTCATTGGGAAGCACTGCATAAGATGCATTGTTGCGCTCGAAAGTTCCTTCCGGATCAATCCAGACCTTTACAATACCCTGACTGTAAAGTTCCATTTGCATTTTAGTGCTATCCGTAAAAGAAAACTCCACCCTGTGGCCTTTTACTTCATATCCGTATACTTCTCCCGGTTTTTCATCTATTGCTAAAGCAATTCTCCCAAAAGATGAACCGCATAAGAATAGAACCAGAAGAATTAACTTTTTAAAAAAAATTCTTTGCATAGTAGATTTTGTTTTTGATTCGTGTTTCGCAGACATCCTATTTCTCAGTACAACATCACTTTGTGGTTCTCCTCTTTAGTGCTGTCAGATATCTTTACCAGAATATATCCAAAGCTCCTAAACTGACGAACATCAATGGTTAGTTTGGAACAAACATTCTCTGCGTTATACAATTCCTGTCCCGACGGACTAAAAACCGAAACTCTTGAAGCATTCATGTTCCCAAGGTCAAACGTCAGCATGTCAGAAGCAGGATTCGGAAAAACTCTTGTTGGGAGCGGTTCAGTTAAGAAAACAGAATTTGCAACGTCTGCAACGATAGAATATTCCAGAGAGTTATCGTCAAATACAATATTGTAAGCACCGGCATCATAAATAGTAAAACTAATATTGGAACCTCCTCCGGTTGTTTCCGAATGGATACCTGATAAACCAGTTGCATCTCCCCAATCCTTTCCGGACCAGCCTTCTGAGTTGGCAAACTTCATTTCATAGCTTCCTTCATCCAGATGAAGATTAGAATACTCCCAAATTTCATTCACCCGTGTCATTGGCATTGTTGGAAGACTCCACCCATTAAATGATCCCCCGATGTACATGTTTTGATTGACAGGGGTTATTGCACCCAAATCACCCAATTCAAAGGGTATTGCACTCAACCTCAAAAGACGGCATCCGTGAGGCGGAATTTCACCGGAAAAAGAAGTCATAGCGCCCAGATTAGTGCGCATCCAAATCAACCGTTATGGAATAACTTCCTTTTTCAGTGACTTCCCACTTATTGTCCGGGCCATCACATCCGGTTGTAACGATATAATCTGTTGCACTTAGTGACTGATTAGGCACAGCAGAATTTAGCCAATTTCCTACACACCAGTCAGCAGCTTCGGTATGAATTTTAAAATTCCCTGCTTTTAAAACGCTCTCATAGGTAAAAACATTTGGGTTGGATGGATCCTGAGTCATTGGATCACCCTCCGGCATCAAACCAACAGGAGTTGCATTATCAACCATTCCCATATATGAGTATTGCGCAGATGCAGTAAACAGTCCTGAGATTAATAAGGCCAGAATAATTGTAGATTTTTTCATAACTAAAAGTGTTTAGTAAGACATTAGATAGTTAACATAAAGGTTTTATTTTAAACACAACATGCTCATTAAGCCACACTTAGGACTTTTACATGAATAAGTTTGGCAATTAAGATGCTTTTTAGTTCGGGCTAATAAATGGTAAAAAAAAGAAGAACACATGAGCAAATACAGGGACCAATTTCTACAACCGAAAGACACCAAGCTTCTCAATCCGGCTTCAGGATTGAGCCTGTAAAACTCATTTCATGTGAGGAAGTTATTCCAATACAACCATACCCCAGTATTGCATTTTGGGAATAGTTACAGTTACATAGTTTCCAGACTGTTCAAAAACTAAAGAGTGCATAACCCCTCCATTGAAATCGGGAGAAGCAAACCAAACTTTACTGATGACCTTGTCTGTATGCACCTCAACCCTGAGATCTTTTACCTCATCGGGATACTTCTGATTTCCGCTGTTGTCGCGCCATAAAAGAGAATTTGAATTGGTAAAGTTTAAAAGATGCATTACCTGCTTTCCCTCAACAAGTTTTCCAATTGCAGCAATTTTACCTGTTTGAGGTGGCCAGCTATTGATGCTTCTTTGTCCGTCTAATGAATTCAGTTCCGGACTATTGAACTCCCCGCCACCTCTCAGCAGGTTTTGATAAGCTACCAGAAAATCATAATAGTTAACAATGCCATCCTTTAGGTCGGTACGCATAAGTAAGTTATTGTTGGGGAAATACTCATTAGCAAGCATATGCTCACCCAACTCAAGATGTGAACCACCAAATGCAAATATTACCGCATCGGCCAATAATACAGCAGGAGTATTTAAATAACCAGCCGAATGAGACAAATCATAGTTCATGTAAGCTGCCAGCACGGTGTTTCTGGACTCACCACCCATGCGGTAATTGTCCAGGATAACCTGCGAGAGCGCCTCAAAGCTATTGTACGACCATATCTCAGAATACGCAAAATCAACTCCGGAATCCATAATTTCCTGCTGTCCGTATTGATCAACAGCATTGAGAGCCATTTTTTTATCAGGGAAACGGGTTTTCAGATTACTCATGAATAATTGATATCCGGAGGGTAAATCAACCCGGTTTCCATCATAATCATAAACATCACCACGGTTTCCCAACTGATCCACATGCCATCCGTCAAAATCAAGATGTTCATAAACCTGAGCTGTCTTTTCAAAAATATAATCCTGCCAGTTGGCATCATGCGGATTGGCAAGCAAAATATCACTCATGGCCCAGCTTTCGTCCAGGTCGTGTTTATTGATGTATTGATGATTCTGATCACTAAAGAGCATCCAGCGGGTGGAAACGCCATCGCTTTCATAATCATCCCAGGCACCAAACAGAAGATTGTATTCCATAGATGCCATATTCAGACTTTTGGCATTCTTAATGTAAGTATCAACTGTATTGAAAGCGACTTCCCGTTTGGCAATATCCAGCCAGGTGGCAGCCGGTTCATTGCCATTCATTTTCAAAGGCCAGTGGTGTTTATTCAACCAGTCGTAATATTGTATCCCGTTTATGTGGCAGCGATTAAGAAAAGACAATGTCTTATCCACATCGTCCTGAGTTACCTCAGAAGAAAATTCTGATAAAAATCCATATCGTGGAAACACAGTCCAGTCTGAAGATGCATCCACAGCAACACTACCATAAACAACCTCTTCACCATCGACTTCTTCATAAACATCAACCATATATCCTTTGAAGTCTTCATTAGGAAGGTTCCAGCTCCAGCTATCTGCTGAAAAGGTTTCTTCACTAATTGTTTCACCCAAATGACGATAACGAACTTTTACATCGCCGTAAAGCATTTTATCGGATGTAATGGTCACCTCTTCTCCCGGGTTGTAACGAGCTTTGTCAGTGGTCAGAACCACCGTCCCATTACTCCCGGAACCATTGTTGTCGGGCGGTGTGTTGTTGCCGTCATCATCCTTCTCACATGCTGACAAAAACAATGTAAAAATTAGGAGGATGTATAATGATAGTATTTGCTTCATATCTATTTTATTATTGACATAATTCAATCAGGAACCTGCACTTACAGCACAGGTCCTGATTGACTATGAATGCTATTGTTTCTGGATGTCAATGGTCAAATCCTGAACATTCAGGGTGAGAATATAATCACCCTCTTCTCCTGCAGGAATGGTCCATTTGTTGTCATCATCTTCTCCTCCGATATGACGGTACATTTTCGTGGCATCAGAAGGATCACGCATATACATGTCCTGTCCCCAATCGGAGTTTTGGTTCACCGGGAATTTAAACTCTCCGGCATTCATCGGCCCTTCGTAGGTAAAAATATACCAGTTGTCGGGATCCTGAGTCAATTCGGTTGCATTACCAATATCCCAACCACTGGGACCTGCCGAACCTACCATGTAGAGATTGAAAGGCTCTATTGAAATGAAATTGTCCGAAAGATCGAGGGTAATGTAATAGTAGTTTTCGCTTTCGATCACCCACTTGTAGTCACCATCGGTTCCTCCCTCATGCAGAAAAGCCTTAGTGGGGTCATCCGGTTCCGGCATAAACATATCCTGTCCCCAGTCGGAATTACGGTTTACAGGAATTTTAAATTCGCCCGTTGTCAAAACACCTTCCCAGGTAAACTGGAACAAATTATCGGGATTTTGTGTCATTTCAACTGCATTGCCAATGTCCCATGCGTTGGGGGTGGCATCTCCTACCATATATAATACCTCGTATGCAGGCCCCTCCTGCTTTTCGATGGAGATGGTCAGGTCAACCAGATTAAGCTCAATGGCGTATATTCCACCCTCTTCAATCAGGAACTTATCATCAGGCTGTGTATCTTCCGTACGGAAAACCAATGTATTGTCATCAGCACCTTTATTATATGAAGGCATAAACTGGCCTTGCTCGGTAATAAATTTCAATTCTCCGGCAGATAATGCCCCGCTGTAAGTGAAAGAAGTTGGGTCAGAAGCCTTCTGGGTCAAAGGGGTTGCTTCATCCGCACTCCAACCATTGGGTGTTGCATCTCCAATAAGGTAAAGCGTTTCTGATACAGGCTCATAGGTAAATGCAATTAAAGTTGAAATGGCTTGTTGGGCTTCCACACCATCTGCTGCAACGCTTGCTGTAATACGAACTTCAATTTCGGCATCAGTATTTCCTGATACTCCGAGTTGATTCATCAGCATTGTATTTAATTCCTTATGAGTAAAACTCTTTTGGTAAATTCCTTTACCCATATTGTAACTTATTGCAGAGGCAAAATCATTTCCGGCACGATCAATTTCCAGTGTATAGGAAATGGAACTTCCCGTACCCATGTTGGTTCCGGTTGTCCAGATAAACTTTATCGCTTCTGAATCTGCCTGCTTCTGTGTCAGAGTGACCTCGCTGTTCGAAACACTTAAAGAAACAGGTTCTCCCATTGCGATCTCCAATTCGTCATAATCATCGGAACAACTTTGCACCGACCAGGCCATCAGAATGGCCAACAGGAAAAACGGAAGTCTGTAAAGACTTTTCTTCCAATTTGAATATATATTTTTTGTTTGCATGATTTTTCGTTTTTGGTTCTTATTGGTTTTTCAAAAAGTGATAAAGCAACATGCACTTTTCTTGCAAAAACTAATTCAATACTCCGTTAAACTTTTGCAAATAACTGATAAAAAACCATTTATATTTTATCAAATATTGATTGCAACTCTTAATAATAAAGACTTTGCGTCATTGCGCCTCTGCGTTTAGGTCTATTTTAACGAACTATTGTAACTAATTCTCACGATTAATATCCTGTGTTCTGTTCCAGATTGGGGTTGGCATCAATTTCTTTCTGTGGTATTGGCAATAACAAGTGCTTTTCTGAAGCATTTACCCTGCCAATGGAATGAAGGAAATCGAGTCCCCATTGACCATCCTCTACACGAATAATATCAAACCAACGCTGACCTTCAAAGGCAAGCTCCATCCGTCTCTCATGCAATACTTTTGCTCTGAAGTCTTCTTTGGATAATCCTGATTCAATATCAGGAAGTCCGGCACGATCTCTCACTGCATTCAGAGGAGTTTCTGCATCGGCAGTTTGTCCCAACTCGTTCAAAGCTTCTGCTTTCATCAGCAATACATCAGCATAGCGCAAGACCGGAAAATTCAACGGACTGTTGTCATAAGCATCGGCAATTGATTTTGTTACCAGGAATTTGCGCAGATTGTAACCCGTTACCGAATAAGCCGGATCGTACTGCATCCCGTCGAAGTCAGGTCCTCCCTCATACAAAACAGTTACATCTTTGCGTAAATCACCATCTTCGTAGGAATTGACAAACTCTTCGGTAGGCTGATTCCATCCCCAGCCACCGGCTACCATATTGGAATTACGGGGTCCGGTAAAAGTACTGAGCCATGAGGCCTGGTTTTCGTTATCCCAGAAGCCTTCACCCGCACCACCGACATATTGTACTTCAAATAAGGATTCTTTTGAATTCTCAGTAGACACTTGAAAGTTATCTCCATAATTATCGTTCAACTCGTAACCCAGTGTGGCCACCTCATCAGCTAAATCAACTACTTTTTGCCACTCTCCGCGGGCAAGATAAACTTTTGCCAGCAAGCCGGCAGCTGCGCCACGGGTTGCACGTCCCTGGTCGGCATCAGAGTATTCCGATTTGACAGGCAAAGAGGTCTTCGCATCAGTAAGATCGGCAATAATTTGCTGATAAACTTCCTCCTTGTTTGTTCTGGAAGGACGAAGGTCATCTCCGGGTTCCTGAGGTTCCAGTATTAATGGAACATCACCAAAAAACCGAACCATAATAAAGTAATAATGTGCCCTGAGAAATTTTGCTTCTCCAATAATACGCTCTTTCAAATCCTCATCAATGTCCATTCCAGGAACATTTTCAATGACCACATTACTCCTTAGAATACCGGGAGCCGGTCCGCGAAAGAGGTCCAAAACACCGGGATTATCGGTTGTAGTTACAAAATTAGCAAGATCCTGAGTCTCACGTCCGTCATCGCCACCTCCGGCACCAACTATGCTGTTACCGGCCATGATATCGGTGGTCCACATGCGCATGTTGTACAATTTGGGCCACTGTAACGGCTGATATGCTCCGTTAATGGCATAAATTGCATCTTGCTCTGTTTCAAAAAAGTTCTCGGTATTAATGGAATCCAGGGGTGCTTTGATCAGGAAATCCTCACCACAGGCAGTCATCCCCAGCACTATGAATATTATAATTATATATCGTTTCATTTCAATTTTCTTTAGTCGGTTAGAAAGTAATGTTTACACCCAGACTCAGGGTACGTGTCACGGGGTACAAGCCGTTATCAATACCATTTGCACCTACCTCGGGATCTACCCCGTCATAGTTTGTAAATGTATAAATGTTCGCCCCTGAGAAATAGACTCTGGCCTGTTGCATTCCTGCTCTTTCAATCCAGCGCCCGGGAAGGTTATACCCAAATACAATGTTCTTAATCCGCAGGTAAGAACCATCTTCAATCCACCGGTCAGATGCCCTGGTGTTTTTATTGGGATCGTTGAAAACGGCACGGGGCATATCGGTCATGTCTCCCTCCTGTTGCCAGCGATCGAGCGTGGCAGTTGTTTGATTCACAGCCACAGCCATCCCTTCACTCCAGATGCGGTTGGCATTTAAAATTTCATTTCCCTTTACTCCCTGAAGGAATACCGACAAGTCGAATCCTCTCCAGGTAAATTTATTGTTCATTGAGAAAATCAAATCAGGACTTGGATTTCCCAGATAGGTACGATCTGCATCGTTAATTACTCCGTCACTGTTCAAATCTCTGTACCGGATATCTCCTGCCGATGTGCGGCTGTAGGGATCATTTCCGGGAATCTGTACAGCATGGTTTTCAACCTCCTGCTGATTTTGAAAAAGACCATCGGATACATATCCGTAAAATTCATTCACTGCGTGCCCCTCAGCAATTCTGGAAGGCTGGAAGTCAAATCCCAGGTTCCCTGTAGCCATTGGAACGGAGTCATTCAGACTGGTCACCTTGTTTTCGTTGTAGGATATATTAAAATCTGTGTCCCAGGTAAAATCTCCTTCAATGTTTCTGGAACCGACAGACAATTCAATACCTCGGTTTTCCATTTCACCGGCATTGATTGAAGGCACATATATATCAGAATATCCGGTAGAAATTGGCACCGACATAGGCACCAACATGTCACTGGTGTTTTTCTGATATGCATCAACGGTAATATTTAAACGTTGAGAAAGAAATGTGGCATCAAAACCAATGTTGATTTGTTCCTGTGATTCCCACTGCACAATCGGATTTGGCATCACAATGGGAACAACTGCAGGCACCACTGAATTATTGAAGTTGTATTTAATAATACTCAGATTGGATGCAAAAGCATAGTTTCCAATTTCCTGGTTACCGGTATAACCAATACCAGCACGCAATTTTAAATCATCCACAAAATCAACATTATTGAAGAAGTTTTCTTCCGAAATACGCCAGGCAACAGACCCTGATGGGAAAATCCCCCACTTATTTCCGGAACCAAAGCGTGAGGAACCGTCACGACGTACTGTAGCTGTAACCAAATATTTATCACTAAAATCATAATTAACACGTCCCATATAGGACATCAATGACCATTCGGAAGCATTTCCGCCGATCTCCTGCTCGTCGTTTCCACTATCCAGCTGCTGTGTTTTATCACTGGCAAACTCTTTAATGGAACCATTCATGAAATCAAAGCGATTTTCCTGGGCACTTGTACCCAGCATTACGGTCAAATCATGAACGCTGTTAAATGTCTTCTTGTAAGTCAGAATATTGTCCCACAACCATGTGATGCTTCTGTTGGAAGACTGATAGAGATAAGAATCGGGCTCGGGAGTAGGTTCCCAATCATAGGCCGGAGACCAGCTACGATCGTACCAGAAATTTGCTTCCAGTCCACCGGTTGATTTGAATTTCAGACCGTCCAGAATATCAATTTCAGCAAAAACAGACCCTATAACATTGTAACCTTTAGTGGTGTTATCGATTACCGAAGCAGAACCTACAGGATTCCGGATATCTCCTACCCATTCGGGACGTCCTACCGGTCCGGCATAAGTACCATCTTCGTTGTAAACAGGTTGTGTGGGTAATGCTCTTAGCGTTGAACCGACATCGTAGGCTCCACTATATTTTTTGTCGTGTGTGAGAGTGAGTGAGTTGCCAAATTTTACCTTATCAAATACTTTTGAATCGGAGTTAAACTGAAGATTAAAGCGCTTAAATCCGGTATTCATCACAATTCCTTCTTGATCCAGAATGCTTCCGGAGACATAGTAGGATGTTTTTTCACTACCTCCGGAGTAAGACACGGACATATCATGCATGGGAGCAATACTAAACAGTTGATCCTGCCAGTCGGTTCCCACACCCAAAGATGCCGGGTCACTGAAAGCCGGATTTTGCTCTCTTCCTGCATTTGCCATCATTTCATTGTGCATGGTTGCAAATTGGGAAGCATTCACCATATCAAGGTTATTTGTGGCCTCCTGTGTGCTGTAGGAATATCTTACATTGATATTACTTTGTCCGCTGGTACCTCTTTTTGTTGTGATAATGACCACACCATTGGCTCCCCTGGATCCATAAATGGCAGTTGCAGAAGCGTCTTTCAGGATTTGAATTGACTTAATATTATCTTTATTCAAAAGGTTCAGCCCTGATTTGGTAGGTACTCCGTCAATAACCAATAGTGGGTTATTGTCATTAATAGTACCAAGTCCGCGAATACGAATGGTGGCATCACTACCGGGAGCACCGGTGGAAATCACCTGAACTCCTGCCGCTTTTCCCTGCAGGGCATCACTTACACTGGGTACAGCCAGCGAAGCAATTTCATCATCACTCACTGATGACACCGAACCGGTAAGATCCCTTTTCTGCTGGGTACCGTAACCCACAACTATAACTTCATCCAAGCCGAGTACCGCTTCCTTCATGGTCACATCGACCTCCGTTTGGCCGTCCAGCATTACCTGGCGGGTTTGCATTCCTATAAAGGAAAAAATAAGAGTTGCAGCATCATCGGGCACCTGAAGAGAATAGTTTCCGTCCATATCGGTGATGGTACCGGTTTGAGTACCTTTTATTTGTACTGTAACGCCGGGAACAGGATTTCCATCAGAGTCTACAACCTTCCCTCTTACAGGCAATTCATCCTGCTGAGAAAGAGGCAATTCGGATTTTTTTTCTCCTGCAGGAAAAATGACCACATGCTTATCAATAATTCTAAAATCAAGATCTGTATTGGCAAGCATACCAGTCAGGACTTCAGTTACAGTCTCTCCTTCAGCTTCAACACTTACCGGAGCTACACTTTTCAACTGTTCATTCTGATAGAAAAAGCTCAAGCCCGTCTGCGCTTCAATAGAGTGTATCACCTCTGTAATTGAGCTGTTTTCCATTTTTAAATTTAACTTCTCATTTTGCGACCAACCGGTAACAGCTGAAAGCTGAAACGTCAGAACTGTCACAAAAAACAGGGATAATTTCATGATTCGAAAGATTCGTTTGCGTGCACAGGAATTTTCACCCCCTGTGCAATTCCACATTTTTTTCATAGATTTACAATGTTTTAGTTCACAATTAAAACGACCTTCAACGCTGTTGGAGCAGCTGTTGAAGAAACTTCTGACGGGGGATGTTGGAGCATTCCCCGTTTGTTTTTAATTCATAGTTTTAGATTTTTCATATTTCTTCTTTTCTTTATGTAACACTATATGATTACTTTTCATTTCAACTTCGATAGGAACTGTAAGATTCACAAACTCAAAAACCTGATCCAGCCTTAAATTACGAATAGTTCCGGAGTAATGAATTCCCTTAAAGTCTCCGGGTTCATAATCTATTTTTATATCATACCACCTCTCAAGACGTGTAATTAAGTTTTCAAAAGCTTCATCTTTAAAAACCATTACACCGTCTCTCCATGCGAAGTTATCTTTTACCTGTCCGTTCTTCTTTATCATTTTGAGCGTGCGTTTGTCCAACAGAAGCAATTCACCCGGCTTCATCTGAACCCGCTCACCTTCTGATGATTTTACATTTACAGAGCCTTCAGATAAAGCCACCTCAACAGTTTGGTCAGTGGAATAATTTTTTACATTAAACCTGGTTCCTGTAACTTTTACCTCCAGGCCTCCCGTTTCTACTAAAAACGGACTTGAAGCGTCTTTTTCAACCTCAAAATAAGCTTCTCCCTCCATCTGAATGCTGCGTTTTCGTCCAAAACGGTGTTCATAAACCAACCGGGTGCTGTTGTTCAACCAAACATTTGACCCGTCAGGCAATACAGCTTCGGTGCGTTGTCCTGAATCGGCAACAAGTTCTACCCGCGTGGAATCAAACACATAAAGAAATTCTGAAACCAATGAACCTACAGAAATAAGGACAACAATAGCGGCTGCTATTTTCCACCAGTTTAAGGTTCTTGTTTGAGATTGCAACAGACGCGCTCTGGTAACAAATGACTCAACAGGAACTTCCTCTTTTGCAGAGTATTCATTATAATACCTGTACTGAAACAGTCGCTTCAGCACCTGATAACCTTGTTCATTTTGCTCACTGGAACTTCGCCATTTTTGCAGAACATTTTTTTCATCCTCCGATGCAGCAACCATCAAATGGCGGCTAATTATCTTAGATATATCTTTCTTTATACTCATGATCGGTTTGTCATTTTACTGTCACTCTCTTCTTCTGCAATAAGTCCTTTTAATATGAGTTTCTAACATAAGGACACACTAATTTAAAAATGTTACCAAAGAAAATTGAGTTTTTTTCACTTTTACTTGCATTGACCTGATTTTTTGGGGATTAGAAACTAGTACCACTACCCTCCCAAGGTTGACTTAAAAAAAGTTGGAGGCTATAGGTTAGAAGCTAGAGATTAGAAGTTAGACATTGGAAGTTAGACATTTACACCCCATGCTAAAAGTCTCTTTTGGAAGCAGACTCAAGAAATAGGAAGGCATAGAACCGAGGCTAATTTCACGATAAAATTCCGGAGAAACAGTTAAGAAATAGTCGTTTTTCCGAAAGGGATATGTTTTTATCGGATTGACTTAATCGGTTATTGATATATCCGTAAGATACGAAATCGGAAGGCAGAGGTGCTAAACTTTATGAAATATGTGTGTGTAATTTTAAAATAAAACTTAAGATAATCTGGTGAATATTTTTTGGATAAGTAAAGCAGCCAGGCTCCGCGTTTATGCACATTACAGTCCCTGCCTAAAAACACAATAAAAAAGTTCTGAGTCCGGTGAAATTTTTCTTAACAGAGAGATCAAGGCCTAATGTTTCACCAATTTTGCGAACGGCTATGGCAACCTGATTATCCACTGTATTTACTGAAATACCGAGTGCGTGGGCAGTCTCCGTACGCGACAACCCCTCTTCCCTCAACAGCTTAAAAACCATCTTACATTTCGACGGTAATCCTTCCACCGCAATATTGAGGGCCTCCAGCATTTCCTCAGAGATTAAATCATCTTCCGGAGTACTTTCATAACGGGAAAGGGTTACTTCAACCTGTTCAAGAGAATCGGAATCATGTTGCTTACTGTTACGGAGAAAATTATAGCTGACATTTCGAACCGCAACAAAAAGATATGTGGTTAAATTGTCAATTTCGTCAAGCTTTTCCCGTTTTTCCCAGAGCTTCAGAAACACATCCATGACCACTTCTTCGGCCAGGGCCTCCTCTTTCAGAAAGGAGACGGCGAAACGCTTCAATCTTACATAGTAGAGCTCAAGGAGTTCTCTGAATTTGGCTTCATCATGATGTTTAAGGTGCAAGGTCATCCGGTATTGACTGTTAACATTTATTTACAAAGTCCAAATATATAAAAATATTATACATGGTTTAATTCCGGGAATCATTCTTTTGCCAGCATTCCTGCCTTTTTTACAGGTTCCTGTTTTTTCTCCAATGAGATCTCTTGTTGGGTCATTATTCTGTAATTCATGTTACACAAAAGGTTACAATTAGAAAGAATACCAATATTTTGATACATCATTTACAGTATTGGTAACCCGGCTGATATTAAAACAGGACGACATATTCTAAATTTAGATACTTAATCATTATACAATCCAAACAATGAAAAATTTAGCTTTCACACTACTTGTATTTCTCTTTATTTCCGGATGTACATCAAACTCCTCATCCAGGAAAGTTGGATTTCTGGCCACTTCATTTGAGGTGGAACGCTTTCGAAAAGAAGCAGACTTTTTTAAAGCCCAAATGGAAGCTTATGGTTATGAGGTTCTCCTGGAAGATTGCGAAGAAAATCATGCACTTCAGTACGAACGAGCCAAAGAAATGCTCGAAAAAGAGCTGGATATTCTGGTCGTAATTCCTGTGAACATCAACACAGCACATAACATTGTAGATCTGGCAAACAGCGAGGGTGTTCCCGTGGTTGCATACAATAGGATGATCATGAATGCAGATATAGAAATGTTAATCTATAGCGACAATAACTTCATCGGAAACTCCATGGCCTCCTGTCTTCTTGACAGTGTTAAAACAGGGAAAATAGCCCTTCTGGCCGGCGATAAGATGGATCCGAACGCGGTGGAGCAAAAAAATGCCATAGACGAAACCATTCGTAAACACAAACAAAACAATGAACTGGAAATAGTTTACGATACATACATCGAAGATTGGAATGCAGATATTGCAGCATTCGAGCTGGAGCAAGTACTCCAGGTTTATCCCCTCGACGGAGTTATTGCAGGGAATGATGCCATGGCAAACGCCATTATTGAACTTATAACCAAAAGGAATCCTGAATTTAAAGTCTTTGTTGTTGGTCAGGATGGTGATAAGACAGCTCTGGAAAACATTGCAAAAGGGCTTCAGGTAGCAACCGTTTATCACCCCTATGATAAACTGGCGGGTAAAGCAGCAGAAATAGTCATAGATTTTTTGGAAAATAAGAATACCGAGAAAAACATCAGTGGAAAAGTTTTCAATGGATTAAAAGAGGTACCGGTGGTCAGGATCAAATCAGAAGTAATAACCCAGAAGAATGTTGGGAGTTATATGAAAAATTAATTCTGGTTAACCAGGATTTAAAAGCCAGCGCGGATTCTATGAAAAATAAACCTGTGTAGCCGGGTATCGATCCATCGTTTAAGTTTCACTCAAAAGACCAAAATCCATTCGTTTTCTTACTTTGAATAAGACTCCTCGGAAACAGAAAGAAAACGCCCTTTTTAAAAATAAAAACCATAAACTATCCCTGAATGAAGGATATAAACAGCACAATCATTTTTCAGGGAACAGGCACACAATAACTCAGTCAGAAATTTTTTTTTTATTCTAAATGACTATTCCTATGAAATACTGTTTTCACCTTTTAGCAATATCATTTTTGCTTACTACAAGCTGTAAAACACAAAGTAACTCACAAGTTTTCTCAGAGAAATACCGCCCACAATACCACTTTTCAAAAAAAGAGGGCTGGATGAACGATCCCACCGGAATGTTTTTTTATGCTGGCAGGTATCACCTTAATTACCATACAGGTTTAACCAAAGACTTCATACACTGGGAACACGGAACTCACAACTTAAGAGAGATCGACAGTATGCGCGTAATGTCGGGCAGTGCTGTTATTGACCGGAAAAACACCAGCGCCTTTGGTTCTGAAAAAAAACCAGCGATTGTAGCTGTGTTTTCCCACTTAAACCAACAGACCAGGGAGCAGACCCAATCTGTGGCATTTTCGTTGGATACAGCAAAAACCTGGTCTATGCACAAAAGCAATCCGGTAATAGACCTCAACTCCAAGGAGTTCAGAGATCCTCATGTATTTTGGCATAACTCCACCAATCGGTGGATAATGGCTGTAGCACTTGCAGATAAATGCCAGGTAAGATTCTACAGCTCACTAAACCTAAAAGAGTGGGCTTTTGAAAGCGATTTCGGCCCCATGGGGGCTGATTTTGGAGTCTGGGAATGCCCGGATATTTTTCAACTTCCAGTGGAAGGAAATCAAAATCAACAAAAATGGATCCTTGAGGTTGATGTTCAACCTTACGGAGGTCAATACTTTGTTGGAGACTTTGATGGACACCAATTTAAAATCGACTCTGGTTTCAAAAAGAGCCTTTTAGCACAGTCCTCCCAGCAGGATTATCAACCTGTTTTTTCATTTGAAGAGGGGATCTCTGACTGGAAGAAAGAAGGAGATGCTTTTAACAACAATCCCGCCAAAGGAACATTACCAAACCAGAATGCCGTTATGGGCTTCAAAGGCAATCGTTTAATTAACAGCTTTCAAGGAGGAGACCAAACGACAGGCAGACTCCTCACTCCCCCCTTTGAAATAACTGAAGATTATCTCTGTTTTCTGATTGGAGGAGGCAACCACCCTTCAAAAGCGTCCATTAACCTATTAATAGATGGAAAGATCAAAAAAACTCAACCCGGGGTTAATTCCGAAACGCTACAATGGAAATCCTGGAATGTAAAAGAAATAAAAGGACAAAAAGCTCAAATTGAAATACTGGATAAAGTAAAAGCAGGGTGGGGACATATACTTGTTGATGAAATTGTTCTGTCGGAAAAACCCGTAAGAACCAACATGAACGTGGCCCGATGGATTGATTATGGCCCAGACTTTTATGCTGTAAGATCGTGGCCGTCCACTGATGAAACCTCACCAAGAAAAATATGGCTGGCCTGGATGAGTAACTGGCTCTATGCACATGATGTACCCACTGACAAATGGAAAGGCTTTCAGAGTATTCCGCGTGAATTAACGCTGCATAATAAAGACGGTGATTACATTCTTAAGCAAAATCCGATTCTAGAACTTAAAGAACTAAGAGATCAACATACATCCAAGAAAAAAATTGTTATAAATAAAACAGATCCACTGGTTTTAAAACCTAAAAGAAACACCTATGAGTTGTCACTGGAACTAGACAACAGCACTGATAACAACCTTTTTATAAGCATTGCTGAAGGTGATACCACTAACCTTATTGTGGAAGTATCACCAAAAGACCAACTCATTTCGGTTCACCGGATCAATAACGAAAACCACAACTTTAACAGCTATTTTCCTGGTGTATATGAAGCCCCTCTGAATTCTGAAGGAGAAAAAACCACCATTCAAATTTTGGTGGACCAAAGTTCGGTTGAAGTTTTTGCCAATGAAGGGGTTACGTGCATATCAACACAATTCTTCCCAGACGAGAATGAAACCCGTTTAAGATTATTCACACGCAAAGGAAAAATGATCCTTGATTCACTTGATCTTTGGCAGCTCCAATCAGTATGGAGTAATTGATGGCTATAAAAGAGGCTGTTGCAAAAACATGAATGTTGCAACAGCCTTTTCTACTAAAAACAAAGATCAGTATTTCCCTTACTCAACAATCAATTTTCCTGACCGCAGTTTTTCCCCTGCACTTTCCAAAGTATACAGATACATTCCTTTTTTAAGGCCTTCTTCCTTTACATTTATAGTCAACTCTCCAATATTTCCAGATCGGATGAATATTTTATTTCCGGGAACATCATAAATGGTCACTACAAACTCCTCTTTCGATTCAACTTTAAAAATTACAACATCGGAAGTGGGAACAGGATAAACACAAGTTTCAAGTGAATCGTCCAGGTCGGAGGTCACAATATCTGTAGAAACAGGACTCAGGTAGTTAAATGCGTTCAAAGTTAAAATCTCAACATTAGCATGATAATCATTGATTTCACTATTTTGATTCCATTCATAAGCAGCCAGTCCAATTGCTATACAGGTTCCCTGATAAATACCTGATGGTTCAAATTCAACAATCCCCGCACAACACCAATCGATAACATGTTGCCATGTTCCCAGCACTACAGCATCGTTTTCATCCTGAAACTCATCCACAATATTCCGTCCTTCTGCCGGAGTATAGCCATAGCTGTTTAAATCCCACATAGAATTGTGGTCTTCCTTATGCCCGCTACCAATTAAAGGGAAAGTAGGATGACCGTAGCTCACATTGTCAACTTCCAGGCCACTGAAAATAGCATGAGCAGTATGATCATAAGTCAATCCTATATTGGCATTTACTCCCCAAATATCACCATTATCGAAACCTGCTCCTGCACCCAAAATACCGGGAGCACGTGCTGTTCTGCCCAGGTTAACAATGTATTGGGTGGCATGATTGGTAAGCAACAGGTTTCCTCCTCCTTTGTAATAGGCAGTTACGGAATTTAGTACATTGGCGGTTAATAATTCAGCAGGCAAAGAACCATCACCTACCCGGTCAATAGCAATCCACAAAGCTTCATATTGCAACAAATCAACAGAGCCGGCCTCCAGCTGGGCGGTGGTGATCACATCACCGTCGCTGAAGGTTGAGACAAACCACTGGGCAGCAGTAACTTCATCATCATCCTCAATGTTTGCAACATCGGAAGCAGTAATTAATAAGGCAACATTTCCGGATTGAACCTGAAAGAAAAAAAACACGAAACAACCAATTAGTAAAAATTTTACTTTCATGACATAAAAATTAAATGGTTAGTAAAAATGCTGGTATTAGATTGTGCTGTCATTTTCTCAAAAGAAGTCTGAAGTCATAAATTTCTCTCCCAAACAGGACATATCAGATCCACTCCGGAGAAAAAACGTTTATTTTCTCCGGTTACAGGATCTAAAAAAATTTGATTGAGTTGATTAATTTACCATTACACGTACGCTGCCTGCAAACTCAGAACTTTCAGCCTGAATAAGATAAAGTCCTTTATCCACAGGAACATTCATTTCATAGATATTTAGTATGGCTGGTAATACATATGTTTTTTGAGAAGATACAACTCTACCATTGAGGTTAAACAGCTTAACAACGACTTCTTCCTTCCCTTTTACAGACTCTCCGTCAATAATAAACTTAAAAGCATCTCCACTGGATACCGGATTGGGAACTACCTTAAGGAATAGTGGCTTTTTATGAGAAATTTCGAAAATGGGCGTTTTGTCTGCATTGTAAACCGGAACTTTCAGGTCATCTACATTGATATGCCCCCACCCACCGGTAGCGTTATCAACAATTTTTATGTAACAATCGGTTCCTACATAATCGCCGGCATCCCAGCTTACAGCGGAGTATGCTTCATCATCACTCCCAGTTTCACGCATGAGAATGGTTCCACTGGCCGCTTCTATCAAAGCCACATAAAGCTGAGAAAGATCATTTCCACCGCCAATCAGAAAGGAAATTTCGCCATTTCCGCCAAGCTTGAAGGTATCTGTTTGTAAGACCCCTGTGGCACCATCTTCATTGGGTTGGAAGCCCCATAAGTGATAAGTACCTTCGTGGTTAAACGGACCGCCCCATCCCCAGTCACTATCAGAAACCACTGATTCATCAGTAAAAGCGTTGCCTTCAACTAGGTGCCAGTTGGTTAAATCGCCCGTTTCAAAATTGTACTGTAAAAAGTCTTTTACCTCCAGAGAAAGTGAAGCTGATATTTCTGTACCATCCAGGCTCACTGTAACAGAAGCAATGCCTGTATCCTCCCCGGTTGCCAAACCATTTTCATCAATAGAGATGATATTGGTATCGGAAGAGGTAATGGTAAAACTTTGCTCAGCTGCCTGTTCAGGAACAACAGACCACTCCAGCTGAATGGGATAACCTGTAGGCAAATAATCAGGGATATTTTCGAAAACAATACTCTCAGGCCCCACAGTCACGGGGATTGACAAGGCATCGATCCACAAACCGCCATCGGGATCCTCATCCACCAGCTTAAGGAAACATTCCTTTCCTGTATGCGCTGAAGCAGCCATATCATGCAAAGTCCAGGCATTTCCACTAACAGCAAGTCGGGTTAATTCCTCCTGGGTAGAGGCATCAACAAGAGCCACATAAAGGTTTTCAGAAGTCCCCGTTTGTCCACCCGAGAAGGTAATCAAACCATCGCCAGAAAGCACAAAGCTACGCGTTGAAACAGTTCCGGTTCCTGAAATACCAGCCTCAGTAGTATTATCCAGATAATACCATCCATCGGCATTTTCAGGTTGGCCGTCAAATTGAGACAGTAAATTCACCATATTGTCAGAAAAAGCTGTCCCCTCGATTTGAGTCCAGTTGGCAAGCGAAGCAGCCTCAAAAGAATACAGGAGTGGGTTCACTAATGACTGGGTCTCCACCAGACATGAATCCGCAAATTCTCCGTCCGAGGTCGTTCCAACCACCCAGGCCTGCCCTGTCGAAAGGGCATGCATCAGTCCGTTTTCATCAACTTCAACCACTTCGGGACTCCTGGATACATAAGTAATACCCTGGTCATCGGCATTCTCCGGCAAAACATTTGCTGTCAGCTGCCAGTAAAAATCATTGGAAAAGGACAAGGTGCTTTGAGCAATTTCCAGTCCTGAAACACGAACTACCTGCTGAAGTAACTCATCTATGATACCAGCAGCTAATGCTTCCAGATTGCTTTGATGATTGGGATTACTGGTTGCCCCAACCCAGGCAAATGAAGGCGTACTCAAGACGGCCGCTTTTCCGCGACCACTTTCCGAAGGATATTTAATCAGAGAAATCCGATCCTGAGCGCTGGTTTCCCAGCTTTTTATAATGCCACTTAACTCAGTCCCTGAACTCCAGGTAGCATATCTCTCAGGAATTGACGTCCCGTCATCAATAGTAATGGCTAGATTTGGATCTCCGGTCTCAAATTGCAGTCCGGTGAAAAAGACATCGTCCGGTGTATTGGTCCATATACCCTGAGAAGCAGCTGTAAAGGCTGATCCGAATGCCTGAACATCAGGCAGTGTATTTTCCAGTTTCACTTCTACAGCAGCCAAAGAGGCCAGTCCTGAAAAAAAGAGTGCTCCACCTGAGTTGCGAAAATCAGCCATTTGCGAAAAAGCAATATCTGAACCGGAAGGCAATTGATCAGAAGTGGTGTAATGCCACCATACCAGATCCACAGAAGAGGTCTCATCCAGAATCCCTTTGTCGGCCATAATGGTATCCAAACTGTAATACGCTGCTGAATAATTGGCGTAAACCCAGTTGTAGGCTTCCAGCTCCTCTCCAGTCAAACTCCCTGCATCAGAAGCAATTCCGATAAAAGCCAAGTCAACATCCATAGGAACCTCCAAAATAGCACTGAACTTAACTGAGCCGGAAACCTCCACCATATCTGATGAGAACAGCATGGGTTGCTGAAATTCGGAAGCAGGAACCTGCACCGAAAAGTTGGTCATATCTTCGTCGTAATCATCTGCTGTCCCATCAAAAGTAATAATGACTTCTGAATCAGAAATGCGTTCAACAAAAGGAGTCAAACCTGAGGGATAGTCATATATCAACCAACCAGACGGATCTAAAGTTGCTGCCCAGGCATTGTTCTGAACGCTGATATGAATGGTATCATTGGTCTCCTGTCCTTCCTCAATGCCGGATGGTTCCTGAATCAAAACAACAGAAGAAGCCCCAATAGAACCATTCACCTGCCAGGCTTTGGTTTCGGTAAAGACGGTACTGCCACCATCCGACCAAAGCGCTACACCTTCACTGTCGGAACGAACGGGGTAAATACGGGTTGCAAATGCAGCTGAACCGTTGACGTAAACCTCCAGAATTGAATGATCAATAAAGACATGAAACCTTTCTGGTTTCCCAAATACACTTTCATCATAATCACCTCTCAGCAAAACATTCTCTTCATTGAAGGATGCAGTACTGGAGTTAGTCTTATCTACCACAATTTGCTGATTGGGTTCATCATAATAAACCCGCGTATATTCTTCTGCTCCAGGAGAACGTCTGACATCAAACCCATAACGTGGAACCGTATTGGAAGGATCAACAGTAATTTCCAACTCAAGACTTTTTCCTCCAATGCCTTCAAGTGTTTGTAGTCCTGAAACAGTCAGCTGCCCCACAATATTTTCTGTTTGGGTATCACGAATATTGGCATAGTCCGGGTGGGGTTTTTGCCCCAATGTTTCACCATCAGGCATCAGAAACCACTGGCGCGTCATAGAGAACAGATGGCACCATCCGGCACTTAACTGAGCTGCAGTACTGCGGCGTTCATCCACAATGCCAATGGCATTAATATTTCCCTGGGCATCCTCCTCTATTGTTGGAGACAAGTGACCATGAATCAGGTCAAGATTTTTAGGGGTTAAGAAATCGGGAGTAAACTGATTGTTTTCCCAGGTACCGGTCCAGTAAACCGCCCTGGTGTATTTATCCGGCCCGTATTTCCCTACCTGACCGCCAATCGGGTTAACCACCAAAATGTGTTTTGTATTTGAGATGGGCGCAAAAACCGGCATTTCCCAAATGGCCCCTCCAATGCTCATATTGGATACGTTCACCCCAAAGAAAGAACTCTGTTGGGTCCAGTTTTGCATATCGGTGGAGGTATAGTAGGCAAGATCCCCGTGACCATTATTGGCAGCTCCGATAATCATGTGCCAGGTACTTCCTTCTTTCCACAAAAAAGGATCACGAAAATCATCCACACCACTGCGCTCAATAAGAGGATCGATTTTATTCCAGTTTTCAAGATCACTGTCGGAGGAAGTCGCAAGCGCCACACCGGGATTATACAGGCCTGAATGGTTCACACAAGTGTAAAAGGCCCAGGCAGAATCATTTTCAACCACTACATCACCCGACCAGATGCCTTTCATGTCATATCCGGATGTTTCTGACCATTCAAGTGTAGGCCATAAAGCATCAGGCATATGACTCCAGTGAACCAGGTCTTTTGAAACCATATGTCCCCAATGCATCTGGTACTTAAAGGGCCCATTTGGCGTACGTTGATAAAACATGTGGTAGGCCCCATCGTAGTAAACAAGACCGTGCGGTTCATTAGTCCAGTTGGCCGGTGGCAAACCATGGAAAACAGGGCGTTGCAAATCACCTTCAAATCGTTTGGCAGGCACATTAAGGGACAATTTGGCAAGTCCCTCCGAAGGATCAGCATAGGTAGTGTACTCCTGCACAAGAAAAGAACCGTCCAGGGCAGAATCGTAAAAATTAAAACGATCGAAAGCCCCGTTTAAGGCGTTAAGAGGATACTGATCAAAGTATTTGGTTTGGGTATTGTGACCAATGTAGAAGTCGGCGGTATCGTCCCACCGCAGATTCCTGCCTGAACTCACCGTCTGAGAAGAAACCTGCTCCCCATCTTGATACAACTCGATTGCCCCGGCGTCAAGGTCAACTACAAAGCCTACATGTGTCCACGCATCAACAGGAAAGACATCAGGAGCATCCAGAGTCAGGTCTCCCTGATCGGTTCCAAAACGTAATCCCCATTGCCCAAAAGTGTTAATGGTTAATTGTATACCTGCTCCACCCGAGTAATTACTAAAAAAGGCAGAAGGGATTAATTGATCATGAGGCACTTCTTCATCTGAAGGATAACTCTCGAGAATAACCCAGCCTGAAAAAGAGAGCTTTTGAGAAGAAGGTTTGTTGATAGAACCCTCCACCCAAGATGTGTAGCCGTCAGTTCTCAATGCGGCGCCTTCAATACCGGGAGTCCTTTCTGCACTGCCTGTTCTGGATGTAACCGTGAAATTTGTCCCCGATATTTCCTCAACTGCTACGTTGGGGGTTTCAATCTCATCAAAAAGAAAGGAAACCACCGGAGTTTGGGAAAAACCAGCAGCAATATGAGTCAGAAAAAAACTTAATAAAAGGAATAGTATAAGATTTGGTCGCATGGCTAAATTTAAAATGGTTAAAAAGAACTACTCTCATCAACAACCTCTACAATAGGGCCTGCTGAAAAAGATCGTTCGGTATAACAGGGGTTGCTCCATTTTGGGTACAAACAAATGCCGACAGAGTAACAGCTCTGCTATGTATTTTCTTTAAAGGTAACCCTTCAAGCATTCCCATGGCAAGGGCAGCACTAAAGGAGTCACCGGCCCCGATGGTATCTGCCACTTCAACTTTTGGGGTTTTAATTTCCGATTTTTCTTCTTTTGAGATGAGCATACTGCCCTCTTCCCCACCTGTAAGAGCAACTAATTTCAGGTCAAACAGTTCCATAAGTTCACGGCAAACCTCCTGATCGGTTCCGGAAACCCCAAACATTTCCCTGACAATAAACAACTCTTCATCATTAATCTTAAAAACATTCGCCCTTTTAAGAGAAGCTTCTATTATTTCTTTGGAATAAAACGCCTGTCTCAGGTTGATGTCAAATATTTTGAGACATTCATCCGGAGCTGAATCCAAGGCAATCCGGATATTTTTTGCGGAAACTTCGGATCGTTGAGCCAAAGACCCAAAACAGATGGCCTCTGCCTGCGAAGTCTTTTCCCGGGCCAGATCGTTAAGCTCAATAAAATCCCAGGCCACATTTTCGTGAATAATGTAATCGGGAATGCCATTGCGAAGTTCCACACTGACCGTCCCTGTTGGCATTTCAGAAACAGAAATCCCATTCCCCAAGGCTTTTTCTTTTATAATATTTCTGATCTCATCACCAAGCTCATCATCTCCCACGGCACTTACCACAGTTCCCTCCGCTCCTAATTGCTGGGCGTGCCAGACAAAATTGGCCGGAGCTCCCCCTAGCTGTTTCCCGTCAGGCAACAAGTCCCAAAGTATCTCTCCTATTCCTATAACTATCTTTTTTTTCATAACTAATCTCTGTTATATAGATGCATAGATTACATCCTGCCAGTTTAAAAAAATTAAGAATGAATATCCGGTTATTTACTTAGTCCACAATATGGAGAGGCTTTGCACCAAAATACAGCGTTTGATGGCTCACCAGTCAAGGCCCTCATCTTCGGCAGATCTGCTTTTAAGTTGGGCATAACAACAGATATTCATTAAATTAAGTCTATATTAAAGGGGCGTTTTCTAAAAAATCCCTGAGCTTCCCGGAATCGCCGAAATGCCCAGGGAAGACTTTTTAGCATGATTCAGGGTTAAGGTATATCATTAAAGACATTTAAGCTTGCTTCAAATTCAATTCTTCTTCAATATCTCCTTTCAATCCCAGTTCTTCTTCGATCTCTTCAAGCGATTTACCTTTGGTTTCCGGAATTTTGGCAAGGATATAGAAGAATGCCCATACGGTAAAGAACAGGAAGAATCCAAATGCTACCGCCCCTCCAAGGCTATTAAGCATCCATGGAAAAAACTGCACCACAATAAAAGTACATACCCAGCTTACGGCCGTAGATACAGACATGGCAACACCTCTTATCTTGTTGGGATAAATCTCTGAGGTAACCACCCACATAACCGGAGCCAACGACGCAGCAAAAAAAGCAATGTATCCAAGTATCGAAATCAATACCCCCAGACTGTCTGCACGTCCTGTTAAAAAGGCAAATACCAAATATCCTAAAGAAACAGTCATGCCTGCCGTTCCTATTAGCAACAGCTTTTTACGCCCCAGTTTATCAATCAGCCATACGGCCACCAGGGTAAACAGGAAGTTGACAATTCCGACCATCACGGATTGAAGCAGAGCCATATCCCCGCCTACTCCGGTTTCATTAAAGATGGTAGGAGCATACGCAATAATCGCGTTGATACCGGTTATTTGCTGAAATGCTGCCAACATTATCCCTAAAAATACGACTTTACCTACTTTACCTTTAAAAAGTTGAGAAAACTTAACCCCTTTGCCTGATTTTTCCCGGTCTTCCTCAATGCCTTTAACGATACTATCGTATTCTTTTCGGGCATTTTGGGTTCCGGCAACTCTCGTCAGGACCTGAAGTGCCTCAGCTTTAAACCCCTTCAGCACCAACCAGCGTGGACTCTCAGGGAATTTCACCTGCATAGCAATTAAGAATGGCACAGCGATAAACAACGGACTGGCCAACATCCAGCGCCAGCCATGCTCCACATCAAGCATACTGTAATCAAACACATACGCAAGCAAAATACCTATCACAATACCTAACTGGTTAAAAGTTCCGAGGGTTCCTCTTACTCTGGCTGGCGCAATTTCACTGATATAAGTAGGAACCATCACAGAGACTGCTCCCACTCCAACACCGCCAATAATTCTCGCAGCAACAAGGGCACCCATTGACGAAGCTAAAGCACTCCACACTGCAGATATCGAAAACAAAACTGCCGTTCCTACAAGTACGTTTTTGCGGCCTATCTTTTCAGATATGGATCCGGCTGTAAATGCTCCTATCATACAACCAATTACAATAGCACTCACCACCAGGCCTATTTGAAATTCACTTAAAAGAAAATGATCTTTCACAAAAGTCACAGCACCAGAGATGGCGGCCATATTTATGCCAAAAATCAAACTGCCCATCACAGAAACGATAATGGCCCACAATAATCTCTTTTCAATCTTCATATTTGTTCTGTTAGTTGTTTTTATTTTGGTTTCTGTTATCTCCAAATTGAATTCAGCACTCTTCCTTTTGCGGTGGTTAGCATCGATTCGCCGCTTCCATATATTTCAACACCGGTCAACAACGTTTCCGGAAACACCAAATTGGTCATTTGAACTTTTCCCCCGTTGATAAACATCTCTACAGAGGATTGATCAATGTACAAGTCAACTTTAACGGGACCATCAAAAGCGACAGGAGCATCGTATTTCCCGGGGAAATTCTCATTAAATGCGGTTTCTCCTGAGTCAATCCTGTCAAAAACAACCAATTCACGATTTTTGTCGAGAGTGATAAAGATGCTGTCGCCCGCTTCATTGTACAGGTCAATGGTTGCGGTAGCATCCATTTGAAGGTCAAATTCGAGAGACAATTGATAAGCTGCTTCCTTTTCTAAGTTGAACTCCAGACTACCGGCTTCAGCAGCTGCCACTGGAAGATCGCTTTTTTCCTGCCACTCACCGGCAATATTTTCAATGGTATTGACGACCTCTCCTATTAAAACAGGTTTTCCACCAGCGCCTTCTACCAGTTCCAGTGAACGGGGCAAAGTCATGGCACTTCTCCATTGTTCGGTAGGAACAACCGTTGCATATTGCCAGTTACTCATCCACCCAATAAAAAGGGTGCGGCCATCTTCCTCCGGGATATTAGACCAGGTGACACCTGCATAATTATCTTTTCCAAAATCGAACCAATGAGTTGGTGCATTCAGATCGTCAGGCGTGAATTCTGTTCCGTCAAATTCTCCGATGTAATATTTGGTTCCGGAACCACCATGCAGAAAGCCCGGATTTAGGCTGATGAGCAACACCCATTTTTCCTCTCCATTATAGTTCAAAGGGAATAAATCGGGACATTCCACAACTCCATTGTGTTCCTCATCCTGTCCGAAACTACTTTCCAAAGTCCACTCTTTAAGATCTGATGAGGAGTAAAAGGATACCCGATCTTTTACAGCCAAAGTCATAATCCATTTTTGTGTAGACTCATGCCATCTCACTTTAGGATCCCTGAAATCTCTGATTCCGGGATTATCAAGAACAGGGTTATTCTCATATTTCATCCAGGTACGGCCATTGTCCAGACTATAAGCAATACTTTGTGTCTGATAATCTATCTGCCCTTCACGTTCTTTCTCATGGCTGTGATTAGTAAAAATAGCCACCAATGGCGTTTTCCCATCCTTACCGAAACCAGATGTGTTATTGACATCTGCTACTGCACTCCCGGAGAAAATAGTACCAAGAGAATCAGGATACAACGCAATGGGCAAATGTTGCCAATGCATCAAATCTTTGCTCACAGCATGTCCCCAATGCATAGATCCCCAAACGCTGCTATTGGGATGATATTGATAAAACAAATGATATTCTCCATCATGGTAAACCATGCCATTAGGATCATTCATCCACTGAGCCTTTGGAGAAAAATGTATTTGTGGACGCCATTGCTCACTCATCAAACCATTTTCTTCCACTTCTTTTTTCTCAGTTTTATTACAACTTCCAAACAATGAAAGCACTGTAATCGCAGTAATCAAGCTAAAAAGTCTCATGTTATTTTCTTTTAAAAGCTACCCATGAAGACAATCCCTCATGGGTAACTCTGAAAAAAATTATTATTTCTTCGGAGTAGCCAGGTAGATCAGAATATTTTCTGTAACCTGTTCAACATTGTCCAGGAAAGTATTTTCTCCCTCTGCAGAATACCAGTCATAAGCACCGGCACTAAAACCAATGACTTTTCCCTGATTAGCTTCCCCAGGAAATTCAGCCATCATTACCAGAACTTCACGATTCAAATCCCATTCGGTTGAAGCAAGATCAATACCATAAGAAGGGAATGCTTTTATCCCCATTACCCACCAGGCTTTGTTATCCATTCTGGAAGCTCCCCCACTGATTAAAAAGGCTACATTGTCTCCTTCTTTTCTCAAACCTTTAAATACCGGATGATCTTCATGTCCTGCAAAACTCATCCCCCAATTATCAGGATTGTCAAACTCCACAGGAGCACCTCCGACCTCATTAGGCCCATCTCCGGGCTCTACAATTTCTAATGGCTCCAGGTACTGCGTTGCAAAACCACTCAGGTAAATTCCACCTCCGTTGTTTCTATATGCATTGAGAGCATCCACTATTTCCTCGGAATAAGCAACCGACGGAAGAGCAAAGTCACCTTCCTGCAATTCATAGGACGTATCATTATGCCACCACACAACATCTGTTTCTTCAAGAACAGTCGTATTTGCTGAAAGCTGATTAAAGCTCATGTACTGTGCAAGAGCAAATGTATTCAGGGCCCATGAAGCAGCTGCTTTTTCATCGGGATTTTCAATATCTCCAAGCTTATCAGCCGTTCCCAACACCAACAGGCGGCTTGACTTTGTATCCATGGAACCTAATTCAACAGTTACTTTGTAAGTAATTGTTTTGTCCCCGTTCTTAATAACAAAATCGACAGGGTTGGTAAAATCGACAGACTCTCCGGGTGCCGGAGAAACTGTTGAACCATATGATAAATGCAAATCCGGAACCAGTGACGTGACATCCACGTAAAGGGGAACCTCCACAAATATTGTCCGGTTTTCTCGATCCAGTTCTCCGGATGCAGTCAATCCTTCAAATTGAAATTCGATTATTTCAGGATCAATGGCAGGCAGATCATTCATCCCTTCCTCAGAACAGGAACTGAACAAAAACAATCCCATTAAAAAAACACCTAATATTTTTTCTATTCTTTTCATAGCTTGAAAATTAAAAAGTTACATATTTATCAAACATTACCAATCTGTTTGGTTATTGGATGATTGTAATTCGTTTATTTCTCCACTTAATATTTGAAGAGAGCCTCCTTCACTAAACAATGAGATATCACAACTCTTTGAATAAAGAGGGAATATCCGGATGGTGAAAGCATCTTCATCATTGATAAAAACTTCTGTTACGGAACCATCGATAAGCACATGCAGCTTTAATGGTTCGCCAGGTTTCATTTGGTAATTTCCCTCACGGGTATCCAAAGGAATAAAATCACGTCTGCTTGACTGGCAACGATCCACCATCACTTTTTGTTTCTCAAGGTCGAATGTGATATATGTTCGTTCTATCCCTTTCGGATGTTCTCCGAGAACAAGCCCAAACCGGTCACAATCCTCAGGTACTACATTTAAAACCAATTCATTCTGATGTCCGGATGTCAGCTTTAACTTATCATTAGTTAACTCCTGTGAATCTAGTTGCTTCGGGTTCTCCCTGAGCTTTTCCAAACCCGAAAAAGGTTTCTGGTGAATTTTCCCATTAATCAACTCCCACTCACGTGTAATACTGTAAAGATGAGTCCAACCCTGATCTAACTGGGCTTTGTAGGAAGTTTCATCAGGAATAATTCCAATTGCAACCGTCTTCCCGTTTTCAAGACGCATCAGAGACGGTGACAAAAACCTGTTTACTACTTCCAGAGGCTTTGGAACCACATGATCGGGAACGAATTTTTCATTTCTGAAATCACCTGTCCAGTAAAGTGCTCTGGCAAGTTTTCCATTGTGAGGCACTTTATTTACAAGAAGCACGTATTTATCTCCAAACTTCCAAAACACAGGCATTTCCCAGAAAACCCCTGAATTATCAACTTCAGGATTCCCCTTATACAAAAGGTCTAAATATTCCCACTCTTTAAGATCCTGAGATTTATATAGCAGCAGGGCTCCTTTCTCTGTTTGATTCTCCACTACACCAAACCCCACCATCATATAATAAAGTGAATCTGATTTCCATAAGAAAGGATCACGGAAATCGATCCTCTCGAAGCTTTCGGGAACACCCCTGACAACGGGATTTCCTTCAAATTTCTCCCAATCAACAAGTTCGTCATCCTCCGGAAACGCCAAAGACATACCTAATTCACTTCCATCACTACCGGTATACATAATTATCGGTTTTCCATCAAAAGTTTTTATGGCATGTCCCGACCAAATTCCATTTCGATCGTAACCGGGCCCTGGTGTAATAGCCGGTTTATGCTCTGTCCACGAAACCAAATCTTTACTGGAAAAATGTCCCCAGTTGATTTGTCCCAAAAACAGATTGGTGCCGTTCTTTTGGTTGAAAATATGATATGTCCCGTTGTACTCAATCAGACCATGTGTTTCATTGGTCCAGTTAGCAGCAGGTAATACGTGGTATTCCGGACGGTTAAAATCATTTACAAAACGACTTTCAGGAATAATTAAATCGGGTTTTTTCGAAACTGCTGAATATGCAGGGATCTCCTCTGGAGCTGGACTCCAGTATTTCACTTCATCAATCAAACCATTAATGCGATTAACCACAAAGCGACCCACCAAATAATCTGGTCGGGCACCCTGCCCCAGCTCATAATAAGCCAATTCACCGGGAGATTTAATCAGGTCGGTTGAAATCACCTCTTCGCCATTAACAGTAAGAACTGCTTTATCTCCATCCACATAAAAGGAGACCCTCATCCAGGAAAACTTATCCAGTTGAATTTCATTTCCAACGTAAACTTCTTCTCCATCACGGGACATTCCTATTACAGGATTTCCAAATTGGTTAACTCCGGCCATCAGCCAGTTTTCTTCTGTTTGATCCTTGAGGGTAAAAAAACCGGCTGTATCAGTGGGAAAAGTCTCCAATGCAAACCATCCCTGGAATAGGAATGATTCATCAGAAGATTTAGACATTTTACCGCTAATATGAGAGGAATACCCATCCAATCTCAGTGCCGTACCTCTAACCCCACCAACATACTCAGGAACAGGCGTATTGGTTGATACCGAAACATACTCACCCGATATTTCCTCTACTGTAACCTTATTCTCTACTGCATCAAAAGGCCAATAAGCGGAGGGTGTTTTTGTCCTCTCGCCACTCGAAATATTGAACAGTGGAAGCAAAATCAGTGAATATTTTAAAACAGACTTCATAAACATAAAAATTAATGATAATCCACGGGGATCATCATTCCCCGGGAATAAATCTTTTAATATAAAGGTGACTGGCTGTAAACACCACCACTACGGTCTATTTCATCCTGAGGTATAGGAAGATATTCATGTTTATTTTTTACAAAATTTGCATTGCTGTAATAACTTCGTTTGGAAGCCTCACCGGAGAAGTATGAATTAAGAACCTCTGCAGCAACCTCCCATCTGGCCAGATCATAAAACCTGTGACCTTCTAGGGCAAGCTCTAAACGACGTTCTGTGCGCAGGGCTTTTCGGGCATATGCCTGCGTCCAGTTTGCTGCCGGATACAGTCCAATGTTATAGTTTGCAGCCGGGCCACTGCCATCAAGTTTTTGAACATAAGTACTGTTTTTGGCTCTCTCTCGAATTTTATTAATGAGATTCCGAGCTTCTTCCAAATCAGATCCTGACTCAATTAATGCTTCTGCTTTCCAAAGCATGACATCAGAATACTTAATTAGTGCCCAATTTAGCGCTGAAGCGCCCCATGGCCATCCGGAAATCATATAAGGTGAATTGGGATCTACCAGATACTTTTTGGGTGAATAGGGCCCGTATTCCTGAATATTTCTCAACCATGACTCATCATAAGGTTTATCAAACGATTTCCAGGGAATCCCCAACCTTCCAATAGTATGATCCAAACGGGGATCAATCGGATCTGAGGGAATTACATCCTGCTCATTAAAAGAATCAAACAACGGCAATCCATTCTCATCCACACGATATGCATTTACCAGGTTCTGACTGGGACGGTGAAAACCATCTCCATTGTAAGCAGGCCCCCGGGGAGCATTCAATAAGTTTCCCCAGTTAATATTTCCATATTCTGAACCATCATCAATAGAATGTTCAATGCTGAATATCATTTCAGATCCATGTTCCGATTCAACATCCCACAACTGAGTAAAATCACTGAACAAACTGTATTGTCCTGAGTTAATGACTGCATCAGCCTCTGTAATAGCATCGTCCCATTTCTCCTGAAACATGTAAGCTTTACATAAATAGGCATGAGCAGCAAAAACATTCACTCGTCCGAGATGCGAACTGGTTTCGGGAAGCTTTTCAATGGCTGCGCCAAAATCATCTTCAATATACCCCCACAGCTCGTCCTTATCAAAAGAATTGGACACCTCTTCAATAGCCTCCCCTTTGATGGTTTCGTCGATATAAGCAAAACTGCCGAAGTTCTTCAGAAGGTCGAAATAGAAATGTCCGCGCAGAAGTCTCATCTCTCCGATGTGTGTTTCTTTCTCGGGAACTTCCTCCAGGGTAGCATCATTTAGTGCTGCCAAAGCACGATTGCATCGACCAATAGCAATATAGAGGGAATTCCATTTGCGCTGAAGAGTAAAGTTATCCGCTCGAATATTCCCAATTTCCAAATCATGATATTCACTGATATCACCAACTCCTCCTCCACCTTTATAGGCATCATCAGATCTTACATCACCAAAACTCCAGTTTGAAGCCGGTTGAAAAAAAGCTGACCCGGGATCCGGTGCATTCAGCGATAAACCCGCATAAGCCGAAGTTACAAGAGCATTAACACCCTCTGGTGTTTGAAGTTGATCCCCGCTTAATGCCCCCTTGGGCTGAACATTAAGAAATTCCTCTTCATTACATCCGTTAAAAGCAAGAGTACTCAAAACGATAAGGAATGTCCATATATTTTTTGTTTTCATAACTAAATAGAATTAAAATTAAAAGGTAATGTTTACTCCCAAATTAACATTTTTGGTATGAGGGTAAAATTGATTGTCGATACCTAGTCCCATTGCAGAACCGGCTCCTACTTCTACATCCATTCCCTCATATCCTGTGAGGGTTAACAAATTTTGCCCCTGCAGATAAAAACGAATATTGGAAGCTTTTATCCTATTGGCTATTGATTTTGGCAAAGTATATCCAAGCACAAGACTCTTCAGCTTCACATAGCTTCCATCTTCTACAAAGTAAGTAGAGGTGCGATATTCATTGTTGAAGTTGGAAGTACTTACAGCTGGAATATCTGAATTTGGATTCTCGGGCGACCAAGCATCTAATGTTCTGGCTCCATAATTGAAATTCCAGTAGGTAAAGTCGGTCATTTGCTTGTGCACATTGTAAATATCATTACCAAACACCCCTTCTACAAAAGCACTTAAATCAAAATTCTTATAGGTTGCTGCAATATTTAGCCCCATTGTAAAATCAGGATGAGGATTGCCAATAAACTTTCGATCCTCTGCATTGATAACATCATCGTCATTTAAGTCTTTGTAACGAATGCGTCCAAGACTTCTTTCTTCAGGCGTAATACCCTCCTGGGCAGCATGTTGCTGAATTTCATCGATGCTCTTAAACAGGCCGTCAGCAACATATCCATAAAATACGGAAACTGGTTGTCCCGGAACAATTCTGGCAACCCCAAGGTCAAAGAAATCATCACCACCGGTGAGTTCAATCACTTCGTTTCGAATCCGGCTAAAATTAAAGCCAAGTTCGTAGGTGAAATCAGCACTACGAGGACTACGATAAGTAATCAATGCTTCCAAACCTGAATTTTCCATTTTACCGGTATTGATCCAAGGTGCTGCTCCCTCTCCCCAAACAGACATTAAAGGCGGATTCAAGAGCATTCCATCAGTTTCTTTAATAAAATAATCTGCAGTCATTTCAATACGACCATCCATCAAGCCTAGATCAACACCAAAGTTACTCTGAACAGTGGTTTCCCATTTCACCTCCTCATTTCCCCAGCGATCAAGGATATAACCTGCAGTAGGAGTACTATTATCACCGCTAAAGTTATAGTTCCCATATTCAACGTTTGGTCGGTAGATGGTATAAGCTGCATTAGGATCAATCTCCTGGTTACCAGTTTTTCCGTATCCTGCTCTCAACTTCAAGTCAGAAATCATTGACAAATTGTCCATAAAACGCTCTTCACTGATTCTCCAACCTACTGAAACAGCAGGAAAAACACCATTTCTATTGGCAGCCCCTAGCCGGGAAGACCCATCACGTCGCAGTGTTCCTGATAAAAGATACTTTTCCAATAAAGTGTAGTCAACCTTTCCAAAGTAAGAAAGCAAGGAACTCTCACTCCCCCATCCTCCGGTAGTTTGCTGACCGGTAGCAGCATCGAGGTACCTAAAATTCAGATCTTCAACCAGGAATTCGCTGCTGCGTCCCCAAAGGCCTTCTCCCTTGAAATGAATTGCTTCATAACCTGCCAATGCTGAAAAGTTATGGATGCCTATTCTTTTTTTGAAGGAAAGTGTATTCGTCCAGGTCCAGTTCAGATCATATTTGTAATCAATTAACAGATAATTAATATCAACAGAACGAGTTCCTTCCTGCCAACGGGGATCAAATTTCTTATTGAAATGGTTGATATAATCTACACCCATTGAAGTTTTGAACTTCAGGCCTTCCAAAAGTTCTAACTCGGCAAATACATTACCAAAAATGCGGTAACTTTTGTTGTGGTTGTCTTTATTCTGATCCAATACCGCAACTGGATTTCGTTTATCACCCAATCCATCGGTTGGTCCAGCATAATTTCCGTTACTGTCATAAACCGGAATCAATGGATGCTGAAAAAGAACCTGATGGGTAAATCCAGCGTCTTCATGAGTTACCTGATCTCTGTAACTAAGCATTATATTCTCCCCGATTGTCAATCGATCAAGAAGATTAAAAGAGGTATTTAAGCGACCTGTCAATCTCTCGAAACTGGTGTTTTGCATAATACCCTCCTGATCGAAATAAGACAGACTAAAGAAAGTACTGCTTTTGTCAGTCTGATTGCTAACCCCCACATTATAATATTGCATCAGTGCAGGATCAAAAACTTCATCAACCCAGTCGGTATTACCTGCAGGAATTTCTTTGGCAACATCAATATAAGAAGGCATAATGGGATTGGAACCATTTCCGTACTGTGGATGGGCAGGTACTTCACCAGCATTCTGTTTAGCCTTCCAGTATACTTCCCCCCATTCATAAGCATTTAGTACATCAATTCTGTTGCGAAGTGACTGAATCCCAGCATAGGCATCAACAGTAACATTCAATTGATCCTTCTTTCCCTTTTTTGTAGTAATAATGATGACACCGTTAGCCGCACGCGATCCATAAATTGATGCAGAAGCAGCATCTTTAAGAACCTGAATGGATTCAATATCCGTAGGATTTAGAGTATTCAGCCCTGCCTTTGTTGGTACACCATCTATAACATACAGTGGAGAATTGTCATTAATGGTACTAAAACCACGAATATTAACAGAAGTATTATTTCCACCGGGTGTTCCATCAGATCTGATTTGCATTCCACTTACTCTTCCTTGTAAAGAACCAAGCACACTAGCATTTGACTCTGACTGAACCTCGTCTACCTTTACAACAGATACAGCACCTGTCAGATCAGCTTTTCTTTTGCTTTCATAGCCAACCACAATAACTTCATCAAGAGAGGCAAAACTCTCTTCCATAACAACATCAATTCTAGCCTGTGGTTGGTCAGGAACAACAATCTTTTCCTCATTCATCCCAATAAAAGAATAAATGAGATAATCTCCGGCCGATGCATCCAGATTGTAATTTCCGTCAACATCAGCAATAGTGCCTGTGGTCGTCCCTTCAATATAAATCGAAACTCCAGGCAGCGGACTTCCATCTCCTTTTAGAGTAACAGATCCTTTAACAATTACTTCCTGTCCTTGTCCGGAAGTAAGATTAGGCAAGAAAAACAGCATTATGATTGAAATCATAAACCATCTGTTCTTTCTGCTTTGAAAAAAATTTAATTTCATAACATTACAGATTTGGATAAACATTAAAATTACCTTCCATTTTTTATTTGATAAAATTCGTTAACACAAACATAAAGATGTTACATGCAACCCACCTATCCCTGATGTTACCAACCCTATCAATTTTGTTTCCAACACCCCCTTTTATCCCCCAACAATAACCAGTGTTACATGCATTGTAACATGAGTGATAATCATCTCAAAAAACAGTTCATCACACCTAAATTCATTTCCTTTTTTCCACTGAATTAGTTTTAATTTTCCTTAATTTGCCATCAACAATCCAATCGCTTTTATGAAAAATTACCTAATTTCCCTTTTTATAATCACGACAATCCTTTTTTCTGTGCTTTCCGGCTGTAACAAGCAGAAAAAAGAGACTTTTCACATCGGGTTCTCCCAGTGTGCCAGTGACGTATGGCGAGAGACGATGAATAAAGAAATGGTCATGACAGCAGCATTGTACCCTGATATTCAGCTAACCATCCTTAATGCAGAAGAGAACACCAGACGCCAGGAGCTTCAGATTCAGGAATTAATTAATAAAAACGTGGACTTGTTAATTATTTCGCCCAATGAATCGGGCCCCATCACCTCCATCGCCGAAGAAGCCTTTAATCAGGGAATCCCCACCATCATCATTGACCGGGAGATAAACTCAGATAATTACACCGCCTTTGTAGGAGCCGACAATTACCAAATCGGAAAAGATGTAGCCTCCTACATTGCCAATATGAATAACGGAAGAGGAGAAATTCTTGAAATAAGGGGTATGGAAGGATCCAGTCCGGCCAAAGATCGTCACAGCGGTTTTATGGAAGTACTGAAGAACTATCCTGATCTGAAAATAAAAAAAAGTACCGAAGGCAAATGGCTTCCCGGAATAGCAGCCAGAAAAGCGGAGGAAGCTTTTAAACAGCAGGACTTTGACATTGTATTCGGGCACAATGATGTGATGGCACAAAGTGCAAGGAGAGTAGCCGACTCGCTGAGTATCAAGAACCTTTTTGTGGTAGGCATTGACGCATTGCCAAACCTTGGAATGGAATTGGTGGAACAAGGAGTGTTGCAGGCCTCTTTCATTTATCCCACCGGAGGAAAGAAAGCCATTGAAATAGCCAGAGATATTTTAACCCGAAAAGCCTATCAAAAACAAAACATCCTGGGGACATCGGTGGTCGATAGCTCCAATGTAACAGTTTTACGCCTTCAGATGGATCAGGTGATGGCTTTTCAGGATATTTTGAACCGACAAACAAGCCGAATCAAAGAACAGGAAGTTCAGTTTAACGACCAGCGGTCACTGCTCAATGTGGCATTAATCAGTCTTGCTCTGCTGGTCGTTCTGTCGCTCTGGCTCGCTTATTACTACACCATGATTCGCCGACGGAATGCCGAACTGGATCACAAAAATAAAGCCATTGAAAATCAAAAAGAACAATTACAAAATCAAAACAATCAAATCAGAGAAATGAACAAGGAGGTTCAAAGAGCCACTCAAGCCAAACTGAGCTTCTTCACCAATATAAGCCACGAATTCAGAACTCCGCTGACACTCATTCAGGCACCTGTCAACGAGATCCTGTCCTCCCAGGATATTGATAAGGTTCCGTCCGTGAAAAACAACCTGGTACTGGTCAGGCAAAACAGCGATCGATTGCTAAGGCTGATCAATCAACTCATGGATTTCAGGAAAATGGATGCCGGCAAACTCAGATTAAATATCTCCAAGGTCAACCTTCACCAGCTTATCGAAGAAATATATAACGCATTCATCCCGCTGGCCCGCCAAAAAAATATTGATTTTTCATTTGATTGTCCTGCAAAGAACAGAATCATTCATCTGGATGTCGATAAAATAGACAAAGTTCTTTTTAATATTCTTTCCAACGCCTTTAAATTCACTCCTCAAAATGGGAGTATCAGAATTTATGTCTCACCTGTTGATGACACAAAAACAAAAATTGCTGTCGCGGACTCAGGGCCGGGAATACCTCCGGAGAAGAAAAATAAAATTTTCAAACCATTTTATCAGCAGGACGAGCACCGTTCTGCAGGAACAGGCATCGGACTTTCTTTGTCAAAGGGATTTATTGACCTTCATAAAGGAGAAATAGTGGTTGCGGACAACACCCCTTCGGGAAGTATATTCACTATTATTCTTCCTGATAACAAAGAACTACCGGCCACTAATAATTTAAAAACCGTAACGGACATATCTCCTCAACCTATTATCGATGAAGTCAAAAAAGATACAAATTCCGATGATTTCTTCACAGATACGAGTCACCCCAAACCAAGTTTGCTCATTGTAGAGGATGATGAACAATTAAAATCCTATTTACTTCAATTATTATCCTCCGACTACTCCATCGAAACAGCATCCAACGGGAAGATTACACTTTCTTTACTTGAAAAAAAACAGGCAGACCTGGTACTTACCGACCTCATGATGCCTGAAATGGACGGCACCGAGCTGACCGGCCATCTCAAGAGCAATATTGAAACAAGTCATATTCCTGTTATCATGCTTACAGCCAAGGCCGGCACAGAGCAGAAAACAGAAGGCATAGAAACCGGAGCCGATGCCTATATCGAAAAGCCTTTTGATCCCAAATACCTCAAAGTCCGAATAAAAAAACTCATTGAACTGCGCAGAACACTTCGCAGCCATTATCAACAAAACATCGGCAATTTCTATTCCGATGAAACAAACGATCATACCTCGTCAATAGACAGGAAATTTCTCTCCAGATTACACTCCACACTGGAAGAATGGTACAC